>Ga0210383_10002237_pt1 | contig 17535 bp, 17 predicted proteins | sample IncBWC14OmetaG_FD_160072 | JGI IMG/M metagenome (GOLD analysis project Ga0210383, IMG submission 160072) | Forest soil microbial communities from Barre Woods Harvard Forest LTER site, Petersham, Massachusetts, United States - Inc-BW-C-14-O ...
AGAATTATTAAAATCAGGTGTCACGGCGATTGCTTACGAGACGGTGGAAATCAATCGGCGTCTGCCCTTGTTGGAACCGATGAGCGAGATTGCGGGGCGGATGTCGATTATCGTGGGCGGCTATTTTCTCGCCAAGCACAGCGGTGGGACTGGGGTGCTTCTCGGTGGAGTGCCGGGGATTCTGCCCGGTAATGTCCTGGTTATCGGCGGCGGATCCTCAGGAGTCAATGCGGCCCGAATGGCCACCGGACTGGGAGCGAACGTCACGATTCTGGAGGTCGATTTCGATCGCATGAGATTTCTCGACATCACGATGCACACCGCGCATACGCTTTATTCGAACGAGGCGCATATCCTGGAAATGTTGCCGGGCACCGATCTGCTGATCGGGGCCGTCTTAGTTCCCGGAGCAAGGGCGCCTAGACTGATCACCAGAGCGATGCTCAGGCTGATGAAGCCGGGAAGCGTGCTCGTCGATATCGCAATCGATCAGGGAGGCTGTTGCGAAACTTCTCGTCCGACCACCCACCATGATCCGGTCTATGTGGAAGAGGGAATCACGCACTATTGCGTTGCGAATATGCCGGGCGCCTATGCTCGAACGGCAACGCAAGCCCTGACGAACGTTACTGCACGATTCGTGGAGTACCTGGCGGAAGGCGGTGTGGAGGGAGCCATCAAGAAGGAACCGGGTCTCGCAGGCGGCATCAACGTGATGGGAGGATACATTCGCAATAAAGCCGTCGCTCAAGCGCACCAACTCCCCTTTAAAGAACTCTAAGTACTACCGGGGCGTTCATTTGTCAGGGAATAGGTCAGCGGCGGGAAATCTATCGTAACGGCAACAGCAAGAAGACGTTGCTGAGCGAGAATGAAAACCTTTTGGAAATCGAAATACCCTCGCCCCTGGGGTACCGCCGCCCGACGGTGCGCGAGATCAAACGCTTCCTGGACGACCAAACACGAAGTTTTGTAGAAGTCACCAGCGATCGCGCGCGCGAGTGGAAACCGCCTTTGGAGCCAATACCCATCACCCCAGTACCCCATTACTCCATCACCCCAGTGCCCCATTACCTTGCTTCTACAGCCTAACGACCTTTGCACTCTTTATATTGGGATTGGTCAGAAGTGATTCGATAATGGTTTCGTCGGGCACGGAGTCAAGGTTCAAGACGGTGAGCACTTCGCCGCCGCGATGGTCTCTGCTTAAGGACATGTTCGCAATGTTCACCGCGTGGGTTCCCAGAACCGTGCCGATTTGGCCAACAATTCCAGGCACATCATTATTTTCCAAAAGAAGCAGAACTCCGACCGATCGTGCCTCGACATGGCGGCCGTTGATTCGAACAATTCTTGGCGACGATCCGATAAAGGTTCCCGCCACCGAGACGGTTTCTCCCAGGCCGGACGCCTGAAGATCGACCAGGTCCGTGAATTCGCCGGTAGCGCTATCTTTGGTCTCGACCGTCTTCAGTCCCAGCGTTTGGGCGAGGGACGTAACGTTGACCGGATTTACTTCTCCGCCGCCGGCTTCCTCCAAAAATCCCTTTAAAATGTAACGAGAGATCGGACTTGTTTCGAATTCGTTGACCTTTCCGCTGTAATTGATCGAAAGCATTTCACAGCGTTTGGGTGCGACCTGGCGCAAAAATCGTCCGAGCTTTTCACCGAACGCAAGATACGGAGCAATGACGGCAAGCGTTTTCGCGTCAATGTTTGGGATGTTCACCGCATTTCTGATCACCCCTTCAAGGAGCAGCGAGCGGATTGCCTCGGCGATCTCAATGCCCACGCTCTCTTGAGCCTCCGCGGTGGAAGCGCCCAGATGCGGCGTGAAAACAATGTTCGGGAGTGTTCGCAAAGGAAATTCCGCCGGCGGCGGTTCAGTCTCGTAAACATCGAGCGCGGCCGCCGCGATCTGTCCGGACTTAAGAGCCTCGAACAGAGCCTGTTCATCGATCAGGCCGCCTCGAGCACAATTGACAATTCTCGCGCCTCGCTTCATCTTCGCGATGCGATCCACGTTGATCAAATGCCTGGTTTCCGCCGTTAACGGCATGTGCATGGTCACAAAATCGGATTGAGCAAGCACTTCGTCGAGATCGTCAAAAAGTTCGACTTGCAGTGATCGTGCCCGGCTCGGAGACAAGTAGGGATCGTAGGCTACCGGGCGCATCCCGAAGGCAATGACTCGGCGGGCGACTTCCGTGCCGATGCGGCCCATCCCAAAGATCCCGATCGTTTTGCCGTGCAGTTCGACACCTTCAAAACTCTTTCGGTCCCATTTGCCGGCCTTCACACTCGCATGCGCCTGCGGAATATTCCGGGCGATCGAAACAAGCAGCGAAAAGGCGTGCTCGGCCGTCGAGACCGTATTGCCGCCCGGGGTATTCATGACAATGACTCCGCGGCGGGTCGCAGCGTCTACGTCCACATTATCCACGCCGACTCCAGCCCGTCCGACGACCTTCAACTGCTTTGCCGCGTCGATTATTTTTGCGGTGACCTTTGTCTGTGACCGTACGACGATAGCGGAATATTCAGCTGCGATAGCAAGGAGGTCGTTTTCTTTCAGCCCTGTCTTAACCGTTACGAGCAGCTGCCCTCCATTTTCTAGTAACTCGACTCCCTTCGGCGAGATCGAATCTGCAACCAGGACTTTGGGCTTATCCATGATTCAGCTTCGTCAACAGTTCCTTCACCAAGACGAACACCGGCAGTGATGCGAAGCTTGAGAGCAAAGAAGAAAAAGCGGCTTCTCGCGTAGGTTGCAATGCAGAATCCCGGCGCGCTTGGCTTACCGCGTCCGAACGCATCTCCGATTCGTGTCGATTTGCCGAAACTCCCGTGGCATAACGCGCGAGCGCCATGAGCGGCCAATTATTCCGGTACATGTCATATTTGAGGTAGAACACGCGCGGAAAACCCGTTCCGGTAATCAAGGTTTCGCTCCAGGAGCCATCCGGGTTTTGTGACGAGACAAGATAGTGGATGCCGCGTTCGGCGCTGGTACGATTGACCTTCTCAAAGGCGCACAAGCCGAGCAAGGCCCACGCACTTTGCGAAGGTGTGCTCAAGCCTTTGCCCCGCAAGCTGGGATCTTCGTACGATGCCACGGTTTCGCCCCAACCGCCGTCTTCATTTTGGCAGAGTTCCAGCCAATCCCGACCTCGCTGGATCCAAGGCTCATCCATATCCAGGCCAACCGCTCGCAGTCCGCGCAGCACCTGAGAGGTCCCGTAAATGTAGTTCACGCCCCAACGGCCGTACCATGCGCCATCGGGTTCTTGCTTCTCGCGCAAAAATATCGTGGCCTGATCGATCGCCGGGTGGCCGGGGCGAAATCCAAGATCGCCCAGAATCTCGAGCACACGCGCCGTGACATCGCAGCAACTCGGATCCAGAATCGCATTGTGATCCGCAAACGGGACATTCTCGAGAAGCGGGTTTTGCACGTCTTTGTCGAACGCAGCCCAACCGCCATCTCTGTTTTGGAAGCTCAGCAGCCATCGAACCACTCGGTCGTACAGAGAGGGATCATCCTGGTAGCCTGCCGTGTAAAGCGCGAGCAATACCATGGCAGTATCGTCCACATCCGGACCGAAAGGATTGTTGAATTCGAAACACCAGCCTGTCGGGTCCGGTTTCGGATTGTTCACCGCCCAATCCCCGGCGATTCGTACCTCTTGGGACAGAAGCCAATTTACGGCTTTGCGGGAAGCAACATGATCCTCACCGATCCCGGACCGTGCGAGAGAGACCAAGGTGATTGCCGTGTCCCAAATTGGAGAAAAACAGGGTTGGATCCTGAACCCCTGCTCGTCGTCGACAAACAGTTCCCGGAAATCGGCGTCGGCTTTCTGGTAAATTGGATGACTAGGCTCATACCCTATGCATCGCAATGCGATCATCGAATTCAGCATCGCCGGAAAGATCGCGGCCAATCCGCTGCATCCATCCCCAATCCGTTCCAGCATCCACTGTTCGGCGACATTCAAAGCCGTTTTGCGTAACGGCAGAAATCCGTTGCTCTCGATGATTTTCAGACAACGGTCGATCAGAATGAAGAACTGCTTCAATCCCGCAGCTTTGGTGTGCGGTACCTTGGTTGGATCAAGATACAGGTCAGAAATCCCGCGTTCGGCGGGCAGTACGCGCGTGGGCTTAAAATGGTTGATGATCGCCAGCGGCACGACCATCGCCCGTGTCCAGGAGGAAACCGCATAAAGGTTGACCGGCAACCATCTCGGAAGCAGAAGGAACTCGACCGGTATCGTCGGTACTGCGTCCCACGGGATTTGACCGAGCAAAGCCAGGTATAGTCTGGCGTAGGTGTTCGTCTTTTCAATGCCGCCGAGCTCGTGGATTTTTCCACGAGCACGAGCCAAAATCGGATCTTCTTTGGAGAATCCGGCGAGCGTCAACGCCAGGTACGCTTTGACCGACGCATTCACCTCCGCGGGACCCTCCGGATAAATGTTCCACCCGCCGTCCGTCAGCTGTTTGGACAGAATATGATGGATGCATTTCTGCTGGAGATCGAGATCGATGTCTCCCGACCAGTGCATGAACGTCACGTAGTCGGAACAAAGCGTGGAGTCAACGATCAACTCGCCGATCCAATACCCCTCTGGATGTTGAAGACTGAATAAGTGCTCTTGTGCCCTCGCTATGGCCTGTTTTAGGAGCGCGTGTGCCCCTGCATCGTCATTCACCATGTTCTCCCGTTGAACAATTCATTTTAGCCGCGCGCAACAACCGCCTCCCGCTTTGGCTTGGTTGCGGCAGCCGAGATCCCATTGAACACGATCTTGGGATCCGGATGATTCTTTGGCCGGGGCCGCGGGCCAAAGTTAAACCAAATGTTCTTCCAGGTATCACCGGGTCTACCTTGCAAACCCATTGTCGCGGAGGGTTCATAACCGCACTGGACCATGCAATTTTCACATCGAGGGTCTCTGGCAACGCCATCGACAACTCCATATTTGCTCCAATCGACTTTCTCCTGCAGCTCTTTAAAGGTGGCGTAGTGGCCGTCGGTCATAAAGTAACAAGGAGCTTTCCAGCCCTTGATATTCCGTGTCGGAATCGCCCACGCAGAACAAGACAAATCCCTCAGTCCGGCCACGAATTCCAAATAGACTGGCGTTCCCAAAAGTGGGTATTTCTTACCCCAGATGGTCGCTCGCGAGAATTTTTCGATCGTGGCTTGTCGCGTCAGGAAGAAAGCTGCCGGATCCAACCCCAGGCGCTTGGCCATATCTTTTTTGGCGGCGTCGTAGTCGTAGCCAGGTGAGATCGTGTGACCGTCGACACCCAGGGTCGCCAGATATTCGAACAGATGCTCGATTTCTGTCACATCGGTTTCCCGATAAACGGTCGTATTAGTCGCCACCTGGAACCCCAGAATCTTCGCCATGCGGATGGCCAGAACGCACTCCCGGAACACGCCCTCCCGTTCCACGATGATGTCATGGGTTTTTTCCAACCCATCCAGATGCACATTCCAATACATCCAACCGCTCGGGGCAATCACGGGCTTGGCAGGATCTTTTGGGCCCTTTTTAATCTGTTCTATCTCGCTCGGCGTAAGCAGTTTTTCAGCGGCGAGGCGGTCCAGTTGCGGCAAAACCGTCTCCGGCTGCCGGGCAAACGAAACCGCGAGGTAATCCCGCATCTTCTTCCGCATCCACATTCCATTGGTGCAGACATAAACGATCCGCCGTTGCGCCAGCAGTCCGTTGATCAAGGCCTCGACCTGGGGATAAATCAGAGGTTCGCCCCCGCAGATGGAGACCATTGGAGCGTTGCACTCGATGGCTGCCTCAAGACAATCCTCCAGAGGCATGACATCCTTCATCGAGGTCGAATACTCTCGTATTCTACCGCAGCCGGTGCAGGTCAGATTGCAGGTGTGCAACGGTTCAAGTTGCAGAACCGTGGCAAATCTCTTCGTCCCTCGCAGCTTATGCTGCAAAAGATGGCCGGCTATCTTCATCGTCAGTGCCAAAGGAAAACGCATATTTTAAAATCCGATTCAGCGACGCAAGCTATCCGCACTGCGATATCATTCAAGAACAACGTTAAAGGTTAACGGCATTAGACAGACGTCTCCCCGGGACGAAAGGTTCGATACCGGCGTCAAACGTTGACGGCATGCGGACGCACCCTGGGCGTAAATGGACTCCCTGGACATATTTCAAATGTGGTTAAGCGGTTACTGTTGGGATCGCAGCAACCTGGTTAAGGCTCTAATTCATCAAACAACCGCAAACGTTGCAAGTCTTGTAACGATCCATCGGTTAATCTGTCTTTACGATTTTCGCAAGGATCGAAAAGGTTTTTTTCGTTCGGTCTGGGGTCCTGACCCCGAAATGAAGCCGGGAATCAATCCCTATTATTTCAGTAGACATTCTCTTTTTTCCGGTTATTTTTTTCGCATCGCCCGTCCACGATTCCTAAAAAGGAGAATTGTCCATGAACAGATCGGTGATCTTTTCAGCTGACCAGCAAGTTCCGCTCCCTCTGTCTGAAGGTGACCCCGCCCAGCAGGGCTGGACTCAGCTCGACCTCCTCGCCGCCGAGTCGGCCGGTCTGGCGAAATGGCGTAGTCTCGCCGTCGAGGGGCGCGTCGTACCGAGCTACGTATTCATCGGTCCCCGAGGTGGCCAGGTTCCAATTCGGCTCGCCTTGCTGGCCGGCATTGAGCCCGAAGATTTGCTGAGCACTAATGCGATCGTCAAGTTGTTGGTTGAGCTCGATATCGCCCCACTTTTGGCGCAGGATTTCGCGCTCTTTGGTTATCCGGCGGCCAATCCTCAGCGCGCCTCGCTCCGTTGTCCGGATTTCACTGCCGACTTTTGGAAATGTGCATCCGACCCGGTAATCCAATATTTTGAGCAGGAACTTACGGAAAACCAATTGGATGGGATAATCGCCGTCAAAGCGAACGAACCGATCGCCGGTTTCCAGATTCAGGTTTCGCACCGGGTAATCGCCAGCGAGGTTCTCTGGCCTGCTTTGGAATTGGCTCAACGGCTTGTTCCCCTGGCGAGTGAGCCGATTCAGCTATTCCCGCGTCTGCAAACCAATCGTCACTCGCTCTTCAGCCTTGGCCACGCGCGCCCTGGACCTTTCAGTCTCATGATTCGCACGCCGAAGCATATGCCGGTCGAAAATCAGATCTCGGCGATTGTCTTCAGCGTGAAACAGATCTTGCACTATTACCGCGTGCTGGTCAGCCATGCCGACAGACTTTGAGCTTGGATTGAAAGCTCATGTCGGCTGGGGCGGGTCCCACCCTGCGTCGGGTTGAGGGGAGCGGTGCCGTTCGATCTGGAAAATCTCATCCAGGCTGCTAATCCGTTGTTTGGCTTGTGCAATCAATTGCGACTCGTCCTCCGAGTATTGGGCGAGCTCCCTCACTGTCTGTTCGTCGTAATCACGGAAAGCTTTGGCAGCACGCTGAGCTTCGTAAGCGCGGAAACCGAGCATCCGAAGGGCAGCGACGCTCAGGTCCAACGAACTGCCCAGAGTCTCCCGGAAAATATGGTCAACGCCATGATGCAACAGACGGTAGGCATGATCGCGTCCTGCCGCTCTGGCCAGGATTTGCAGTTTGGGAAAATGCTTCTGTACCGTCTCAACGATCAACAGAGACTTCTCTTCGTCATCGATCGCAATAATGATAAGTTTTGCCGTGTCCGCGCCTGCAGCATGCAACAGTTCCAGCCGCGACGCGTCGCCGTAGAATACCTTGACTCCCAATTTTCGCACCAGCTCAACCTGGTCGGCATCGAGGTCCAACACCGTCGTCTTGATCCTCTGCAAGTTTAAGACGCGTCCGACGATATGGCCAAAACGGCCGAACCCAGCCAGAATCACCGGATTGTCCTTTTCATCGATCTCATCTGCCTCCCGATCAGGTAACTGGCTGGAAAACGACGGCTGAACGAGGCGTTCGTTGATCGTGAAGAGGAAAGGGGCCATCACCATCGACAGAGCCACTGTCGCGACCAGCAAATTACCGATTCGCTGGTCGATCACCTGGTTTTGGGCAGCAAACGAGATCAAGACGAAGGCAAATTCGCCTCCCTGGGCCAAAGCGAACGCGAACGTGAAATTCTGGCTCTTTTCCAGGCGAGTCATTTTGCCGATGAAAAAGAGCAGGAGAAACTTCACCGTGATCAAGCTGAAGACCAAACCGGCGATCACCAGCGGCTGAGACTTGATGAGCGGCAGATCGATACTGGCGCCGACAGAGATAAAAAAGAGCCCGAGCAATAGCCCCTTGAAAGGCTCGATATCCGACTCGAGTTCGTGCCTGTACTCGCTTTCTGCCAGAACGACGCCGGCCAGAAATGTGCCGAGCGCCGGGGAGAGGCCCACTTTCTGCATGGCCAAGGCAATTCCGACGACAAGGAGCAAGGCGGCTGCGGTAAATATTTCATGAAGCCGGAGGCTCGCCAGATACCGGAAGACCGGCCGCACCAGGAACCGTCCCCCGGCAATGATGGCAGCGACTACCCCGACCACAATCAGCGCGCGCTGCCAAGGCGCGACTTCGGCGCCATGCGCACTGGACGGCGAAACAGCGCTGCCCGAAACGGCAAGGAGAGGCAAGATCGCCAGAATAGGAATTACCGCGAGATCCTGGAATAGCAGGACCGAGAAAGAAGTCTGACCTCCTTTGCTGTTCAGCAAACCCTTTTCGGTCAATGTCTGAAGCGCGATTGCCGTTGAGGAGGCCGAAAAAATCATCCCGATCGCCAAGGCCGGTTTAATTCGAATTCCGATTGCCAAGGCGAGTCCCGCCACCGCAAGCGTGGTAAGGATGACTTGAGCGCCACCCGTCCCGACGATTGGTCCTCGCAGGCGCCAGAGCAGGTTTGGACGAAGCTCAAGACCGACGAGGAACAACATCATCACGACGCCGAATTCGGCCACGTGCATCACGCCGCCGCCACCGTGACCCACCAGGGCCAGCAGATGTGGACCAATAATGACTCCGGCGAGAAGATAGCCAAGGACCGAACCCAGGCCCAGTTGCTTTGCGATAGGCACCGTCGCAACCGCTGCCAACAGATAGACGAAAGCTTGAAAGAGTAGTCCTTCGGTTTCCATAAAGCGTTTGACTCGGATCGCTTGATCGAAACAGCCGCCTAAGCAGCGGCAGGGGATCGTTGCAAAATCTCGTTGAGGTAGCTCACGTGTTCGAACTCGCCGGCGTCGAAGCTTCCATCCCGTAGGCTCTCCACCGCACGTCGATAAAGTGCAACGTATCCTGCGATCTGATCCTCGTTTTTCAGCGCCAATGTTCCGCTAATTACAAAGGGTGGCAGATAGACCATCCCGCAGAAGCGGACGGTTTGCTCGAAGGGCCTTAACAGTTCCCTGATCGTAAAATAGTTGGAACCGTCTCGCTGGTAGGCCGACGTTGGACCACCGGTCGTAATTGCCGTCAGAGCCCATTTCCCGTTAAGTTTGGTTCCCTGAGCGCCGTAGGCGAAACCATACTGCAGAACGAGGTCTTCCCATTCTTTCAAGAGGGCCGGGCAGCTGTACCAATAAAGAGGATGCTGGAATACGATGATATCGTGGCTCATCAACAACTGCTGTTCGCGTCGCACGTTGACGCTGAAATCCGGGTATTCTTCGTAGAGATCGTTGAGTGTCACATTCTCCAAGTTCCGCACGGCAGTGATAAGCCTTCGGTTAACCCTGGATTTTTGGAGGGCCGGATGAGCAAATTGAATCAGAACTTTGTTAGCCATGGGCTCGGTGCTTGTGGGCATATTGTATTCCGTGCGTCGGGATAGTTGGTTTCCTGTAACTCCTGAGCTCCTGTGTAGCTCCTAAGCTTCTAAACTCTTGCTTCGCATTTCCGTCCAGTGCGTTTAGTTTGGTTTTTTTTGCGAAGTGAATTAAGTCCTTGCATTCATGCGCTTTGGAAAAGTAGATATTGATTTTTCCGGGAAAGAACGTATGGGGAGTTGTCGTATTTCGCCGCTCTCTTAGCGGTGTTCAGCGAAAACAGTTCCCCAGAAAAATGAAAAAAATCAATGTATTAAGTCATTCTATCAGCCTGCTCGGTCTGTCGGCGTTGCTGGCCGGCACAGTGACCGCAACTTTTGCTGCAGACAAAAAGCTCGTGGTCGGATTTTCTCAGGTCGGAGCCGAGAGCGGATGGCGCACCGCCAACACGGATTCGATCAAAGCCGAAGCGGCCAAGAGAGGTATTGACCTGCGTTTCTCCGACGCCCAGCAGAAGGAAGAGAACCAAATTAAAGCGATCCGGTCATTCATCGCCGAAGGCGTGGATGTGATCGCGTTTTCACCTGTGGTCGAGACCGGATTTGAGCCGGTGTTGCAGGAAGCAAAGAAGGCCGGAATTCCCGTGGTGCTTTCGGACCGTGCGGTCAAGGTTTCAGACCCGTCGTTGTATGTGTCTTTCCTGGGATCCGATTTTATCGAGGAAGGCAAGCGTGCAGGCAACGCGGCAGTGAAGCTGACCGGTGGTAAAGCGAACATCGCCGAGTTGGTGGGCACCGTTGGATCTGCGCCGGCGATTGATCGCAAAAAAGGCTTCGAGGAGGTTTTAAAGAGTAATCCGGACATGAAGATCATCATGTCGCAAAGTGGCGATTTCACCCGGGCCAAAGGCAAAGAGGTGATGGAAGCATTTTTGAAAGCGCCCAATGCCAAAGACATTAACCTGCTCTTTGCGCACAATGACGACATGGCCTTGGGAGCGATCCAAGCCATGGAAGAGGCTGGTATTAAACCCGGCGTAGATATCAAAATTGTCTCGATCGATGGTGTCAAAGGCGCCTTCGAGGCGATGAAGGATGGCAAACTGAACGTCACCGTGGAATGCAACCCGCTTCTCGGACCGCAGCTCTTTGACCTCATCGAGGCGGCCGCAGCCAAGAAGGAAGTGCCGAAGCGCGTGGTTACTCAAGAAGGGGTTTACGAACAATCCCAAGCAGCCGCGGAGTTACCAAAAAGACAGTACTAAAATCACATTCCGAAAGTCTGAATGCGGGCGCTCGAACCGAATGGACGAGCGCCCGAATTTTGTAGTTATATCGCCAAGTGGCTACTCCGCTCTTAGAGGTAACAGCGCTCAGCAAAGGATTTCCTGGCGTCAAGGCGCTGGATGCGGTTGATCTGACGGTGCAAGCTGGCGAAATCCATGCACTGATGGGAGAAAATGGTGCCGGGAAGAGTACTCTCATCAAAGTACTAACCGGGGTCTTTCCGCGAGACGCCGGAGAAACGCGTTTGGAAGGGAAAATCATTGCGCCCAAGTCGCCTCGTGAGGCGGAAGCTCTCGGTATCAGCACGGTGTACCAAGAGGTTAACCTGGTTCCTCACTTGTCCGTCGCCGAAAATATTTGCCTTGGCCGCCAACCGACTTGGTTTGGCGCCATCCGTTGGGGCGCAATCGCCAGGCGTGCGCGGGCCGCTCTTGCCCGTCTGGATCTTTCGCTGGAGCTTAAGCGGCAGCTTTCGTCCTATTCGATCGCCATTCAGCAGATGGTGGCTATTGCTCGCGCTCTCGATATTTCGGCCAAACTGCTGATCTTGGACGAACCGACATCCAGTCTCGATAAGTCGGAGGTCGAAGAGCTGTTCAAGAAACTTCGGAAACTCCGGGAAGGCGGTCTCGGAATTATTTTCATCACCCACTTTCTCGAGCAGGTCTACGATATTTCCGACTTGATCACGGTGTTACGAAACGGCCGCCGCGTCGGATGTTTCGCCACCAGGGAGCTCCCTCGCATCAAGCTAGTTTCCCATATGATCGGAAAGGACGTCCGCGAGGTCGAGGCGCTCGAACGGAAACGGGCAAGCGCCGCGACGATCCGCTCAGACCAGCCGATGCTTGAAGCGAAGGGTCTGGGTCGGAAAGGGTTCATTCATCCGCTTGATCTCGAAATCAGGCCAGGCGAAGTGCTCGGGCTCGCAGGTCTTCTTGGCTCAGGGAGGACCGAAACGGCACGGCTCCTTTTCGGAGTCGACCGGCCGGACCAGGGCACAATTCTAATGAACGGTCGAACAGTAAAGTTCAATTCGCCGCGCGCCGCGATCCGCTACCGCATTGCCTTGACGCCTGAAGACCGGAAAGTGGCCGGGATTATCCCCAACCTCACAGTCCGGGAGAACGTTGTTTTAGCATTGCAGGCCAGTCGAGGAACCTGGCGGCGTCTAACCGTTTCCGACCAGGAAAAGCTTGCGGACCGTTTCATCAAATCGCTTGATATCAAGACTCCCAATCGTGAGCAGATGCTGCGGAACCTCAGTGGCGGAAATCAGCAAAAGGTTTTGCTTGCCCGATGGCTTGCGACCGAACCGAAGTTGTTTATTCTGGACGAACCTACCCGCGGAATTGATGTGGGAGCGAAAGCCGAAATCGAAAAATTGATCCAATCGCTCCGGCAAGAAGGCCTCGCCGTGCTCTTTATTAGCTCGGAGCTGGAAGAAATCGTTCGGCAAAGTCAACGCGTGGTGATTCTACGGGATCGTCGAAAAGTGGGGGAATTGACAGAGGCAGAGATTTCCGAAGAGGCTATTATGCAGTCCATTGCGACTGCAGAGATGGAGCGGCCGGCTGCATGATCAATTGGCTTTCTGACCTGATATTCTGGATCTTCTTTGGGGCAATTCTCTTCACATTGCGCGGTCAAAGAATCTTCTGGACGGTTGGCGCACTCGCGCTGCTCCTGCTTTTCAATCAGTTTTTTACTCCTGGTTTCTTTCATATCCAGTTGCTGGACGGCCATTTCTACGGTTCACGGATCGATGTGCTCAATCAGGGAGCGAAAGTCATGCTCTTGTCCCTTGGCATGGTCTTAGTGATCGCTACGGGCGGCGTCGATCTTTCGGTCGGCGCGGTGATGGCGATCTCCGCAGCGGTCTCATCCCGTCTTCTAGTGACTGAGCATCAGCCCGCGGGCATCGCGATCGCCGCTGCTTTGGCTATTTGCGTGCTGGCAGGCGCTTGGAATGGTCTGCTGGTTGCCGGGTTCGGAATTCAGCCGATTATTGCCACGTTGGTGTTGATGGTTGCAGGCCGCGGCGTCGCCCAGTTGATCACGGAAGGGCAGATTATTAACTTCCTCGATCCGACGATGGTCTACCTGGGTAACGGTCACCTCTTCGCTTTGCCATTTACTCTGACGCTGGTCCTGGTAATGCTTGTACTCACCCTTTTCCTGATCAGGCGTACCGCGCTTGGACTCTTCATCGAGTCAGTCGGCGATAACTACGAAGCCAGCCGTTACTCAGGCGTTAATGCCCTCCAGGTAAAGTTTTTGGTTTATACTTTCTCCGGGTTATGCGCGGGACTCGCCGGTTTGGTGGCGTGTTCAAATATCAAGAGCGCGGATGCAAACAATATCGGCCTGTATCTGGAATTAGATGCGATCCTGGCCGTCGTGGTCGGCGGCACATCGCTGCAGGGAGGTCGCTTCTATCTGGTGGGTGCCGTTGTCGGGGCGCTCTTTATTCAGACGCTTACCACGACGTTATACGCCCGAAATGTAAGTTCAGATGTCTCTCCGGTGCCGAAGGCCCTGGTCATCATTGCCGTTTGTCTCTTTCAAAGTGACGTCTTCCGTGCCCGCACCTCGCGGCTCTTTCGGCCATTAACCAGGATTCTCAAACCGCTTAGCTCGCGACTACCGGGTAAGCTTTTTACCACTCCTCGGCACGATGCGCCTGAACCCTAAATATATTCCGCTTCTCGCCACGGCCGCTGTATTGATTTTGGTCTTTGGTACCGGCTCTTTGCTTTATCCAAATTTCGGTACACCCCGAGTGATCGTCAATCTGTTAGGCGATCAGGCATTCGTCGGTGTCGCGGCCGTGGGAGAATCGTTCGTGATCCTATCCGGTGGAATCGACCTCTCGGTCGGTTCGATGGTGGCCTTCGTGGGCATACTTATTGCCCGCCTTTTGCAGGCTGGGTGCGACCCTTTCTTAGCGATGGGAATCGCGCTTGGCCTTGGGACCGTGGCCGGAGCTTTCATGGGCTGCCTGATCCACTATTTCGAAATGCCCCCCTTTCTGGTCACCCTCGCTGGCCTCTTTTGTCTGCGCGGCCTTGGCTTTGTCATTCATCCTGAATCCATTGGGATCGAGCATCCGTTTTATGCCGAGGTGCTACCCCAGCTTTCGATCTTAGTCGCTCCAAAGGCGGTGCTGCCGTTTACCGCCATGTGTTTTTTAGCGTCGGTCATCGTCGGAACCTTCGTCGCGGGTTTCACACGATTCGGACGGTATGTTTACGCGATCGGATCGAGCGAAAGCTCCGCTCGGTTAATGGGCGTACCGATCGGGCGGACGAAAATTACCACCTATGCGCTCGCCGGGTTCTTCTCCGCGTGCGGAGGAGTGGTTTCGACGTTCTACATGCAGTCCGGAAATCCTGCATCATTTGTCGGTCTGGAGCTCGATGCCATTGCCGGCGTTGTCATTGGAGGAACCCTGCTCACCGGCGGCGTCGGATTCGTCCCAGGAACTCTGATGGGTATGCTCATTCTCGGCCTGATTCAAACCATCATCACATTCAATGGCACGCTGAATAGCTGGTGGACCAAAATTGTGATCGGTGGCCTGCTCTTGATCTTCATCGTGTTACAAAGACTAATTTCCAGACGTGCCGTCTAACCCGGATGAAGGGAACCACTTAGTCTATCCATGGAATGGCTGTTCTGGGCGGTCCTCTCGGCGTTGTTTGCAGGAGCAACCGCTCTCCTGGCAAAAATCGGAGTGGCCGAGATTAATTCCAATTTAGCCACCGCTATCCGTACCACCGTGATCCTGCTTTTCAGCTGGATCATCGCGCTTGCCACCACCAGGGGCACCGAATTCGGGTCGATCGGAAGGAAAACATGGATTTTCCTTGTTTTATCCGGGATCGCGACCGGGCTTTCCTGGCTCTGTTATTTTCGGGCACTCCAGGTGGGCCCGGTTTCCAAGGTGGCGCCGATCGATAAGTTGAGTGTCGTCGTTGCCATGGTGCTAGCGATGGCTTTTCTCGGAGAAAAGCTGAACCTGCGTGATGGCATCGGCGCCGGACTGATTGTTCTGGGCGCGATCGTGATCGCTTGGAGGTAGTGCATCGCTCACAAGTCTTGAGAGAACGATGAGCGATGCAGGCTGCGGGCTGGCGGGTCAGGCATCCAAGGTCCGCAAACCTGCGTACTACCGGATAGAAGGGGCACTGTCCAATTTGACGATCGTATCCACATTCAGCGCGCAGCTTAACGGAAGACCAGGAGCGATCTGCCCGTCACAGGAAGTCATGGAAGATTGGAATTCGCTTGATTGTTCCTCTGTTCCGGGGCCTTGATCTATGGGCGCGGCTCAAACGGTACCATCCGAGGCGGCCTGGAGCGACTGGAACATATCGATTCAGGCAAACTATGGAGATCATAAAAGAGGCTGCGCACGCAGTATGACGAGGTCGGCCCAGGAATCCGATAACGAGTTCGAAGCACGGTTGATCAGCCGAATTGCTGAAGGCGATGACTCGGCTTTTGACGCGCTCTACGAACGGTTCTCCGGGTCCCTCTACGGGATGGCCTACCGAATGATGAATGACGCCAAGGAGGCAGAGGACGTTTTACAGGAGGGATTCACTTACATCTGGCGGAAAGCGGCGACCTACGACCCGAATCGAAGCAGTCCGTTTGCCTGGGCTGTCATGATTACGCGGAACAAAGCGATCGATCGCCTGCGGGTTCGCCAGCGCCTCGAAAAGCTCCGCGAAAGGGTCACTTCTGAAGAGTCCTTCTATCAGGATACGGACGAGACATCTGCCAATGAACCAACGCTGCGCGAACGAGGTGCACTGGTCCGTTCTGCTCTCCAGCAGATTCCGCAGGAGCAGCGACAAGCGTTGGAGCTCTCCTTTTTCGGCGGGTTGACACACGAGCAAATCGCCCAGCGGCTCGACACGCCGCTTGGCACGATCAAAGCGCGAATCCGGCGGGGCCTGCTGCGATTACGTGACTGTTTGAAAGAAGGGTTATGATCGACGAGCTCAAACAGGATTTGCTGGTGCAGTATCTCCTTCATGAGGTCGATACGGCGACGGCCGAGCAAATTCGAGCCGAACTCGAATCCAACGCCGAGCTTCGGGAATTTGTCCGGGAAACGGAGGAGGCGTTTGCCTCGATGGCCTACGCGGCGCCGCCGATGGCGCCGCCCGTCGGACTCCCGCTGCGGATCCTTCAAATGGAACGAAACCTCTCCAGAGGTCCTTCGCCCGCGCCCCGATCCAAGTTAATTTGGTTGGTCCTTCCTTGGGCGTTAGCGGCTTGTCTGGCGATCGCCTGCGTCGTTCTTGATCTGGAGCGAACACGGCTGCAGAAAGAAACCGGGCAAGTCGGCCAGGAACTCCTGGCGCTTCAACAGAAAAATGTCCGGATCGAAGAGGAGCTGGCGATGCTCCAGAAAAAAAATGTGCTCGCAGAAATCAGAATTGCGACTCTAAGGGCGCAAGTCGCGGCATATGAGACGGCGTCCGCTGTGGTCGTCTGGGACAAAAACCAAAAGAGCGGCGTTCTCCAGTTGGATAGATTGCCTCCGCCTGCACCTGGCAAAGACTATCAATTGTGGGTGATCGATCCGAATATCGCCCAGCCTGTCAGCGCAGGCCTCTTGGCGGTGCCCAATGACGGACTGATCCGCACCAGTTTTCAGCCGGCGACTCCGATCGAATCGGCGAGTGCGTTCGCGATCAGCGTCGAAAAAGCAGGTGGCGCTCCCAAGCCGGAAGGCCAAATCATTCTCGCAGGTAAGTAAAACGTCTATTTCGGGGACAGGACATAGCCCACTTATCCGAGATATTCGACCTGACCGTTCTTTTCGCGAACCATCACAGAGTTCCCCGGATCGACTATCGTTACGTCGAGCGTACTTTCGTCTTCACACTCGAACAAAAGCTTTGCCTGATCCTCTGAGATCTGGCGGATTCTGGCACCCGCATGAAGTGGTAAGCTATTGCATTCCGCGATCTTTACCGTCATCGTCGAGCCGTCAACGAAACTGATCAGGAGTTCTGAGGCATTCAGTTGAAAACCTTGGAGGACACGATCTTTCATAGCATGGGTCAACTTAAGATTCACAGCCATAGACATTCTCCTGTACCGTTCGCTGGCAGACACCCTTTCTGGACTGCTTCTTTTTCGAACATGTATTAAATTCTACGCTCGCCTCTCGGCATCCGCTCTCGCTGGCTGCTGCGAACTAATGGGGTCCCTGGACTGGGGGATCCAGCCGGCCACCTGGGCTTCCCAATATTTCACCCGGGTGGCCGGTTTGCTCACCAGCCGCCATCGTAACGAACGTTCGAGGCGGGGCAAAAGTATCGCAAAATTGCGACGATTTAGTGGCATTTTCTTTACGTACAATCCCCGCTCATCGGATTGACGGAAACGGGTTATAAAGGCTTAAATACCACGGCGAACGATAGGATATCCGTTCTAACTACCTGTTCTAATCTGAATTCTGGACACCGTGTGG
>Ga0210383_10002238_pt1 | contig 17535 bp, 10 predicted proteins | sample IncBWC14OmetaG_FD_160072 | JGI IMG/M metagenome (GOLD analysis project Ga0210383, IMG submission 160072) | Forest soil microbial communities from Barre Woods Harvard Forest LTER site, Petersham, Massachusetts, United States - Inc-BW-C-14-O ...
GTGCTCCGTTTCGCGGGAAAGCGCTGAATTGTTGTGTCGAAAATCATTGTAGAATAGAACGTGTGCGTCCCACCGGCTTCGATTCCCGGCTGGGTTGGAGCGGGACGCGCCAGCCGGATTTAATTGGACTCGAGGTGAGCATGCGGCGACAGGCGGCGTTGGTGGGCACGAGTGCCCTCGTTGTGGCTCTATGTTTTGCATCCTCCATCCCTCGGTCTGCGACGGCTGGGCGTGCGCCCGATGGCGCCGCGGATACGCCGACGCCCACCGCAAATCATGACGATCTGCAGCGTTCTTACCAGACCGATCATTATCTCGAAGTGGCCGAAACCGGGACGGATCGCGGCGAAAATATTTATTGGCACAAATGCTGGGCCTGCCATAACAAATATCAGCAGGCCGCTCCGACTCTCGAGGGCCTTTTCAAGCAGCCGGCTCTGATCACCGGAGTTCCCGTCAACGAAGAAAACGTGGCCGCGCACATCAAGAAGGGCGGGCCGGGGATGCCGTCGTTTGGCACGACGCTCTCGAATTCGGATGTGGCCGACGTGGTCAGCTATCTGCACAGCGACAAATGCTGCGTCGAGGGAGAGCACCTGCCCGCGAACCCCTGGTATCGATCGGAAATGAACAAATGGACGGTGCAGAGCGGCCTTACCGGCGGAGCGATCGGCGCCGTGAAAGTTGCCAGCGGGGATTCTCCCGAAGGCGTGATGGTGCAGCTCATCGCGCCGAATGGCGTGCGCACCACGGTCTATACCAACGAAGACGGGAAGTACGAATTTCCGAAGATGCAGGCCGGGGCCTACACGCTGCGCATCGCGAATCCGCTGGAATTCAAGCCGTATCGGCGGGATGCGGTCCAGATCGACGGCGCAACCAAGCTCGAAGAAATTGTGCTGGAGCGGATTGCCAAGACGCGGGCGCTGCCGGCGACTCCGGAAGTGGAATCGCAGCTGAGCGGCGAGGAAATTTTGTGGAATCTTCCGGGCACCGTCGAGGAAAAGGAAGCGCTGCACAACACCTGCGCCCTCGGTTGCCATTCCTTCCAGCAGATTTTCAAGAATCGCTATGACGAACGCAGCTGGGGCGTGCTGGTGGCGCGCATGCTGCATCGCGGCGGAGGGCCGCTCATCAACGATCCCCTCGAGCCGGTGAGCGATTCGGCGCTGGCCACCGACAAGATGCTTACCAAGTGGCTGGCGCGCGTGCGTGGCCCGGAAACGGTTGACCCGCCGATGTACGCATTTCCGCGGCTGACGGGGGAATCGAACCGCGTCGTGGTTACGGAATTCGAGCTTCCCCGCGCGTTACAGAGCGCGCACGACGTGTACGGGGATGGGAATGGGAATATCTGGTACACCAGCCATCTGAGCCGTTTCTTTGGAAGACTGGATACGCGCACGGGCGTGGTGACGGAATATCAGACTCCTTTGACACCTGGCGCTCAGCCCGGCACACACCATGTTTATGTCGAGAAAAATGGCGAAGTCCTACTCTCCGAGCCGTGGTCACATAAACTGCTCAAACTGGATCCTCGCAACGGCGAAATGGTGGAGGTGCCTGTCGCCGCTCCCTTCCCGATCAACTCCGCAGGGATGGCTGATTTCGATCTCACCCCGGATGGGTATGTGTGGGCCAGCATGGGCGGGGGCTACGCCGCGGAAAAAATCGATCCGAAGACGGGGAAAACGGTGCAGAAATATGCGATGAAGGTGCCGTTCAGCTACGACGGAGTCATTTCCCAGGACGGAAATTTTTGGGCCGGCGGCGCCATTTCAGGGACATTTGGGAATTCGGCGGAGCTTCTCGATATTCGCACGGGCGAGATGCTGAATTTGGATTCCGGGGATCGGCGATCGGCCGGGCGCAGAGGTGGATTCGATCCCTTCGGCAATGCCTGGTTCGGAGGAGAGAATGGGACTTTGGTGGAGCTGGACGCCAAGGCCAAGCGCATCCGCGAATTTTATCCGCCAGGGCCGGTCGAACCTTACATCGATCTATATTCCGTGGAACCGGACAAGAATGGTGAGGTGTGGGGCGGGGTGTTGCACGGGCGGGAATTCTTGAGATTCAATCCTAAAACAGGCGGATGGACGGAATATGCGATGCCGGAGCCATATTCGCACTCCCGCGCGGTGTGGGTCGACAAATCCACCACACCGACTACCGTTTGGTATGCTGACTACAGCACTGGGCATATCGTGCGCATTCAGCCTATGGAGTGAGCTACTTGGATGGCAGTTTTGGAGTTTTTCCGCAGCCTCTGAAGCCGCGATCCTCAAAAACTGCTCGCTAAAAGCCATTTGCGACAGCGCTTTTGATATTTTTTTGGAAATTAAGTGTATCGAAACTCGAATTTTGGAATCACATCGTACGGAGGCCTGGCATGTCAACCTTGACGCATGTTCCTAATGTTCCCCAAATTACAGACGATGCGGTGGATCCAGGATTGCACGATGTGATCGAACGCGCCAAGGTAACGAAAAGCCCGCCGCCAGCCTGGTACCGCACCATGGGGCAAAATCCCGAAGTGGCCAAGGAATTTGCGAAATATTGGGACATGCTGCACCGTGGTGGCACCGTACCCCACGAGATCAAGGAGCTCGCGCGCATCCAGATCGCGCAGATCGTCGGTTGCGAATTCTGCGCGCGGCAAATTTCCCCGCTAGCCTCCTCCATCACCGAGGAAGAAAAAAGTAGCTGCGCGCTGCCGAACTGGGAGCATCCCGACCCGAAGACTCGCGCCGCACTGCACTATGCGCGCACGCTGACGCTCGATGACGGGCGCGACAAGGAAGTCTACGCGGAGCTCAAGAAATTCTACAGCAACGCGGAGATTATCGAGCTGTCGGCGTTTTTCTGCCTGACTGCCGGCGGCAACCGCATGGCCAAGAGCTGGAGCATCGAGGCGCATGGCGAAGTGCCGGCGATCCCGTCCGGCGCAATGTCCATCCATGGTCAGGAAGAGCCACAGGGCTCCGGCCGATCCTCGCGCGCCAGTTAGCTCGAACACCAGCGTGATGGATCTGCTTTTTCGCGATTGCTAGGAAAAAAGCAGATCCCTCGGGCAAACCCGGCCCTCGGGATGACAGTTTTGGAGCTTTTCCGCAGCCTGTAAAACCATCGTTCCATACAGAGTCCCCGTGACCCCTTCTTCCCTAGTCCAGAGTATCCAACTGGGATAATGTGGAAACACTTTTCCTCGTCTTGGAGCGTGTTACGAATCTTCACCCATTGTCGAGGTGAGCTCGCCTGCCAGCCTACAGTTAAACCTTTCATGTACAGAAGTTTAGAGGGAGTATCAAGGTGGGACTTGGCGGGCCTATGGGGCTACTGTTGGCATCACAATTGCCGATTGTTTGATGCAGGCGAACTCGAACAAGTGTCTTCACGCCCGGGACGAGTGCGCGCGGCGCAGTTCGGGGCCAATTTGGAGCGAAGGGTATAACCATTGAGCTGGGAAAGTAAGCAATCCGAGCGGAACGAAACGCTTTCCCTACAGGGGAGCCAGCCAAACGGAAACGGGGTTTTCAAACCCGATGCCGGCAGTCTGGGTTCCGTGAGCAAATCCCCCGAAGACCGTTCCAAAATTTTGGATTACTGGCGAAGTCAGCTGACTGGGGAAATACCGCGGCTGCAGCTGCCTTACGACCGGCCGAGGCCTTCCGAAGAAACCCATCGAAGCGCGATGGAACGATTCGAGCTCCCTGGGAACCTGCTCCAGGAGCTGAAGAGTCTCTCGGAAAAATCGGGCTGCTCGCTTTTCGTCACACTTGTCTCCGGGGTTGCCGCGCTCATGCAGCGCTATTCGGGGCAGGATGAAATGATTTTAGGCGGCGCGTGCGGGCATGAGAGTTCCGAAGGGGCAACGGGCGCGTTGGGCAAAACTGAAAAACTGCTCGCGTTGCGGTTGGATGTGGCCGGTAATCTAAACTTTGTCGAGCTACAATCCCGCGTGGGCGGGGTGTTTTCGGACGCCTCCGCGCACGCCGGCGTTCCGTTTTCCGAGGTGTTAAAGGAAGTTCGTCCGGGCCACGAACCCGGCAGCAATCCCCTCTTTAATGTTGTGGTATCGCACTCCTCACGGGGAGTCTCTGACGCGCAATTTTCAGGCAGCGATTTTCCGGAAGACTTGAAATTCTCTTTCGAGGATGGCGACGGGAAACTGCGCGGAACGATTATCTACGCCACCGATTTATTCGACCGAACCACCATCGCCGAAATCGCGCAACACTGGCTGAATTTGTCGACGGCCGCTTGCCAGAATCCCGCCAAACCGATTTCGGAGCTAGCGATCCTGAGCGAGGAACAAAAAAATCGCATTCTGTACGATTGGAATGACACGGGCGCAGAGTACCCCAACATGTGCGTCCACGAGTTATTTGAGCGTCAGGCCGCAAAGACGCCGGACATGACCGCCGTCGTATACCAGGGCCAAACGCTGAGCTACCGCGTACTGAATGAGCGCGCCAATCAGATGGCGCACTATCTTCGCAAACGCGGGGTAGGACCGGAAGTCATTGTCGGCGTTTGCATGAACCGCACTCCGGAAATGGTCATCGGTCTTCTGGGAATTTGGAAGGCGGGGGGCGCCTACGTGCCTCTCGACCCCGGCTATCCGCAAGACCGGCTCTCCTACATGATGCAGGATTCGGCCGCCAAATTTCTGCTGACCAGCAGCGGTCTGAAACATCTTTTCCCGGCGGCCGCCGACAAAACGATTCTGCTCGATACGGATTGGAAGCAGGTCGCCGACGAAGGCTCCGCGAATCCGGGACCATCCGCGGCCCCGTCCAATCTGGCCTATGTGATGTACACCTCCGGATCAACCGGCGAGCCCAAAGGCGCAATGATTCTGCAAAGCGGCCTGGTCAATTATTTGTGGTGGGCCATTGGCGCGTACAAAGTTGAGGCTGGGCGCTCGGTCCCGGTGCACTCCTCGATTTCATTCGATTTAACGGTTACGAGCCTGTATCCGGCTCTGCTGGCCGGCGGGAAAATAGAGTTGCTGCCGGAAGATGTTGGCGCGCAAAACTTGATCGCTTCTCTAAAAAAGGCGGAAAACCGCAGCCTGGTGAAAATCACTCCGGCCCACCTGGAATTGCTGAGCCAGCAACTCAGTTCGGAAGAAGCGGCCGGGGTGACCAAAACATTTGTGATCGGCGGCGAAGCATTGCTGGCAGAAAATCTGGTCTTGTGGAGGGAATTTGCTCTCAAGACGCGCCTGATTAATGAATACGGCCCAACCGAAACCGTGGTGGGATGCTGCGTCTACGAAGTGCGTCCCGAGGACCCCAATTCCGGCCCCATCGATATCGGCCGGCCCATCGCCAACACACAGCTCTACATTCTGGACGGGAATCTGCAGCCCGTGCCCGCCGGCGTAAAAGGCGAGTTGTATATTGGCGGCGACGGCGTTGCGCGCGGCTATCTGAACCGGCCGGAACTCTCTCAGAAAAAATTCATCCCGGATCCATTTTCTGGCAAGAACGGAGCGCGTCTCTACAAAAGCGGCGACCTGGCGCGCTATCGGAAAGATGGAACGCTGGAATACCTGGGCCGTGCGGACGATCAGGTGAAGGTCCGCGGATACCGGATTGAATTGGGTGAAATCGAAGCAGCGCTGGCGGCTCACCCTGGAGTGCAAGTATGCACGGTCTTAGCGGTCGAGGAAACGCCGGGAAACAAACAACTGGTGGCGTATGCCGTCCCTCAGCCAAATAAGAAGCTGGCTGCCGAGGAATTGAAAACTTTCCTGAAACAATCGCTGCCCGAATACATGGTCCCACCGCAGTTTGTCTTCATGGATGCCTTTCCCCTGACCAGGAACGGAAAGATCGACCGCAAGGCCCTGCCCGCTCCGACGCACGCCAATATTTCGGCGGCTCACGAATACGTCGCGCCATCCAACGAGACTGAGAAAAAAGTTGCGGCGATGTGGGTGGAACTATTGAAAGCGGAACGAATCGGAATCCACGACGACTTTTTCGATCTTGGCGGACATTCGTTGATGGCCATCAAGGCCTTGTCGCGCATCCGCGAAGAGTTCGGAGTGGATTTGCCGCTGGCAACGCTGCTGCAGGCTCCCACAGTTGCGAAGCTTGCGGCGCTGCTTCATAAGAAAGAGGACTTTGTCCCTACCTGGTCCTTGCTCGTGCCCGTGCGGAAGGGCGGGTCCAAGCCACCGCTTTTCCTGATGCATGCGCATGGCGGCAACGTCCTCGATTATCATCCGCTGGTGAAGCATCTGGATTCGGACCAGCCCGTCTACGCCTTTCAGGCGCGCGGCCTCGACGGAAATATTATTAAAGACGCAACGCTGAAAGAAATGGCGGCCGCTTACGTTGCCGAATTGAGAAGTTTCCAGCCGGAGGGCCCGTATTTTCTCGGCGGCTTCTGCCTGGGCGGTTTGCTGGCATTGGAAGCAGCAGAACAACTGACCGCCGCCGGGCAGAGAGTGGCTTTAGTAATCATGATCCAGTCCATACATCCGGAATCGATGGGCTTCAAGCCGAACACTCCCGCGATCCAGCGCTGGTGGTACCAGATGCGCAAGCGCGCCGACCTCGAATTGGAAAATTTGTCCAACGGCCGCAAGGGGTATCTATCGGAAAGGCTCATGCATCTGTGGGACGTCGTTCGCGTCAGGACTTCGATTGCCTACAAAAACCTAACCGGCAAAAACCTCTACATGTCGCCTGAATTGTCCAAGCTGTTCTTCTTCGAGGCGCTGGGGGTCGAACACAAAAAGGCCATGGATGAATATCGGCCGGCCCCGTATGGCGGCGATGTCCTGGTATTTCGTGCGAGCAAGCAGCTGGCTGGGTTGATCGCGGATGAGAACTTGGGTTGGAAGGGTACGGTCCAGGGCAGCCTGGAAATTTGCGAAGTCCCCGGGCATCAGCAGAATCTATTGCTGGAACCCAATGTTTCACACCTTGCCAAGGAATTCTCGACCCGGCTGAAAGCCGCGCAAGAGCGGTTGACGAAGAAGCCCAAAGGCCGCACGGCGCGTGAACGGGCTTTGAATCTTGCCCTCTCCAAATAGCTCCCCTTCCAAGTCAGAATAAATTTGGGCCATGATCCATCCTAGCGACGAAGGAACCGGGCCCAAGGTCAAAGGCGGGCAGGTTCCGAAAAGCCATCACCCGGATCCCGGACGCAGCGAACTGATTGCGGTTTGGCACAAGTGCTTGCGAAAGAGGGGCCGAACAAATCCAAGACTCTCGGCGCTGAAAGCGCCGACGCAAAATAGCCCAGGGCAACGCCCTGGGTTCGGGAGTCCTAGATTGAAGTGCGCCTTGCAGGGGCGCAGGATCCTTCCGCCCCTTCAGAGCGGAAGAGGATACGTGGGTGCGGTACCCGGGGCGTTGCCCCGGGCTTACCTACGGCGCCTTCAGCGCCGCAAGATTTCGACATAAGGCGGGTCTTAGTATATCTTCACAAAATATTTGATTTAGAATAGACCCATGAAGAATTGCAAGATGCGCGTCCGCGAATACACCGCTTTTTTCGAGGCGAATGAACACGGCGGCTACACGGTGACGGTCCCCGCCCTCCTTGGACTTGTGACAGAAGGCAAGGGCCTGGAGCACGCGCGAACGATGGCCAAGGACGATGTCCGCTGCTGCATCGAAGGGTTGAAGAAAGCCAAAGAACCCATCCCAGTCGAGCAGGAAATCGCGTCACTAAACATTTCCATCCTCGCATTGACGGAATGAAAATCCCCACTCTAAACCCCCACCCTTGCAAAAGGCGCAAGGATGGGGCACCCACAACCCCAAACCGTCAATCGTAGACGCGCATCCAGCAGTGATATCATCCCGCCATGAGCGTTCACCCACAGGAGAGCGCCGCAGCGCGGCCCACCCACCAGGAAGAGTTCAATAAATCTCTTGTCGAGCAGGCGTTTCAAGAGGTGTTCGCGTCGGACGCGTTCGATGAAGGCGCGATCGCCCGCTACTTCAGTCCCCGGTACGTGCAGAAAACCGACGGACGCACGCTCGATTTTGCGGGATTCGTTGCTCACGTTCGCGAACTCAAACGCACGGTCAAGAACGTCAAGATCACATTCGAGCGCGTCGTTGCGGAACGCGCGAGCGTCGTCAGCATCCACCGCGCGGAAGCCGAGAAAATCGCGGGCGGCAGGATCTCCGTGCGCGTATTCGCCCTGTTCGTAATTGACGATGGCAAGATCGTCCTCTGCGATGAGTTGACCCGTCTCGAGCAGGGTGCCGCCGAGGATCGCGACGTCGCCTCCCGTCTGTGAGCATTCCCCATCCGGAGGGCCCGAAAGGGTGGCCCACCCGCCCGGATAGATAATGTCGTCTGCTAGAATCCGGGACTGCGCGGGTGCCCCATCCTTGCGCTTTATGCAAGGGTTGGAGGTTTTGATTCTAGATTAGCTTGTACCCAGTGGGTGAAAGATCCAGCGCCTACCCCACCCAAGCATTCGGCGCCAGCGCTTCGATTTGACTCATCACTTCGACCACCGCCGGGCGCCCGCTCGAAACGGCGCGGTCCAAAGCGGAGCGCAACTCCCCGGGTTTCGTGACACGAATTCCCAATGCGCCCATGGTCTCCGCGATCGCGGCAAAGTTAACCTGCGAAAAATGCCACATCTCGCCCTGTTTTTGCGAAGGCTTTCCGCCGTAGGCATGCTGGAAAATTGTAGTTTCCTGGTTCAGCGAATTGTTGTTGTTCACGACGGTCACGGTGGGAATCCCGCAGCGCACCGCCGTCTCCAGTTCCTGCAAGTGGTACCAAAAACCGCCGTCCCCCGTGAAGCAGACCACCGGTTTTTTCGGCATCGCCACTTTCGCGCCCAGGGACGCAGGGAAAGCCCATCCCAAAGATCCCGCCGCGCGAATAAAATCCCAGGGCTTATTCACCCAGAGTTGTTGCGCGGACCACATGCCCGCGTGTCCCGTATCGCAAACGACGATCGCATCCTGCGGCAGCCAGTCTCCCAGTTCGCGGCAGATCCGTTCCGGGCGCATCGGCACGGCGTCAGAATCCCTTAGGGGCTTAACTTCCGCGCGATATTCCCTCACCACCATGCTGACTTCCTCGATCCATTCCGCGTTGCGAGCGCCTGGCGCGCCCCCCACGGCTACCGCACTCATCAGGGCTTGCAGTGCGGTTTTCGCATCGCCCAGTAAAGAGACCGCGTTCGGATAATTCCTGCCCAGATCAGCGGCGTCAATTCCGATCTGAATGACCGGAGTTCCCGCCGCCGGAATTTTCCAGAAATGCGTAACCTGCCCGGCGGTCTGGCTCCCAATGTAGAGAACGAGATCGGCGCGCAGCAAAATTCTATTCGCGCAGGAACGCGAATAGGTTCCCGGGACGCCGATGTAAAGCGGATGATTGTCCGGGACCAGGGACATTGCATTCAAAGAAGTCGCCACGGGAATCGAGAGCGTTTCCGCCAGTTTCAAAACCTCCGGACCCGCCCCCGACAATCGCGCGCCCCCACCCACGACAATCACGGGGCGCTGCGCGGCTTTCAAAATGCGCGCGGCCTCGGCCACTCGCGCCGCTTCCGGAGCGGGCCGAAAAGCGGGAACCTGTGTGAACGTCTGTTCGGCAATCAGGTTCAAGTCGGCTTCTTCGTGCTCGATGTCCCCTTCTTTTCCCGCGAACAGCAAATTCACCGGAGCGGGCGTCCCTGACGTGGCCTCGCGAAATGCCTGCCGCAGCAGGTCAGGCATGCGGCCTACGCTGTCCACCTGAAAATTCGCTTTGGTGACCTGCGTGAAGATTGGAAAATCATCCATCTCCTGGTAATTAATTTTGTGCTTCTGGTGGCCCCAGCGTCCGCCCGTGAGGGCGATCACGGGACTGTGCCCCATGTACGCGTCGCGCAGGCCGGCCGCCAGATTTGCCGCTCCCACGGCCTGCGCCGCGCAAATGCCGGGACGGCCCGAAGCGCGCGCGTATCCGTCAGCCATGTAGGCGGCCGCTTTCTCACCGTGAGTCAAGACGCGTTTGATCGGCATTTCATCCATCTCGGCCAGAGCGCGGCTGAGCATGGTCGGAACAAAAAAGAATGCGGTAACTCCTTGAGCATTTAGAAATTCCGCAATGAACCGGCCGCCGGTGATCTTTGGCACTGTCTGCTCCCTCTGGTATGAAAAATGAGCGCGATGGAATTATGCAGCGAGTGGTGCCGGCGGTGAGACTCGAACTCACGACCTAGGGATTATGAGACCCTCGCTCTACCCCTGAGCTACGCCGGCAAAAATAAAGCAGTCCATGTTACGGAGGCCTTCCAAGGACTGTCAAGCAGGGAAAGGCGACTCATTTTTTTTGAGGCTGGCCCAAACGGTGGCCGCCCAAAAAAGCGGGCGGCCTCCCGTCAACCGTGCGGTGTGCCAATGTAGAGGCCCTTCCGTCCCGTGAAACTCGTAACGGAATGGTCAATATCGCGGCCAACCGGAGTCCCTACTTGTCGCGAGAGCAAAGATGCCTGCCCCGGGTTAACCGAATCAGGACAGGGCACATGTGGCCCACAGCCGTCCCTCTCTTGGACCAGCTATCTCATTGAAAAGACGTACCCTTAATGCCAAGCATTTCTGGTACCTACGTACCGTTGACCCCGACGTTCCCTGATTCTACTCTCAATGTGGACAATGCATAGCACCTCACCCATTCTGGTCGGCCTGACGTGCCGCCCAAGGGGCATTGTCCAAAGGTGTTGATGACTTAGGCACTTGGTAACTTTTCTGTTCCATTTGGGAACAGGATTACCTATACTCCCTCCGGGTTAGTTTCCTTTCCGGAGGGACCATGTCTAAGTGTCTAACTGTAGTCGCTTTTACATTGTTCGTGCTGTCAGGAGCAATGGGGCTTCGGAGTCTTGCGGCGCGTAATACCGCAACTCTTTCGGGGTCAGGTATTTCGGCACATGCAGTTTGGACCAGCGGGATCGGCCCTTTCCCGGTTCCCGGGCAAGGCGGCAACGGCAGGTAGTTTCGTTCGAAGGGCTGCTTGGCGGCTGGGTCCAGAGGGAGAGAGTTTTGGCTTCGCTGGGCCCAGTCGACTACGCGCTTTTGTTCGCCGGCTTCGGCGTCCATCTTTTCTGTCTGGCTTGTCTGGTTAAGAAGGGCTCCGTTCGCCGGTACTTCACCCTCGTTTTGTACCTTTGTTCTTCGATTGCCGCAGGCGTAGGACGCTGTCTGATTCTCAACACCGCGGGATTTAATTCCAACAACTACTTTTATTTTTACTTCTACTCGGATGCACTGCTCATCATCTGTCTGTACTTCATTCTGATGAGTCTGTACTCGTTCGTATTTGAGGAGATGGATGTCAGCAATCAAGTGCGTGCCGGCGCGATGTTCCTGCTGGCGGGGACGGCGGGAATTTCCTATTACATGATCACGAAATCCGCCGATCGGCTGGTCACGCGTTTTGTCATTGAGCTGGCGCAGAACATGTATTTTGTGGGCGTGGTGCTCACGTACCTGCTTTGGGGAGCCATGGTCAAGCTGCGGGAAAACAGAACCAGGGTGATGCAACTGGTCCTGTCCATGGGAGTCTATGTCAGCTTATTTGCGACGAGTTTTGCGCTGGGCAACCTCCATCAAATGCCTTCCATCGCCCGCTATTACTATCCCCTGATGGACATGTGGCTGCCGGCGTCCTGGATCTATACATTTCTCCATGTCCCTGAAGATGCCCGGATGGCCACGGCGCGGGTGGTGGCCCCCACGCAATGATCGCAGCCCTGATTTTTTTGGTGTCCGTGGCGACGCTGCTGCAATTCTTCGTCTCCTACTCCCGCTCAGTGATTGTCGCGTCGCGCCGCCATGAACTTTCCGAGGAGGCCTGCGAAATTTGCGGATTTACGGCGCAGACCGTAGCCGGCGACAAGTTTGGGCGTTTGCTGCAACTGATCTCACTTTGTCCCGAGCCCGGAGTGGATAGCTTGGAGGTTCGAGCGGTCGCCCTATATTTCCGTTTGCTGGACGCGGCGCGACTTATGTTGGGTGTGGGGATTCCCTCAGCCGCTACCTGGATCGAATCAGAACGAAGCGGGTGCGCCTATGCCGCCGCCGTGGTCCTGGATCGCCGCATCGCCTATAGCCGATCGATGTTGGAGCATCAAGCAGGCCGCTAAACTTCAGTCCAGACCGCCCGTGTTTGTTTCCGGCCCCCGGCAGCCCTTCGCCGATTGTGGGATCCGCGCCATAGTTGCTACCATCACTGCTGGCGTATTCCTTTCCGTCGGCATCGCACAGCTTCCTTGGGCAAATGCGAATCGCCCGTCCGCAGGGAAGGAACTCGCTGCCTTGGTTTCTCGCGATGATGAAAGACCTCTATAAACGCGTCCTCGAAACCTTGGACCGCCACGCCATGATTCGGCCCGGCAGCCGCATTGGCATTGGCGTTTCGGGGGGCGCAGATTCGGTGGCCATGCTTCGGATCTTCGCCGAATTGCGGACGCAACTTGGGATTCGGGTTCTCGTTCTGCACTTTCATCACCAGCTGAGGGGAACGGAAGCGGACGAGGATGAACGCTTCGTGAAAGTACTGGCGCAAGAACTCCAAATAGAATTTGAATCCGGCCGCGCCGACGTGGCCGGTGAGGCCAGTCAGCACGGCTGGAACCTCGAAGACGCCGCGCGCCGCTTGCGCTACCAATTTTTTTCATCCGTGGCCGAAGGACGCAGATTGGATCGTGTCGCGGTAGCCCACACGGCGAACGATCAGGCCGAAACTGTTTTGTCGCACCTTTTGCGAGGCACCGGCCTGACGGGCTTGGCCGGCATTTATCCTGTCGCGGGGCTGATCATTCGCCCACTGCTGGAATTGCAGCGCGAGGAACTGCGCGAGTTTCTTGGTGAATTGGAACAACCGTGGCGGGAAGACGCCAGCAACCAGGACACGTCACGGACACGCGCGCGGATTCGCCACCAGCTGATTCCCAGTCTGCTCCGCGATTTTGATCCTGCCGTGGTCACGCGATTGTCGCGCCTGGCAACGCACGCGCGCGAAGACGAAGCATTCTGGCGTGTGCTGGAAGACGAACGATTCCACACTCTGACGGCGCGGGAATCTGGTAACGCGATTTCACTCCGCGTCAGCGATCTGATGTCGCCTTGGCCTGCGCTCGTTCCACCGGCTCACGACGGATTGGACCAACTCCCGGCATATCCGGTCTCCAGCGTGGCTCTGTCACGCCGCCTGGTGCGCCGTATCTTTTCAGAACTCCGCGGGAGCCGCGAGCAATTGACTTTCCGTCATGTCGAATCCGTGATGGAGCTGGCCACGAAGTCTCGAAGCGGCGCGAGAATTCATCTGCCGGGGATTTGTGTGGAACGAATTTTTGACCGTCTTTGTTTCACGAACGTGCCGGCTCCGCAGGATGCCGCGCAAAAAGACGATGAAACGCAGGGTCAGAATTGTGATTTCGCCTATCCCGTATTCCAGCCCGGACAACTGGAAACGACTTCCATTGTTGTTACAGAACTTAACCGCCGCTTCAATTTGAAAAGGGTTGACTGGCCTCCGGCCCAGAGCGACACTGTAATGGGCTGGGGTGCCCTCGATTTCGACCGTCTTCAATGGCCTTTGGTGCTTCGAAACTGGCGCCCCGGAGACTCCTATCGCCCACGTGGGAGTCGGCGCGCACGAAAACTAAAGCGGTTGCTCTTGGAATCCCGCGTTCCCCGAAGCGCCCGGGGGAGCTGGCCTGTTTTGACCAGCGAGGGAAAAGTGATTTGGGCATCCGGCTATCCTGTGGCCGAGGAACTCGCGGCGCGTCCCGGAACCCAAATCGGATTAACGATCGGCGAGGAGCAAGTTTAAAAGCCGCAAGTTGAAGAGGCTGCAATAGATGGCAGGGTTTTCCTGGGGTGCCATTTTGGAAGATGAGCGGATTACTTTGGCCCTCATCTTGCATCTAATGGACATCGGCATTTTGAGTCCAGGGGACCGATTGAGCTGTAGTGCCGTCGTTGTTTAATGCGCAGGCGAATCCACGATACCGCGCGCCGGAAAATCCGGCAGGTGAGGTAGAGCCGTGAACCCGAGTTCGACTTTAAAAACCATAATGTTCTGGTTGTTCATCATCATGCTGGCCGTGTTGCTGTGGACGCTCGTCTCCAAGAGCGGCCAGTCGGCCCGCGAGGAAGAACCCAGCTACAGCGAGTTCATGGCCAATGTGGATCGTGGCAACGTCAAAGACGTGGTGTTGTACCTTTCTCCCAACAGCTATGAAATTGAAGGCGAATGGCGCGAGCCCTCCAAGAAATTCCGCACCACCATTTTCAAGGAATCTGCTCCCGATCTGGCCAAGGACCTGCGCGAAAAGAATGTTCTGATTACCGTAAAGGAAGTGAATCGCGCGGATTGGGTTACGTTTCTGTTGAATGCCGCGCCGCTGTTTTTGCTGGTCGCCTTCTGGATCTTCATGATGCGGCAGATGCAGGCAGGCGGAAACAAGGCCCTGAGCTTCGGCAAATCGCGCGCGCGTCTGCTGACGGCGCAGCAGAAAAAGGCAACGTTCAAGGACGTTGCCGGCACGGACGAAGCCAAGGAAGAGCTGCAGGAAATTATTGAATTCTTGAAAGATCCGCAGAAGTTCCAGAAACTTGGAGGACGTATCCCGAAAGGCGTATTGCTCGTAGGCCCTCCAGGCACCGGAAAAACATTGTTGGCGCGAGCGATTGCCGGCGAGGCCAACGTTCCCTTCTTTTCAATTTCTGGTTCGGACTTCGTCGAAATGTTCGTGGGCGTCGGCGCCAGCCGCGTTCGCGATTTGTTCGAACAAGGCAAGAAGAACGCTCCTTGCATTATTTTTATCGATGAAATTGACGCCGTGGGGCGCCATCGTGGCGCGGGCCTCGGCGGCGGCCACGACGAACGCGAGCAGACGCTTAACGCGCTGCTGGTCGAAATGGACGGCTTCGAGTCAAACGAAGGCGTGATCCTGATTGCGGCAACCAACCGGCCTGACGTCCTCGATCCCGCGCTTCTGCGCCCGGGCCGCTTTGACCGGCGCGTGGTTGTGGCGCGCCCGGACGTCAAGGGCCGCGAAGAAATTCTGCGCGTGCATACGCGCAAAGTTCCCCTAAGCGATGACGTGGAATTATCCGTGATTGCGCGCGGCACGCCCGGATTCTCCGGCGCCGACCTCGCCAATCTGGTCAATGAGGCGGCATTGTGGGCCGCGCGACAAGGCCGAAAACTGGTCATGATGGCGGATTTCGAGATGTCCAAGGACAAAGTCCTGATGGGCGTCGAGCGTAAATCCATGATCTTGTCCGAGGAAGAAAAGAAGAACACGGCCTATCACGAAGCGGGCCACGCTCTGGTCGCGGCGATAACTCCCGGTACGGATCCGCTGCACAAGGTCACGATTATTCCGCGCGGAATGGCGCTGGGCCTGACCATGCAGTTGCCCATCGACGACAAGCACACCTACACGAAAACTTATCTCGAAGGCACGCTCACCGTGCTGATGGGCGGACGCTGCGCCGAGGAAATTTTCCTGGGCCACATCACCACCGGCGCGGGCAACGACATCGAGCGCGCCACGGACATCGCCCGCAAGATGGTTTGCGATTGGGGCATGAGCACGCTGGGACCGCTGGCCTATGGCAAAAAGGAAGAAGCGATTTTCCTGGGCCGCGAAATTGCGCAGCATCGCGACTACTCGGAAGATACGGCCATCCGCATCGACCGTGAAGTTCACGGCATCGTTTCCGCCGCCTACAACAACGCGCACAGCCTTCTGGAGAACAACCGCGACATCCTCGAGCGGATCGCCCTCGCTCTGCTCGATCGCGAAGTACTCGACGCCATCGAACTGAAGCTGCTCATGGAAAACAAACCGCTGCCGGAGAAGGTGCGGCCCGCGCCGCCTTCGCCCCCGCAGCCTCTTCCCGGAGCGGAACCGAAACCTGCGCCGCGTCCGGAACTGCGCCCCGCTCCTGGATTCAGCAAGGGATAAGCCGAAATTCGTATCGTTCGAATGGAGGCAACCGAATGAGGGTCGCCGTCCTTTGCTTTTGCTTCAGTTGCTTCGCGGCTGTAGCTTGGCCGCAGTCCGAGGGTCACGTAGGTTCGGAGCCATCACCGATGGAAGCCTTCGCCAAAGGGCGAGGCGTCCGCATGATTTGGTCAAATGAAGTCGGGCGTCTCGATCACAAAGCGACTCGCGTTGTGCTCACTGCATTGGTGATGGAGGATCATTCACTGCCCGCAAGGAAGGCGCGCGGCGTGAGAGTTGATCTGTTTAGCCCGGGTTTCGGGCCGGTGCATCCCCGCGATCGTATCTATCTTGACGAAGAGGCCACGGAGCGAACCCGCGCAGCGTTGCAAGAGATGGCCGGCGCCATGGCCAGGGATCACAGTACCTCTGGGCGCGGATGTATGGGGGCGAAGGAGTTCTGGCCGTTGTACGACTGGCCATGGAACAAATACCACGAGTTAAATGCTCAGGTTTGCGCAGACTCGAAAACCTCAGCGCTCGTACTGTTCGGTCGAGGCAAACGCGAATCCTTTCAACTTCCCGACGAAAGTCCGGCTTCTCTCGCAGTAATTCTCGCCAACGCCTTGGATCAAGTGAAACAGCACTGAACGCATCTGCCTGGGATCACAAACAATCCCGCATGTCCATCCATATTCCACGAATATGCCGATAGCGCAGAAATAGACCCGCCAAATAATTCCGGAAGAGACACATCAGGTGCGCCAAAAAGCTAAGCGGCGGTTCATTGTGCAATGAACCGCCGCGTGTCTAGCAGGCCGAAATGTTCCCCGATATTATTTAGGCGCGGTCTTTTCGTTGTGCTTTTCGTTATAAATCTGCTTGCTGGCGTTGTTCTGCCGTTGATTGATGTTCTTCTTTTCCTGCGGAGTGAGCTTGCCGCCGTTGGCCGCGCGATCGGCGGCAATGTGTTTGTTGATGTTCTGTTCGTGGCCCTCGGCCTTGGCCGCTTCCGACGGCGACATCTGCCCGCTGCGAATGCCGTTGGCGATTCGCTGCTGTTGATTGTCCCTGCGCGCGCCCACTTCGTTGTTGCCATAGGTGGCAGTGTTGGCGTTGTGCTTGTCGTTGTAGATCGACTTGCTGAGGTTATTCTGCTGCTGGTTGACTTGCGAGCGCTCCTGCGGCGTCAGTGTTCCACCGTTGGCCGAGCGGTCATTGTGAATCTCTTTATTCAAGCCCGCTTCGCGGCCCTCAAGATTCTTGGTTTCTCCGGCAGTCAACTGTCCGGAAGAAACGCCATTGGCGATGCGCCCTTGCTGGTTGTAGCGGCGTCCATTCACGGAGTCCATGGCTGCGTTCGCCGGCCGCCCATGGTTCACGGAAGCCAGTTGATTGTGGTCCGCGCGCGCGGTCTGCTCGTGCGATAGCTGGTTGGATGTCGGCTGGAAGTGCTGTTCGTGCTCAGCCGCCGCTTCAGACGCCGTCGGACGGGCGTTCGCTCCACCCTGGCCGTTGAAGCTGTAGTGGTTGTTGTTGATGGTCGTGTTGTTGACGACGGTGCGATCGATGTACGTGTTGTGCACAACGGT
>Ga0210383_10002240_pt1 | contig 17520 bp, 16 predicted proteins | sample IncBWC14OmetaG_FD_160072 | JGI IMG/M metagenome (GOLD analysis project Ga0210383, IMG submission 160072) | Forest soil microbial communities from Barre Woods Harvard Forest LTER site, Petersham, Massachusetts, United States - Inc-BW-C-14-O ...
GTTTATTGGCCCATCCTGGTCGCTATTCTCAGTTCTCTCAAGGGATGACCTTAATGGTGGCGGAGCGTGCACGCGGACCGATCATCGGGCTGAGATACTGGCTGCCCTTGTACTTCGTCTTGTAAGCGCCATCGATAAGTTCATTGATCGCTCCGTCGACCGGCTCGAAGGTGACTTCTTTCGTGAAGCCGGCGGCGATGATTCGCCCTGCTTTCTGCCGCACGGCGGCTTGGTACCAGCTGGATTTCTGCCCGTTGTAGCCGCGCACGTACAGTCCGTCATCGACCACCACGGACCAAATCCACGTAGGAGTGCCGTAGGTCCGCCTGTCTTCCCGGAACGGCGATATGTGCAGGTCATCGGTCCCAGCAATTTTGCGCAATTCGTCTCTCGACCAGGCGCCCATCGTGAACCTCATCATCTGCCATGCTTTACAGAAAATTATGCGTGCACGACTTGCATGTCACCTCCTCGTCTCTCGCCTCAGCTTTTGCGATCAGTTTTTTGCGTCTCTTCGAGGCCGGGAGACAAGGCCAAGCAGCCTTTGGTACCTAAAGTCAGCGGCCGACCAACTTTTGCAGTTCTTCAGGGTACCGTGCACCTTGCGCCTTGATCTTTGAAGCGGCGTTTTCGATTTCACGCAGGTCGTCGGAGGTGAGCTCCGCGGAAACTGCTCCGATGTTTTCATCGAGCCGCGCCAGCTTGGTGGTCCCTGGGATCGGAACAATCCAAGGCTTTTGCTCCAGCAGCCAGGCCAGTGCAATCTGAGCAGGCGTCGCCTTTTTCCGTTTCGCGATCTCTTGAAGCAAGTCCACAAAAACCTGATTCGCTTTCCGATTGCCCGCATTGAAGCGAGGAACGATGTTGCGGAAGTCGCTTTTGTCGAACTGCGTCTGTTCGTTGATCTTTCCGGTGAGGAAGCCCTTGCCCAGCGGGCTAAACGGAACGAAGCCGATCCCGAGTTCCTCCAGCGTCGGTATCACGTCCGCTTCCGGCTCTCTCCACCACAGTGAGTATTCGCTTTGCAGCGCCGCAACAGGCTGAATTTTGTGTGCGCGACGTATCGTCTGCACCCCTGCCTCGGAGAGTCCGAAGTGCTTCACTTTGCCTTGCTGAATCAGTTCTTGCACCGCGCCCGCCACATCTTCGATCGGCACGTTCGGGTCAACGCGGTGCTGGTAGAACAAATCGATAACATCGCTCCTGAGTCGCTTAAGTGAAGCCTCCGCGACCTCTTTGATGTGCTCCGGCCTGCTGTCCAGTCCTGCTTGTTTCCCGCTGCTCGGATCAATTTTGAACCCGAACTTGGTGGCGATCACAACTTGCTCACGGAAAGGAGCGAGCGCTTCACCAACAAGTTCTTCGTTCGTGTACGGGCCGTAGATTTCCGCGGTATCGAAGAATGTGACGCCGTGTTCGACAGCCGCTCGAATCAGCGCGATGCCATCCTTCTTGTGCACCGCCGGCCCTAAACCAAAACTCAATCCCATGCATCCCAACCCAAGAGCCGACACTTCCAAATTGTTTTTTCCAAGTTTGCGCTTTTGCATCGCTTCTCCTTCCGACCCGCTCTCTTATCACGCTTCCACATCCGAAGATTAGCGTCGAACGCTTCCGATCTGGTAGCCCGATCCTTCCGACTTATTGCCTATTCCTCTCGTCGTGCGAAAACCCATTGCCCTATCCGGGGCCGAGTGTCTATCCTAGGCAAGGAACGCAAACCCCACAATAATGAAAAACACCAACAAAAACGTCACTCCGTCGCAAGATCGAGCGCATGCGTTGCGCAAAGAGTTGGCTCGCAAGATTGCCTTTTTTATAGGCTCCGGAGAGAGGCTGGTAACGGAGATCCCCGGCTTGCTGCTGAGCCGCAGAACCGCACCTACCGCACCCGCATCAGCGACCTACGAGCCGAGTCTCGCGGTGGTTGCTCAAGGCCGCAAGCGTGCCACCCTCGGTGGCTCCACGTTCATCTTCGACGAGTCGCGATACCTGCTGACATCGCTCGATTTGCCGGTCATCTGCAACGTGATCGAAGCAAGTGAAGACGTACCCTATCTTTGTTTCGTGCTCAAGCTCGAAATGTCCGTAGTCCGGGAGCTTCTCAGTCGAGACGAAATTCCGGCGCATGACACGCCATCAGGCAATCCTGCCATGGCCACTGGCGAGACCTCCGCTGAGTTGTTTGATGCTTGCTGCCGGCTCGTGGACCTGCTGAACACTCCGAAGGATATTCCGTTTTTGAACGGACTCATTCAACGCGAGATCATCTACCGAATCCTGCAGGGACCGGAGGGTGCTCGCCTTCGCTCCATTGCGACGCTGGGAGATCAGAGCCACCGCACGGCGAAAGCCATCGCATGGGTCAGAACGAACTACGCGAAGCCTCTACGCGTTGAAGATCTCGCAAAAATCGCGGGCATGGGTGTCTCCACGTTGCACCACCATTTCCGCGCGCTTGCGGCCATGAGCCCGCTTCAGTATCAAAAGCATCTTCGATTGCATGCGGCTCGCGAACGCATGCTCATCGATGGTCTCGACGCCGCCAGCGCGGCCTTCGAAGTCGGCTACGAAAGTGCCAGCCAATTCAATCGCGAATACAGCCGCTTCTTCGGCCAACCACCCATGCGCGATATTCGAACTCTCCGCTCGCCAAATAGTCCGCCCCTGGAGTCGATCAGCACTCAGCAAGGCACCGTCTAACCGTATTCGAAAGAATATCAATCGTGGATTGAACTGCGGGCGGAGTTTTTCGAGTAACGTCCAATAATCTACAAAAAAAGCCTAGTTTCCGACCAATCCCACGGATACCCGGAAGGGTACGACGGGACTCGCACTGGCGGCCCGTGCAATGACAGCCCTGCATCACTTTTTACTCCTATGTACTTTCGCTCGAGTTCCCGCAGGTGCTTTCCTCTTCAATTTGACCTGATTGTATTCAATCGCGGCACGAACCAGATTTTTTAGAGCACGCTCATTAATCTTATCGCCCTCGAAAAAATCGATCGCTCGCCACGCGTTGCCTTTGAGGCCCGCGTTGAAGAGCCTGTCAGGATCGGAGAGGCCCGCTCCGTGCGAAAAGGTAAGCTTCACCTTATCTTTGTGGGCGTTACCAACCGCGATCATTCCGTCGCGCGACCACACGGGACTTCCCATCCACTTCCACTCTTCGATTATTTCCCGGTCCGCCTCCAGGATGCTTTTGCGGATGCTGGCCAACGTTTTGCCACGCCAGTCGGTGAGTCCTGCGATCAACTGGTCAATACGTTCCGATGGATTCATTGGATCTTTATCCCTCTAATTCTTGTCCCGTTTTCCGGTGAGTGCGCCCAGCCCTTCGAAATAAGGCGTCGAACGACGTGGCCTTTCCACATCCACAGCCCGGAAAGAAGCAAAACAGGAAGAAACACATACCGAACAGTGGAGGCGTAGTTAGGAGTGTCCACGGGTGAATCATAGATATAACCGAGTATCGGAATGCCAAAGATAATGTGCATCCAGCGAAAGATGGAACGTTTGGTAGCTTCTTTCATGATGAATTTTTCCTCCATTTATTCACGACTCTTTAGCCGGCTCAGGCGGCCAGTTGAGAGCCTCGATACCGAACTGCTTGGCGTACTCCGCGTTCAGCCGCTGCCAAGCACCGTATTTCATCGCTTCAGGTCCGACCATGCGTCCAATGGGCTGACCGGCGAGGAGCCGCTCAAGGACATCGAAACAAATGTGCCACCCGGCGGCGCCCATGGCGATGAAGCGGTGACCGATGTTGGTCCACAGCGTCAGGCGCGTGCCGCCTCCAAGGGCTTCCAGCTTCCACCGCATATCGAAGCCACCCCAGTTGTATTCAAGCACCTCAGGAGCGTCGGCTCGGATCACTGTTGTTTCGGTAACGCGCGGCGTGGGCGCTCCCACCGTGGTGAGCTTCACCTTGGTTCCAACCGTAGCCAGGTTGCCATCGGCGTCAAAGGGCGCCCACCCGCGCAGATGCGCCGGGTCGGTCAGCGCCTGCCAGACTTTTTCCGGCGAGTGGCGCAATTCCCGGACCAGAATGAGCGTCCACTTCTCTCCGTCCTTTCGTATCTGCGCCCCGCTGGCGGGACCCGGTGTGTACCGCTCGCGATCGCTCATCTTCTGGGCGTCCCCCTTTTCGTTACGTAGCGGCCGTCGGCCCCCCAACAGGCTGGCATCGTCGCTGAACGGTCGCCTACCAGCGCTTCAGCTGGGTGACCTGAATCAGGTTGCCGCAGTTGTCCTTCACCATCGCAATGGTCGCGCCAGTCACGTCAGTCGGCGGCATCGTGAACTCGGCGCCGCGAGCCTTGATCCGCTCGTAGTCGCCCTTGACGTCCTCGGTGAAAAAGTTGGCCGCGGGCTGCCCCTGTTCAAAAATCGCCTGCTGATACGCTTTGGCTGCCGGGTTGTTGTTCAGCGCCAGCTGAAGCTCGGCGCCGTCCGGCTCCTCGGGCGAAGCCACGGTCAGCCAGCGAAATGGGCCCTGACTGAAATCGGCCTTCTTGGCAAAGCCCAGTACCTCCGTATAGAAGCGCAGGGCCTTATCCTGGTCTTCCACGTATACACTAGTCACTTTGATTTTCATTTCGTTCCTCCTTTGTTACGTCCGCGGTTTGCGCCGCGTCGTCCTCTCCTTGTCTTCTTTTTCACTACTGACGATTGATCCATGCGGTCGAGGTGGCGTTCCAGAGCGTCTACGTGAGCGGACCAGAACCGTTGGAACGGCGCCAGCCACGCCTCCACCTCTTCCAGTGGTTCAGGGTTCAGTCGGTAGAGACGCCGCTGTGCGTCCACCGTGGATTCTACAAAACCGGCTTCGCGTAGCACGCGCAGGTGTTTTGACACGGTCGGCTGCGGCATGCGAAGTCGACGCTCGATCTCTCCCACCGACTGTTCGGACGAGACCAGTAGACTCAATATCGCTCGGCGGTTCGGCTCCGCAATGATTTCGAACACAGATTCCATACTCTTCATATACCCCACAGAGCATATGCGTGTCAAGGCATATACGACAGGCCCGTGCAACGCCCAGCTCTCCACGCGCTGGATCTGTATAAGTAGGAAGACGGCGACGAGACGCGCGCAGGGCTCCTGTCCATCGCGGGAATGAGCACTATGGTGAATTAAGAGTTGCGGCTTGGATTGTGGGTCGGAGCTTCCCGTGTCACGTCGGATAGCTCCTTAAGAATGCATTACGCTGATTGGTCAACCACCTTCATTTGCGCTTCATTCATCCGGCCGCCGTGCACTTGTGATTTTAGAGAGAGCAGCTTTATCTCGCGAAGATCAGCTTGCGCGAGCTCGACGTCGATTGCTCCCAGGTTCTCGTTCAGGTGGTCGATTTTGCTGGTGCCGGGAATCGGAACGCGTTATCTGCTGACAGCGCTCGATCTGCCCGTCATCAGCGAGGTTGTTGAGGCGAGTGGGAAAAAACCTTAGTCGAAGTTCGGGTTGTACTCAGTCCTGCGAATGGTCCACTGGTGGCGTAATACCAAGGCGCCTCATCTTGTAAAACAGGGTGGTTCGCTTCAGTCCGAGTCTGGCGGCTGCTCCCCGCGGACCGCCGAGCTTCCAATTAGCGCGCTGGCACGCAGCCAGAATTTCTCTGCGTACCTTGTCTTCCAGGGTGGGGTTTGAAACCTCAGGTTCCAACTGCTCGTATCGTTCGAGAGGTGCTGGTTCAAAGACGCCATCATTGGAGAGAATGACGCCACGCGCGATGTAGTTTTGGAGTTCGCGAATGTTGCCGGGCCACGGATAGTGAACCAGGGCTTGCATGGTGTCCTCAGGGATGGTCTCGATGATTTTGTCCATGGAGTCCGCGAACTGCTGCACGAAGTACCTAACGAACTCCGGGATATCCGCTTTCCTTTCGCGCAGCGGCGGCAGCCAAACCGGGAAAGTATTCAACCGATAGTACAGATCCTCGCGGAATTCGCGGTCCCGAACCATCTGTCGCAGGTCCCGGTGGGTCGCCACGACGACACGAACATCCACGCGCGTGGTCCGTGTGCTGCCCACGGCCTCGAACTCGCGCTCCTGGAGCACTCGCAACAGCTTGGGCTGGAGTTCGAGTGGCATGTCCCCAATTTCATCTAGAAACAATGTTCCGCGATCCGCCAACGCAAAGCGTCCGATATGTGAATTCACAGCGCCCGTGAACGCTCCCCGCTCATGCCCGAAAAGCTCACTTTCGAGAAGGCCGGCGGGCATTGCCGCGCAGTTCAGCTTGACGAGTTTCCGGCTCTGCCGCGGGCTAAGTTCGTGAATCGCGCGTGCGATGACTTCCTTGCCGGTGCCGGTCTCACCGGAGATCATGACGGTGGCGTTGGTGGGCGCGACAGCCTCGACTTGAGAGAGAATCGAGCGCAGGCCGCCGCGGCGTCCCACGATCGTCTCCAGAAAAGAGAGCTGCCCGCGTTCTGGCTTGCGCACAGAAGGCTCGTCCGGAGAATGCAGAGTGTTCATGTTCGTGTTTTCCCTATATCGATCAATCTGTGAAACAAAAATTGGCGCTGCGCTCATCGTTCTCTCCTAAAGTGCGAATCACCTATGGTCGTGGGAACGCCTCAGTTCCTTGGTTTTTGTTGACTGGCTTGCCGCTGGTCGGGGCAGAATGAACAGGCAGAATGCCGATTACAAATAGCGCTTTTCTCTGGGGTCTATATAGATGCACAAAGGGCAACGTTTGGGCTAACGGGGAATTGGCTGCCACGCAAGTTTTCATGGCGTTCCCAATCCCGGAGCCTGCCCAACTGTGCGTTGGAGTTCCGCCCATGCCAGTACGTATCCAAGCGTGGCCTGCAACAGATCCGCTCTGGCCTTGTAGTTCGCAGCGGTGGCCTGCTTCACATCGGAAATCAGAACTATGCCTTGTGCTGCTTGATCGGTGGTCAGGCGTTCGCTCTCTTGCCGCAGCTTGGCGACCTGGGTCGCGACATTGACCATGCTCCTCGTGCGTTCTAGCTTGTTATAGCTGCGTTCGATCTCGACGGCGACCTGCTCCTTGAGGTGCTCGAGGTTCTGCTCGGCTTCGGCAAGCTGGTCGGCATGTTCGCGCACGGCGGCGCGGCGCTTGCCGAAGTCCCAAAGGGTATAGTTCAAGTTAACTCCGACGGTCCCGAAGTTCCGGACGAAGAACGGCACGCCATCCTGGTAGCTGTGGCGCGCATACGCGGTAATGTCGGGAATATAGGCGGTTTTTGCGGCTGCCTCAGCGGCCCGGGCTTTGGTGACCGCTTCTTCCGCTGCGCGGATCTCCGGATTTTCGTCCCAGGCCGTTTTCACATACTCCGCTTTGGGGCGGAGCGCGAAATTTGTCGAGACCTGCGTATCCAATTCCAATTTTGTGTCCAGTGGAAGGCCGAGCAGATCGTTCAGCTCCGTCATGTAGTCCGCGATCTGCAGTTCGGCGGTCAAAACGGACTGCTGGCCCTGGAGAAGCTCGGCGCGGCTTTGGATCTCGGCGACCTGCAGGGCGCTTCCGCCACGAATGTCATTTTCATTTTCACGCAGGGACTCGGAGGCGAACGAGGTCTCCTGCTCCGCAGCTTTCTTCTGGAGTTGCGCAACGAGAATACCGAAATACAGCGTGTGCACCTGCAGAGCGATTTCGTCTTCTGCGTTCTTCAATTCGTCTTGCGAAGTTGCGACCTCCGCGGCCGCAATGCGATTCTCTTGATGGATGCGCAGCAGTTGTGTCAGGGGCTGGGCAATCATCGTGCCGCTGGAGAGCAGTGTGTTCTTGCCCTGTTCCACGGAAATACTCTGAGCAGGAATGGACGCCCCGGCCGCGGTACCCAACGAACCCGGCGGGATCACGATATTCTGCAGTTCACTGATGTGCAGCGCGTTCGACTGGTTTGTGATGGTCGGGAAGTAGGCGGACCGCGCACCCGCTTTCCTCTCTTGATTCTCCTTGACCCGCAGGCGCGCAATCTTGAGGGTGCGGTTTTGTTCCACGGCGAGGTGAACCGCTTCCGAAAGAGTGAGCCGTCGGACCTCATCTGGTCGAGCCAAACTGACGCAAAGCAGAAATGCTGTTAGTGTCACCAAAGTCCGGAAAAGAGTTCCGCGAGTCATGCTGTTCTCCTTAAATCGAGATCGCTCCTTCTGGGCGAATGCGTCCGCATCGTGGTCATCGCACCTGCACGCGATTCGATTCTTTGAGCATTTCGTGCCGTCCATCGACCTAACCTCGCGCTTCCGCGGTCGGAAGGTGGCCCGAATGCGAAGTGGTAAAAGGCATCCGGTTGAACGAAGTCCACCTTTCTGTTTCCCTCCGAAACGCCAGCCCTTTTTCACCGGGATGCCGATCGACGAGAAGCGAATCACCCGCGCGCAATTGGGACGTGCCGAGCAACCGCGCGAGCGGGCTGACCAGATAACGCTCGATGGCGCGTTTGAGGTGGCGCGCTCCATACCTCTGGTCGGTGCCCTCTTGGAGCAGGAAATCCCGTCCTTCCTCGGTGATTCGAAACAAGAATGGCCGTGCTGTCGAATCCGATACGCGCTGCTGCACCTGTCGCAGTTCGATCTCCAGCACTTCGTCGAGTTCTTCGCGTTTCAACGGATGGAACACCACCACCTTGTCTAGCCGGTTCATGAACTCCGGCGAAAACTTTTTCCGGGCCGCTTCCACCGCCGTCTTCTCTACCTTCTCGTCCAGTGCGGTTGCCGGCTTGTCCTTTGGTTGAACAAATCCCATGCCTCCCTGTATCAACTCGGTGATTTCTCCGCCACCGAGGTTGGAGGTGAGGAAGATTACCGTCTGCGACAAATCCACTCGGCGGTTGTCACCCAACGTGAGCGTCGCCTTGTCGAGAATTCCTAACAGCAGTTGCCACAACGCGTCGCTGGCCTTCTCAATCTCGTCGAACAACAGAAAGCTCAGTTTCAGTTTTTCCGTGTGGCTCTTGGTCAATTCCTCTTGCGTGATCTGGGGATGGGTTTCCCTGTGGCCCAGATACCCGGGAGGCGAGCCGATCAATTTGGCGATCTCGTGGGAGTGCTGAAATTCGGCGCAATCGATTTTGATCATCGCGCGGCTATTTCCGAACAGAATCTCGGCCGCCGCTTCGACGATGCGGGTCTTGCCGGATCCGGTTGGCCCGAGGAACAGCAGGTTGCTAACGGGGCGAGCGGGAGAGTGCAGGCCGGCGCAGAACACCTGATAGAGCTCGACGAGCGCCTGCACCCCTTCCTCCTGTCCCACGATCTTTCGCCGCAGCGCCTCCTCAAACTGGCGCGACGTGGAACTCCGTTGTCTCGGGTCCAACTCTTCCCTGTGAGCTGATTGTCTTGCGGTTGCCATAACTTCTCCTTCTACTGCAAAGTCTCAAATCAAATTGGGCGCGTTCATTAACCTATGTCTCCGGACTCTCGCCAGATTTTCTTTCCAGCCGCTCTCTCCTGATCCACTCCCGGATGTAAAGGCCGCAGTTCTTCAGCTTGATCGAGTCGGCCTCCCACTTCTCCAGAAACTTGACGGCCTCGCCGTCCACCGACCTCAAATCTGTACAGTCGAGGACGATCCGACTGCCCTTCTTTTCTGCCTCGATCAGCTTTCCGATTTCCGCCACGTTTTGTGAATTCAGCTGACCGCTAACCTTAAAGACCACTTCACCGTTTGCGGTCCTCGTGATCCTCAGCATCGGTTCCTCGTCGACGTCACAGCCGTGCAGTGTAGATGGCAATCGAAGCTCCAATCGTAAGTACCTTAAAACCAATGTTTTAGCGGCTGAATCAACGGCGAACTCTCGACAATTGGCGAGGGCCTGTACAAAATCCATCGGCAGTGTCGATAATGTGGCTCGGGAAAAACGAGTCAACCGAGCACGCCTCAATGAATCCAAATGGTGGTAGGGCTCGGGAATGCCGGGAAAGCTCAGTTCAATCGGTCTTACCGATGCGCGGACGTGGGGGTGTATGATGCGCGCCATGTCGTCTCTACGGGGCGAATTCGACTCAGTAGATGTTCAAGTACTTGTCGACTCGATTCCTGCCCTGATTCACACCGCCAAGCCCGACGGCTACCTCGATTACTTCAATAAGCCCTGGCTGGAATACCTCGGCGTCACTTTGGACAAAGTGGCCGGCTGGAATTGGACAGCTTTCATTCACCCTGAGGACGTTGAGGGGATTTTGACCAAGTGGCGAGCGAGCCTCGCAACAGGGGAAATCTTTGAGCACGAAACCCGCGTCCGCAGGGCAAATGGCGATTACCGCTGGATGTTCCACCGGAAAGTGGCCCTTCGCGATGCAAACGGCAACATCGTCAAGTGGTATGGATCGAGCCTGGATATTGACGAGCGCAAAACGGCGGAAGAGCAGCTCCGCCGCAACGCCCAGGAGCTGCAAAGAAGCGCGTTTTATCTTGCCGAAGGGCAGCGTCTTGCCCACATGGGAAGCTGGGCCTTTGATTCCAACGGCTTCTACTACTGGTCTCCCGAATTATTTCGGATGCACGGCCTCGATCAAGCCAGCAAACCGCCTGGCGTTCAGGACTACCTGGATCTTGTCCACCCACACGATCGCGAGTCCATGGCAGACATCATCAAGCAAATCCTGACGGAAGATTCTCCTTTCGACGCAATGAAGCGCATCGTGCGGCCCGATGGTGAGGTCCGGTACATTCGCTGCGTTGGTGTTCCTGTCGTCGACAATCAAAGCCTGAAAAGGTGCGTTGGCAGCGCCATCGACGTTACGGAGCACGAACGCCTGACTCAGGAACTGCGGCGCCGCGAAGCTTACCTGGCCGAAGCCCAAAGACTCAGTCACACAGGCAGCTTCGGATGGAAACCTGACGCTGGCGAGATTGTCTGGTCAGACGAAACCTACCGTATCTTCGAGTACGACCGCTCTCTCAAGCCAACAATAGATTCACTGGCGCAGCGCGTCCATCCGGAAGACCGCGCCGACGTCAAAGAAGTCATTAATCGCGCCTTTGCGGGAGCGAAAGATTTCGAGCACGCCTATCGCTTGCTGCTGCCTGATGGACGGGTCAAGCATGTCCACGCCAAAGCTCACGTTTTACAGGATGCATCCGGCAATCGCGAGTTCGTCGGAGCCGTGACCGACATCACCGAGCGCAAGAACGCCGAAGATAAGATCCGGCGCCTGGTCGACGCCGGTATTCTGGGAATCTTCTTCGCGAATGTCGAGGGTGAGATAGTCGAGGCCAACCAGGCGTTCCTGCAAATGCTGCAATACAGTCGGCAGGATCTCCTCGCGGGTCGCTTGCGCTGGGCCGATCTAACGCCGGCCGAATGGCGTGAGCGCGACCTGCGTTCCCTGACAGAGTTCCTGGCAACTGGGGTTTTTCAGGCATACGAGAAGGAGTATTTCCGGAAAGACGGCAGCCGGGTGCCCGTGCTGATTGGAGGCGCGCGGTTTCAGAGCGCCAACGAGGGCGTCGTGTTTGTACTCGACTTGAGTGAACAAAAGCGCGCCGAGGAGGCCCTCCGAAGGAATGAAGCGTACTTGGCGGAAGCGCAGAGACTGAGCCACACCGGCAGTTGGGCATGGAGTCCCCACACGGACGTCAGGTATTGGTCGGAGGAATGCTATCGAGTTCTGGGTTTTGATTCACGGGATGGTGTGCCCCGAATGGAACAATTAATTCAGCGAATTCATCCCGACGATCAAGCGGCGTTCCGCGAATCTACCAAGCGGGCCGAGCATCAAAAGTTGGACGAGGCCGTAGATTATCGCATTGTGCATCCCGGTGGCGCCGTCAGGGACATTCAAAGCATTGGTCATCCTGTATTCAGCCCCACCGGCGAACTCATCGAATTCACAGGCACCGTAATCGACGTCACTGAGCGTAAACGAGCGGAGGAGGAACTGCGCAGGAGCGAATTGGAGCTCCGCCAGATAGCCGACCTCGTTCCTCAACTTGTTGCAGTATTCGGACCCGGTGGCGAACGTCTCTATGCCAACCGCATCGGGCTCGATTACATTGGCCTTAGTCTGGAAGAGTGGCGGCAAACACCCGGGGATTTTTTTTCGCCCCCGTCGTTTTTTCATCCCGATGACCGGGAACGTGCGGTGCGCACTTATTTCGACAATACTCGCTCCGGTGGTTCCGCTTACGAGTTGGAGTTGCGACTACGCAAACGTGATGGCACTTATCGCTGGTTCTTGGTTCGTTTTAACCCATTGCGCGACGAACAGGGGCAGATTACCCGTTGGTACGTTGCCTTGACGGACATCGAAGACCGCAAGCGTTCGGAAGACCGGCTGCGGAGCGAAAACGTCGCTCTGCGTGAAGAAATCGACAAAGCCTCGATGTTTGAAGAAATCGTTGGAACATCCCCCGCTCTGAAAAGTGTTCTCTCGCGCATTTCCAAAGTTGCACCCAGCGATTCTACGGTCCTCATCACCGGCGAAACAGGAACCGGAAAAGAATTGGTTGCCCGCGCAATCCACCGACGGTCAGATCGGGTCTCACATCCCTTCGTCAGCGTGAACTGCGCGGCGATCCCCCACGATCTGATCGCCTCCGAGTTGTTTGGGCACGAGAAAGGTGCGTTCACCGGCGCGACTCAGCAGCGCTCAGGTCGGTTTGAATTAGCAAATGGCGGTACCCTCTTCCTGGACGAAGTCGGGGAACTTCCGGCCGAGACTCAGATTGCGCTGCTCCGCGTTTTGCAGGAGCACGAGTTTGAGCGTGTCGGCGGCACTCGTCGAATCCGTGCTGACGTCAGGGTCATCGCCGCCACCAACCGCGATTTGCACGCCGCCATCACCGTGGGGTCCTTTCGTAGTGACTTGTTTTATCGGCTGAATGTCTTCCCCATCGAGATACCGTCTCTTCGCGAACGACGAGCGGACATTCCTCTGCTGGTCGAATACTTTATCGATCGCTATGCGCGAAAAGCTCGCAAGAACATAGAACGTGTCAACAAGAAGACGCTGGAATTGCTTCAGTCCTATCCCTGGCCGGGGAACATTCGCGAACTACAGAACGTCATCGAGCGGTCGATGATACTTTGCGAAACAGAGATTTTCTCGATCGACGAAAAGTGGTTACAGCAGTCACCGCCTCTGACGCCAGACTCGAAACAACAAGCTGAGCTCCCTCGCAGACTTCTAGTCCAAGAAAAGAACATGATTGAGGCTGCCCTGAAAGAGACGGGTGGTCGCGTGTCGGGACCCGCGGGCGCTGCGGTAAAGTTGGGGATACCGCGGTCTACGCTGGAATCGAAGATCCGATCGCTTAAAATCAACAAGAATCGTTTCAGGTCGCTCCCAGGAACTTGAGGGGTCACATCTCGCACAGTCTCGGAATGCTTCCCAAAAGCATTAGCCTGGGCAATTTTTGAGGGGCTGAATTGCATGGTATTTCGTAATTAATTCAGCCAATGCGGCGTCCAACTCCGTTGAACACCGCAATTTATTTTCCAAGTCTGGCATACTCGGCTTTAGCATGCTCATAAATGGGAACATCGGAATCCGCGTCCTTCCACAGAGTCAAGAAATCTTCGTAACACTTGCGAGCGGAGCCTTCGTGGCCCATCATTTTTTGCGCCCTGGCCATCTGCAGATGTGCTAGCGCCCCAGTCACGTCTGTGGCCACGAAACCCCGGTGGACCAACAGTTTCTGAAACTCCGCCGCCGCCGAACGTCCCTCGCCCATCTGCAGATAAGCCAAGCCGCGGATGTATGCCGGATACAGGCTGTTAAAGGAGAAGTTAAAGGACAATTCGTATTTCCGGGAAGGCTCCAGGGCTGCGATTGCTCCAGTCGGATCATTTGCATTCAATTTCATCGCCGCCCGAATCGTCGGCAGATTGTAGTTCTGGACGAGAGTATCCAACGGAAAATCTTGATCTAGAGCATCTGCAATCTTCCGGGCTTGCTCAGTGTTTCCCGCACGGGCAAAGGCCAGCGCGAGATACAACTTTCCGTCGCGATTGTTTACTGTCTTGAGCAAAGTCGCGGCGATTTGTTTTGCGCGAGCTGAGTCGCCACTCTCGGCCTGCCACAAGGCGGTTTCATACATGGGCTCAGCAGCAGTACCTGGCGCCATGTTCGCGGCTCGTTGCATCAATTCTCGGCCTCTGCCGAAACGGCCGTGATACTGTTCGACGCGGGATCTCAAAAAAAGAAACCGATACGCATCTTGCCCGCCCATCGCCTGGTTCCACTGTACCTGCATCGCGCGTTGGTCGTTTTGCAGAAAAGCCAGCCGAATGCGATGTTCCTGCAGGTCGGCGCTATCGAATTTTCGTACGGCCGCCTCATCCAAGACGGCCTGAGCTTCGTTGAGCCGTTCCGCATGTAAGGAATGAAATGTCCACTCGGAGTAGTTGTAGTCCGTTGGCCAAAGGCGGGCTGCCTCGCGCATTTCGTCGGCAGCTTTTTCTGGTTGTCCCAAGAAGCCCAGGCAGCTAGCCAAGTTGATGCGGGCAGTCACGTTTCGGGGAAAGGTTTGCACGAGTTGTAAGAGGACGGAAAGAGCCTTCTCGCGCTCTCCGGTGACCCAGGCATAATACAAATATTCCGTTTCTAAGCGGGTTGGTTCGGTCATCCGGGCCCGCAGCTCGTAGGCTTTTGTGTCAGCGGATACCGCCAAATTGTATTCGCCCACGCTAGTGTAGGCGGCTGCCAAGCCTTCATAGGTCCGAGCAAGGTTTGGATCCATCTCCAAGGCGCGCCGGTAATACGTAATAGCTCCCCTAAAATCTCCCACTATGTGGCGCTTATATCCCAAGGTTCCCACTTGCAGGGCTTCCACTGAGGAACTCAGCGCTTCTTCCAGCGGCTTGTTGAATTTGATAAGAGATGCCTCCGGCTCACCCAACTTACCGCGCAATTGCGCGGAAGCGAGGCCGAGCACGTGAACGACTTGATTTTGATCAGCGACTTCTCTCCGAATTCCGGCGACTATCCTACCTGACTGACAATCTGCGGCGTCGAGGCCAATGCGAAACCCATTGCCTGCATCTGCGATGGAACCGGCAATCACCAGCTTGCTGTTGGTCCGGCGGCAGACCTGGCGGGCGACCTCGGGCGTCAACTTTGTAGTCGGCGGGAGCTTGAGTTGCGCCAGTATCCCGAGGACTTTATCGATGCCCAGAATGTTTAGATAGGGCGTCTGCTCCATTTCGTAGCGCAAAGCTGTGTCTAGTGCGTCGTCGAACATCGGATCGCTGGTCTCGTTTTTGACATCGGCGAGGACCATTGTGTCCGTGGGGGAGAGCGTCACTCGGTGGCGGTAACTCCAACACAGCCAAAAGGCCGGAGCGATAATGGCCAACGGCGCGGCCACCGCGAACCATTTGCGTAAGCGGAGACGAGGTGGCGGTGATTTGGTAGCTTTCTCTTTGGTCGGGGACCCCGCGGGTCGCGCATCGGTTTTTGAGGTTTCGGTCGCAGCAGCCTGAACCGCAGCTTGTTTTGCGATATCTGCCGCCTCGGCAACGGTGACACGCTCGGTGAACTGATAGCCCTTTCGAGCAATAGTGACGATCAAGCGGGCGTCTTCCGGGTTTTCACCCAAAGCCTTGCGTAAATGGGAGATGTACTGCGTCAGGTTCCCCTCTTCCACGAAAGTGTCGCCCCACACGGCTTGCAGCAATTCCTCCTTAGTCACCAAGCGGTTGGGGTTTTGCGCCAGGAAGAGAAGAACGTCGAAGGCTTTAGGGGTAAGAGGGACAGGTGCATCGGCGCGCGCTACCGTGCGCTTCCGCGAATCCAGCGCAAACTGGCCGAAACGGTACAAATAACCGTCGGCAAGGCTCGACTCTCTTTCCTCGCCGCGATTGCGCAATGCGAGAGTCATTCCAAACGCCCTTTCACTGGAAGTTCCTACGTTGATGCTCTTAGGCGATTCCCTGAGTTGGCAAGTCTTTCGGAAAGGCCCAGCCGGATTTTCGGTTCGGTCGCAAGAGGTTGCTCAGCAAGCCAGGAAAGCCAGGTCTTGTCGACCGAGAAAGTCTCTGTTTCGCACATGATTACAGATCGCTCAATCACGTTCTGCAATTCGCGGATGTTCCCCGGCCAGGCATAGCAGCGAAGCAAGTCGAGACTTTCTTTGCTTATCCCCTGTATGCTTTTTCCCGCTTTCCTCGCGCAATGATCGACGAAGTACTCAACCAGCGCAGGAATGTCTTCTCGTCGTTCGCGCAGGGGAGGCATATCGACCGGAAAAACATTGAGCCGATAAAATAGGTCGCTACGAAAGGTTCCGGCAGCGATGGCCTCCTGCAGGTTGCGGTTCGTGGCAGCAACCACTCGAACGTTTGTTTGGATGGATCGAGTGCCGCCGACACGCTCAAATTCCTGTTCTTGCAAAACGCGTAGCAAAGCAACTTGGGTTCCGAGCGGAAGCTCTCCCACTTCATCGAGGAAGATCGTTCCTCCCTCCGCCAATTCGAAACGGCCCAGGCGCCGCTGTAACGCTCCGGTAAAAGAGCCCTTCTCGTGGCCAAACAACTCTGAGGCGATCAAGTCGCGCGGGACGGCGGCACAGTTGACACAGACAAAAGCTCGTGAGGATCGGTGAGACCCCCTGTGAATGGCGCGCGCAACCAGTTCCTTGCCTGTCCCGGTTTCGCCGGTGATCAGGACGGTGGCGTCCGTGGGAGCGACCTTTTCTACCAGAGAAAGTGCCCTTTGCAGCGCGGCAGAAGATCCGACGATCTCGTCGCACATTGCTGACCTATCGATTTCTTCGCGCGGAGCGATGTTGCCTTGTTTGTGCCTCTCTTCGGTCTGCTTGTGACCGGGGATGAGTACAGCGACGCTAGCCATGGGTTGCCCCCTAATCTAACTACGGTGCGCGGTTGTCAGACTCTTTGTTCATCGCACGCAGTCTGAACGGAGTTCCGTTTGCCGACAACCTCCCATGGAGTCGTTGGATACGCCCTGTCGGAACGCCCGGAGCCACTTCGGGGAAGCCTGGCAACACTTTTGGGTCATGGAACAGTCTCTAAAGGTCTGCGAGACGAGGGCTAACGCTGCTGATCTCGAATGTCGATGCGCTTCCATCCAAAAAGACGGGCATCAACCGACCAGGTACCCGGTCCGAGCATGGCTAGCGCGGCAGCGAGAGTTCCCAAGAGGACGTAGATCCACAGATCTTGAGGTAGCAGGAAGATTTTCCACACCTCAATGGCGGCCACCAGCGTTCCCACGATGGGCGTCCATAAACCGGCGAGTAACAGTAGTCCTGAACCGATCAGGAGTGCGGACAGTGTTGTAAGCAAGACCGGAGGATTTCCCCTCAGTAAGATGGCGCTGCGAGTAATCAAGGTAATCCCAATGACGACGCGCATGAGCAGAAGGCCGGCTCCGGGCCACCCATGAGCGAATGTGGAGAATAATCGTCGCAAAACAAATGCAGATTACGAGATTGCTGACGCGAACAGGAAGCCCCAAAAGGCTGGCGCGAATCACTCTTTTGGGGGAGCTAAAACTCAATAATTCCGCGCTTTAAACCGATCATGGCGGCATGGGTTCGGTCGTTGGCGCCCAGTTTGGAGAGGATGTTCCGGACTTGGC
>Ga0210383_10002241_pt1 | contig 17518 bp, 18 predicted proteins | sample IncBWC14OmetaG_FD_160072 | JGI IMG/M metagenome (GOLD analysis project Ga0210383, IMG submission 160072) | Forest soil microbial communities from Barre Woods Harvard Forest LTER site, Petersham, Massachusetts, United States - Inc-BW-C-14-O ...
TGCCATCCGCATCCACGTAATCCGAGATCGAAGAGCCGCGCAGTCGAATCGCTTCAGAGAGCACGTCGCGTACGGCGCGATAGAGGCGGCGGTGCTCCTCCTTCGAAAGATTCGCTCCCACCCGCCGCGGGTGGATGCGCGCCCGCCACAGGCTCTCATCCGCATATATATTTCCGATGCCACTCAGCACGCGCTGATCGAGCAGCAGCGCCTTCACCCGCGCCTGTCGCGAGCGAATTTGCTCCGTGAATTTCTCCTCACTCACCGCAGTGGGATCGGGACCCAGATGCTCGAGTGCGCCCGCCTGCGCTCCGTTCTCTCGCAAACGAATCTCGCCGAATCGGCGGATGTCCACGTAGCGCATTTCGCGGCCGTCATCGAGCGATAGAAACACATGCGTATGCGCGGCAACCGGCTCTTCAGGTGCGCAGGCGCGAATCTGGCCCGTCATGCCGAGATGAATCAGCAGCGTGCGCGCTTCGGCGCTCCCATTTTTGGACTCCAGCTCGAACACAATGAATTTTCCGTGGCGACGCACTCGCGCGATCCGGCTGCCCGGCAGCTTTTCTTCGAGCGCAGCGGGGTCTTCAATGAAATCGGTCTTCCCGAGGCGCACTTCGAGAATCCGCCTGCCCGGCAATGCGCCTTGCAGGCTGCGGACTACAGTCTCGACTTCAGGTAATTCCGGCATGTCGTATCTCCGAAGGTAGCACAATCGCGCGAGCCTCGTGCGGCGCCGCGCAAACATTGACGAAGCCAAAACTCGGGTGTATGGTCTGCCAACTCAGGAGTTCCCTGACAACCTCTACGTAAATCGAAAGGAGCAGTGCGATGCCCGGATACAACTCCCAGCAAGTGGGCGACGCTACGGAAATTTCCACGGAACCGGAAAAAGTGCCTCAGCCATGGCTTCTCGTGGCGATACCCGGCACGTTGCTAGTCCTGATCGCGCTAGCAGAAAGCTTCCTTTGGGGATTGATCGCGGCCGGATTTGTTTACGGCGCGATGTACATTCTCACTCACTCAAAGCAGGCGACGCAGTACCGCACGCCGGCGAAGTTTCGCGTTTCAAAGAGCGGCGTTGAGGTCAACGGAGCCACCATTCCAAAAGACGCGATTCATCGCGTGATCATTCGCAATCACGTTCTGAAAGCGGCGGGGGACGTGATTATCGTCGCCGATCCGCATCCGAATAGCGGACAGCAGAACACCGTGGCAGGCATGAATTGGGCGATTCAAAAGCTCGGACCGATTTCTTACCGCGTTGATGTGGAAGCGCGCGGCGTACCCACCACTTTGGCGGGCGGCCTCACCGAGCCCACCGCTGCGGCCATCATGATGGACGTCAGCAAGATTCTCCAACTCAACGAAGCCGGCAAGGCGGCGGCAGCGGTCGCCTGAGCGGCACCACGGCGCGCATTCGCGTGTCTCGCGACCTAAGTTTTTGCGACTGAATTCGCCCGGCTACGACGAAGGCGAGCGCGAAGCACGCCGTCCAACCCCAAAGTTTCGCCTGCACGCGTCGCGAAGAAGATTGCAAAGAGAAATAGCAGCGGTATGTGGTCGAGGTTCGCGCCGAAGTAGCGCCACAGCGGCATATCATGGCCCGGCGCGAACCACGTGGAGAGCGCGAGGCTGATCATCTCAATCGCTCCGCCGACGGACGCAGCGCGCACCCACAGTCCCAGCACGAGGCTCAACCCGATCGCGAGTTCGCCCCACGCCACAATCTCCGCGCACAACGCGGGATGCACCAGCACAAAATTCTGCAGGAACCGGCCGTAAAATCCCACCGCATCGCTTTCGTTCACGAAGCCCTGAATCCAATCGACGAATCCGCCGTGCGTCCATTCGGGGCCAACGATCTTGTATTCCGCGAAGAAAAGAAAGATTACGCCTGTGGCGATGCGCGCGATCGCGATCGCCTTTTCGCCCGTCGCGGCGTTGTCTTTGAGTTCCATCAATGCCTATTTTCCTTCAAGGAGAGCGAAAACGCGAACCGGGCCGCCTGAGCCGCCCTCCAGCTTGATCGGTGCAGCGATCACGAAGGCGCCCGCCTCCGGCACGTATTCGAGATTCGCCAGATTTTCCAGGTTATAGAGTCCGGCGGGCAGATCGACTCGATGCACTTCGAAATCCTTTGACGGTCCATAGTCAATGCTGAGCGTGTCGATACCGAATCCCACGGCGCCGCGCGAGATCAATAGCTTAGCTGCCTCCACCGAGTAGCCGGGAAAGTGCATCACTCCGTCCGCGTCGGTGTTGCGGTAGCGCGCCTGATCCGGCCATCGCGCAGCGGCCCATCCAGTGCGGAGCAGAACGATCGCGCCCTCAGGAATGCGACCGTGCTGCGCTTCCCATTTTTCGACGCGCGTCACCTTCAACCGATAGTTCGGGTCTTTCGCGGATTCCTCGCGCACATCCATCAGCACGGCTGGACCGAAGAAATGAGCTTCAGGAATCTTGTCGAGCGGAATATTCCCCGGCGGGAAATGCGCCGGCGCGTCCATATGGGTGCCGTAGTGTTCGAGCATCGAGAATCGGCGTGTGAGGTAGCCATCTTTCTCAGGCGTCGCGAGAATAGTGGCTTCGAACGGCTTGTTCTCATCGCCGGGCCACGCAGGTTCCTTGTCGTTGATCGCATGAGTCATGTCCACAACCAGCGTTTTGCCGCCGGGGATGCCGCGCAACCATTCCTCGCACTGGGCCGGATTCTTCTTTTGCGGGTCAGCACCAGCGAGTATCCCTCGGCGCCCGGCCAGCATGGCTCCGCAGCAAACTCCCAGGGTGAGTGTGAGCACGGTCGCAGCAGTTCTCTGCATCGGCAGCTCCTCCTTCGACGGCTGCCATTCTATCCGCAATTCGATTTTTCGCGCTTGCTCGTGAGAATTTACGGAAGGGGAATGCCGGGCGACGCGACAATGCCCGCCATGCGCAGAATCTCGGCGTACTCCTCATCCGTAAGCGGGCAAATCGTGAGGCGCGTGTTTTTGAGGAATTTGATCTTGCGCAGGAGCTTGTTGTCGCGCATCTCGTCGAGCGTCACCTGGCGAGGCAGACGTTCGATGGCGCGCAAGTCCATCACGAATTTCTTTTCCTCGGGATGGTGCGGGTCGGGATACGGGTCGCGGCTTACTTCGGCCAGTGCGTAGACGGAATGCTCCGCTTTGCCGTGGTAGCAAAGCGCGCGGTCGCCCTTATGCACTTGTTTCAATTGCCGCAGCGCGTCGGGCTTGCTGCCCGCGTGGCGCCACATTTCCTTACCCTTCACGAAGAGGGTGTCCCAGTGGTAGACCCTGGGGTCAACTGCGAGCAGCCAGCGCTTGGGTTTAGGGGGAGCTTGCGTCATTCGTAAAATGTGCCGCGCGAACTATACACGGAAGGCGGCGAGCAACGCGAGAGTTAATGTATGGATTTTTCGGTCGCTAACGGCCGCCGCGAATGGGCTCGAGCGCCAAATTGTCTCCCGCTGGCGCCGCAGGGCGCCATCGCTCAGCCGACGTCCACGTAAATCTCGTCGCCTCGGACCTCCACTGGATAGCACTCGACGCCATGGTCGGGATTCATCGCCAATTTGCCCGTCGTCACGTCGTATTCCCAGGCATGCCATGGGCAGCTCACGATCTTCCCCGACATCACTCCCTCGCCCAGCGGCCCGCCCTGATGCATGCATATCCCATTGATTGCAAAGAACTTGCCGTCAACTTGTGCCAGTGCAATCGCCTTCTCGTTCAGCTGCACCTCGTGGATCGTCCCCGCTGGAATCGCAGCCACCTTCGCTGCCTTCACGAACGCCATGCCTCACCCCCGATTGAGTCGGGGGAGTATAGCCACGGCCGAAAAGCGAGTCAATCACGCCCCGCCAGACGCCCTCTGCCCACCTTGTGTTATAACCTCTCGCCATGAATGGCAAATTGGGAAAGCGCGTTTTCATGGCGGGCGGCGTGTTCCTGCTGATCATTGGCGCAGTGCATTCTCTCTCGCTTTTCCAGCCGATCGCGGCGCCGGATTCCGCGGCGCAGCAGTTGGTCGACCTTGCCGCGAGCTACAAATTCAATCTCATGGGGACTTTCCGCAGCCTGCTCGAGCTGATGCGCGGATTCAGCATCAACTTCATGCTGAGCGCGTTCGGGATCGGCCTGCTGGATCTCGCCGTCGCGCGCGAACGCATCGGCCTCATGAAGCGCGTGGCGCTCATCAACGTGCTCTGGCTCGGCGTGTCACTGGCCGTCTCGCTGCGCTACTTTTTCATCGTGCCAACGACTTTTCTCTCGATTGCACTTCTGCTGTTCCTGATCGCCTGGTTCGCGTTGCCGTCTGATTCGAAGGCTTGAACGGCGAACCTCTCCCAGCATTCGAACTATCATGACGTTTACCAAGCGGCTTCGAGAAGGCGTACGGCGCGGAGAAATCACCTGCAGCGTCCGCATCTGGATGCGCCCACGCGTCCGCGTCGGCGGAAAATATCCGATGGACGAAGGCGCGATTGTGGTGGACTCGATCGAGCCGATCGGTTTGCCGGACATCACGCCTCAGCTCGCGCGCGAATCGGGATTCCTCGGCGTGTTGGATTTGCTAAAGATCGCGAAGCACGGCCGCGGCGAGAATATCTATTTGATCCGCTTCCACTATATCGGCCCGCGCAGCAAGCGAGGGCGCAAGTGAAAACCAAGTTAGTAGGCTCGCGATGAAGTTTTTCGCGCCACCCACGCCGCTCGTGCTTTTTTCAAATCGAAGCCCGGACGAGTGTGCCCGGCGCCTGACGCAAGCGTTTGATCCTGAGCGAAGGGCAGAGTTGGGAGAGCGTATGCTGCGCCTTTCGAAGCAGTATCTCGGAGACGTGGATGGTCGCCGAATCCGTGTAAAGCGAAGACAGCCCCTCTTCAGCCGAAACGTTTCCATACTTTTCACCGGCGAGCTCGAGCCGGAACGACGCGGTACGAAGATCAGCGGAGCATTTGACCTCGAACCATCCTCCAAAATCATGACCGTCGTGGCTGCGCTCGGGGCGCTGTTCCTCATTGCGGCTGTCAATTTCCCGGCCCGCAACGCATTCAGCTTTTGGATCGCTGCCGCTTGTGCCCTCGGTTTCTTGGTAGTCCTGCTTGGAGCACCGAGAATTCTCCGAGCGATCGCGTTAAATCAGGAGGGGGACATCAGGGACTTTCTCTGTGAAACACTCGAAGCGGGCGAGGATCCGTCGGCGTTCAACTAACCCAGCAAATCCTCTTTTGTCCATTTCGTGCCGTGAACGAGCAGAGCGCCGATGGCGCGAAACTCCGCAAGCTGCTTCGCATCGCGAAACCAGCGGCCATTGTACTCGCCAGGATTCGGTGTCGGATCGGGCACCAGCCGGTGCGCCACGTCGCGGAAGCCTGCGTCGCGGAAGAGCTGCTTCCATTCCTCGGCGGAAAGCAGCTTCGTCGGAATCGTCAGAATCTTTCCCCACTGGTGGCAGTGCGGATTGTCGCGGAAATAGTTGATCACGATCCACAGCGACCCGCCGCTCGCCAGCACGCGCCGAATTTCCGCGAGCCCCTTGGCCGGATCGGGCCAGTAATACGACGACTCCACCGAAATTGCGCGCGTGAAAAAATCCGACTCCCACGGAATCTCATCCACGCCGCCGGTGACGAATCCCAAATTCGTGAAGCCCGTGCTCGATTGCCGCGCGTGACGAATCATCTCGTCTGAAATATCCATCCCGACCACGCGCCCATCCGGCACGCCCTTCGCCAGAATGCGCGAAAGCCAGCCTGCGCCGCAGCCTACGTCGAGAATATTGTCGGAGGGAGAAATCTGCATCCATTCGAGCACAGGCCGCGTGATCGGCCAATGATCGTGCTCCATGGACTCGCCCTTGCCCGAGTCGGCCCAGCGGTTGAATTCTTCGCGGAGTGTTTCGTCGATTGGCGAGTCTGGCATGCGGGGTCCCGTAGAAAATCCCGCACCGATTGTACACCGTGTTTAGAGCGCGCGGCCGCAGGCCCAGCAGTAGCGCGAGCCCGCGTGGCTGGCAGCGCCGCAGCGGCAGCAGTAATACTGCGGTGACGCGCCCGGCGCAGCCACCAGCAACACGGGCTGGCGCCGCTCGGAGGCGCACGCCCACACGAGCGCCGCGATCCAGCCGATCACGGTCCATCCGAGGAAGAAATTCAGCAGAAAAATTCCGGCAAAATCGCGCCGGCTGTGCCCGATGATCGAAGGCAGGAAATACAGAAGTAGGCTGCAGACGATAAATCCCATGGCATCACCCCTTGGTGGCACCGTCGCGCCAGCTCATATTCATTCCGCCGCGCGCCTCTACAGAATGATACGCATCCGAAACCCAATTTGTTCCAAGCTGCTTCCCCGCCAAAGTTCCGCTTGAGCACGGCTGCGTTGCCGTGACGGCCATCGCGCACTCGTGTTTTCGCGTCCGGCGCGATGACCAATCCAAATTCCCACGGGCCGCGCTATTCGATCTTTGCGAGAAGCTGCGCGAATTTCTGCTCGCGCTCCGCCTGCGTCTGCCCCGCGTACGCCTCCGCAATCTGCGTCGCATTCATCGAGCAGAACTTCGGCCCGCACATCGAGCAGAATTTCGCTTCCTTGTAGAAATCATCCGGCAGCGTCTCATCGTGCATCGCGCGCGCCGTCGCGGGATCGAGCGAAAGCTCAAACTGCTTGTTCCAATCGAAGAGGAAGCGCGCGTAGCTGAGCGCGTCGTCGCGATCGCGCGCTCCCGGACGGTGCCGCGCCACATCCGCCGCATGCGCCGCGATCTTGTACGCGATCACGCCCTGTCGCACATCGTCCGCATTCGGCAACCCGAGATGCTCCTTCGGCGTCACGTAGCAGAGCATCGAAGCGCCGTGCCAGCCGATCATGGCTGCGCCGATCGCGCTCGTGATGTGGTCGTAGCCCGGCGCGATGTCCGTCACGAGCGGCCCGAGCGTATAGAACGGTGCCTCATGGCACAGCTCGTTTTCTTTCTTCACCTGCAGCTCGATCTGATCCATCGGGATGTGACCCGGACCTTCGATCATCACCTGCACGTCGTATTCCCAGGCCTTTTTCGTCAATTCACCCAGCACGCGCAGCTCGGCGAATTGCGCCTCGTCACTCGCATCCGCCAGGCAGCCCGGACGCAACCCATCGCCCAACGAAAAGCTTACGTCGTGCTTTTGGAAAATCTTGCAGATCGCGTCGAAATTCTCGTAGAGGAAATTCTGCTTCTTGTGGAAGTTCATCCACTGCGCCAGCAACGCGCCGCCGCGGCTCACGATTCCCGTGATGCGGTTCCGCACCATCGGCAGGAATTCGCGCAACACGCCGGCGTGAATCGTCATGTAGTCCACGCCCTGCTCGGCCTGCTCTTCGATCACTTCGAGCATTACGTTGATATTCAAATCTTCCGCGCGACGCACGCGCGAAATCGCCTCGTAAATTGGCACCGTGCCGATCGGCACGGGCGACGCATCAATAATCGCCTTTCGTATCGACGGGATGTCGCCGCCAGTCGAAAGGTCCATCACCGTGTCCGCGCCGTAGTGCACCGCGCGATGCAATTTTTCCAGCTCGCCGCTGATTTCCGAAGTGGTCGCGGAGTTGCCGATGTTTGCGTTGATCTTGCACAGGAATCCGACGCCGATGGCCATCGGCTGCAAGTTGAGGTGGTGAATGTTGGCGGGAATGATGGCGCGCCCTCGCGCTACTTCAGCGCGCACGAAATCCGCCGTCAGCTTCTCGCGCTTCGCGATGAACTCCATCTCTTCGGTAATCGCGCCCTGACGCGCGAAGTGCATCTGCGAGAAATTTCCCGCCCCCCCGTTCATTTTCGCCGTCCGCTGCCCGATCCATCCGTCTCGCAACGCCATAAGTCCCCCGAAACCGCGCCCGATGCCGCTTCTCGGCTCACCGGGAATCCCGTCATTATCGCACCGCGCACCGGACGCAGCAATCATCCTGGGCGCCACGAATAGCGGAAGTCTCGGCGTCAACATGCGCGATTGCCTTCGCCGCCGCTCGGATGTATCTTGCGCCCGGATAGAGGCGCCAAAATGAAATTCAAAGTCACAATTGCAATGAAGAGCTTCGGTGTTGCAATCGCGCTGCTCTGCGCAGCGCTGTCCAGCGCCGGCGCACCATCCGACCTGCAAAAGAAAGTCGAAGAGATTGCTTCCGCGCATCACGGCCACGTGGCGCTCTACGCGAAGAATCTCACAACTGGCGAATCAGTCGCGCTCGACGCAGCGCGCCCGGTGCAAACCGCTTCGGTTATCAAGCTCACGCTCATGCTTCAGGCCTTCGAGCAAGTGAAAGCCGGCAAGCTCAAGCTTTCGGATCCCGTCGTCTTGACGAAAGACAATCAAGCGCCCGGCTCAGGAATTCTGATGGGCATGGACCCTGGCCTCAAGCTCACGCTCAAAGACACGATCACCCTCATGATGCAATTGAGCGACAACACCGCGACGAACATGCTGATAGACGCTGTCGGCCTGGCGCCCACGAACGAAATGATCGCGCGCATGGGATTGAAGAACACATATTTTTACAAGAAAGTGTTTCATCCGGCCGATGGACCGATGCCCGCCGACCAGAAGCAGTTCGGTCTCGGCAAAACGAGCGCCGAAGAAATGGCCAAAGTGATGGAGAGCATCTATCGCTGCGATCTCGGTGATCGCGCGCTTTGCTTGCAGATGATCGCGATCATGCGCGGCCAGCAGGACCACGACATGATCCCGCGTTATCTGGAACGCAAAGACGCCAGCGAGGATCTTTCCGCCGTCGCCGATAAAGTGGGCGCGCTCGACGAGGTGCGCAACGACGTCGCGCTCGTCTACACCGCGCGCGGCCCGGTGATTCTCTCGATCTTCACCTACGACAACGAAGACCAGCAGTGGACGCCCGACAACAAAGCCGAAATTCTGATCGCGCGCCTCGCGGAGACGATCGTGAATGCGTGGTCGCCTGCAGGACTCGCGCCGAAAGTCACCGAGCCCCTCGCGCCCGCCGCCGGAAAGTAGCACTGATTTTCCTTCGGCGCCGGTCTGTGTCGTGGGCCTTGTTGACACCTGCGCCCGCGCTGCGCTAGCGTTTCAATTACCACCGGATGGCGTAATATTTCCGGTAATCATCGCTCCCATTCGCGTCAATCGGCCCTGATTCGTCACCGCGGAATTCGCGCGGTGGAAGGCGGCAATTCCGATGTGCCTCGCGCTCGATCCACCTGCTGTTTTCGCTCCTCAGCTCGCTTCGGCATTCCTTCACGCCCTTTCCGCGTTGCCGCTCGCTCTCCGTGTCGCTGCCTGGATCGTGTTCTCCGTAGTGATCGCGGAGCTGGTCGGCTACGTGCTTCATCGCTTCCTCCACAGCGAGAAAATCCGCTGGCTCAGCCGCAGCCACATGGAGCACCATCTCGAACACTACGGCCCGCTGAAGCCCATGCGCCCTTCGCCGGAATATATGGACGCCACCACCGGCCGCTGGGCGATTGGAAACGTAGGCTTGGAATGGATTGCCCCTTCGGCTCTGTTGCTGATCGTTTTCGTCGCCGCGTTCACCGCGCTCCGAGTTTCCTGGCCTTATCAGCTCACGTTCATCGTCATCACTCTCGGCTGGTCTTCTCTTATGTTCAGCTATCTCCACGACCGCATGCACATGCGCGGCTTCTGGATGGAACGCAATTGGCTGGTGCGACGCTGGTTCGTCGCCGCGCGCCGCCTTCACGATATTCATCATCTCTCGCTCAACGACGCGGGCCGCATGGACCGCAACTTCGGCATCGGCTTCTACGTTTTCGACCGCGTCTTCCGCACCATTAGCCATCAGCAGCAGCGGCTGAATCGCGCCGCCGTCGAGCTTGCCCGCAGCCGCCACGAGAGCGCCGCCCAACGGCGTCCGGCGTGATTCGCGTCGAGGGAGTCCCGGTGAGAAACACCTCCAAGCGGCCCAATTCGTTATTGCCAACGGCGCTGGCAGCCACCACCATCGCGCTCCTGCTTCTGTCTTCCTGTGTGCCTGCATTCTCGGTTCATCCTTTCTTCACCGAGAAGGACTTGACCTTCGATCGATCGCTCCTTGGAACGTGGATCGATCCCACCGGGAAAAATGAACGCGGAGGCCTTGTGATCGAGGAAGTGTCCATCAACGGTCGGCCCGCCTATTCGTTGACCGCGGAAGTTACGGACAAACCGGCCGTGCCCAAGCTGACCGAAGAATATGAAGGTTCTCTCTTCAAGCTGGGCGGCCAGCAGTTTTTGGACGTGATTTACTCGCAGCTGCGCTCAGGAGATGAGAGCGTCACGGTTTTAGCGATGCCGGTGCATACGATCGCGCGAGTATCGCTCGAAGGAGACACCCTGAGCCTGTCGTTCCTCGACGACGAATGGCTGAAGAAGAATCTTGAAGACGGAACAGTCCCGCTCCGGCATGAAATCGAATCCGACGCGCCGTTGCTCACGGCGGAGACCGCCGATCTGCAGACGTTCGTCCTGAATCACTGGGCCGACCAAAAAGCGTTTTCCTTCGAGATCGGCCCGCTGCAGCGCAAGAAGTAAATTCCATCTGCGCTGCGGAGTATTCCTCGCTAGAAAGGCTCTCCCGGCAGCGGCGGCAACACCGGCGTCATCGTGCCCCAGCCTTCATCCTTCGCCGACTTCATGTCTTTCACCAGTTGATCCGGCAGCTTCTCATTCAGCTTCGGACGCCCCGGCTCCGTGCCAAGCACCCACGCCACGGCCGCCACCGTCTTCGAAATCACCTGGATTTCCTTGTAATCAATTTTCTCCGGCGTATCCGTCGGACGGTGGTAGTCCGGATGCAGTCCGACGGTAAAGAACGCTATGGGAATTCCCATCTTCGCGAAGTTGTAATGATCGCTGCGGTAGAAAATCCGCTGGCCGTTCGGCCGCGGCCCAAGATTGTCGTGCGTCGCATCGGGAGCCGTCGTGTCGTAAAAATGAATCAGCTTGAGCTTCTCGTAGTTGTCGTTCACGCCCTCGATCGTTTTCTCGAGATCGTCGCTGCTGATCTGCGGCCCCACCACCAGCGCCTCTCCCGGGCTGACGAGCATGTGCGTCGGATCGGGATCGGAGAAGCCCGGGCCTTTGGTGCGCCCGATCATGTCCATGTTCAGGTCGGCCACCACTTTCGTTAGGTCAACCGGCGGAAATTCGGCGAAGTACTGCGAGCCCCACAATCCTTTTTCCTCGCCGCCATTCCAAAGAAAAATGATGCTTCGCTTCGGACGCACGCCTTTCGCCGCTCCTTGCGCGTACGCGCGCGCAATTCCCAGAAGCCCGGTCGAGCCGGAGCCATCATCGTCCGCGCCGTTGTTCACGTTGTGGCCATCAGGCAACGGCACGCTCAGTCCAATGTGATCGAGGTGCGCGCTGATCACCACGTATTCGTCTTTCAGCTTTGGATCGCCGCCTTCGACGATGCCGACCACATTTTCGCCGTGACCCGCTTCCGTATGAATCGTCGCCTGCAAGCTGATCTTCTTATCTGCGTTGAGCGTCATCGAATCGAGCTTCGCGTTCGATCCCGTGGCGTAGAAGGCGTCCGTGGCGCTGATTTTCTCGCCATCGAAAATCAGGTTCGTCGCCGCAAGACCCGCCGTAACCGACGGCACCGAAGGACACGCCGGCGCCGTTTCGAATTTTTTCACCTGGAAGCGCGGCCCATTGAGCGCCAGGGCCGCTGCCAGCGCCGGATTTTGATTGGCCATCGCCGTAAGTGTCTGAAAATCGGCGACGGAAATCACAGCCAATGCGCCGTTCTTCGCGCCGTATTCCTCCGGCGTCATGTAATCCACGCAGTCCTCGCCCAGCGGTCCCGGCCCGGCCGCGCCGCGCCCGCCGCGAAACGGCGTGCGCCGCAGCGCCGCAATCTCCGGAGGCAGGCCCGCGACGACGATGATCTTCCCGCGCACATCGAGCCCCTCGTACGGATTCGTGTTCGTCTTCTTGATCACGTAGCCGTTCCCGGCGAACACCAGGCTGCCGCTCACATCGAACGAATCACCGAGCGACGGTCCGAAGAATCCGCCGCCTGCCATCGTCCAATCTTTGCCGTAAATCAATTCAGTCGTTTGCGGCGGGCCGAACGTCAGGCTTCCTCCGCGCCGCATCACCGTCGGCGCCGTGATCGAAGCTTTCGAATCCGCGGCAACCACCTGCTTGCTCTCGAGCTCGAACGGCATGAAATAAGGCTGTAGCGGACCGTTCGTACCGCTCGTGCTTCCTCCCGGCTTGAGTCCCCATTCCGCGAGATGGCTCGCCACGTATAGCGCCGCTGTGTCGTAGCCGCGCGAAGGCAAGTTGCGGCCTTCGAGCTGGTCCGACGCGAGAAAGTAGTCGTAAATTTTCATCTCGTCTTCCGTGATCGCATCCGCGTTGCCATAGTGCGCGGGCGGTTTCGCTGCCGCCGCGGCAGGCTCATTCGCCGGTCCGTTCGGAGACGCAATGGCCGTGGCGGCGAAGGAGATTGTCAGCGAGAAAATTCCCACGAAAAAGCTCAGCCCCAAGATTCGGTTCATAGTTCCTCGATCTGCTGTAGTTGGGTGAAGACGCGAAATACTACACCAGCGTAAAGACGGCTGAAAGCAGCTGATGGTTTCGCTGGCTTTCGAGCAGAACTGCGCGCGCCAAATTGGACGCCTCCTTCCGCTCGGCGGCGCTGCTGCCGCGTGCGCCACTTAGCGAAAGGTGATACGCTCCCGGCAACGGGCAGCGAACTGAGATTTCTCTCACTGAGGAGACACCATCATGAACATGAAAAAGTCCGTCTGGATTTTCTGCGCGGCCATCGTGCTGGGGCTCTGCGCCAGCGCAGCGCAAGCACAGGCCGTCAACGCATCCGATCAAAAAGCGCTCTTGCTCGTTGGCGAATCCGTGCCGACGCAACCACCACAAGGCATGCAGGCGTCCGCAAGCCTTTCGAACGATATTCTGGGACAGTGGAACCGCGCCGGGAGCCTGCTACTCGGCATGGCCAAAGACTTTCCCGAAGACAAGATGGATTATCGCCCCACGCCCGCCGTGCGCACCTTCGCCGAACAGATTCTCCACGCCACTGTCGCCAGCAAAGTTTTCAGCGACATGGCCGGCGGCGTGATGCCCAAATCATTCGACGAAGTCGAACACCCCTCGCGTGAAACGTACAAGACGCGCCAGCAAATCGTGGACCTCATCCAGAAGACGTTCGCAGACGGCGCGGCCGCGATTCAAAAGTATGGCGACAAGGGCCTGCTCGAATCGGTGGATTCGCCGTTCGAGAAAGGCAAGAAAGTCACGCGCGCGTGGATGTTCACGTTCGCAACAGCTCACATGTACGACCACTACGGCCAGTGCGTCGTCTACTACCGCATCAACGGCCTCGTTCCACCCGATAGCCGCCAGCAGTAATAAAAGCAGCTCCGATATTTCCAGGGGCTTTACTGAAGACGAAAGAGCCGCGTATCCGCGCGGCTCTTTTTATTTGCACGCCACCGAAGATCAAAGCTCATTCGTTGCGAAGCGCTTGAAGTGGGTCAAGCCGCGATGCCCGCCACGCCGGCACCAGGCACGCCGCACTCGCCAACGCCAGCAGAACGAAAGCGACGCCGGCGAAGACGCTCGCGTCCAGCGGCTCGACCCCGTACAAGAGATCGCGAATCATTCGCGTCATAGCGCCCGCCGCCCCCAGCCCAAAAATCAGCCCCACGGCAGCGGGCCGAATCCCGTCAAGCAACATCAGGCGCAGCACCGATTCTCTTTGCGCGCCTAGCGCCATGCGAATTCCAATCTCGGTCGAGCGCTGCGTGACGATGTAAGAGAGCACTCCGAACAGCCCGACGGCGGCAAGCACCAGCGACAGAACCGCAAAGGCAAGCAGGAGCGTCGCGTCGAAGCTTGCATCCAGAGTCGAGCGGCCGATCAACTGCTTCATCGTGAGGATGTCGAAAACCGCCAGGCCGGAGTCGAGCTGCGCGACGATCTTTTGAATCGGGAGCGCCTGTCGTGTGACGTCTTCCGCCGAGCGGACCACGAGTGCGGCGCTGCCGAACGCGCCTGCGGCGAGCGGCACGTAAATCATGGGACGAGGCGGCAGTGCGACTTCATAGCGGGTGTCCGCCACCACTCCGACGATTCGAAACGCATGCTGGCCCATCGTCAGTAGGTGCTTCCCGATCGGATCGTCGCCGTGAAAATAATTGCGGGCGAGGGATTCGTTGATGATGATCTGGTCTGTCTTGCCGGGCCGTTGATTGGTATCGAATGTGTCTCCACGAAGGAACCGGATGCCCATCGCCCCAAAGTAATCGCGGTCGGCCCAGCGAACCAGCGCGAGCTGCGTTTGCCCCTGCGGCAGGGGAGGATATTCGGCGATCGCAAAACCGCTGTCTCCTTCATAGCCGTTCCCGGGAACTACTCTTACGAGTGCGGCGACCTGCACGCCGGGCAGAGCGCGAACGCGTTCCAGAAGCGCATCGTAGAAATTCGTCGTCTGCCATGCCTCGGCGTATTTCCAGTCGGGAAGGCTCAATCCGAGTGTCAGCACGTTGTCCGTGATGCAACCGAGATCGGCCGAGCGCAAGCGCTCGTAGCTCTTCAGCAAAAGTCCTGCTCCGATTAGGAGCACCACAGTAAGCCCCACTTCGATCGAGAGAAGCCATTTGCGCAGCCGCACGCGCGATTGGCTCGGGCTCGTGGACCGCGAGGATTCCTGCAGCGCGGAAAGGATTTGGCCGCCTTGGAGTGAAAGCGACGACGTCGCGCCCGCAAAAATCGCGCACAGAAGCATCAGCACACCGGCGACGCCAAGAGTCGCCGCGTCCATGCGGATCACTTCCACGCGCACCATGTCGTGTCGCGTGCTCACAAACCACTGGATCGCCGCGTAAGCCAGCAAGATCCCGAGTGCCCCGCCCAGCGCCGAAAGCAAAAAGCTCTCCGTGAGATGTTCTCCAACCAGCCGGCCGCGGCTGCCGCCGAGCGCGGTTCGTATGGCGAGATCGCGGCGCCGGGCTGCCGATCGCGCGATCAAGAGGCTCGCCACGTTGAGGCAAGCGATTAGCAGAACGCACGCGGTCGCGGCGAGAAGCACGTAAAGAGGAGTTTTCACGTCGCCGACAATATCTTCGAGCAAGGGCGCCGTGTTGGCGCCCGAACTGATGAACGGCTCGTCGAGATGCTGATCGTGGATGCGGCGCGTGATCAGCGTGAGATCGGCGGTGGCCGCGCGGGCAGAAATGCCGGGTTTCAAGCGGCCGATGGACCGGAAATCGTGAGACGAGAGAGATTCCAGCTCGCCGCGAGGGGCTTCGTGATAAACCGGAGTCCAGAGCTGCACTTTCTGATCGGGATACGCGAACCAGGCCGGAAGGACGCCGATAACCGTGTACGATTTTTGCTCAAGGCGAATCGTCTGATTCAGAATCGCAGGGTCGCCGCCAAAGCGCCGCTGGAATAAGCCCCAAGTGAGAACGGCGGTTCCGTTGGCGGAGGGCTGATCGTCGTCGGCCGTGAAAAAGCGGCCGAGCGCGGGCTCCACGCCGAGCATCGGGAAAAAATTCCACGAGCAAACGTCTCCGGCTATCTGCTCGGGGAGCTCGCTCCCCGATCCCGAGAGCGCGTACGTCTCGTCCTCGTGAATCAGCGCCATGTCTGCGAAGCTTTGATTCTGCTTCTTCCATTCGGCAAAGATCCCCGCAGCGGACTGGTTCGTTGGGAACATCTCGCTGGATTCGTAGAGGCGCAACAGCTGCGAGGAGTCCTTGAATGGAAGCGGATTGAGAAGCACGGAGCGGACCACGGTGAAAAGCGCCGTGGTGGCGCCGATGCCGAACGCGATCACCAAAATCGAGGCGATCGAGAATCCCGGCGTGCGCCGGAGCGAACGCGCCGCGTAACGCAGATTGCGCGCGAATTGTTCTAGCCGGTTCCAGCCCCACGCATCGCGCGTTTGTTCCTGCAACAAGGTGCGATTGCCGAAGAGTTTCAACGCCGTGGCGCGCGCTTCGGCAGGCGTCATTCCCGCAGCGACGTTTTCGGCAATCTGCTGATCGATATGAAATTGAACTTCGCTATCGAGCTCCTGCGCTGTCGCGCCGCGGCGGAAAAGCGTCACGAATCGCAGCCAGCAGTGCTGGAGCCACGCAGAAAATTTTCCACGCATGTGCCATTACCTCTTAGGCTTCGACGATCAAATCGATCGCGGCCGACAAGCGATTCCACTGCGCCGCTTCCTGCTCGAGCTGAGCGCGGCCGGCGGCCGTGAGCGAATAAAACTTCGCCTGCCGCCCGGTTTCCGTCTCCTTCCACTTCGCCTTGATCCAGCCTTTTTGCTCCAGCCGGTGCAGCGCCGGGTAAAGAGAGCCCTGCTGGACTTGCAGCACTTCCCGCGAAATCTGCTGAATGCGTTTCGCGATCGCCCATCCGTGTTTCGGCTCGAGTGAGACCGTCTTCAAGATCAAAAGATCGAGAGTGCCTTGAACGAGATCGCTTGGCTTGCCCATACCAAGATTATCTACACAACGCATTGTAGATAGTCAAGGTGTCAGTTGCGGCGCGGCCGGAATCCACCGGGCCGCTCCGTCGGCCAACGTCTCGTCAACCGGCGCTGGCAGCTTCTTTTGCGCCGGTGGCTATTTCGGTAAGCAGCGCTGCCAGCGCGGCTGGGTCAGTGACGGGTGGATAGCACGTGGATTCGACGCAGACGAGAGCTTGCGGCGTGGCGAGGTTCAAGTGCGGTAGAGTTTCGCGAAACGCCGGCGCCAGAGATGCCGAGGAGATTTGCTCCGGCGTCACTCGCAAGACGGATTTTCCGAAGCGGTAGATCAGGTTTGCCGCGTGCTCGAGATCCGCGGCACGGGCATCACCCGCATCGCCGGCGACGACAACCTGCAAGACACCGCGCGAGTGCAGCAAGGCAGCGAGACCGTAACTTCCCGCGAAGATTCCGTACTGCGGGACGAGCCCCGCGAAAGCCTCGAGCGTTTTCCCCGCCCAATCGCGATAGGCGCTCTCGCCGGTGAACGCGTGCAGGCGATCGAGCACGATCGCGGCGATGGAATTCGCGGCGGGCGTGGGCGAATCCTGGATCGGCTTGCGGCGCACTTCCAATCCGCCCATCGGCGGCGCGTTTTTTGCGCGATCGAAGAATCCGCCGCCCTCGGGATCGCCGAAGTGCTCCACGGCGAGCCGCATGGCGCGCTGCGCCGTGTCGAGGTAGCGGCGGTCCAGCGTGGCCTCATACGCGTCGAGCAACGCGGCGGCGGCAAACACTTGATCGTCGAGCGAACCATCCAGCCACGGGCCGCCCGCGCGATGGGCAAATCCTCGCGCTTCTTCCCAGGCTTCCACGAGCAGCCGTTCGAGCACGCTGAGCGCAAAGGCGCGGCAGTCCTCCCGGTGGAGCACGCGCGCGGCTTCGAGATAAGCCGAGACGAACATCGCGTTCCAAGCGACGTAAAGTGTTTCGTCAACGGCCGGCGTGGGGCGCCGCTTCCGCCGCGCTGCGAGCAACTTGCCTTGCGCGCGAGCGAGCAAAA
>Ga0210383_10002242_pt1 | contig 17517 bp, 12 predicted proteins | sample IncBWC14OmetaG_FD_160072 | JGI IMG/M metagenome (GOLD analysis project Ga0210383, IMG submission 160072) | Forest soil microbial communities from Barre Woods Harvard Forest LTER site, Petersham, Massachusetts, United States - Inc-BW-C-14-O ...
ACCTGTAAAGACGGCACGCACTCTGCATTGGTATCTTTTGTACAAATTTGTGTAATCGGACATTGGAATATAGGCACCGGGATGTTAACGAAGAGTAGTATTTGGAAGAGTTCAGAGTATCGCCTCTCCTTAATATCGCGCCGTGTCAAGTGACGTGACGCTGTACGTGTGGTGACGGGACGCGACTTGTGAGCGATATATGATACCTCGATCAGGGAATCCGATCAGTATATGCAATGGAACACGCCAGGTATAGACTTTGTGGATGCACTCAGTTAACACATGCATCATTCTGTAGAGTTGCCCAGTACATCTGTTTTAAACCTGTTTACAGGATTGCCTTCGAAGAGGGTCTTGTATGACAGATTGAAGTGCTATCAAGGAGAATGGTATCAATATTACGGGCATCATGTTAAATCATAGCCATGTGAAAAGTGAGGGTAAGCAGTCGAAATACCAACAGTGGTCAAACGTCCGAATGGAGTAAGTCAGACGGCTTGTTAGAACCTGGCAGGTAGTACGTTGGTAGTACGTCAAAGAAAACGGGGAAGCATCTTGATGGTAAAGACCCAATATTCAATAGTTTTGGGATGTTTTGAAGGGAGTCGACGAACAACAGCTATATCGATGGCTTGGCTGAGGCGAGGCGGGGGGAAAGATAAGATTCTGAAATGCACGTGAGATCAAGCCGCGCACCATCACGAATATATCAATCATGATTACCTTACTCCGGCTTTAATGCGCAGAGGAAGACTCACGACAGCGATCACTTAAGGAATATATACTACCCCTCGCGGAGACTCTCAACCAACAGCACTGGGCTTTGCCTAACTATTTACCCTTGATGGGCGCCCTCCTCAGTACCACCCTCCAGAGTCGCACCCCTCTTGTTTACTTTCAGCCCAAACCTGTCTACATTGCCGTCAGGAAATCAAGAAGCTCTAAGAAAACCGAACGTACATCGTTGCGCAATCTGGTTGAATCTAAATGTAAAGGCCTCTTTTCCGAATTTAACCCAGCTTGGTGGCTATTCAAGTATAGCTTTCACAAGTCCATCCGACCAGCTTGCTGATGGACAATGAATTAGTGGACACTTACAAACGATATACTGCGTACTTGGAGACTTTTCAAAGACAGACAAGCTGATATATGACAGGCAAGTGGTGCTACCACTTCCGTGGTGTCTACAGTTGACCCTTGTCCGCTAGAAAATATATCCGCCTGTTGGATGGCGGCACCATGTGAGTGGGATCCCTGTGCATCGTATCTTGCCAAAACCCCAATTTTTTCCTCCTCAGAGGCTTAGATTTTGCACCTTTCGACTCGTCCAGACTCAACGATGATACACCTATCATTGTTGTGATGCACGGCCTGACCGGAGGTATGACGAGGATCTCAGTTGAAAAAAAATCCTATTCTTACGTACGTATAGGTTCATATGAATCGTATGTGAGAGCTATATTGGTCCCAGCCTGTACTCCCGTTGCACAAGGCGGGCTAGGGTTTCGAGCTGTGGTGGTGAATTTTCGAGGATGTAGGCGAATCTCATTATGACCACGCAACATCAACTAAATCTCTTAAAATAGGCGCTGGAGTTCCGATCACTAGTCCCCAGTTATACTCGGCTGGCCACACAGACGATCTACGTCAATCCTTGATGTATATTACGAAATTATATCCCCGAGCCCCACTTTTAGGACTCGGATTCTCTCTTGGTGCCAATGTAATAACCAGATACATTGCCGAGGAAGGCGATCAGTGCCGTCTTATGTCAGGATGCGTATTGGCGTGTGTAAGCATGCCACTGTTGTACATTTGTTGTTACCATTATCTGACCAACGTGTATTGCAGCCATGGAATTTAGCGAAGAATAACCACGCGTGCGAATCAACCCTGAATTAATCCTCGCCATATGCATTGATCTCTGCATTTAAACAGGTTGACCAGCACGTTGCTTGGAAAGCACGTTTACTCGAAAGCGATGGGCGGAAATTTACTCAACCTTCTGAAGCGTCACGTAAAAGCGCTCCGGCAGGATCCTGCGCATCGAGTTGCAAAAGCAGTTCCTGCCACATTGTCGTTGGTGAACCCCACGTTGGAAAAATTTGACGACACTTTCACCCGAGTAGCAGGAGGCTCGGCACCTACTTTCCCATTTGCGACGGCAATGGATTACTATGTCTGGGCCTCGAGCCACAAGGTGGTCAAAGATATAAAAGTGCCTTTCCTAGCCATCAACGCCGCAGATGACCCAGTAGTCCGGGAAGCCCCTATGGACGGGGCTGGTAACGGGTTGGTTGTGATGGTATTGACTCATGCAGGTGGCCATCTCGGATGGTTCGAAGCAGGTCAGGGCCACTGGGAAGTAAATCGATGGTACAAGAAACCTGTTCTCGAGTGGTTGCAATTAGCCGGTGAGGATGTGATCTATGACGGTAACACCAAAGGCCCACCGCTGTATGTGCACGAGAACGGCTTTTTGAAAGAGGAGGGGAGGGACGAACTTGGGTGTAAAGAAATTGAAGGAGGGGGTATAATTGATGGCAGTGCAGGCGAAGAAGGGATGCTCCAAGGTCTTTGATAGACAGAGACTCACCAATGCACATCATACCGAGGCAGGCTAAACTACACGGGACTTCATTTGTAGCAACAGGACATCACCAGCCGGTAATATCTAATCGCTGTCGCTAAATGTAACACGTTCAGATTCCTCTTGTTCTTCTTCGATTCTCGCCCTTTCATATTGGCTAATGTCCACGGATATGGTACCTTCTTCTATCAAAATGCCATCTTCCAGGTTCTTGTCACGTTCGAACAATTGTCGCCCTTGAAGCCGCAAAAATGTTGAGTATCGAGGACACTTATATCATGTCCGAGAGAGACGCCTACCACTCAATCGTGTGCCCACCTTCTTCCACTCTTCTCGTTCTTTGGGTGTCAAGCCCTTGAGTTTTTCCTCTTCTTCTCGAGCTTTCTTTATGGCCAATTCTTTGTCAAATATGGCTTTCCAGGATTTAAAGGACTCCACTGTCACGGGAGTCCCGCGGATTCTGGCCTCTTCTGCCTGTTATAAAAAAACACAAGTTATACAACGTTAAGATCTCTAGACGATTCGTAGCGTATGAGTACCTCTATAACCCGGCGTTCTTTCTCCATCTCTTCCAGCCTATCTCTTTTGGTCCTTGAGTGAACCAGAATGGATAGTTGTTCTCGGAGGTGAGAGACAAGAGTGAAAGTCATAGCCATCCCAAGGTTCTCTTCTCCCTGACAAAGTCCTTCCTAAACTGATCTGACATCAAAGAGCGGAGAAACATACCACCGTCCGTAGTTCGGTCAATAGGCTATTTAGCTCGTCGCATTCAAATGATCCTTCAATGGCTTCCAAGGATAATTCAGGCAAAGCATCAGGGTAATCATCAGTGTAGTGCACACGGAGTGTCAACCTCACTGAGGCACAACGGTTCAATCAATGAACTGAGAAATCACAAATGACATACGTTTTTCAGCTCCGTCTACTAGATCGTCTGGTTCAGCGTCGATCTGAATGTCCCTTTCAGATAGTTCTTTGCATGAGCCTCAGTTGGACTGAAACGAGGAATGATGCCCAGAAGACGAACTTGAAAGTTCTGTAGGATATATGGATTCGAGGACCTTTTAAACACGATTAGATTGGGCTGGAGATATTATATATCCAGCTTGAAATTCACCTCAAACTCCTCAAGCAGAACATCGGACGACATAATCTGGGAAATTAAGGAAAGTGCCGAATTCCGACCCGCCCTCACAAATATTATCACTTCTCAGCCTTGCATTTTATTCTACATATGTTTTCTGCTATTTCATGTCGACTGTCACCACTCCCACGGCAAACCATGGGGTTTCAACGTTCTTTCATATCCTCCGCTGCCGTACTCGCCAAAAATTCGAATCCTTACCAGTTGCTGTCTTTCGCAAACCGTGACAATGCTCCGCGGGAAGATTACCCATCCGACGTCCAAAGAGACGGGACATGGGGCAACCTTTTGGGCGACATAGTTGTCAAACCTCATGACCCCGAACTCTTTGATGTAGATAAGATTTGGCAGCTAAAATCTCGCGCCGCAACGGAACAATTGAGTCGACAACCTCCTGCCAATGCATATGCAGGTTTGTGGCTCTTTATATTTCAGTATGCGGTTGTGTCTGATTAATACATGTTATAGGTCGCAGTGTGAAGGTCATAAATGGCAACGTTGCCGAGGCGTACAGAAAACTTGAAATTATCCTGAATAAAAATAAAGTCAAATACGAGCTAAAACGTGCAGAGAGACATGAGAAAAAGGGGGTAAAGCGCCGGAGACTGAGTAGTGAGCGGTGGAGAAAGCAATTTGCCAATGAGGTAAGATCATTTCTCTTCATCTAATGCACTGCTTTGAGAACTTTCATCCTACAGGTGCGAAATAAGGTGCAACTTGTTACCCAGATCCGCAACCGAGGAGCATGATGGCGCAGGCAATGTACCTTATGGATTAGATTCGACTCGCTACCCACACTCCGTTGAGATTATCAATTACGATCACTTAATGTCCCGGGCGCTTTCACGGCTTTAAGCCGTGGCTCTCCGAACGTGAATGCCGAGAACAGTATTCTGTGTGCAACCCAACCTGGACCATCTGACAAGCTCTGCGTTTCCGTCGAGCCCGCAGTCCGTCCCCATTGGAGGATGCTCTTGATTGACTGGAGAAACTGGTCCCATGTCTGAATCTCTATAATTCTTGACAGCTTTGATGGTGTACGTGGTTTTGAAGTGGTTAATCCTTCACAGGGTTGGATGTTGATGTTTGACTGACCCCAGAGATTATCCCAGGCAGGTACTATACTCTAATGTTGTCCGGAATCTTGTCCTGAAATTCCTATTTCCATCCTTCAGGTCTATCTGCCTCTGACTTACCGTGTCAACGTCATGGTCTTTAATGTCATTTTTTCAATTTCGTTCTCTAGGCGTGTCATCCGAAGCCCAACTACTCAGAACACGAGTCTGAGGCCTCGTGTTTACCATGATGAGAGTATTCATGCACACCTGCTTTATCTGGAAACAAAACATTCGTTGAAAGCAACTGCAGCAATTCCTCTTTAAACGCCCACCTCTGCTCATGTCTAGCCTAGTACATATTACGCTGTTCTCCACATCCGATCATCTACTAGGGCGTGGTGAATTGTTGGAGTGATCGACTACAAGAGGTCCCTGTTGAGGCCACATGCTTCAGGCTTGCTACTGCAGTGGACGGTCTGACAGATTAAAAAGCGTGCCGAGACGTTTACTGGGGAATTTTTCGGAGACAGGGGAAGACATCAGGGCAGGTGGTGAGAGAAGCTGTTAGTGGGAGTCATGGCACCAAGATCGGTATACAACTCACTTGTTTCTCTGATTGGCAGCACGTTCCGACAGCCTCACCCTGTTGGGTCTGGCGGAGTCTTGGAGAATGAGGCCGGCATGCACGGTTTCGCGTAACCGACCAACAAGATAAATTGGACTACATGGTATGTAGTCCGTTCATAGAACCCGCTCGAGCTGCAAAACAGAATTACCTCCTTGACTCAACATTAACAAAGCCAATGTGCCACAACGTTCGTCTCCTTTGTCCCGTTGGTCGAGGAATCGACTTTGATAGCAGTATGACCTGAAACACCTAGATAATTGATGGACGGTACCACACTGAATGTGGGCATTTTATATCGATGTCGACACGTCTTCAAGACTGCCTAAGGCCAAACTGTCTGTTTAGCAGACGGCATATTCACCCTATTGGTTCGTGGGCGACTATTGGTGTCGGTAAGCCAGCTGACCATGCGATGAGTAGGGTGCAGGTCAACAGCTTGCATACGCTTGATGGCGCTTCCAGTACGAAATCCTATCAGGATTAGCCCGACCACGTGTTCAGACTGTCGGGAAAGAGATGGAACACTAGGTTTCCGATAGAGGTGCCAACGAAGATTTTGGGCTTGCATTAGAACACTGGGATCACCAAGAAGGACTATTCATTCACCTTTGTAAATATTAAGCACATAATGTATACACAGGCGTGGAAGCTGGCCTACAATTGGCTTGAAAGCGTTTAGATTGCTTGGAAGAGGTCAACTCGCAACAAACAGTGTTTAATAGATAGCTGAGAGCCAACTTCACACCAATGAAGAACAATGTGATCACCTTGACGAATAAAGCAACAAGAAACTTACAAGCTGTGCACGTGGCATTCAATAAGATCTGATCACACCTTCCTTCCTCGGTTAGCATTTTTCCTTTTTGGTTTCCTTGACTCTTGTATTTATGGTTCTTGTGCCAATTATTGCTAATTTTACACTGCGTTCAACCCGTGCTGGAATATAATAGGGCTTCAGTCAGGCTCTAGTTGTGTTTTTCATCTTCATCCACTGGCACCACCACCCGTCATATCTACCCGTCATATATCTACTGAGATGGCTTCTTCCGGCACTGACAACCTTAGGTGTTATCTACGTGCGTCTCCACTTCCAAAGATGTTAAACGATCCTCTTGCACCGAAAATGCCTCCAAGTGGTCATAAGAGCCACCAGAATCACCTCCGAGTTCGGTCTGAGGCCTGGAGAAGACTGGAGGCTGTGCGGGGAATGACCGAATCGGCGATGGAAGTAATCGTGACCTCCTGTATGTCAATTCCTTTCTCTTCGTATTGCCGTGTTCTGTGCTCAGGAAAGATCATAGGGGTGGACTCTCACATTCCTGAACATTCCCTTGGCATAGACGATGCAAATTGGGTTACAGGCGAACGATTGTCAATCCCATGCCCTTCAATATTCAGGATTGCGCCACATCTGGAAAGACGTCCTAGTGATATTATTCGGTAATCGTTCCTTTGATGGAATCATTGAATGTACTGTTTATAATGTGTCTCGGCCACCGAAAGGCTCTCCTCGTGGCTCGACAATCTTCCTCTTATGACTGTTCAACGCACCCTACATATTTTGTACCCCGAAACGTGTCGCTGGGGATTCTCTCTCTGTGACGAGGATGACAAAGACAGAAGAATATTTCAATACTTCTTGTGGGCGCCACCAACCCAGGGTGTAATAAAGCCCGAAATTGTTCAGAAACAGGTGGTTATCGCTTTTCAACCGCCGTGGATACTCTCCGAACAAGATTTGAAAGAATTTTCGGAATGCCGATCAGTATGTTCAAAATTTGACTCAGATATAACGTGAATCTAATACATGGCTTGCAGTTCCCTCCTTTCCGCGTACCCGGGCACGCATTCCCATCCCCTCTCGAAAGTAAAGAACGGCTGTGGGCCAAAGTATGTGTATTATTCCTGACTTCAAACCCAACTCACACGCAATTAGATATGGGATATCTGTGTCAGTCGAAATACTCCTTGGTTTGTGATAACCTCCTACAACCAGTGGGTTTTTGGTGCTTTCTCGACAGGTCCGCAATGTCATATCGTATCATAACATAACTTTTATTTATCATTTTATAGGGTGGACTACGGCCTTTGTGACCACCCTATATAATTTTGACACCTGCGGTCCAACAATACTTGAATGGTTGACATTCTGGATTGCGTCTGCTATGAGAATTAGCGGAAGTTCCGCAGTCCCACAGGTGTGTAACGAACCTGCATATGTTGCTCCAGGGGTTTCTTGCACCGTATACGATATCATGGGTCAAAGTCCTGCGGCGGCTACCGCTCTTTTTTTTCTATGATGGTTTCCAGAAAGGATCTTATAAAACTTGTCGGTTCTTCGTGTAGGTCCCGGAACCAGTTCACCATCTGGGTTCGCTTTCCATACCCCCATCGGATGGTGCTAATTTCTCGATCCCAGTAGCAGTAAACTCAGAGTCCTATTGGGACGGGAAGAGTGAGGGTGAGTTTCCTTTTACAATCCTTAGTATGCGATACTTTGACTTACTTACCCGACTTAATAGAAGCCGGCTCCTCCGCTGGCGTCGATAGTATATTCTCGGCTGCTATATCAGATGCCGATCTACCACATCCATCTGCTCCCATAGACCGGCCTGGACTTTCGGACGAAAAGGTTATGAGATGGATGCAAAGGGGTGTCGATTCCGTGCCCGGTCTTCCAACACCTGTAGGGTGGTCGAGTTCTCCTCCAATGATCAACATTCTTGGGGTTAATAACAATAAGTACCAGGGCGACTGGCTGGCGTAGAATATATTATGATTCAATGGCGATAGGATCTTTTCATTAGGGCCAACTACCTAAGGAATAACGAAATCAACTTGGATAAAGTTTTTGACGTTCCGCTGGTTCGTCATCTTTCCATTTGATCATGAAATGACTTTGGCAGGAGTGTGACCGCCGTGCGATGAACTTGGTGTTCTACCAAGGACGTTCTCGGAGGAACGTGTAGGCGCTGGATTGTTTGATGAGTGGGAAACCTGTGAAAAGGGAGCATAAAGTCTTGCGCGCGTTGATGTCGGGGGAGGTACCTGCCATGAAGGGATAGTAAGCGTTGTTCGTAGCAAGCAAGGAACGGTGCCTACAGCGACGATGGGTGAAAGATAAGGGTAGGTGCCTTGCACATCTTGTGCAGAGTAGAATTCGAGAAGAACACTCAAAGCCTCTACAGAACTCGTAGTATTAATAGATACCAGCAATCTACAACAACATGGAATTGAACCTGCGACGGAGGCGAGTTCGAGGTCGTTGAAGTCGAAATGTTCAATAGCATATCGAGACACATCGGGTGATGCAGGCTTATGAGAAGGAGGCGTGGGCAATGATGTAGATGGCGCGGCGGAAGATATGCGGGCATCAAGAGAGAAAGAATTAGGGCCGTCTACAACACGCTGAGCAAGAACATAACATGCGGTTGCGATGATTCGAGGTGCATAAAGGAGACACAGAGGTGTTCGGTATCTATGCGATATGAGTGATATAGGACAAACGACAATCAAATATGTACGAACGAGTCATGTGCAATGCTCCAGGCGTATTCCTGAACCAGAGGATCGTCGTCGTGGGCTTCAAAAAGATCCACCAATTCGGCATGCGGACTATCGATTACAAAATCAAAACAAAGCGCCTCAAGCAAAACTTCTTCAGTTAGTAGAATGAGGGCTTGACATTGATCGACTTCCTGAAGGATGTTGGCCCTAGCCTCGAGTCGTTATGAATCGTATCACACATACTTTGCTATCCGCAAGGATTTGGGTTATGTCGAGTCCAGTGACTTTTGCCTGGCAAACTCTAGCCACATCACGAAGCTTCCGACCACATTCTTCGGTTTTAGTTGCAAGAAAGATGCACGATGCAGCAACATCCTAAGGAAATCGTTCTCTAAGAAAGCAGGATAAGGCAGAGGTGAGTGTCTTACTTGACGGTGGTAGTGTTCCATCGAGTATCGCATGTAAAACCGATGAAACCACGTTGCTGCAGTAAACATCGCTGATGTTGGTCTGGAAGATATAGGGACAAGGATGAACGAGCCATGTGTAAGGGCAGAACAAAAATAACCAACAATCGCAGAGATGAACCTAAACGAAGCAGGAATTCGACGCCTCTGGCTCGGTCATAGAGTTCTTTTTCTAGAGGGTAGTTGGTCGGCGTGGCTCGAAGGGCTGATAAAGGAAGCAACCATTGAACGTTCTGAACCTGCATGACCCCGGCCTGGGCAGTGAACTTGTATACTAATAGTTAAAAGAAGACACATTACGTAACAACAAATTTTGCAAGTTCTGTGGTTCACGTCTGGTCGAGGAAAGATTCGATCGATCTCGCTGTACATCGCCACTCATCCTTCTTCTTGAATCTCTTATACCTTGTAGGTGCCGTGGTATGGTATTCCTATGCGACCACTTTTTTACTCTTTTCCCCTTTTGAAAACTCTTGAGGCATTCACTCATCCGTTGGCGGTCACCTTGATTGCCAGTGGGGTTGAAACGGAAATCATGGACTTTACAGTCAACCCGTTGCTGATCAAGGGACGTTCGCTCGAGCTCTACATGGCCCATCAGCTGTAGAGAATGCGATATGAATCAGACCTGTTGGCGAGCCATCGTCGTATCTTAGAGTCCCCTTGCCACTTCCACACAGGCTTGGATGTGAGTTCTCTATAAATCGCAGAATACACACGGGCTAAATAATTTGGAGATTTTTCATGATCACGGAGACAGGAATAATCATTTTGCCCCATCCAGGTAGTCATCCCTATCAACGATGATCATCTATGTCAGAATGTGCCCACACTGGGCCTGTGGACACAGTCTCGAAAGGCTGCTTAGGGAAAGTGTCATCTGAATCACAACACTTTCTTCGGAACCATCCTGCGATATCGGTCGACAAGTTCCGTTTTCGCTCTTTTACACCCTTGTCAGTACCTGGAATCCTTGCGGTGATTTTTCGCACGCCGCACAAACTTACGGATTATTGGGTGATAGAGTTTTATCACCTTTCCCTGTATCGGGCTAGCGTCTGATTTTTTAGGCTCTCAGCACCCCCGAGGACTTGGGATTTGATTTAACGGCGACTCCCAGTTAGACCGATATTTGCCAATTCCATGAGTTTTGCGCCGGAGGTTATACGTAGTTGGCAGCTAAGTTTTACGGTTTATCTACGTCCCTCCTTACCAAATATAACACGTCATGATTTTTCAGGAAGTTGTTCAGTTCTGTCGCTTTGAATCGTCAATGAGCAGTAGAACGTCCGCTGCTGACAAAATTTTAGTCCTCTGCACTTATCATATCTACAAAGGATAGCACATGTCACAGGTTGTATGGTTTTCCACAAACACCGGCTTTGCAATACCCTCAGCCTCGCCCCTCACCCTGGATGTCGCCCACCCTTAAACCGTGCCTTTAGCTTTTGCTATCATTTCCCGTCCGTCCCGGATGTCCGTTGCTGTTCGCAAGTGGGACACCACCTGTCGAGTTGAGGATCTATCAAGAGATTGGCTGGATGAGTAAGCTTCAAAACGTGGTTCTAGTCGAGACTGACTGTATTGCTCGGGGAATTGACGACTGGCCGGGAAATTTTTTAATATCGTAGCTCATGGGATGGGTAGGTGCACAACTTACTACTGCCAGCAAGTGGTAGGGCAATTCGCACCGCAGTTATTGGGGTGGATGGTACTGAATTTGCAGTAACGGTTATCGCATTGAATCTGACACAGAGCGTGAGTCCTGGTAGCCAAATATTTTAGATACGCCTTCTAACCATCTGGTCGGGCTGATACATATAATTAGTTTTTAGCAGACTCTTTGTAACGTTTCACAAACCAGGTCGTAAAAATGTCCGCAGCGCCGGTATGTGTTTTGAACTCTTCAGAGCCCTGTGAATAGCCCATTAACGACTTCACGATCCAGATCGCTCTCACCGTCGCCAACGACACATGGATGATTAGTTATACGACGAGTAATCGAAGTGGAAAGTCAAATCAAGCCAATAACTTGGAGTGTCTTATGTTTCGCGAGCTTTATAGAACTGATGACGATTCGAGAAGACCCGGTATCTCTAATGCAGGGAAACCATTGATTAAACGTTGATCGGACCGCTTCCTAAGCGTTAGGAACATATCAAGATGGAGGTATATGTTGTCCTGGTGCGTAAAAGGACCGTATCCGAATTTACTCAATACTGGGGACGAGAGGCAACCATAATGGTCCCGTATCCGGAAAGATGAACTGTGAGATCAGCTTCGACTGCTAAAACGTTAAAAATGTAAAACTATGTTCTGACGTTGATATGAGTATACATACGGTCGATATACTGCATTCTGTGAGCGCTGGTTTCTGTACAAACCCGCATAGATATACGGGGTACCATCGACCCCTGTCATGTATCAACGAATTCGGTTAAAGGACGAGAAGATAAACATTTCCAGGCTGGGAACGGGATGCCCGTTTGAGTCTCGACTCGGCAGAGGCTCTCTACTGTGGAGACGGTGGACAACTTCGCAGTTTCCGGGGAACCATTCGGCAAACTTCGGTCCATTTGAATTACTTTGTCAAATCCATTTGTTCCTGGGAAATACATGATACGGAAATTATCTGCTGCAGGACCCAGCCTGCAGCATGTATATATATAGTTTCTTGAGCGTGGGCTTTGCCATCTCAATTAAAATAGGTGTCTGGGCCCCTTCATTATATCTATATTTTTCACTTTTCGATAAACGTGCTGCCAAAGAAAACATCGAGGATGCCAATCGTTACATAAGGTTTGACTGCGTGGACATGCGCACTACGGCCCTAAACGATCTAGAATCTTTTCCTGGATCTCTGAGATACAAGCTATCAAAAGTCCATCCCGAAAACTTGACCTCGACGTTAAATCTGGTTACCGGTTCAGGGTAAAGGAAATACACCCCCCAACAACCTTCCGCCATGCCCAACATGCCCACCCCTCCCCCAATCATAACCCTTCCCCAAGAAAAAATCACCATTATAGCAGACTACCGTCACCCGGCAAACATTCCAACGAGGTATTGGCTGACACCCTGGGGTGTTAGGCTCCCCACGTCCGAAAACACGAGGGAGATCAGATCAGGGCTACACAGTCCTTCATTAGAACAAGCAAAGGGAATGAAAACCTCCACACACCTCGTATAGTCTACATCTGGGTTGTTCAGAGAGATCTGTTCCGGTGTCATAATCGGTGAATCGGAAGAGGAGTCCTTCGAGCTCATCAATGAAATGTGCGGCGGTGTCAATGCGTGTTTTATAACGGGAGAAGGTTTTGCGATCGAATTAGGAGGAGGTCGTTGGTTGGGACGGCGAAACGACAGAATACTTGGATTGTGGCTCGGTAAATCATATTGTGAGAGAGGAAAAAGTCGATGGAACTTGTAGCTGGGAAGATACATCACCGGTGAATGTGCGTGTGGGAGTGATGTCAACGAAAGGGTACCTTTCAGCAAGTGCATAAAATGGCTTGTTTGCTGCCTTAGCGATGATCGCCATTTGGTTGCTCCCGACCGCATTTATCAAGCCACCACTTTCTACCACTGCTTCAGAGCCTACCAGAACAAAATCTACCTTGTCCATCACGTATGCAACCGCTGAATCGAGCACAATGGTACATGGGATACCAGCAGCAATCAATGCTTCGTAAGTCTTGATCCTAAATGGACGGTTCAGTAGTAGGTCCGGTTTCAATGCTGATGGGCTGACCCGAGACCACCAGGTCGCGCTTCTGTCACAAAGACTTGAATCCCAAATAAATTAGTTGGTTTACACCGTAAAAGGCAGGTTCGAATAATTAAATTAACCTGAGATTCGTTTCCGCTCGTGGGCTCTTAACAGAGTTTTCATCACTACTCGTGAATAGGAATGGGTGAGGATCTTTCCACACATGCCTCAACGTATAACCAATGATAATCATCGAGGTTGTACTTACGACTGAATCGTCTTTAATGAAACCAAGGGCTAGTTCGGCAATTTTCATACGAAATGTTAGTGCATCTCTGGCATAATTTTGGCCTTGTCGAACAAGTTCAGTTTTGAGCTCGGAGAAGCTCTGCCAAGAACGTTTAGGAAAAAAAAGTGTGAAAGGAGGTGGAATGAAGTTTACTGCTGAGTCGTGCGGAAATAACGTAACAAAAGCGATGAACAACTCGCAACCAGCGTTGAGACCGATTGGATTGGATGATCGCTTCTTGAGTTCTCCAGCACCATCATTTAACGCCTTTACGAGTTCAAACATTGTTCCGGCTAGAAGTTGAAATTTAAGTAGTCTTATTCCATCGAGTGGGTGTTGTGTACTCACCGTTTGATTTATCGATCAATTCAGTGAGGACGAGTATAGCGGCCAAAGGAGTGGATATCTTGTCACAATAACATCATGTAATGCAAGTACAGAAGTGACCTCGAAAACCTACTTCATCGTTCTCTTGGATATGCTGGTATGCATCATGGATGTCAAAATGATTGTCTTGTCCTGGTTCCACAAGTGAGGTACTTGAAGGGATAAGAACGCCGCTCATTGTTCCTAAAAGAATATTTACAACCGCAGTAAACAACTCTCCAGCTGGCTATATTTTGGGCTTACAGCAATAGGATATCGGGTACTAGATTTACAAGTTCAATTGCAAGTTGCGAGTCGGTTGCGAGTCGGAATCATGATAATTTTAGAGGACAGCACATGACTGCGACAGTCACGCAACCGTGACTCATGAAGTGTTTTGATATGAGACTCATGGAGAGTCTCGGGTCGGGCTGGATCGAGTGTTTGTAGGCCTAGGTCGAGTTCTTTTTCTACATTGTCGCGATCCGAATGCTTCTTCATATTACTTTGTAAAACCAAAACGTTCGAGACACGCGTACATGAGACACACACCGGAAACTTTCAACCTGTGCAGTGATGTGCTTCAAGCGCTTCGCGGGGTGCCAGCATTGGTTGGCGAAATGCTACATATATACTACTAGTAAGTCTTACTAATACTTACACTCTTGATATTGATAGGCTTCATTAATATTGCATATGCTGGCTCTCTTGTAGTGCACAATTGGTAGCAACCAAGTAGCAACGTTAACGCACCCATATGTACCCACAATTGTCGAGAGTACATAAACGACATAAAAGCTGTTGGTTTACTCAAATATGCCGTTAGTTCATTTTTCTCAAGAATCTGAACTTCAAGATGACCGTGACAATCACAAAAATAGCTTCAGGGGTTGTGACTACTAGTACTGAGATGCGTTCAAGCAAAACTTTTTAACTAACTGGTTAGATGCTTTTGTCAGAGCTCGGAAAGAAGTCAGATAAAAAATCTAGACCTAGGCGTCTTAGCTTGATTCTTTCTTGACTGTGGCACATCACATATATCACATTCGGACTAGTTGACCATCTCAGATTCCTATATTTTAAATTTTATATGGTTGCCAAAGAAACGAAGGAGCCGAACCCGTCGGAAGTCATCAATGTTCGATGAAGGACACGCCAGTACTGAATATTGAGCGGTCTGCAAGCATAGCAAATTCAAGAACTTAAACAGACTTGAATTGAACTCGCAAAGACATTTTCCATCCCGTTACCTGTGAGGGTGTAAATTTAAACCATACAATTGATTTGAAAAACTGATTCCCGGTAATGTCTATGTACGTACCTTACAATTTTATCAACCACGTTTGGAATAAAGCACCGTTCCTAGATCGCTCATTGTGGTAGTTTTGAGTCAAATGACGAAATTTTTTAACAGAAACTGCTTGATATGGATATGCGCTCCTTAAGATCCTGAGAATTTTGATCAAAAGAAAAGCTCGCCGTCGCAAATACACGTGTAGCGGGCTCAACGCTCAAAAATGCATCGGATCGGTGATTCGTTAATATTCCATTTTTTCTTCAGTGCCAGGGTCCTGCGCCTTCCGCCGCGCCCTACAAAAACCCACCTCAAATTATGCTCATCCTCCCCACCCCTTCCTCACAGTGAGCTCGCCATTCTCAATCACGTCTTCTGCATCTTCCCGCGTCCCATAAACTCTGGGCTGATCTTTTATCGATTGACTCTCCGGCTGCCTGTACAACGCCAGGCTTTAATAACCTCCGTAGGCAAACCCTTGTTCCTACATCAATGCTATTATCTAAACTTTTCAACTCAAATGTAGTTCCTCAGCACGTCGACATACACTTGTTTTTTTCCCGCTCTACTGCCAGTGCTCCGCCATTCTCGATATGCAATCATCCCAACCCAAACCCCGCGCTGAGGTCGTTTTTTCGAGCGATGTGAAGAATATGGATGATTGGGCTAGACGCACACGCATCCCTCTGACCACTGCTGAGGCTTTGGGAGCAACTTATGCTCGCTCACATCGCTGGCTGCAGTCATTGAGGGTACAACTTATCCACGAACATAATTGGACAGACGCCCCTTCGTCCGACCCTCGCATGCTCTTTTCTCTCGAAACATCGTCAATCTGGCGTTCTTCCGTCGGGCTGCCAGCGGGCCCTAAACTGAAGCTACAGCTTCCAGTTCATGCGAGCTCATTTTTCTCCCCCGAACGGCGCATACAGTGGCAGATGGTTTTTCACAGCGACATTTTCGAATCCGTGCGAAAGATATGTCCTCCCATCAATGACATCCTGAGCTTGGTCCAGTGCCTCCTCACGGGTGTGGTGACTCTCGCCTTCGAGGAATATCTCCCACAAGGGGTCTACAGGACCACTCGTGGCTTGCCGCCCGTGTCGTGGATTAATGCGAATGAGGCGGCACTAATTGAAGTTTTCGGTGCTTCCCACTTCAAGGCTTTGCGGAAAGCCTGCAACGATACTGCAGCAGCATTTAAACTCGAAGTTCTCCCCCACCATCATTGAACAACGGCCACTGAATTATCTATAGCGTCAATGTCAATGACACTAGCAGAGTCATTTTCCTGGCGGAACATGGTCCACGAGGCCAGTCGATCGAGTTCGTGGTTCCTATAACCATTCGAACCACACTAAAATCTTCCCCCCTCTTTCCTCAACTCGCTCATCGCTGTCATATATTGCTTTTATCTCTTGCATTACTTTACTACTTACCTACTTAGATTCGCTATATTGCCTTCACCCATCCATTTCACTCCTCTCGCATATAATTTAACTCTCGTCGCTGAGACAGCAATGCATTTTTTCTCCCTCTGCCCATCGCATATAATTCCCATTTGTGCTTCTCAACTATGTATTATGTGGTCCCCTGTCTTTCCCAATAGATTCAAGCAAACTAAGATAGTACTGATTGTTGGGATGCAAGTGATCCGAAACTGTGCGGTCCTGCTGACATTACTTTTGGGAAGGTTCACGGATTAGCTTAGTGGCCAAAAAGTTTGGAAGTCCGCAGAACTGCTTCGTGATTGGACTCATGATACCGTGCCCGTAACCAACTTCAGACCAAGCCTTGCTCAAGCCTGAATAAATTCAATGACTTCAGTTGTTTTCTGTCAGAGTTCGACCTGTCCCAACGGTAATCCCCCTTCCCGACTCGAATGCCCCACCTGCAATAAGTTCCATACTTTCAGTCTGGATTCGTTAGCGATCATTCTGATTATTTCATGCTTTGCAGACTCGGAATACGGGGATCCTTATTTTGTGGACAGGAATGCTTCAAGTCAGGATGTGAGTTGTTTTCAGTAAACGTTAGGCCTTGAGAGATTCTTAATGTGGATATACACAGGGGCAAGTAAAGAGTTCGTCGGAGGAAAGTTGTGTGACATCGGTTGACTGTCTGCGTCGTCATTTCTAGAAAGCACATAAGATCATCCATGATCTTGCTACAGCGAAGCGGTCTTTAGTCACCAATGCTACCGAAAACAAAGGTATCCCGTTAAGTTTACATACCTCAAATCCTCAGCTCATACTTTCTTAAGATGGTACTTTCAACCCATTCATCAACTACAATTTTACAGGAGCTGTACGACCAATATACCCACTTAGTCAGAAGCGTATAATCCCCGCCCATATTCCCCGCCCGGATTATGCTGAAGACGGTAGGCTGATGACTTTGTTCACCATATAAAGACAACCGGTGACCTTACTGAACTTATCTTGATTTGCAGGAAAACCTGCATC
>Ga0210383_10002245_pt1 | contig 17504 bp, 16 predicted proteins | sample IncBWC14OmetaG_FD_160072 | JGI IMG/M metagenome (GOLD analysis project Ga0210383, IMG submission 160072) | Forest soil microbial communities from Barre Woods Harvard Forest LTER site, Petersham, Massachusetts, United States - Inc-BW-C-14-O ...
CCGACCGCACGAAATGCACATAGCAGGCACCCGGCAACCGCATATCGTCGGTGTAGACCCCGCCGGTCGTCAGGAAACGCGGATCCTCGCTCCGGATAACCCTAGTACCCAGAATGCTCATGGGTAAGCCTCTCGCAATGCGTCGCGGTCGAGTGCGGCGAGCGTGTCGGACATCGCCGCCGCGTACCGGTTGTGGGTGTTGAGCGTGGCGGCCTGGCGCGCGATCGCCTCGACCACCCGGGGGTGGCAGTGCCCGACCGACGGCACGTTGTTGTACGCGTCAAGGTAAGCCTGCCCGTCCGCGTCGTACAGGTGCACTCCTTCGGCCCGCGCGACCCGCACCGGATGCTGGTAGAACAGCTTGTAGGCGGGGCCGAGCAGCTTTGCCCGCCGCTTGACGATCCGGCGCAGCTCAGGGTCGAGGGCGTCGAGGGTCTCGAAGTCGAAGCGATTGATCATCGTCGAGGTGTCAGGCATCTGTCGCCTCAGGTCGGCATGCGCTGCGGATGCGTGCGGCTACCTCGTAGGTCGGGATATCCAGTAGGCGGTTCAGGTGCTCCCACGCCCTGGCCGTGTTGCGCATGATGTAGGCGCGATTCTCCGGGAACCGAGCGGCGCGCCATTCACTGATGACTATCCTGGCCACGACGCGGGCGAGGATCAGCTCGGGCAGCAGATCGACTTCGCTGGCGGAAAGCGGGGTCGTGGCGTGATAGCCGCCTATCATGTCCACTGCGGGTCCAAGCAGGTCAGCTTGGTCGGATAGCTGATAGCCGGCGGCGATGGCTATATCGTTCACCAGTGCCGTCACGGTAATGTCGCCGAAATCGATGATCCCGCACACGCGGCTCAGGTCGGTCGAGATTAGGACGTTGTCCGGGCTGAAATCGTTGTGCACCAGCTGCGTCCGCTGGGCCGCCAACCGCGGCGCGACCCTGGTGATGAACCGGCCGAGCTGTTCATCAAGCAGGCTGGTCCCGGCGGACCGGGGGAGCTCGGCGATGAGTGGCCGCAGCCGGGGCATCTCCGCGATGTCCCACAGCAGCGGCCGACGCACGACCGCGTCGTCGAACTCGCGCAGCGTGCGGCCGAGTGACGCGAGCGTCACCCCCAGCCGGTACCGCAGGGCGGGAGACGTCCTCACCGAGCTCAGCAGCTGGCCATCAAGGTAGGTGGTGACGTGCACTATACGTCCGCGCAACGGGCCGTTCCCGACCATGGCCCAGGGCTTCCCGTTGACTGTAGGCACGATATGCGGGACGGGCAGCTCGGGGGCGCTGGACTCTAGGTGTCTCAGGACCTGGGTCTGGACACTGACCACCCTCGGATCGACCCGCAGGTGCGCGAACTTCACCACGTAGCGTCGGCCGGCGCTAGTCTTGAGCAGGAAGTTGTGGTCAGCTTCCCCGGGCAAGCGCTCCAGTGCCCCGCTCAGCCCGAAAGCAGCCCGGACGCTTTCCGCAGCATCGGCCTCCGCGATTGCCGCTGACGGCGTCAGCCGTATCAGGTCCAGGAAGGGGTCACCGGAACCGTCGCAGCCGGAGATTGCTTCTCGCGAAGTCAAGTGACGGGTCTTCCTGTTCCGTGAAATATATGATATTGCAGCAAATCTCCCCCCGGCTTACTGCTAATACTCAGTGTGAACTTGCCGTAATTCCCGGGCTGATGGGACAGCTGTTCGAATGATCCAATACTGGGCTACGCGGGCGACTCGTTCAGGCTGGATGCGGCCCCGCTGAACTCGTACCGTGGTTTAGCGAAAATACGCCGCACTATAGGTTCAAAGAACTGAATAGGCAGGTTCTCATATGCCGGGTCAAAGCTTTGCTGATCATACTTCTCACAGAACTCGGCACAGGCGTTGAACCACTCGTGCTGACGATAGGCGTCTCGCGCATTGCGGTCTAGGCCGAGGTGGTGTGCGTAGTAGTAGTATTGGAATACGCCGTGATGAGTGGCGATCCAACGGACTTCGGGACGGACGAACGGTCGTAGTACAGCCCCGATCATTTCGCTGTGCGTGTACGGGGCAAGTCCGTCACCGATGTCATGCACCAATGCCATGACGACGTACTCCTCGTCGCGGCCGTCTCGTTGAGCTCGACTGGCCGTCTGCACCGAGTGTGCGTAGCGCGAGATCTGATACCCATCGACGGATCCCTTCAAGTCGTTGAGAGCACCCAGAATCCGATCGGGGAGAAGGGCGTTGAAAGCAGCACCGACCTGCCCGAGAAACTCGTATTCCTCCTTCGTTCCATCTGCCATTCGCGTAAAGCGTACGGTTTGCATTCTATCTCCTTTTATGTGCGTTATCCCGCGGGCATCCGCCCGTCGGTGCGGACCCGCGGCGCAACACGCCCGCCGCAGGTCCGCCGCACCAGCAGGCGTGGTTGGATCACGATCTCGATATGTTCTTCCCCGGGCCCGTTGCGGATGCGCTCGAGGAGCAGTTTCACCGCCCTCCGGCCCATCTCCGCCGCCGGTTGACGTACCGTTGTCAACGAGATCTGCCGCAGCGAGGCGGTTGGCACATCGTCCACGCCGACGACTGCGACATCTTCAGGTATGCGCAAGCCGGCACTGAGAATGGCATCCATAGCACCGAACGCGATCTGATCGTCCGCACAGAAGAATGCCGTCGGTCGCGGTGACTTCGCAATGAGTTGCTGCGCGAGTGCATAACCGCTCTCCCGGGTGAACTGGCCGTGCGTGAAGCAATCGGGCGAGGGCGTGATGCCGAGGTCCGCAAGCCCGCTGCGGAAGCCTTTGAGGCGCTCCGCGTTCGTCGATGTCGTCGCCAGGCCGCCGACGAACGCAACGAATTGGTGGCCGAGTGCGACAAAATGTTCAGCTACCAGCCGCCCGGCTCTCTCGTTATCCAGGTGTACGGCATCAGCCGCCAAGTTCGGCACGGTCCGGTTCAGCAGGACCAGCGGGATACGATCGATTCTGACCTTATCCAGGAGCTGCTGGCTGTCAATGAGCGAGGAGGTCAGGATCGCGCCGTCCACCTGGTGCTGGATAAGCAATTCAAGATAAGATGCGTGGAGCTCGCGGTCTTCTTGTGTATTGCACAGCACCACGTTGTAGTGTTCCTTCGCGGCAGTAGAGGCAACAGCCTCGATCACCTCCGGATAGAAGGGGTTCGTAATATTCGAGACGACCAGGCCAATGAGGTTGCTCCTACCGGTAATCAGTGTCCTGGCAGCGGCGTTGGGCGAGTATGCGAGTCGCTCCGCCGCGCTGCGCACGCGCATGGTGGTCGCCTTGCTGATGCGGGGACTGTTGTTGAGGACCCGCGAGACGGTTGACTGAGACACGTCGGCTTCACGCGCTATGTCCCGGCTGCTCGGATTGCGACGTCGACCTTCGTCAGCCTGTTGGGTGGTCGGCGGTTTCTTTCGATCCTGCGTCATGCGACCCATTCTCTACGAGAACAGAGCGGGAGATCACCGGGCGCCGACAGACTTGCGCTGCGGAATTCATGCCGCTTGAGGACGGCTGATATGGCCGGGCCGCCCGTTAGAGGACCGTGATTGCGACGTCCGGGTATCACGGTGCCCTGGTACGCGGGCCCAGTGGCGGGAGTCATGCCGCGCCTGGAGCCGGGCGAGAGCTGATCGCTCCGGTCAGCGTCGCGATGTGCATTGCGTACTCGAGCGTGATCTCGATGATGTCGCCGAGCCGCTCTTCTCTCCAGGGGTGCCAGAAGCCTTCCGGTTCCTGGGAATCGATGTACCAGCGCGCGAATCGTCCGAGCCAGGCGAGATACTGGGGCTCACCGGTGATCTGATAAAGCAGGGCAGCGCCCCAGCTGCTCTTGCAGGCCGATGGGTAGAAGAACTGGTCGTCGGTGGCCGCTATCGAGAAGGCCTGGTAGCTGCGTGCCAGCGCCAGGTAGCGGTCCTGCGGGTCGGCCAGGTACAGACGGCACAAAAAGGCGGCGGCGATGCCGCCGATCGTCCACCTCTGCATGCGATTCTGCTGGTTCTCGACAACGAACCGCGGCTGGAAGTCCGGATCGCCGTAGCGTATCGGCGCCTGTCGGCTCCGCGACCAGAAGCAGAAGAACCGGTCCGGCATCTCGGCCTGCGCATCGTAAATCCTCTGCAGGAAGCCGGCCACCAGTCGCGCTTGGTCCATCCGGCCGGTGAGCAGGCAAGCGAATCCGGGCCCGCAGGCGTAGGGGATGTCCATGTCGTCACTCATCGAGCCGTCGGGCAGTCGGTCGTTGGCGAAGCCGCCGGAGACCGGGTCCTGCCAGCGCAGCAGGTTGCGCATGAGCGCGATGGACAGGTCGTGCTGGTGCAGCATCTGGGCGCCGACGATCAGCGTGGCGTCCCGGTAGGCCCAGCCGTCGTTGAGGAGCCGCAGTGGCCCGTCCAGCGTCATGTCGGCCGTCAGCAGATTCCGCCGGATCCAGCCACAGATCGCGTGTCCGGCGGGGGACTCCCCGTAGAGCGTGAATGTCCACGGGGCACGGTAGTACTTGAAACCGTCCTTGGCGTCACCCAGCGAGCCGTCGGCGTTGAGGTACCCCATCAGCCAGCCCACCGCACGGCGGCCCGACGCGGCGAGCTCACCCATCGTCTCCTGTGCTGCGACGGTTCCGGGTGGAGCGATCATCCTGGCGGTCACGTCGGCCCCCCGTGTGGTTCGGGCAGCAGGGCCACTGCTTCATCGATCATTCCGAGCGGATCGTGGACGGGCTGATAACCGAGCATCTGGCGGCCTTTGTCGCTGCTCACGCGCCAATGCCGGCGGGGTCGCTTCTGCCAGATCTCTACCACCTCGAGTCCCAGGCGCATGCCGAGATGCCCGACGAAGTCGCCTTCTGAGCACGGTGCTGCGGGGCCGATATTGAACGCCTCACCGACCGCGGCGTCGGCTTCGAGCATCGCGCGCATGCCCGCGGCAACGTCGCGGGCATCGGCGTACGTGACGGTGCCGGTGGCGCCGTCCGGGCCGGCCAGGACGAATAGCTTCTCGTAATCGTCATCGACGCTGCGCAGCCCGGCCAGTACAGCCTGCTCAGCTGGGCTGAGATCCGGATGTGCCTCGTACCAGGCGATGGCGGCTTTCACGAACCAGCGGCGGCCGAACACGCTGGACGGCTGGATGAATTCCTCCGGGTTCGCGGTGGCGGTCGGTCGCATCACGGCGAAGGGGATCCCGTAGGACTTCCAGTAGGAACGCGACAGCATCTCGGCGCCGACCTTGGTCGCGCCGTACACGGTGCCCGGGCGCTGCGGGTGTGATTCGTCGATCACCTCGCTGCATCCTTCGTCCTCGTCCAGGGAGAGGTAGACCGCATCGCTGCTCGTGTAGACGAAGCGCTTGATCTGCGGGGCGTGCTGACGCACGGCTTCGAGGACGTTGAACGTCCCACGCAGGTTGACGTCGACGAACCGGTCATCGGAGACGTCGTGGGTGGTTAGGGCCGCGCCGAGGTGACATACCGTGTCTACACCGGCAACAGCAGGCACCAAATCCTCCGGTTTCTCCAAATCGCCGTAGTACACCTCTGCGCCGACTTCGCCGACTCGGGCCAGGCCCGGATCATCTGCCAGCCCGAAGGCCCGGACGGTGTGGCCTTCGGCCAGCAAGAGCCGACTCAGGTGCGAGCCAATGCGTCCGCCTGCTCCGGTCACGAGAACGTCCACGATCTCCCCTTCGGCGCAACGGGAATGCGTGCATACGTAATCTCATGCCATGGCTGAGCCGGGTGTCAAGGCGCATCATGAATATTCTCGCTAGCCGACCGGTGTCTGCTCGCGTTTATGAACGATCACGCCATGGCGCATCACGAGCAGGGGTTGAGCGAGTCGCCGCAGGTCGGCCATCGGATCCCCGGCCACGGCGATGAGGTCAGCTCTCATTCCCGATTCGACCGCCCCGATCTCGTCGCTCAGGCCAAGCAGTCGCGCTGCGTTGACCGTGGCCGCACGGATCGCGTCCATCGCCTCCAGTCCGTGGTCGTGCAGTAGGGCGATCTCCCTGGCGAGCATGTCGGGAAAGACCCCCCGCACACCGCAGTCGGTTCCAGTGACCACAGGTATCCCCATCCTGATGGCCATTTCGCACGCGGCCCGGTGCTTAGCAGAGATCTCAGCCTGCCGCCGGGCTACCCCGGCCGGAAGGCCCGGCATCCTGCTGTACACGTCGGTCACGGTCAGGGTGGGCGTCAGGAACGCACCGCTATCCTTGAGTGATCGCAGCGCCGATTCGTCAGCGAGAAAGGCATGCTCGACGCTGTCGACCCCGGCCTCCGCGGCCGCGGCCACTGCCGGGGAACCCTGCGCGTGAACAAGCACGCCGAGCCGCAGTCGTCTCGCTTCCCGGGTCATGGCCGACATCTCCTCGCTGGTCAGTTCTTGGACCCCGGCGAGGTCGGTGGTGAGCATGGCGGCCTCGCTGGCCACGAGCTTGATGACCCGTGCGCCATCGCGGGCTAGGCTTCGCACCGCAGTGATCATGCCGTCGATGCTGTCCACCTGAATGCCGAAATGTTGCCCATGACCACCGGTGATGGTCACGGCGGCGCCAGACGGGATCAACCGGGGACCCGCGACATCGCCAGCCGTGATCGCCGCCGCGAGCGGAATGTCCAAGCTCCGCGATGCCCCGGCGCTGCGGGCAGTGGTCACGCCCGCCGACAAGGCCTGACGGGCGTTGCGGGCTCCGATTAGCACGGCTCGCTCCGGCGGTTCGATCGCGCCGCGAGCGATTCCCTCGACGTCCAGGGACGGATCGATCGTGTAATGTACGTGGCAGTCGATGAGTCCCGGAAGAATAGTCGCTTGCGGGAGTTCTACCACTGTCTCGTCGTGGGACGCACCGGGCTGCGCCGACCGGACGGCCAGGATCTTGCCATCCCCGATGAGGATCTCGAGCCCACGTCGTGGTGTGTTGCTCCGTCCGTCGATGACCAGGCGCGGACGGAGCATGATTCGTCGGCCATCAGCGGAGTGCTCTATCACCAAGGATCTTCCCCTTCATGATGGCCGCAGTTCCCGGCCTTCGCCATGAACCGCCACGCACTGTTCGATGGGGTCCTGCGAAGATCGTAATATCTAGCAACCTCATGCTGAATACGAATGCATAGTATTGTGGACGGGAGGAGCAATGTCCAACAAGGAGGCTTCGCTAAGCCCGGGCATGTACCAACCGGTCGGATGGATGCCAGCCCGCACGGGCAAGGGATACCCGCCCGGAGCGCCTGGTCCAGGCGTGCTGGCGGCGGCCAAGGCGATGCTGGGCGAGCGGGGGGTGCACAGCCCGGCTCGGCGCGAGCGCGCTCTTTCCGCGGCGCTGAACCGGGACGTATGGGTAAAGTACGAGTCTTTCCTCCCGGTCGGCAGCTTCAAGCTGCGAGGAGCGCTCTGGGCGGTGCGGCAGGCCAGCGGCCGCGGCGCGAAGGCGGTCGTCACTGCCTCCACCGGCAACCACGGCCAGGGAATGGCCCTGGCCGGCCTGCTGATGGGAGTGCCGGTCACAGTATTCATCCCGTCCGGCGTGGATGCCCTCAAGCAGCGCCGGATGCGCGATCTCGGCGCCGAGCTGCGGATAGCCGGAGCCGTCCTCACCGAGGCCGAGGCGGACGCCCGGCGGTTCGCCGACGAGATCGGCGGTACCTATGTCGAAGATGGTGAATCGGCTGACCTGCTGGCCGGCGCGGCGAGCATCGGAGCCGAGATACTCGATCAGGTCCCGGCCGCGGACACAGTAATCGCTCCGGTGGGCGGGGGGAACCTCGCGGCGGCACTATGCCTGGCGATGTCCGACGCGACCGCGCCGGTCCGCCTTATCGGTGTCCAGTCCGCCGCGGCTCCAGCGGTCACCGTGAGCTGGCTGAACCAGGAGGCAGTACGGCGCCCGTGCACCACGCTCGCCGGCGGCCTGGCCACCGAGCATCCAGGCGGGCTGGCGCTCGCGGTTCTCTGCGCTCGCCTGGATGCCATGTGCCTGGTCGATGAGGATGACCTGTGGCATGCCCTGCGCTGGACGTATGACCTGCTGGGCCACAACCTGGAACTCGCCGCCGTGGCGCCGTTCGCCGCTCTCAGGCGCTTCGGCTCATCGATTCCGGGCGACACAGTCGTGGTGGTTGCATCGGGCGCGTGCATCAGCGCCGATCAGCTGGCGGCTGCGCTGTCCGGCCAGAGCCGCCAGGGCTGGATAGGCGCGTCCGAGGCGGGCTGAACCCGGCTCAGCCATGGTCCCGGCGGAACACGACGCCGGGCAGCCGGCCGGTCGGCTGCCCGTCCCACAGGACGGCCTGCCCGGACACGATCACGGCCGAGATGCCGGTCGCCATCTGATGGGGATCGGTGTACGTGGAATGGTCAGCGATCACCGCAGGGTCGAAGACCACCAGGTCGGCGACGTACCCCGGTGCCACGACGCCGCGATCCGGGATTGCGAATCGCTGCGCCACCTGGAAGGTCGACTTGTGCACCGCGGCTTCCAGGGTCAGCACGTGCTCGTCACGCACGTAGCTGCCCAGCAGCCTGGGGTAACAGCCGTAAGACCGCGGGTGCGGCTGCCCGGCGCCGCTCGGTCCGGCTGGGTCAAGGCCCAGCCCGTCCGAGCCGATCATCGACAGCGGATGCATCAGGGCCGCGCGTAGATCGTCCTCCGAGCGCCCGAACGCGACGATCACTGCCGTACCCCGGGATGCGGTGGCCAGGTCGAGAAGCACCTCGACGGGCGGCAGGTCATACAGCGCCGCGAGGTCGGCGACCGAGCGCCCGACCGGGTCGGCCCTGCCGGGAAACACGCCGCCGGCCAGCAGGATGTCATGCCAGTCGTGCAACCGGTTGTGTTCGATGTCGGCGCTGATCCGCGACCGCGTCGTGGGCTCGGCCAGCCGTTCCAGCAACTTGCCTGTCCCGCCCTCGAGCGTCCAGCGGGGCAGAAGCTGGGTCAGGTTCGTGCTGCCGGCCAGATAAGGATAGATGTCCAGGCCGACGTCGATACCGCGCCGCGACGCCGCGCCGATCTCATCGAGCGCCCGGGCGACCTTGCCCCAGTTGCGCTGGCCCGCGACAGCCAGATGAGAAATCTGGACCCGGCAGCCGCTTTGCTCGGCTACGGCGAGGACCTCGGCTACCGATTCAAGCAGCCGATCGCCGTAGTTGCGCATATGAAAAGCGAACAATGCCCCATGACGCGCGACCACATGCCCGAGGGCGGTGAGTTCGGCGGCGCGGGCGTAAGCATTCGGCGGGTACATCAGGCCGCTGGACAATCCGACGGCGCCGTCCGCGAGGGCCCGGTCAACCATCGACTGCATGTCGCCGATCTCGGTCGGCGTGGCGGCCCGATCGTCGAATCCGACACAGCTAGCGCGGATGGCGAGATGCCCGGCGAGCACCGCGACGTTGATGGCCGCGCCTTGGGACTCGACGGTGCTGAGGTACTCCGCCATCGAGCGCCATCGCCAGGCGACCCCGGGATCGACATCGACGATCGACAGCAGCGAACGTACGGCGTCGGCGTCGGTGTGCGCTCCCAGGGGGGCGACTGCTAGCCCGCAATTACCCATCACCTCGGTCGTGATGCCCTGGTGGACCTTGCTCGGGAGATGAGGCGAGCTGAGCACGGCAATGTCCGAGTGTCCGTGGGCATCGATGAAGCCCGGCGCGATCGCCATGTTCGACACGTCGAGCACCCGCTTCGCTGCCGAGCGCGCGATGCTGCCCACGGCTGCGATCCGGTCCCCGCTGATCGCGACGTCCGCCCGGCGGCCCGGTCGGCCGGTACCGTCCACGACGGTACCGCCGACCATAAGCAGGTCGGGGGAACGTAGGTCCGTGAGCAGGTCGGGGGAACGTGGGTCAAGGCGAGGCATGGAATCGCCGGGCCCTGGCCCGGCGATCGTCATGTCAGCCGCCCGCGCGCTGGCATTGCGATGACCTCGGTGATCCGGTCGGCCCGGTAGCCGATGAGATGGTCATGGAGGACGAGCATGGCATCGCTGTAGCCGGGGACGAGCCGGATCCGCGTCCCGATACGCAGCTGTTCGTCCGGACCCTGGACTTCGAGGATCCCGTGCTCAGCGGACAGCGCGAGCATCGTGACCCCCGGGCGGCCAAGGACCCGCGGGAGCGAGAATCCCTTAAGGTTGCCGCATGTCTTGAATCCGGCGTCGATCACGGCACGGCCAGCGGCTTGGATGCTGACCACCGCGGTTAGCACGGTCAGCGCCTGCTCCAGGTCGACGTGGCAGTCCTCGGCGTAGAAACGATCCATCAGGCATCCGCCGCCGGCTTGGATCTCAGTCAGTCCAGGCAAGTGCGCCGTGAACTCGAAGCTGCCGGTGCCTCCTGAGCTAACGATGCCCACATCGTGGCCTGCCGTACGAAGGTCGGCTGCGGCGTCGGTCAGTATGGCCAGCGCCCGGGAGCAGCGAGCGTGCTTTTCGTCCGGGGGCCAGGTCGTGAGCAGGTGGCCTTCGTACCCCATCACGCCGGCCAGCCAGATCCCGGTCGAATTGGCGATGTCGTCGGCGACGGCCAGTGCGTCCGCTCCGCTTTGCACTCCGGCGCGACCCATCCCAATGTCAACTTCGATGAGGAGCGGGATCTGCACGTCGGCGTTGGCTGCAGCCGCCGACGCCATCCGGACGTGCTCACGGTCGTCAACACACACGATGACTTGGGCTTCACGCTGCAAAGCTGCTGCGCGCGCCCACTTGAGCGGAGTGGACAGGTGATTGGCGATGAGCACGTTCCTGATTCCGTGCGCCACCATCACCTCAGCCTCACCGAGCTTGGCGCACGTAACCCCGACGGCCCCGAGCTTGAGCTGCAGACGGGCAAGTTGCGGGGACTTGTGTGCCTTTACATGAGGTCTCCAGAGGAGGCCGTGCTCCTTCAGGAAGCCGGCCACATAGGTCGCGTTACGTTCGAACGCATCGAGATCGAGGAGCGGGGCGGGAGTATCGGCACTCTCGACAGGCTGTCCGATCAGTTTCTCGAGCGCCTCGGTCATCGGGGCCCTTTCCATCCGGGCTTCATGACGGCGGCCCGGTTAGGCCGGAGGACTGCCGCCGCGAGCGGCTTGCACCACATCAGGTAGTACTGCTTCGATCTTTGCCGTGTCGACCCCCGCCGCTACTGTCCGGGCCCCGCAGAATTCCAGCATGTCGCGAAGCCGGTGGCGCAGGCATTGTTGCACCCAGTCGAGCATGTCGCCGGAGGCGGCTTGGTCATAGGGAATATTCACTTGGTACTTGCCTGGATGGATGTAGTGGTAGTGCGGGCTGCCGTCGAATAGGTCGAAACGCAAATACTCGGCGTACGTGGCGGCATCGACCACGTGTAGCGACACGCCGCCGTCCTCGGGCACGTTCACCGGGACATGCTCGGTTCCGAGCTCCTGACTGGCTGCCTCGAGATTTGCGTTAACGATGTCGTTGGTGATCAGCCGGTACTCCACACCGATAGCCACCGGGCCAGCCTCGAAGTAGCGGGTGTTCGCGGCCACCGGCGGGATGATCGTGCTGCTCGGGTGCCTATGGCCGAGTGGGGTAGAACTGGCTGGTCCGGTGTCACCGGCGTCTGTACCGGGGACCGGTCTCTCTTCGGCCATATCATGTCCTTTCCGGCGCGGCGTCGCTGACCTGCTGGAAGCGGAGCCGTGCGGCGGCTAGCCGTGACGGACCGAGATCTTCGGCTCCGGTTCGATCGGCACCGTGCGCCTCGGGCCGACCCGAGCGTTCGACGCGTCGATGGCCCCGCCCGCTCCGATAGCCAGATAACCCCTCGGAACGGTATCGATCTGGGTCGGCGTGAGCATCGCGCTCGTCCAGGGATCCCCGTTCCAGGGCATACTTATGCATCACTTCGAAGCGTAGCGGCCCACCGCATAGGTCGGCAAGGTCCAGCCGTGACTGGTCATGAGATAGGTAGCGATACGCATATAGATAGTTACTATATGTAGTATATACACTGCCTGACACGCGCCCGGTAGCAGGTCGCCCCGGCCGAACGTGCTGGTTAGCCCGTAGCAAGGCACTCCACCCGCCAATGGCAGAGCTTCAGGCTCCGCGGCCGGTCGCGTTTCAGGTCGATACGAATACGTATCGACCCTCTCACTTACTGTCGGCGTCAGTACCGGCGTTACGAGAACTTTACAGCATGGACTCTTGACTTCGAGGCTCAAGTTGGTGTTCCGTATGCATAACTTGCTTGAAGGTGGACACCATGCCGTCGGGCTCTCCGGCAGTGACCTGGGAGGCAGCGGCTTGACGAGCTGGCCTGCAGGGCCCTGCAGGCCAGCTCAAAGGAAAGTAGAACATTCGATCACGAACCCACGCTGGGGCCGCCAGCTAAGTCAATTGTGCTCCGTCCGAAACCTTCAAGCGCCAAGAAGGCCAGATGCGGCGCGAGTGGCACAAAAGCAGGAGCGGCATAACTGAGCAGGAGCAATATATGAGGTCTCGAGCTTGCCTCCGATGGATGGCAGTCCTTGTGGCAGTAGGGCTGCCCTTGGCAGCGTGCTCCAGCAGTAGTCAGAGTAAAAGTACGTCGTCCACGAGCAGTCGCAGCATTCTCTACGTTACCGCTTCCGAGGAGATGAGCGACCTTAATCCTTTCACCGCCACGGAGCAGGGCAAGACAGAGGTCCTTTCGGCAATCGCTACGCCGATCCTGTATATAAATTCTAGCAACCAGGCCGCTTCTCAGGTTCTGCAGTCCTGGACCACATCGAACAACGACAGGACTGTCACCCTTACGCTTAAGCCCAACTTGAAGTGGAGCGACGGGCAGCCCTTGACATCAGCGGACATGCTGATGTCTCTCCTGGTTTACCTGGACCCGACCATCAGCTCGAACGCCGGGCGCATCGGTGCCGTGACGGGCCAGAACACCATCGGGACGAACACCACCGCCCCGGTCAGCCAGCTCAAGGTCGCCGGCCTGGCCACTCCGAACAAATCTACGTTGCAGGTCACGCTGGCCACCCCCGACGTAGCGTGGGTTAACCAGCTCGCCCTCAGCTACTACTGGCCGATCCTGCCCGAGCACATCCTCGGCAAGGACACTCTGGCGAACATATCCAAGGATAGCTACTTCAAGACATGGCCGGTTTCGAACGGACCATATCTGCTCCAGAAGTGGGTCAACGAACAGTACGTCGAGGTGAAGAAGAACACGAATTGGTCAGGCGGCACGGCCGGCTTCCAGCACGTTATCTTCGAGATCTTGACTAGCGACCAGATGCAGGCGCAGCTCCAGACCGGCGCGATCCAGTACATGTATCCCGTCATCCCGACCCAGATCGCCAGCGTCAAGGCGATTAAGGGCGTATCCGTGGGCGAGGCCCAGGGCGTTTCTGCGGACACTCTCGGCATGAACTACGCGGCCCCGGTGCTCAAGGACCCGCGGGTACGTCAGGCGATGATCTACGCGGTGAACCGGGCCGGCATTTGCAAGACGGTACTAGGCGGCTACTGTACGATCTCCGTCCCGAACATCCGCCAGATCGCGCCGGCCTGGTCCCTTCCCGCGACCGGCGTGAACGCGTACAATTACAACCCGGCGGAGGCCAAGAAGCTGCTCGCCGAGGCGGGCTGGAATCCGAACACTGTGCTCACCTTCTTCACCCGGACAGCCGATGCGCCAGCGTATGTCCAGCAGGCCATGACGATCTTCCAAGCCGAAGAGGCGGCCGTCGGCATCAAGATCAAGCTCGAGAACGTGTCTACCGCTGAGCTGCTGGACGTCATTGCCAAGAAGACTGGCTGGGACGGGTTCTGGGTCAGCGGTGCCAACTTCGCCGTCGATCCTTCACTGATGTCCAGCTACATGGAATGCTCGCAGCGCTACCCGGCCGGGGCGAATACCAGCCAGTTCTGCGACCCCACAGTGGACTCCCTCTTCGCCAAGGGCCTGACGGAAGCCAACCAGACCCAGCGGGCCGCGACCTACCAGCAGATATTCACGATTCTGAGCAACAACCCGTCCGAGATCTACCTGTACAACGTGGACTCGCTCTCTGCCTACAATTCTGACCTGAAGGGCACGCTCCCAACCGGGTTGAATGACGGTTCCTACTTCAATATCGGATCCTGGCACTGGCAGAGCTAGGCCGCGAATACGTGACCCGACGCGGGCCGTTCCCTGCAGCTCCGGCGTATGCCAGCTGCAGGGAACGGCGTCCTTCCGGAAGGGAGTGAGACATGGCTATCCGCCACGCGTCTGAAGTACGGTGTAGCCGCCGAACGACCGCACGCCTGCGGGCGGATGGCTGATGGTCGCGTTCGTGCTACGGCGGCTGGCCATCGCCGTGCCGGTTATACTCGGCATCCTGCTCATAGCATTCTGTTTTGTGCACTTGCTGCCCGGCTCCCCGATACAGATGCTCATCAACCCGAACGACCTGAGCGGGCCAGACTCGGCCAAGTACCTGGCTAGCTTGCGTGCCGAGCTCGGGCTCAACAAGCCGCTGCCCATTCAGTGGCTCGACTGGATGGGGCAGCTGCTCAAGGGGAACCTCGGCTACTCCTATCAGCAGCAAGTGCCGGTGACCTCATTGATCGGGCAGCGTATCGGCGCGACCGTGCTGCTGAGCGTCACCGCGCTGTTGCTGGCATTGGCCATCGCGATACCGCTCGGCGTCGTGGCCGCACTCAAGCAGAGGTCGGGGTTCGACTATGCCTCCGTCGGGCTCAGCATGTTCGCCATCTCGATCCCGATCTTCTTCCTGGGGCTCATGGCGATCTACGTTTTCTCGCTGCGGCTCGGCTGGCTGCCACCGGGCGGCATCTCCACTCTCGGCGTGGCCGGCTCCTTCTCCGACACCGTGCGGCATCTCGCCCTGCCGGCGTGCGTGCTCTCGGCCGTCTTGGTGGGACCGTATGTCCGGTACGTCCGGCAGAGCATGCTCGAAGTGCTCGGCATGGACTATATCCGGACCGCGATTGCGAAGGGCGCACCGCGGATGAGGGTGGTTTTCCGGCATGCGCTGCGAAACGCGCTGATACCGCTGACCACGGTCCTGGCCATCCAGATCCCGGCGCTGCTGGCCGGCACGCTCGTCATCGAAACGGTCTTTGCCTGGCCCGGCCTGGGCCTGCTGGTCTACGATGCGATCTCAAACCGGGACTACCCCATTATCCTGGCCGTCGTGATGCTGAGCGCGGCCCTGGTCGTGCTCTTCAACCTGATCGCTGACGTCGTCGCTGCGGTACTCGACCCCAGGATCCGGCTATGAGCACATCTCCCCTCCTCCCGGAGAACATCGCAGCCACCGACGCAGCGGCAACGGTTTCCGCGGCGGAAAGTCGCTCGGCTTGGCAGGAGTCACCGTTCCGCATATCGATGGCGCGATTCCTCCGGCACCGGCTGGCCGTGGCCGGCCTGCTGATCCTGGTAGCGCTCGCCGTCATCGCGATATTCGCGCCGCTCATCTCGCCGTACAACCCCAACGCCACCAACCTTTTCCTGTACCAGCACCCGCCGAGCGCCGCGCACTTGCTCGGCACCGATCAGGAAGGCAGGGACGTCCTAAGCCGGCTCATCTACGGGGCCCGCGTTTCCCTGACGGTCGGGATCGCAGCTGCCGTCTCGGCTGGCATCGTCGGACTGGTGCTCGGGCTGCTGGCCGGTTTCCTCGGCGGCTGGGTCGATTCAATCGTCATGCGACTCACCGAGATGGTCTTGTCGTTCCCCGCGCTGGTCGTGATCATCCTCATCGTCGCGATCATCGGACCGAGCCTCACCACGATCATCATCGTGATCGCCCTTACTCAGTGGCCGACCGGATGCCGTATCGTCCGGCAGTCCACCCGCTCGCTCAAGGAGATGGACTTCATTCTCACCGCGCGAGCGATCGGGTGTAGCGACTTCCGGATCATGCTGCGCCACACCTTGCCCAGTGTGCTGCCGCCACTTACCGTGGCCCTGACCGTGCTGAGCGCGGAGGCGATCTTGCTGGAGGCCGCGCTCTCCTTCCTCGGACTCGGCGTGAACGTGCCCGAGTCGAGCTGGGGCGGGATGATGCAGGCGGCGCAGTCGCTCACCACGTTGTCGAGCCAGCCGTGGCTCTGGCTGCCCCCGGGCATTGCCATCGCCGTCGCCGTGCTCGCCATCAATTTCGTGGGCGACGGGCTCCGGGATGCTATCGACACGAGACAGCAGACGTGAAGGATTCGATGGGTATTCCGACGTCGTCTCCCGCGAGTTCCGCCGACGGCTCGTTGCCGCTGCTATCGGTACAGAACCTGAGTGTCGAGTTCCGAACCGGCGGCGAGCCGGTGCAAGCGGTCCGCGACGTGAGCTTCGATCTGTACGCCGGTGAGATCCTGGGACTGGTCGGTGAGTCCGGATCGGGCAAGAGCGTCTCGATGAACTCGCTGCTGCGGCTCAATCCGTCGCCGCCCGCAAACATCACCGGGGGATCGGTCCAGTTCATGGGCACGGACCTGCTCAGTCTTCCCGAGCGGCAGCTGAGGCGGGTGCGGGGCCGTAACATCGCGATGATCTTCCAGGATCCGACCACGTCGTTCAATCCGGTTCAGACGATCGGCAGCCAGATCTTTGAGGCGATGCGGGTCCATGATCGCGGGATCTCCCGGCGGACTGCCCGTCTGCGCGCGATCGAGCTGCTTGACCTCGTGGGCGTACCAAGCCCGAAGGTGCGGTACGCACAGTATCCGCATGAGTTCTCCGGCGGGATGCGGCAGCGCGCGATGATCGCCATGGCCCTGGCGAACCGGCCGAAGCTGCTGATAGCAGACGAGCCGACGACCGCTCTGGACGTGACGGTGCAGGCTCAGATCCTGGAAACGCTGCAGGAAATCCAGCGAGAAACCAACCTGTCGATCATCCTGATCACGCATGACATGGGAATCATTGCCGAGATAGCTGACCGGGTGCTCGTCATGTACGCTGGGAAAATCGTCGAGACTGCCGAGGTCGAACCGATCTTCGGTTCTCCCTTGCACCCGTACACGCGCGGGCTGCTGTCTAGCCTGCCCCGGCTCGACGCATCCGTCGGTGATCTCCCGTCGATTCCCGGCCAGCCGCCGAGCCTTAACCCGCCGCCAGCCGGGTGCGCGTTCCATCCGAGATGTGAACTGTCCCAGCACCGGGAGCGTTGCCGCGCCGAGATCCCCGGCTTGGTCCACGCCAACGGGAGCCAGCACGATGTGGCATGTCATTTCTTTACCGAGCTGCGGGTCCCGGCGCCCGCCGCGAGTGAGGAACGATGAGTACCACAGCGAACACGCAACGCGGCGACCCTGCCAGCCGCAACCGCCCGAATGCCGGCGAGGAGTTGCTGGTCGTCGAGGGACTTACCGTGAACTTCCCGATCAAGTCAAGCGTCCTTCGCCGCAGGCTCGGTAACATTCATGCCGTTGACCACATCGACCTGAGCGTTGCCGCTGGAGAGACGCTCGGCATCGTGGGCGAAACCGGCTCCGGCAAGTCGACGACCGGCAAGGCCATCCTGCAGTTGATCAGGCCGACGGCCGGCAGTGTCCGCCTGCAAGG
>Ga0210383_10002246_pt1 | contig 17499 bp, 17 predicted proteins | sample IncBWC14OmetaG_FD_160072 | JGI IMG/M metagenome (GOLD analysis project Ga0210383, IMG submission 160072) | Forest soil microbial communities from Barre Woods Harvard Forest LTER site, Petersham, Massachusetts, United States - Inc-BW-C-14-O ...
CGGTGGTGCTCGCTAAAGAACTTGCGTCAACCGATGTGCTTTCGAACGGCCGCCTGATTTTCGGCATCGGCGTCGGCTACCTGAAGCCCGAGTTCGAAGCGATTGGCGCGCCGTTCGATCACAAGGGTGCGCGTTCGGAGGAATGGCTGGCGGCGATGATCGCGTTGTGGTCGATGCCGAAGCCGGAGTTCGCGGGCAAGTGGATTAAGTTCAAGGGCGTCAATGCGATGCCGCGGCCGGTGCAGCAGCCGCATCCCGAGATCGTTTTCGGCGGCCACTCCAAGGAAGCCTACAGTCGCGCGGCGCGCCTCGCCAAAGGATGGTACGGGTTTGGGCAGGACCTGGACGGGACTGCGAAGTGCGTCGAGGGGCTGCGGGCGGCGTGCAAGGATGCGGGCCGTCGCTTCGAAGACGTCGAGGTCAGCATCACGCCGAGTCCGCGAGTGAAGCTCGATCGCGACACCGCGAAGCGTTACGCCGACCTGGGCGTAAGCCGGCTCATCCCGCTGCAGCGTGGCGCAGACGAAGCCGAATTGTTGAAGGGCGTCGGCGAAATTGCGCGGGAACTGATCGGCAAAATCTAGGAAAGAGACTCGCAGTCAGCGGTCAAATTGAGACGCTGAGTGTCCCGCAGGCGCGACGGCTGGCATTGATGGGTCGCGTTCGCGGCGTAACCGGCAATTTTCGGACGTAGTGGCAAAATCCTACCGTCTGCGGCGGTCAACTATCGCCGCAGACTGCTTTATTTGCGTGACATTTCGGTCCGCGCCCCTTCGGCACGCAGCTTGCGATAAGCCTCCTCAGGAATCACGTGAGCAAACGCACGAATCCATAAATGGAATCTGAAAAGGGGAGCTGACAGATGCTGAAAAACGACAGCAGTCACGTACTGACGGTGAAAGAACTCTCGGACTACTTGAAGGTTCATCCGTCAACTATCTATCGGCAGCTCAAGCGCGGACGTCTGCCGGCGTTTAAGGTCGGCAGCGACTGGCGCTTCAATATTGAATCGATCGATCGTTGGCGCCTGGAGCAAGACACATTCAAGGAGCTCTAGGAGTGCCGAACGCGTAAGCGGGGGGACAGGGGGCGAAAGAGGGGAGTCACGCAGAAAGGGCGTCCGCAAGGACGCCCGGCGTGGCTAATTCCGGAAGTCCTGGACGACTTCAGAGTCGAGGTGAATATATGCGTCTTACAATTCTAGCGGGACTGCTGATGGGCCTCTCCTTGGCCGTCCAGGCGACACTCGGCGCGCACGCGCGAACCATCGTCGGCCATGCAGCAAAGGCTGTTGGCGCCCGCGAAAAAGTGGTCGCCCCTTGGTACATCGCGAGCAACGATCGCAAGATTACCAACAATCAGGCTGAGGGTTAGCGGGGCAATCAGACGGTTCTGATAGCGCCGGTCGATGCTTCGTCGGCGGGGCCGACGAAATCGAATGCGAGCCATCCGCGCAGTGGATCGACGCGGCTTACCTGTACCCTTATCGGCATCTGATTTGGCAACGTTGGCGCGCCATGCAGGGTTCCGCGGACGGCGAAATCGACGAGTTCTGCGCTTTGACCTTCGCGGGTGACATAGGCGAGGACCGGACCGTCCTGGGCGTGACGCTCGAGGTAACGCAGAATCCAGTAGCGCTTGGCGCGACGCTCGAGCTCACGGCCCGACGCTTCCGCATTCTCGGCGCCGGCGAGCACTGCCAGCAATTCATCTACATTGTAAATCGGCGGGACTTCGTGGTCGCAATTCGCAAGCGCGCCCAATAGTTGCCGTTGCAGGACCAGGTCGGCGTAGCGTCGAATCGGCGAGCTCAACTGCGCGTAAAAGTCGAGTCCGATTCCGGCGTGGTATTCCGGATGCAACGAGAGCCGCGGGCGCATCGCCGCCATATCGCCGCCGCCAAGCTGCGGCTGCACTCGGTAGATGATCGGGATCCGATTCGCTGCAGCGTAACGCGCTGCCACGAAATTGCTCAACACCATGAACTCCGCGACTAGAGTGCGGCCCGGCGACGCGTTGTCGAGCACAGTGATTTTCACGTCGTCGCCGTGCACCCGCACCTTCGCCTCGCGCCGCTGCACGAGCACCGCGCCAGCGGTCCGTCGTCGTTTTCGAAGATGGATCGCTGCGGCATTCAGACGCGCTATGGTTGCGGCGGCTTCGTCGACGTAGTCGCCCGAATCGATCATGCGATCGACCTGGTCATAGTCGAGCCTGCGCATGATTGGGATTCGCGCAGGATATATCGAGGAATCGAGCAGCTCACCGTCGGCCGACAACCGCACGTCGGTCGTCAGTACAGGGCGATCTTTGCCTTCAATCAAACTCGCGGCGCGGCACGAGACAGCATCGGGCAGCATCCTGATTGTTGTTTCCGGCAGGTAGACCGTGGTCGCGCGCGACGCCGCCTCCCGATCCATCGCACCGCCTTTGGCGACGAAATCCGCAACTAGCGCGATATGCACGCGGACGCGGACGCCGCCGTCGGCCAGCGCTTCGCAACTGATCGCGTCGTCCACCTCGACGGTATCTTCGTCATCCACGGTGACAGCGAATCCGCCGTCAGAGATCGCGCGTGGACCCGGCACCACCTCCGCCGCTTCCTTCATAACGGCGTCGCTGAATCCGTCCTTCAGCCCGGCGATGAACGCGAAACGCGGTACGCTCAGCCGCGCGCCGAGGCGCTCAAGAATTTCGAACGCAGCCTCAGCTGGATCGACGTCTGGCGCGGCATTCGCGAGCATCGCGGTCATATCGCGGCTGCGTGTGAACGGATTCTTGAGATAGCGCGAGAGTTCTTCGACCAGCTTGGCCGCTTCGTCGTCGGGCGGCTTTTCGGCGCCGTTGAGGACGTCGCGCAGTTGCTTCTGGATTTTGCGATAGTCGTCGCTGCGTGCGCGAATTTTGTCATTCTGGATTCGTAGCCGTTCGACCTGCTCCGGCGTGCGCGGCACAAAGTCCATATGGCGCCGGGTGAAGTAGGTGCGGTCGTTCAGCAGCGCCTCGAGCATCACGGAGGCCGCGGCGTTCGAACGGCGGCCAAAGAATAATTCCGCCAGCTCCACCGCGGAAAAGCTGCGTCCCTGCTCCTGCGCGACCTCCCACAGCAACTGGAGATCGAGCTCGGCGGCAAGTTCGGCGCGCTCCCGATCCAGCTCGGCCAGCGCCTCAGCGGCGTTCTCGCGATCGGCGCGCCGATCCGGATGGCGCATCAGGACCAGATCGCGCGGGACCAATTTTTCATGTCCCGCGGCGTCAACCACCGCCAGATGGCGTTCCTGCTCGCGAGTGACGAGCGCCGCCTTGAGCCGCCCCTGATCGAGGTACTCGACGACAGTGCCCGTGTATTTGATCGGTGATAACACGCCTGAATTCATTTTGACGACCGCCGCGGCCTAAGACTATATGGAAGGGCGAACAATCGACGGAAAGTGTATCGAGCGAACTGGCTTGAGCAGAAAAATACAGATCGACCTGCCCGACGAGCTCTTTGCCCAACTCATGCAGGTTGCGGAGGCGATGGGAATTTCCAATCCCGACGAAGCCGCGACGGTCGGGCTGGCCGAGTGGGTATCGCGCCGCAAGTCCGATCTGGACGACCGCGATCCGAACGAAAAATACATTGTCAACGAGGCGCTTGATGAACTTCTCGAAAAGAAAAAGTGACTTCTCATTTTTTTCAACATTCACCATCGCGCTGATTGTCGCCGCGCTGACGATTGCCGCTCTGCCCGGCCTAACCAACTCGATCGCGCGTGCGTCGGGCGCGGGTCTGGACGTCGAAGTACCGTTCGAGATCAAAGCGCTGAAGACACCGGGCCTCGTCGCCCCCTATTTTCTTCAGGACAACCACGGCGCGATGGTCGTGTCGGACCAGGCGGGCGGAGTTTATTCGGTCACGTTCGGCGGCAAGGTGACGCCGCTCGCGGACAAGACCAAGATCAAGAACCCGGCCGGAGTCGCAATCGGTCCGGCTGGATTTGGATCGTACGAGGGCAATGTCTTCGTCCTCAACGCGGCCGGCGGAATCAAGGGGGCGTGCGAAGTCGAACGAATTGACAAGTCGGGCGCCGTCAGCACGTTTGCGAAGCTGCCCGACGCCGGTGCGACCGAATGCCGCGACCTGGAGTTCGGCGCCGCCAGCTCCCCGTTTGCCGGCAAGCTTTACGCGGCGGCCAGCGGCAACGCGTCGATCTACGCGATCGACTCGTCGGGCAAGCCGAGCGTGTTTGGAACCTACAACAAACCGGTCGCGTTCGAGCTGACCACCATGACGTTTCCGCCCGCGTCTGACTCGAAGGCGGCGGGCACGATGCTGGTCGGGATGCGCGCGAAGCAGGGAGTCGCGGCCAAGGTCGGCCGCATCGGCATGATCGGCCCCGACGGCAAGCTGAAGGACGAAGTTTACCTGGTCGGATTCATCCGGCCGTCGGGCTTCGCCTGGTCGCCATCGAGCTTCGGCTCATACAGCGACGAGTTGTTGATCGCGGACACCGGCAAATTCGCCTCCGAGAACGACAACGATCGCGACGGCAACATCTATCGAGTCGAGAAGGATCTCGCCCGTCCGTTTGCCTCGGGCCTGATGGATCCGACCGACATGAAGTTCATCGGCAGCAAGGCGGTGATTTGCGACCCGGCCGAAAAGGGCAAAGGCGAAGGCGCGATCGTGATTATCTCGTCGATGCTGTAAGCGCGAACGATTCGATCAGTGCCAGGGTTCGCGGACGACTTGGGTGTCGCCGGTCTCGCGATCCACCAGCAGCATCTCGACCTGGTTGTACGATCCCTTGGGAAAGAAGACGTAGCCGCTCACCGTGAAGTCTTTGCGCACTTCTTCGGGTTTGAGCGAGACCGCATCGAGCTGCTGATTGGCCTGCTGGTCGGCTTTCGATTGGCCTCTTTCGGCGCCGCTGAAAACGCCCCACGCGCCGCCGAACGCCGTTCCGACGAGAGCGCCGGCGCCTGGAGATCCAAAACCCCAGCTGCCGGCATTGCCCGCTGCTCCCGCGATTGCTCCCGCCGCTGCCCCTACGGCCGCGCCGCCCACACCGCTGACTGCGGCACTTTTTACCGCGCCCTCGAGTTCCTTGGCGCTGCCGGCCTGCCGCGCCGCCTCGCCCGGTGGCAGAGGAGCGACTCGCTCGCCGGCGTCATTGAGGGCGAAGATCTGGCTGGGAATCACGGAGCGCGTCGCGTCGGTGCCGTTGGCAACTGACACGTACACAGGCGTGACCTCGCCGACCGTTGGCGCTGCCGCGACGCTAACGGCGAGCTGTCCTTGCTGCGGAGTGGCGACGACGTTCGGTGTATGCGCGATCGGCGCTGGTGCGACCGCGCATCCTGCGATCGCGATTGCCGCTGCTATTGCGAGTCGATATTTGATGCGTTTCATCGAGACCATCTTCACGGTTCCATTTCAGTCTTTAGCGCGACCTAAGTCTACACCAGCCGGTTCGCATCTATAGACGTGGCGAGGGTGCCAAAGTTTCAACGCTTTTCCGAGCGGCATCCGCCAATGCTAGGATTCACGCGATGAGCGCAGGCGAAACCACGGCGCAGCGTCCAAAAAACGCCATCGTGATACTGCTCGACAGTCTCAATCGCCACATGCTGGGCGCTTACGGCGGGCGCGAATTCGCCACCCCCAACCTCGACCGCTTCGCTCGGCGCGCAGTTCGCTTCGATCGCCACTACTCGGGGTCGCTGCCATGCATCCCCGCGCGTCACGACATCCTGTGCGGCGCGATCGATTTTTTGTGGAAGCCGTGGGGATCGATCGAGCTATGGGAACGGCCGCTGACCGCGTATCTTCGCGCGGCCGGCGTCGTCACCAAGCTGGTCTCGGACCATCCGCACCTGTTCGAGGTCGGCGGTGAAAACTATCACACCGACTTTACCGCGTGGGATTATCAGCGCGGGCACGAGAGCGACCCGTGGCAGACGCGGCCGGATTCGAGCTGGATGGGCGCGCCGTCGTTCGCGCGCGGACATACGCCGTACGATAATTCGCGCGGCTACTTTCGCGGCGAGGCGGATTTTCCGGGACCGCGCACGATGGCCGCGGCGACCGAGTGGCTCGAGCGCTCGGCGCGCAGCCACGATCGCTTCATGCTGTTCATCGACGAGTTCGATCCACACGAGCCCTTCGATACGCCGGAGCCGTATGCCTCGATGTACGATTCGTCGTGGCAAGGGCCGCACATGATCTGGCCTCCATACGTGCGCGGCGCGTTGGCGCGCGGCGTGCTCACGACTGAGCAGGCGCGGCAGATTCGTGCATGCTACGGCGCGAAGCTCACGATGATCGACGCGTGGCTGGGCAAGCTGCTCGATGTAGTCGAGCGCGGCGGATTCTACGACGACTCGGCCGTGATTGTATGCACCGATCACGGTCACTATCTCGGGGAAAAGGACATCTGGGGCAAGCCCGCGGTGCCGATCTACGAGCCGTTGGGCCACACGCCTCTTTTGATCTCAATGCCGGGAGTGGGCGCCAGCAGTGTCGACGCGCTGACGACCAACGTGGACATCTGCGCGACGCTCGCAGAAATTTTCGGCGTCGAGATGAAGCATCGCACGCATGGATGCTCGATGCTCCCACTCATCGCGCGAGAGGCGCGCTCGATTCGTGACTGGGCGCTCGCCGGAGTGTGGGGACGCGAGGTTCATCTGATCGACGCGGAAGCGAAGTACGCGCGCGCGCCCTCGGGCGACAACGCGCCGCTCAGCCTGTGGTCGAATCGATGGTCCACGATGCCGATACATCGCATGCCCGAGCTACAGTTGCCGCCGCCGGACGATCGTGCCGTGCTGGACAGGATGCCGGGCGCGCGGATTCCGGTCATCCGCCAGCCGTTTCGCGCGGGCGATTTGCTGCCGTACTGGGCGATGGGCAAGTTCAGTGGTAATTATTTGTATCGCGTGCGGGATGATCCGGCGGAGGAAGCGAATCTCGCTGGTAGTGCCGAAGAAAAGCGCGTGGCCGAAAAACTTCGTTCGGCGTTGATCGAGATGGAAGCTCCAAAAGAACAGTTCGAGCGCCTCGCGCTCGCATAACATCGAACAGGAGGAATGCCATGGCCGCGAAAATTGTCGGAGGGTGCATGTGCGGTGCCGTCCGCTACGAGTCCACCGCTGACGCCGCGATGCAGGCGAGTTGCTACTGCCGCGACTGCCAGCGCTCGACCGGCAGCGCGTTCGCGCCGGTCCTGCTGGTTCCCAAGGACGCGTTCAAGCTGACCAAGGGCGAGCTCAAGCACTACGAGGTGACAGGCGACAGCGGCAACAAGGTCAGCCGCGCGTTCTGCGCCAATTGCGGCTCTCCGATCATGAGCTTGCTCTCGGGCATGCCGTTCACGGCGATCAAGGCCAGCAGCCTCGACGATCCGAATCAGTTTCAGCCCACGGCGAGCATCTTCGTCGCCAGCGCGCCGAAGTGGGCGCCGCATTTCCCGGGCGTGCCGACCTTCGCGCGCAATCCCGGCTAATCTGCGGCGCATCACCTCAGGATCTGAAACAGATTGCTGTAGTCGTCGGTCCAGAGCCGGACCTTCCGCTGCGAATCCAACGACTGAAGTTGGCGTGAAACTTCGGGTTGCCCCAGCACGTCGTCGTTGCGGGCGACTAATATCCAGTCCGACGGCTGGGAAAAGGCTCCGCCGGACGAATGGTTCCAGCCGGAGTGAAGCTTGAATCGCTCCACCAGCTCGTGAACGACCGGCCGCAGATCGAGATATCGATTGCTAATGTGAATCGCGAGCACACCATCGGGATTTAGCTCGCGCAGATAAATCTCGAAAGCCTCCCGTGTAAGCAGATGCACCGGAATGGCGTCGCCAGCAAACGCGTCGAGCACGAGAACGTCAAACTTCTGCGAGTTGTTGTTGGCCACTTCGCGTTCCATCGACAATCTCGCATCGCCCGGAATGATTTCCACCTTGGCGGGCGTATCGCGCAAGTAAGTGAAGAATCCGTTCGAGTCAGTGGCTATCCGGGTGACTTCCGGATTGATCTCGTAGAAACGAATATAGTCGCCGTCCCGCCCGTACGCGGCAACAGTTCCAATGCCAAGGCCTATAGCGCCCATGCGGATCGGCCGATCGTGCGGATCAGTTCCCGACCGACCCGGAAGGTGACTCATCAGCAGCCCCAGGCCGCTGTCGAGACCGTAATAGGATACCGGCAGGTGTATTTTGTCAGGCGCGGTGTATTGAATGCCGTGAAGGATACGGCCGTGGCGGAGCTTGAAGCTGTGCTTCTCGGGGTCGCCGTTGTCGAGCGAGTACACTGACAGAGCGCCATAGAAATTGCGGGTAGTTAGAGAACTCGTGACAAGGTTGGCAGCTATGCTAACCAGTAACACTCCGCCGACGACTACTAGTCCCGCGACCACTCCTGCTTGAACTATCAGGCCCGGTCTTCTGCCGGTTAGTATTGAGTGTTTCCGAAAGGCAGCAAAGGCTACCAGTCCTAGCACGAAGAGAATCGTCACGATTAGATGCCAGTTACTCAGATGACGCATCACGTCGGTAATAGACTCATCACCCAACAACTGGGGTAGGAGTAGGGCGCCAGCTACGAGTACCATGGCAGTTATCGGCCGGCGTTCGTGAATCCACGATTCCCGGTCTCTCATTACAACGATGAACATCGCCACCGCGCTGGCCCAGATAGCGAAGTGGAATTCCCAGTAGCCGGTGAAGATCTTCGGCGCGACTACTGCGGCAAGGACCCCTCCAACCGCGCCGCCAACGGCGATCATTAGGTAGAAGGAAGTGAGGTTTCTCTCGGCCGGTTTAAGTTTGACCAACTCACCGTGGCAGACCATGCAGACCGCCGCCAGCAGCGCACAATAGACCAGCACCTGCGAGAAAATATTCGCCGTCGAGCGGCATAGGATTATACAGGCGAGAAAGATTGCTACTCCCAATGCAGGATGAAATATTCCGCGGCGATACCATCGTTCGGAATCAAAGCAGATGATGAACGACAGCAGGTAGATCGCGAGCGGAAGAATCCACAAAAAAGGGACTACAGCGACCTCCTGGCAAATTTCGTTGGTCGTCGCGAGCAACATCAGGGAGGCGACCGCGGCCAGCGCGATCCATAGCGCGTAGGTAGCTCGAGTCGGGGCAGTCAGTTGTAGCTCTTCCGTAGATAGATCTTTGTCAAGAGAATGGTCGATCGAATCTGCTGACCTGGCCAGACTCAATCCACACAGCGCAACACCTACGGCGAATGCTACGAACAACACTGACCACGCTATCGCTTGCGCCTTGAGAGTTAGCGCCGGTTCCACCAGGAATGGATAGGTCACCAGCGCGAGCAAAGACCCGACGTTGGACAGTGCGTACAGCCGATAGGGGTCGGCGCCGTCGTGCGATCGCGCGAACCATGCCTGCAGCAGCGGCCCGTTGGTCGACAAGATGAAAAAGGGTAGCCCGATGCTCACCAGCAAGAGACCGAAGATTCTTGTAATCGGAAAATCAGGACTGAGAGGCTTCCAGTTCGGGCCCGGCGTGATTGGCGACTGCCACACCAGGGTCAGAGCGCCCATCAGCATGACGCACGCGCACACGACCGCGAGATGAACGATCACTTGCCTGCGAGGAGATAGGCGAGTTGCGATTAGATGCGAATAGGCGTACCCGGCGACCAGCAGCAATTGAAAAAACAACATGCAGGTGATCCATACGGCCGAAGTACCTCCGAACCAGGGGAGGATGTATCGCGCTAACAATGGTTCAACCTGAAACAGCAGGAATGCGCCAGCGAAGATCGTTGCGGCGTAGAGAGGCATTGACTGACTATATCGCTTGCGGTCGGCAAGCGAACCATCTAATCAAAAATAGGAGCAATTGTCCGGCCAGTTAGTGGCGGCCTCCGCCACCCCAGTGGCCACCCCCGCCCCAATGACCGCCACCACCCCAGTGACCGCCACCGCCGCCATGCCCACCGCCAAAGCCATGATGACCACCATCTCCTCCGCCATGGAAGGGTGGGATAGGCGCGAACCCGCCGATCCAGAAAGTCGGCGGAGGAAAAAACGTCCCGTTCAAAGCGTTCAACGACGCTACTTGATCGTCGTTCGATTCCTCGGCATACTGCGCGGCGTCGTTTTCATGCGTCAACGCCATTTGGTAGCGATCGAAATCGCTCTGATGACCTTCGTACACGCACGCACAAATGTTCGGATCGTAGTACCAATAGACCGTCCCGGATTGCGCCGCGTAGCTGCGAATCTCATGCGGCGGGAGCTCTTCCACCAGTCCCACCTTGTCGTCAGTGTCCAGTTTGATCTGCGTGAAGCCCGCTTCAGGCAGCATCGCCTCGGTCTTTCGAATGTTCTCGGGTTTCGCGGCTTCATAGCGCCGGTACGCAGCGCATCCCGAGATGACCAGGGTCAAAAAAATAGCGACAATGAACCGTTTGTATAGCAAGCGAGGTCGAGCATATACGCCGCGCACGCCGAACTGAATCAACAATCTGCTGCTCCGCTGCGTCTTCGCGCGCGTGCCTGTTTATGATTTAACGATTCTGTTCGAGAGGACGCCGGGGTGGCGAAATGGCATACGCAGAGGACTTAAAATCCTCTGGAGCGAAAGCTCCGTGCGGGTTCGACCCCCGCCCCCGGCACCAATAATTTCCCTGCGTTCGCTCCCACTCGCAAGTGTGGGCGACCGCCCGCCAGGTTGATTTGCATCGCGTCGCTTCAAGGGACCGGCGAGTGCTCGACAGTTCCTCCGCGTGTCCAGACGATGTGCCCTTCAGTGGCGAGATCGATGTCGACTTTCTTCGCAACCGTAAGAAATAGGAAGCTCGGATCTTTCATACCCCATTCGACGTACGGAACTGAAAAGTGTGCTGTGGCAGTCAGGTTGTCTCCGACGAGCTGACCTTGTGCCGTGAGAGCGACATCATGTTTCCCCCCGTGGAGCGTCAGCACACCTTGCATCGTCGCTTGAAACTGACCTCCTCCCTTCAGTTCATAAGTAAAGTGCTGAGGGTCGAAAGTTATCTCCGGGTACCGGTGAGCTTCGAGAACACCGTCCCGCATATCATTGTCACGCGCGCCGATGCCCGTGTTGCCGCTGCTGGCGTCGACGACGATAGAGCCGCTAGCTTTGCCAGTAGCGGGGTCCGCGATGATGGTTCCTCGTTCGAGTTTGAAAGTCCCATGTGTCGTATGGAGCGAACCTGGCAAGCGGAACTCGACGAGCGTTTTCGATGGATCAAGTTCCAAAGCTCCCGATCGTAAATCCAGCGCCGCCCCGTTTTGCGCGGAGGCGGTCAGGGCGCCTACGAACGCCACGACGCGAATACTAATTCCTCTCAATGCGCAGCCATCGCGGGCTGCGAAGCCCACTTCAAGAGCGCCTGCTTTTCGTCATCGGTAATCCGCGCGGAGTGGTCGAGGGCCGTAAAGTCTCCGGGCGGCATCGAACCGCCGCTGACGGACTGCTCGATTTTCTTTAGTGCATCGGCTCTTGTCTGCGCGTCATAAGTTTGCCAATCGGAAAAATTCAGTACCCCGCGCGCCGAGTTGGCCGCGAGGTACGTCGGCGAAACTGCGGCGTACCAGGGTGCGGTTCCGCCGGTCGAATGGCACTCGTAACACGATTGCTCAAGGATTGCGTTCACCTGCGGATCGGTACTAACGGCATTTGTGGAACGTTGAGCGGTCGTTTCGGGCGCGGTCATCTGCTGCGAACTTGAACAGCCCACAAACAAGAGAGCTAGATCTACGAGCAACACCATCGCGAGTTGAATCTTGAATATCTTCATAACTTCTAGTCATCGAGACTCAGGAAACGGAAAAGTCCTGCGACGAGGAAGATCATCCCTATGCCGATCGTTGCCGCCAGTGGTCGTAACGCCGCGGCCGGCGCTTGGTTGCGAATCATCAAATCGTTGAACGCCTGCATCGTCCATGTCGTTGGTAGCCATCGAGCGAGTTCGCGCATCCATCCGGGCTCGAAGTCCAGCGGCCACCAGCATCCGCCGATCGCCGCCATCGAAATGCTGATGGTCACGCCCAATGACGGCACCGAGTCGTGGGCGGTTGCAATAGAGGCGACCACCAGTGCTAGCGCTGCAGCCGCGAAAGAGATCCCGACCGTCGGTATGATCAAGGCTAGAGGATTGCGCCCTAGCGAGATTCCGAACAGCGCCCATCCGACCGCGAATAGCAACGCCATTTGCACGATGCCGACGATGAACCGCGCGAATAATTTCCCCAGCAGCAGACCTGTAAGCGGCGCTCCACTGACCTGGAGGCGCTTCAAGGTCCCCCAATCGCGCTCATCGAAGAGCGTCAGCGCGATTCCCAGCATCATACCTATAAGGAGAAACGTGATGCCGAATCCGGGGACGTACTGATCGAAGGCGTTCACTGTCACCGCTTCGCCCTCGATCGCAGGTTTCTCGACGAATCCGATATCTTCCGGCAGCGCGATCGCCTGAGCCTCTCCGAAGGACTCGAACTGCGATTGCGCCGCCGTTCTCGCTTGTTCGGTGATCCTTCGACATAACTCGTCGATACGAAGCTCGAACGCGTTGACCTCGACGCGCCTGACGGGATCGACGAATAGAATCAGCCGAGGCTGGCCGCCCGCGGCGACTTGGCTGCTGGTTCCCGCCGGAATTAACATTGCTATAGGAGTCCGGTCGCGTCGGCTTACAAGGCGTCGCGCTTCGTCGGGGTCGTCGAGCACCTCCAAAGCGACGCCGTGCTCCTTGCGCAAAGCCTCAATTATTCCTTGGGCTACTTTTCCGTGATCGAGGTCGACCAGCGGCAGCCGAAAAGAATTCGCCGAGCCACCGTATAGACTGCCGAGCGAGTATCCCGCGACGGTGATAATGACGACCGGCGCGAACAACAGCATGAACAGCACGATCGGATCCTTGACCAGGAGGCGCGCTTCATTTTGAGCGGTGAGCCAGATTGCTCGAAACATGGCGATACGCTCAGAGGACCTGGTCGCGCAGCGTGCGGCCTGTCAGCGCGATGAATGCGTCCGACAGATTCGGGCTGTGCAGGTTGAAATCGACGACGTTCACATCCAGGGTCCGAAGTCCGTGCAGCACCTCCGCGACCTGCGCGAAACTGTTCATCTCGAGGATCGCCTTGCCCTCGCTGACGGTGGTGCCTATTTCACGGACCCCAGCAAGGCTGCCGAAGCGGCCATCCGGCAACTGCCCGCGATAGGTCAGCTCGATGCGAGGCCGGCTGCCGCCGAGCGAGATCACCTTTTCTAGATCGCCCTCGGCGATCAGTTTGCCGCGATCGATCAGCAGCACGCGATCGCAAATGCGCTCTGCCTCTTCCATGTAATGAGTGCTGTAAATCACCCCCGCGCCCGCATCGGCATAGTGCCGAATCAGCGCCAGTAACTGTTCGCGCGACTGAAGATCGACGCCAACCGTAGGTTCGTCCAAGAGGAGCACCGGCGGACGATGAACAATTCCGCAAGCCAGGTTGAGCAGGCGCTTCATCCCACCGGAGAACGCATGCATAGGATCGCTGGCGCGATCGCCGAGACCGACCTCGTCGAGCGCGCGCTTGCAATGCTCTATTGCGTCGTTGTGGGAGAGCCCTTGCATGCGCGCGAAATGCCATACATTCTGCGCCGCGCTAAGGGTGGGATACAGCGCGAGCGATTGCGGCACCAGCCCAAGCATCCGTCCCAGTCCCGTCGGGTCACTCTTTCGCGGCTTACCATTGATAAGAACATGACCGCTATCGGGTTTAAGTAGAGTAGCCAGAATCGACAGCGTCGTGGTCTTGCCCGCGCCGTTGGGTCCGAGCAAGGCGGCAATTTCACCTGGCCGTACGGCGAGGTTGACATTGTCAAGCGCGAGCCGCGCGCCATAACTCTTCGAAATCTCGATCGCCTCGAGAAGCAGTGCCTTGGCCGGACTCATTGATTACGAGAGTGGTTTTGACGTCGCTCGATTTCAGTTGGCGAACGCCTGTGGAGCAACCGCGACGGGCTGACTGACCCGCGTGAGCATAGCCGTAACGCGCATCGCGCCCGGCCAGACACTGAGACAGAACGGCAGCACAGCGCGCGCGACTGCGTTGTTCAAGCCGTGGTCGGCGAGCTTGGCAAGGCGCATCTGGAGCAGCATTGCGGAGCGCAGTTTTGGCTGAAAGACCTGCGCCGGCTCCGCTGCAAGATAGGCAGCGGCGGCACGGCGGGCAGTATGCAACGCGATGGATATGCCGTCACCGGTGAACGAGGGGATGACGGCCGCCTGATCGCCGATGCAGTAGAGCCCATCCTCAGTCGTGCGACGGATGAAACCGTAAGGGATATGAGTGACGACGATTGGTTTGTCGAGCAGCGGCTCCGCACCATCAAGCCGCATTGCGAGGTGGGGACAATCCTGCTGCATCTTCGCAAGGAGGCCCTCCCAGCTAAGACCCGCACGTGCGAAATACCACCGTTTCACCACCAGGCAGAAATTCGCAATCCTGTCTTCCACCGGTTGGATACCACCGTAGCCTCCGGAATAGAGCATCAACTCGGAGGCGTCGCCCAGGTCAGCGATCTGGGCGGCAGACAACCGATAATACATCTTAAAAGCGACCCATTGGTGAGGGTCCTTCGGGCGACGGTGGCCACGCAGATCGTGCTTGCCCGTGGCGAGAAAGGCGGTTGGAGCTTCGTGCGTGGTGCCGTCGTCGAGCGTAGCCTGCCAGAGGTTGGCGGTCGCGCGGGTGAGCGACTGCACACTGCGACCGCGCTCGACGCGGACTCCGTTGGTGACAGCCTCGGCAATGAGCGCCGTATCGAGCGCCTTGCGCGTGAGCGAGGCTGCGCGAAAAGGTAGCGGAGCTTCCGCGGCACGTCTGGCTGCGGCAAGGCGAACGTAATCGATGGGCACCGCGCCCCGAGAGGCCACGTCGATGCCAAGAGCATGCAGGTCTTCAAGGGCTTCACCGCTTAGGAATTCTCCGCAGACTTTATGGCGCGGCGTGGGCTCGCGTTCGATCAAAGTGACGCTTCGTCCCTTTCGGGCGAGCGCGATCGCAGCAGCACAGCCTGCCACTCCACCACCGATGACGAGAACTTCATCTTGCAAGGGATTGCTCCTGATTCGTGGATGTTCCATCAATCTGTAACTGGATTCCGTATTTCTATCGGTGGTGGATCGTTGGACAGCTGGATGGCTACAGGCCTGTAGTCAGCTCGGATCTGTAGTGAGCCAGCTTCGGGAGATGGACAATCCGCTGCCGTCAGTCTGCGGCGTGTGGTGAGTTCGTTCCAGTTGAGCCCGAGGTCGACCAACACGATGGAGGCGAGGGTGAAGGCTATGACGCCAACCGCCGACAGTACGTCGCCAAGATGGCTCCAGTAGGCGGGCACAAGGTTGAGGACACGGGTGGAGACGAAGGTAAACGTGACCGCATAGGAGCGGGCCATCCACTGGCGGTGGACGGCGATCTGTCTGTTACGCGCGGCGATCACGGCAGCGGAAGTGCAGACGATCCATGCGGCTCCTTGCATGGCGGTCCCAGGCAGCCCGGGACGTCCGGTGGCAAGGGCGATCCCCGTAAAGGCGCCGAAGATGACGGCGCCGAAGTACATGCGGCCCAGGACGCGATGGAGCTTCAGGTGACGCTGCCGAAAGCGCGACGAGAACTGCAGAGGGCCGGCCAGCAGAGCGAAGGTTCCGCAGAGCGTGTGCGGGATGAGGAGTCCGCGATCGGCTATGACCTGCAGGCGGTAGGCATGGTACATGGGGTAATCGATGAGGAGAAAGACCTCGGACGTGATGAAGACAAAGAGCGTCGTGATACCAAGGGAGATCCAGAGAACAGCTTTGGCACTGGGTGTTGGCAGGGTGAAGGATGCCATTATTCACCTCTCAGATGGTTAACGTGATGAGGTGCGCCACGAGGCGGCCTCGGCGATATGCTTCACATCTCTTAGTCTAACGAGACGCTTCAGAATCACGGACTTCACTTCCATCGCCCCACGCACAACCGTCCGGGCCGCCAACGTTCTACCGTCACCGCTTCCCGCGGAACATCAGCTGCAGCCAACAGGCGTACCCAATCCTCCTTCCGGAAGGCTCGCCGGAACGACACTGGCCCGTCATGCCTCACAATCGGGTGCCACGGCACCAACCCAAACGTCCGATAACTCCACTGCGCTCGTTCCAAATCGTTGATAAACCAACCCTGCTGCACGGTCGCTTCCATCCGCCGTAGCAGCGCGACGATTTCTTCGTCCTCCAGATGATGTGCCAGCAGCGAACTAACGACGACATCAATCGGCTTCTCCGGTCGATACGCCCTGGCATCGCCGGTCACCCATGTAATTCCCAGCTCCTTGGGCGTGGACTCCGCTGCCGCGCGCGCGGCATAAGGATTCAAATCGATTCCCGTTAACTGCACAGCGACGCCCTGTCTCCGCGCCCAGCCTGCAATCTGGCGCAGTAGATCTCCGCCGCCACTGCCCAGGTCGACGATGTGCATCGGCTCACGCAAGCCGCGCGGTAACCGCTCCAACCACGTTAGCGTCGGCCGATAGCCTAGCAGCCAGCGATTCACTTTTTGCAGACACTGCACGCACTCACGGAAATCCTCATAGCTAATGTCGCCATCCATAAGCTCCGGGAACTCACGCGGAGAAACCCGCCGACTGAGATCACCGGATTCATGCCCAAGAGGGCCAACTATGTCGTTCGATTTCTGTCTAATTCTCGGAGCGAGTCTCCCTGGCGCCGCGGCGACTATTTCGGCGGACATGATCGACACGCTCCCCAATAGAAGTTGGCTTTCCGAAGATTGATCGAACCTCGATTCCGCGCGACTCATACGCTAATTTCAGCCTCGTTTGACACCGTCACAGCGGCGTGTTTTTTCATTGCGCTCTTCATTTCTTCACGACTGATCTGCAGCGTACTCAACAGCGGCCAGACGACGCGTGCGAGAAAAACCCGCGGGCTTATTCCAGCCCCGGAACTCTCCAAGCGTCGCCGATAATCCGGAATCAGGCCGTCGCCGGGCATCTTGAAGTTCGAAAGGACCTGAGCGAGGTCGGCGACGGTCTGCTCGCGGTCGTGAGTCAGCTCCAACTGGATCATGTCGCGATAGAACCCGGCATGCGCCGCCTCGTCGCGGCCGACGTAAAGGAAGATCGCTTCCAATACCTCGTCGCCAGCCTCGCGAGCCTTATTTCTCTGCAGGTTGTACGCAGTAAAGGTCGCACTCTCTTGAAGCGCGCCATAGCAGGCCATCTGGCGAACGGTGTGAAAAGGCAGGTTCCACTCCTTTGAGAACGTTCCTCTTTCCAACGCCTCGAACTGCGCCGGCGAACGAAGACCGGAGCGGGTCAGGTATTCGCGAAAGACCAATCCATGCCGGGATTCCTCAAAAGCCCAACAAGTCTGAAACCACGCCATGCCGAACATCGAGCGCGACAAATCGAGTCCGCGGGAACTGTAGTCCGGCACATAGAGTTCCTCAGTGCAGAAGATCTCCAC
>Ga0210383_10002247_pt1 | contig 17498 bp, 14 predicted proteins | sample IncBWC14OmetaG_FD_160072 | JGI IMG/M metagenome (GOLD analysis project Ga0210383, IMG submission 160072) | Forest soil microbial communities from Barre Woods Harvard Forest LTER site, Petersham, Massachusetts, United States - Inc-BW-C-14-O ...
CGTGTTGTCAATAGACAGGAGTCAGAATTCAGGATTCAGGATTCAGAGTTTGCGGAATCGCGGAATTGGGGCACTGGAGTACCGCGGAATTGGAGTATTGAGGTATCGCGAATGGGGTATTGGGGTATTGGGGTATTGGGGTGCAGCCGCGTCGAGAAATTCTTGTGAAGAGGTAAAGCGGGAGGCTTTACTCATGCGTCCCTCCGGGACGCCGGCCCCACGTGGTCCCGGACCCGGCGATAAATCGCCGGGCTACGATCAAATGTCCCTCCGGGACGCGTTCTGGCCGGCGCCTTAGGCCACGATCCTAAGTCTCTTCTCAGCTTTCTTAGAAAGAAGCGATTTATTGACCCTGAAGAAGTCTTGAAAATGTCCAACCTGCAGGGTAAACCGGGCCATAGAGATCTGAAAAAGTGCCTCCAATCATTGCCAAAGCCAGAAAGACAAACGATAGGCGCTGGAGTCGCGTGCCCTCCACTCGCGACTTCCCCTGCAACTTTCTGGAGCGGCCCCAACACCCCAACAACCCAACATCGCAACACCCCAGTACTCACGTACTCCAGTACCCCAATTCCGCGATCTCCTGAATCCTGACTCCTGACTCCTGTCCCCGAATGAACAGTGAAGCTCGCTATCTTATTCGTCTGGCGGCTTTTGCGGTCGTCATTCTTCTGCTCTTTTGTACCCTGAGTCCGACCGGTTTTTTGTCGACGGCGAACCTTAGTTCGATGGCTTATCAACTGCCGGAGTTTGCCATGCTGGCGCTGGCGATTCATCCGACGATGTTGACTGGCGGAATTGATTTGAGCGTCGTCAGCGTTGCTAATCTGAGTGCGATCGTTGCCGCGCTGACGATGCGCAGTCTGCCCCCGCAATTTATTTTGCTGGCAATGTTCATCGGTCTTTTAATTGGCTGTGTGGCGGGTGCACTCAATGGGCTCCTGGTGGCCAGCGGGCTTCCGGCGATTTTGGCGACGCTGGGAACAATGCAGATGTTTGCTGGTATCGCCGTCGTGCTAGCCTATTCAACGGGGGACTCCGGCGCTTCCGTCACCGGTATTCCGGGGATATATTCGAGTATCTTGAATGGGTCGGTATTCGGGGTTCCCACTCCGTTGATCGCATTTTTGCTGACCGCAGTACTTATCTATATCGTCACGGCACGCACTCCATTGGGCAAACAGATGCGCCTCTTTGGAACGAACTCGCGGGCCGCCGTATTTGCGGGAATCCCGACTTTTCGAGTGGTCATCACGACGTACACCTTGAGCGGATTCATTGCTTCTTGTGCCGGACTTGTCATCCTGGCAAGAGCAAATAGCGCTAACGCAGACTACGGGACATCGTACCTTTTGTTGAGCGTCCTCATTAACATCCTGGCGGGCGTCAATCCTAATGGTGGATCGGGGACCGTCTTCGGATTGATTCTGGCGGTTTTTTCGCTGCAGTTTATTTCCAGCGGCCTGAATATCCTGGCCGTCAACGTTTATGCTCGCGATTTGACCTACGGCGCCTTGCTCGTCACCGTGATGGTTGTCAATCGGCTCCAGGGCAGGATTCATTCAACGAGACCCAGAACCTGAAGCCTGATTTGTTTTCGATTCGGTAATCAAGATGATCCAGAATCAATGGAGCGATGCCGACGCAACCGAACACGTCGCCCGTTACAATAATCCGGATGTCGGTCTGCGAATCTACACGTCTCGTCTCCTCGGCCGAGAGCCGCGGCTAGTTCTGCATGGAGGAGGCAACACCTCCGTCAAGACTATCGAAACAGATCTCTTCCGGATCGAAACGATGGTTCTGCGGGTAAAGGGGAGCGGGTGGGATCTAGCTGCCATCGAACCGGTCGGACTGCCTGCGGTCCGGCTGGAACCTCTTCTGAAACTGGAACAACTCGAACAGCTGTCCGATGAAGCGATGGTCAACTATCTGCGCGGTTGCCTCATGGATCCCTCCGCGCCCACACCATCGGTTGAATCCCTCCTGCACGCTTTTCTTCCGCACAAATACATCGATCATTCTCACCCAGCAGATGTCTTGGCATTGATTGATCAAGAGAACGGCGAAAATGTCGTTCGCCAGGTGTTTGGGAACCGTGTTGGGTACGTTCCTTATATCATGCCGGGATTCTCTCTCGCCAAGGCGTCGGCGCACGAGTATCGCCGCAATCCGCAAGTCGAAGGATTGGTGCTGCTGAAACACGGATTGTTCACTTTCGGTCAAACCGCTCAGCAATCGTACGCGCGTACGATCGATCTGAATAACTTGGCGGCTGAGTTTATCCAGAAGCAACGGCGAACCCCCGTGTTCATTCCGCGTGCCCGGTCGGAAAACAAAATCGCGCGCACGGCGGACCTCGCTCCTATTCTCCGAGGATGTTTGGCAAACGCCGGGCAAAGTCACAGTCCGAAGCGTTGGATCTTGGCTTTCCGTTGTTCCAACCAGATTTTGGAGTTCGTGAATGGCCAGGATGCAACGGACTACGCAAACCGCGGAACGGTTACCCCGGACCACTTGATTCGAACAAAAGGCGCTCCTCTTATTTTGTCTTTCCCAGAGGCTGATGCCTTACCGGAATTCCGGCGCGAAACGGCAGGTGCGATTGCGAATTACATCTTTAAATATCGAAACTATTTTGATCGGCATAATTCCCAACTTGCGAGATCGAAATCGCCTTTGGATCCGATCCCCAGAGTCGTTCTGGTGCCGGGCTGCGGACTGTTTGGGATCGGGAAATCGGCCAGGGAAGCCGCGATCGCCGCCGACATCGCAGAAACCTGGATCGAGACCGTGACGGCGGCTGAGTCCATTGGCCGATTCTCTTCCTTGAACGAGAGCCAGCAATTTGAAATGGAATACTGGTCCCTGGAACAGGCGAAATTGGGAGCCCTATCCGAACTGCCCCTGACCACACACGTGGTCCTGATCACCGGGGGCGCCGGAACGATCGGCAGCGCCATTGGGAGAGCGTTTGCGCAGGAAGGCGCAGAAATTGTCATGGCTGATTTAGATGGCGAGAAAGCCCGGGAGGTGGCCCAGGCAATCCATAAAACCGCCTTGGGCGTGGCTTGCGACGTGACCAACGCGGAATCTGTGAGAGTACTTTTTGATCGAGTTTGCGAACGCTACGGAGGAGTCGACGTCGTCGTATCTAACGCCGGCGCGGCGTGGCCCGGACCGATTGCCACGATATCGGATGAGTTGTTGCGAAAGAGTTTCGAACTTAACTTTTTTGCCCATCAGACGGTTGCCCAGAATGCGGTGCGCGTGATGCGCTGGCAAGAAACCGGTGGCGCTCTCCTCTTCAATGCCTCCAAACAGGCGATCAATCCCGGTCCGGATTTTGGGGCGTACGGTATCCCGAAGGGCGCTACGCTGTCTTTGGCGCGACAGTACGCCTTGGAACATGGCCGCGACAAAATCCGGGTGAACGCGGTGAACGCTGATCGGATTCGGAGCGGTCTTCTGAATGACGAGATGATCCGGTCACGCGCGCAATCTCGAGGAATCACGGAAAAGGATTACCTGTCCGGCAATCTCCTTGGAAGCGAAGTGACTGCGGAGGACGTCGCCCAAGCGTTCGTTCATCAGGCGCTCGCCCTGAAAACGACGGGAAATATTACCACCGTGGACGGAGGCAATGTCGCGGCGTTCCTCAGGTAATACGCTAGAACGCGGATCGTATATTGGAAGAATCTTCAATTGGTCAGTATTGCGTCCCAAAAACCTTCATTTTTGATACATCTAGCTTCATCAGCGAAAGTCAGCGATTTTTGAGGTTTAAATTAGCATGCATACCAATACGGAACGAGTCCATGAGTTCGCTGAGGACTGCGGCATCCTCACCTCGGAGCCTCCCCAGCAATAACACAACGAAAGCCAGCGTCCGCACCACGACGATCTGGCGTGTGAAGGCGACGAAATGAAACGAGGATTCGCTTAGGATCGCAGTCGTACCACGATGCACCGCGCAACACGCGAAAAACTTTCTCCGGATTGTACCAATCTTCACAGTATTGCCAGACGTTGCCCGCCATATCATACAATCCATACTTATTTGGCGGGAAGCTCCCCACCGGGCTCGTCCGAGGGTACCCATCGTAATAATCTTCGATCACGATCAAGCCTTCCGGTTCGTTTCCAATCTTTGCCTCCACTCCGCAGTAGTTACCAGCTCCAGGTGGCGGCGGCCACATTGTACCCCATGGATAAAGCCTTACCTTGGAGTCTTTCTCTTCCGGTGTGGTCCCTGATTCAGAATCCAATCCCACAGCTATGCTCCATTCCTGGTCGGTTGGCAGCCTGTAAGAGGCGCCGGCGGGGAGCACCCCAGAACGGCGCTCTCGCGTTGTCAACCATGCGCAAAACGCCTTTGCATCGTACCAGCTTACGCCCACGACCGGATGCGTCGGCCCTTGGCTAAAGCCAGGCTCCTTCCAAGTCGCCCCGAGCTGCTTCCAGCCATCCTGCCCGAGCGACCACATCCCTCCCGTGGTGTCGTTGCCGGTGGCGTCGACGAACGCTGAATAATCCTCCACCTGCGTATCCCAAATGCAGAAGAGCACCTGCGTCCCGGGTACCGGTACGAATGTCATCCCAAGGCTGTTCTGCCAAGGTTGCTCCCTCGTGGCTTTCTCAAGAGCTGTCGGAACCTGTTCTTGGGCGGATGGGTTAGCGATTCGGATTTCGCCGGCGGGCGCTGAGGAACCTATAAGAAGGCTCGCGAGGACTGCAACCAGGAGAACAAGCGTCTTTGTTCTGGAGTAAATGGCCCCAGGGCACTGCTGGGAGCGAAGCGGAAATACGTCTGTCTGCATTGGTTCAGGCTGTTGGGTCTTGGAATTGAAATCACGATTCAGTACTCGCTTACTTACTGATTTTCACGGATTGTCCATGCACAGAATCGCTTCATGACTCATGCGGCGTTCCTGCTGGCCTAGGGAAACGTTCGTGCCACCACGGTCCAAAGTAAACTGAAGCGCGTGACTACAAACTCAAAAATGGCGAGCGCGGCGTGACGAAAATCTGCGTTCGGAGAACATCGAGCCGGAAAATCATCTTATCCGGTCAGTATTCGCAGCTCGGCGCTGACTGGTGTCAGCGTGATCCACACGACAAACCAGCCAGCAATGGTCGAAATGACCCAGCCACCAAAATCTGCGTAAGTCGGCATTTTTCTTCCAAACAAGCCCGCACTAACTCGTTGATGGCGGGCTTGTTCGAAAGAAAAATGCCTCTCTTTTCATGAGGTCTTATGCGGGCGGTCGAGGATATCGGCAAGGCCGTGGAAATGTTCTGAGCAAAAGAGCTGGAACTGCCGCTTGGCCGAGAGGGGCACTTCGATGTGCAGTATTCTCCAGGCCTCAACTTGAGCCTGGAGGAGAGAGTCCGGAGGAAGCTGCCGGAGATGGGCTAAAGTTGGTCGGATAAAAGCCAATGCTTGTGTTAGTCGAGTGGAGGTCGGTACGGCTACGGAGGCCATTAAAAGCCTCCGGAAGCAGAAATTCGATCTCATGTTTTTGGACTGGCAATTACCTGATGATCCCAGTGATCGAGGCCGGCGAGGTGTTCACCTATTGAATTGCCCCCGTCAAGTGAGGTGGAAATCGCTTATGGAAACTGCACACGAACACTATCGAAACCACGGACCTATGACAGCGCCTGGCGCCAATGGGACGATGCTTGAGGCGATGGCTGGCGACATCGCGGCGGCGTGCGTCGCAATTCAGGGAACGCTGATCCACCGGGACATTGCACCGTGGCTGTACGGCGTTACGCTATCGGACGAAGCGAGAGATCTAGCAAATGTGCGTCCGCTAGCCGCAATGCTGTCGCAAATACGGGCGTTAAGCGATCGCCCGTTAACTGAGGCTCGCGAGCCCAAGCAAAGGATGCCTGCGGTTTGTCGGCATTTTGCGACAATGCTCTGCGGCATCCTGCGCGCGCAGGGTGTACCGGCGAGGGCCCGATGCGGGTTCGGCGCATACTTCAACCCCGGCAAATTCGAGGATCACTGGGTAGCCGAGTACTGGAACGCCCGAGAGAAGCGTTGGATTCTGGTTGACGCGCAACTCGACGCGGTGCAGCGCCAGACCTTTCGGCCAAGTTTTGATCCGCTCGACGTTCCACGCGACGGTTTCATCATTGCGGGCGACGCGTGGCAGCAGTGCCGCTGCGGCAACGCGGATCCCAACCTCTTTGGGCTCTCGACTATCAACGAGCACGGGTTGTGGTGGGTTGCGCAAAACCTCGTTCGCGATTTGGCCGCGCTCAATCGAATGGAGATGCTGCCTTGGGACGTGTGGGGCGCTATGCCAAAACCCACAACCGAGATCGCCGACCGTGAAATCACCCTGCTGGACCGCGTAAGTGAAATCACACTCGCTGGTGATCACGCGTTGCCTGAACTCCAGCAGATCTACCAAGATGATCGGTTACGCGTCTCCGAAGTGGTCTTCAATGCAAGCCGCCAAACGCAAGAGAAGATCGCGTTTTGACAAGAACGACCAGCGCCAATTTCGCAGGTTCCTCCTAATAGTCGAGCTGTGTTGTCCTCGCTTCCGGTAACCAGCCAGCGCTCATCCGGGCTAATCGCCACCCCATAAACCGGGCCCCCGTGACCTCGTAGCATTACAGGATTGGCTGCTGGATCTTTTGCGTGCAGATCCCACAGATGCGCTGTCTTGTCCTCGCCGCCGCCCATTACCAGCCAGTGGCCGTCCGCGCTGATCGCCACAACGCTTGTTGGTGATTCCGTTCTTACAAGCGATCGGCCTCCTATGGCACCAAGCGCCTCTCTTAACGACTGTTCGGCCGCCGCCACTGCTCCGTAAACAGACTGTCCTACCTTAGTGGCTTCTACCGCGAGCAATAAACTGCACTGAGGATATTTGGTAAGGACGGAGGTGGACTCCGCTGCAAGACGTCGACTTTCCGCAATCCGCGCCTGCTCTTCGGCGGCAGCACGTTGAACAGCCGCAATGCGGGCCTGCTCCTCGCAACCCCTATTTGTAGGATGAACATTCGCGGCGTGATCGTCACGCCTGCTGCGTCAGCGGCTGTTCGCCGATGCGCGAACAGACTGTGCGCATCGGCAGGTTTTCCGCTTTTTGGTCGAATGCGGAGACGTCAATGAGGAGCCAGTAGCCCGAGATCAATTGCATTGGCCATCGCTTGGTACCCAGCGCGATTGGGATGCAGATTGTCACCGGCACCGCCCACGCTGCTATTGGGCACAAACTCTGGTTGCATTCCGCCAGTGCTGGGGTCGAAAGTTGCCGCGTCAAAATCAGCGACGCTGTTGAAGAGACCCGAGGTGCGAATAAAGATATTTAACTGTTTCCGCCCGGCGTCCGCAACCGGTCCTCCGTCTGCCCCGGTGTTCAGGAGGGCGGAGGTGAGCGTGCAGCCTATAACGACTTTAATGCCGGCGTTATGCAAACGGAATACCACGTTTTGATAACCTGCGATAATATCAAGGACCGGATGGTTTGCCCCAAGATCGTTGATCCCTTCGAGCCAGACAACACTTGATAAGCCGGCCAAGCCCAGGACATCGCGGTCCAAGCGGTCCACCGCGGCGGGACCCGTTGCAATGGGATTGATGACCGTATTTCCGCCGATACCTTCATTGACAACACTTACCTTATTGCCATAAACCTCGTGCAACCGTCGCGAAAGATCATTCGACCAGCGATCGTCGCCGTTAATCGTCGTGCTCGTGCCATCGGTAATAGAGTCACCGAAGGCGCAGACAACTGCGGTATCGTTATCGGCCACGACATCTACGGCGTCTAAGAAATACCAGGAAGTGGTCGAGAACGGATATGCTGAATCATCGATATCGCCGGAATGGTCGCCGCTCCCTGGTGGGGTAATGTAAGAAGTAGTCATTCCTTTGGCGTGCCAGGTAAGCATCCCGCTCGTGCCGCGGACATAAATGCTTACTGCGAGTTTGCGACCCCGTAATCCGGGTCCGGAGCTTTCGCCCAGGATGCTATCAATGAGATTCTCAATCCGTGAGGAGAACCCCAAAACTATAGGATCGCTATAAATCTCTTGGTTTAATGGGAGAGTTACACTTTTCTGCCCTTTGAAAGTCACAGTACTGCTCGTGCCCGGCACAATGTTGCCCGCGTAATCCTGAAGACCAACCTTCACACCACCGAGCGTGACCGGTTGGCTGCCAAAGTTATTGGAGAACCGCAGCCGAACGATGCTACCCCACAAATCTGGTTTAACGATCAGCCGGAAAGTCTGCTCAACCGCGCCTTCCGTCGCGCCGTTGGGAAGCGCGAAACTAAGATCAGGTTGGGCGACAGCCGCTCCGATTGGATATGGACCCTGGGGTGACGCCGCCCACGAGGCAACCCACTTTTTCCCTTGTCCTTCAGCCGAGGCTGGAGGTGCACAGAAACTGCCGGCCGTCACGGCTAGAAAAACGACGGCTGGAAGGCAACCAACACAGGATTTGCGAGCGCGTTTGGTCAAACGCGTAATTTTGCTTAACCGGTCGATGCGGCTAGACAGACGAGACCTATCCATGTTTTCAGTTTTGGGGGTTAGACATTTGATCGATACCCACCCAATGCCCTAGTGGGTTTCCATGCCCATACTGGTTCTATCGACTCTAAGATTTAGAGTCAACAGAAACCCGTATACCCGTGCAAGCTGCTTTCCGCCGACCGCATTCATTGTCGAGCTGCCCGGAGCAGAGACCGATACGACATGAATGAGGATCGAAAAACTCCGTAATTCTGCGTGACAAAATCTTTCCGTAACTCATTTCTCTTGCCGAACGCCGAGGCTGGGGTGACAACGATGCGGGGGGCGGGCTGTACGAGTTGACCAACTAACGAGCCAAAGCATGACCAGAGAATCTCCGTTCTGCAGCGAATCCATGGAGGACTCCCGACCGGCATGATCACCGAAGTGCAACCGAACGAAACCTTGGACGGCCGCCTGCAAATCGAGGGGGTGATTAGCCGCAGCGGAATGGCATCCATCTACAAGGCAAAGGATCTTATGACCGGCCAGGCGGTTGCGGTGAAGGTGCCCCACCAACAGTTCGAATCAGATCCGGCTTCGTTCGCGCGGTTTCAGCGCGAGGCGGAGATTGGAAAAAAGCTCAACCACCCTAAGATTCTTCGACTCCTGGATGTCGGTGAACATAGCCGCCCCTACATTGTGATGGAGTATTTAGAGGGTAAGACCCTGGACCAGGTGATGAACAAAATCCGCCCGCTGCCGATTTCGGATGCAGTCCAAATCGCGAGCCAGGTCTGCGACGCACTCGCCTACATGCATCAGCATAAGATTGTGCATCGCGACCTTAAGCCCCAGAACATTATGATCTGCAACGACGGGTCGCTGCGGATCATGGACTTCGGCATTGCGAAGTCCACCGAGATGCGGCGGATTACCTTTGCCGGCTTCAGCCCGGCCATGGGCACCCCAGATTATATGGCCCCGGAACAAGTCCAAGGAAAGCGGGGTGACGAACGCACCGATATTTACAGCCTCGGCGCGATGCTTTACGAAATGGCAACAGGATCGGTCCCGTTCGAAGGCGACAATCCATTCATCGTCATGAACTCGCGGATTACGGGTGATCCAATCGCGCCGCGGAAGCTCAATCGCGAGATCCCGAAAGAAATCGAGGAAATCATCCTGCACGCCATGGAGCGTGAACCACATCGCCGCTACGCATCGGCCGCCGCCATGAAAGTGGAACTGGATAACCCTGATGCGGTGAAGCTGACTGGTCGGCATCAACACTTGCAATCGGTCCAGGGTTGGAAAACGCGTTGGCAAGGCTCCAAGCTGATTATTCTATCCGCGCTCCTTCCGGTGCTCGTGTTCTTGATAGGGTTTATTCTGGTTCGCTGCCACGGTGCTCCCCATTAATTTGTGCTTCGTGGGCTATTGCTAAGAAATTGACCGTTAACGGACAGGTCGATCTGAAGTCCAATCTAGGACGAAAGGAGGTAGTTCAGCGGAGGGCGAACAAACCCCAGTTTGTCGCTGATTGGGCTTCACTCGGATGAACGTCGGGGATGAATTGCTTCATGAAGCTCGTAGGATCGGTGGACGGCCTGTTCTGAGCTCTATCCGTTCGCTGCATCTCGGCCATTTCGATGCCAAGCCTTTCCAGTAAAGCGCATCTCAAGAGGTTGTCTCTTTCAGCGCGAGTCAGGTTTGGGTATCGCTTCGCCACCTTCACACCGGCTTCTTTGTTACTGATCTTTCGCTCGAACATTAGATTCGCGATTGGACCAGCAGCGAGTCGCTTGTCGTAATCCTGTCTGTCCAGGGCTCGGAAAGTCTCGGAAGCCAAATCGGCGTAGATCTCTTCGTCCGACTTTTGAAACTGCGGAATCTTCATACGCTCCAGCGCCCAGTTCACCATGATCGCGCCTCTGGCGATTTCTTGGGCGACCCTGTTCAGAAGGGTTAGGTAACTGCTGTTTCCACTGATCCTATAAGGAAACAGATTGTTGGCATCGGCTCTCAAGATCTCGGCTACGGCCATGGCTGCCTGGTGTGTGTTTTGTGCTTCGGGCACATACACCGTATAGATTGAATCGCGCTCTAGCCACAGGAACAGGTCAGTATCGATGGCTTTGTCCACGTCTGTGACACGGATAGAGAGTTTCTCGGAATCGAAGGGTTCGATTTGGAAACTCGTTTTCTCAAATTGAAAGGTTTCCATTTTCTTTGCGGCGTACTGCGAGGCTGTTTCCAGGTTTCGTGCTTTTTATAGCTGAATGGGCCAGCATCTGTGGTCAGGCTGATTTTGCAATCAACATCTGTTTCGATTCTAGCCTTGTGGCCCCGGTTCGAGAGTTTCGACCGACGTGTCCAGTTGTGCAAAACCGGATTGCGCCCTGCGTTTGAAAAAGCCTTTTCCCGTTACGCTGTCCAGTGCGGTAGTTGAAACGATAATCCCGTTCACTCCATGCTCCATCAGCTCCCTGGCATGAATCAGGTCCATTTCGATGCTCTCATCCGTGTTGCACACGATTACTTTATAGCCGTATTGGAGGACGGTTGATTCGATCGCCCGTACCACCGTGCTAAAGAAGGAATTACAGATGTTCCCAACGATCAGCCCAATTGTAAGACGTTTCGTGGCACCCATCCAACCGGAGAAATTACGCCAATGCGTCGTGCAGAATTTCTGCAGGATGATGGGCGATGCGCCCTACGCCGTCTTTGATTTGGTGTCGGCAGCTCGTGCCCGGCGCAGCGATGATGGTATCGGCCGGAGCCGAGCGCATCGCCGGAAAGAGTACCAGTCCGCCAATTTTCATTGAGATGTCGAAATGCTCCTTTTCATAACCGAACGATCCGGCCATACCGCAGCAGCCCGATGGAATGACTTGAACCTTATAATTTACCGGCAATTCAAGCGCCTTGACAGTGGGAGTCAGTGACGCCAGCGACTTCTGGTGGCAGTGACCATGGAGTTTGATCTTGCGACTCTCTTTTGTGAAAGCCTCGCGCCGGATACGCCCCCTGTCGGCCTCGCGCGCGATAAACTCGTCGATCAAAAGTACTTGTTTCGCCACCGCATTTGCCGCTTCAACCAGACGCTCAGGGACGAGATCCGGTACTTCGTCCCGGAAACCCAGGATCGCCGAGGGCTCGATTCCCACCATGGGAGTCCCCGAGGAAACAACGTCCTTTAGTAATTCCACATTGCGGATCGCCAATCTTTGCGCCTCGCGCAGCAGGCCCTTGGAAATTTGCGCTCGGCCGCTGTCGAAATGCTTTGGAATGACGACCTCGTAGCCAAGCCGGTTGAGCAACCGGATGGCCTTGATGCCGACATCCTCGTCATTGAAGTTCGTAAACTCATCGCAAAAGAGAAAGACGCGTCCGTTCGGAAACGGGCCATTTTTATTAGCGTGAATTTGGTGCCACCGGCGCAGCGGAATCTTGTTGAGCTTGGGCATGGAACGCCCTTGTGCAAAACCCGCGAACCTCTTAAACAGATTGGCCGTCGTCGTATTTGTTACCAAGAAGTTAAACACTCCGGGCGCAATGGAGGCCAAAGCCATCGCGCGTGAGAAGCCGCCGATCAGGCGCGCGCGCATCGGCACACCTCTCGCATCGTAGCGTTGCTGAAGCCATTCAGCCTTCAGACGAGCCACGTCGACGTTGGACGGGCACTCTGCCTTGCAACCCTTGCACGAGAGACAAAGATCCATCACAGGGCCGATCTCATCGCTGTCGAAAGGATTGGCCTTGGTTGAGTGGGTCAGAACCTCGCGCAAGATATTTGCGCGGGCGCGCGTCGTATCTCGTTCGTTGCGCGTAGCCATGTAACTTGGACACATGGTGCCGCCCATCAGATGGGACTTGCGGCAATCGCCGGATCCATTGCACTGCTCTGCGGCGCGCAAGATACCCCGAGCCTCCGAGAATCTCAGGACAGTCTTGAATTGTCGCACCGCCTGGTCTGGTTCGTAGCGCAAGTTCGCGTCCATCGGAGGCGTGTCGGTGATCTTGCCCGGGTTGAAAACTCCGGACGGGTCCCACGCTCGTTTTATCTCGCGGAAGAGGGCATAGTTCTTATCGCCGACCATCAGAGGCAGAAACTCGCCGCGGAGCCGCCCGTCGCCATGCTCGCCGCTGAGTGAGCCACCGTACCGCTTCACCAACCGCGCGATCTCGGTCCCGACAATGCGAAAGAGCCTGCGATGCTCTTGATCCTTTAGGTTCAGGATTGGCCTCAGATGGAGTTCTCCCGAACCGGCGTGAGCATAATGTACGGCAGAGAGGCCATGGCGAGCGAGGATATCGTCGAAGTCTCGCACGAACGCCGGCAGGTCCTCTGGGTCGATGGCAGTATCCTCAATCACGGCCACCGGTTTGGCGTCTCCGGGTATGTTCGCGAGCAGGCCTAGTGCAGCTTTGCGCAGATTCCACACGCGGTTTTGATCTGCACCCCAAACGACAGGATAATGGTACCCGAGGCCGGCAGCGTGCAATTCGGCCTCAAGTTGCGCGGCGACGGCGGAGACCTCCTCGCGTGTTTCAGCGGCTAACTCGACTGCGAGAATGGCGCCGGGATCTCCTTGGACAAAAAAGCGGTTCTGTCGCTGCTCAAGATTTGTCTTGGTACATTCCAGGATGTTGTCGTCCATCAGCTCGCAAGCACGCGGCGCGTGACGCAACGCCACCAGGTTAGCCCGGAGAGCCTCATCGATGGTGGCACAATGCACGCAGAGGAGCGCGGTCTGACGCGGTGGCAGCGGTTCGCAGGCCAACGTGATCTCAGTTAAGAACGCGAGCGTCCCCTCGGAGCCGGCCAGCAGTCGGCAGAAATTAAAGTGTGGGCCATCTGGGGTGAACGGCTCGCAGGCCGCAAGCAAGTCGAGCGCATAGCCAGTGTTGCGGCGATGTATCGATGGTTTTGGAAACTCGCGCGAAATCTCTGCGCGATTACCGGCATCACCGAGCAGTTTGTTAATCTCGCGGTAGACTGCAGCCTCGAGTGTGTCGCCGGAGCATTTTGCCGCAAATTCTACCGGTGAGAGCGAGCCAAATTCGGCTACCGACCCGTCACTCATCACTGCGCGCACCGATACGAGATGGTCGCGGGTACTGCCATAGACAACGGAGTTGGCACCGCAGGCATTGTTGCCGACCATGCCTCCGATCATACAACGGTTCTGAGTGGAGGTTTCGGGCGCAAAAAAAAGTCCGTGAGGAGCAAGAGCGAGATTAAGTTCATTGCGGACGACGCCGGGTTGAACACGCACTCGGCGCCCCACCGGATCGACCTCTAAAATGCGAGTCAGGTGGCGCGACACATCCACCACGATACCCGCTCCGACGACTTGCCCGGCCAGCGACGTGCCCGCCGCGCGCGGTATGAGCGATGTGCCGTGCTCATGCGCAAAGCGGATGAGTTTGCCTATATCTCCCTCGCTTTTAGGCAGTGCGACAGCCTGCGGCATCTCGCGATAGACGGACGCATCGGTCGCATAGAGTCTCCGCATGGTTGTGTCGAAATGAAGCACGCCTTCGAGTTCAGCCGAGAGGCGTTGGAAATCGGAGAGACTTGGTGACATTATGGAATAACGCTAAGTAAGGGCTGTTTGGGATGTTTTTGCCCCGCAGGGGCTAGTGTTCCTGTCCGATAGGGACTTCCACCCTACTGTTGGTGCGTACTTTCAGGCGCACCCCTCCGGCCCCTCCGGGGCAATAAATCGCCCCAAATCCTTCTTAACTAAGCGCCATGCGTGACAGCATGGGGTTTTGCGGGCCAGTATTTCGGAGAACGATCTTAAGCCATAATCGTCCGTCTTCTCCGAGGTTATCCTGGTTTCGAGGCATTACCCAACTAACTTTTGAATTCGCTCACTTAGCCGCGCTGCGGACATCCCGAACGCTTCCAGCAGGTAATCGTTGGGCGCCGACTCTCCCCAACGGTCCTCGATCCCAAAACGGATGACTCGCCGCGGCGAGGCTTCCGATAGAACTTCCGCCACCAAACCGCCCAGCCCTCCATAAATGGTGTGCTCTTCCACGGTGACCACCAGCTTGGCCTTCTCGGCTGCACTCACGATTTCTTCTATGTTAACCGGCTTGATCGACGGCACATGTAAAACCCCGGCGGAAATCCCCTGCCCATGGAGCAACTCAGCCGCCTGAAGACAACGGACGCTTTGCGGACCGGTGGAAATCAGCAACACATCACTGCCCTCTTTCAGCGAAATCGTCTGGCCAGGCACAAAGCGGTACTGCTCATCGAAAACGTTAGGAGAGGCATCTCGTGCCAGACGCACATACACCGGTCCCTCGTACTCGGTGGCCCAACGAATGATGGCCTCGCCTTCGATCGCGTCGGCCGGAGCTACGACCGTCATGTCGGGCATCGCACGCATAATCGCCAGATCCTGGACATCGTGGTGCGTCTTGCCCGTAAGTCCCGTCATCACTCCGGCATAGGCCGCGCCAATCTTCACATTCGCGTGAGTCTGGGCAACTAACATCCGAATCGGATCAAGAGCCCGATGGGTGAAGAAAACCGTGAAGGTAGATAGCCACGGCACATACCCCAGCGAGGCTAGCCCGACCGCTACGCCGACAAAGTTTTGCTCCGCGATTCCCATTTGCAGAAATCTACCCGGATACATCTTGGCAAACTTATCCGCCTTCGTTGAATTGGCTAAATCTGCGTCTAAGACGACGACATTCGGATTGGTTGAACCCAGGGAAACCAGCGTATCGCCAAACACATCTCGTAACGCCTTCATATTCCTGCCTCCACAATGCCAAGTTCCGCCGCGACAATTTTCAGCTCCTCTTTAGTCGCAACCTTGGAATGCCATTCATGTTTGCCTTCCGTGAAGTGCACGCCCTTGCCTTTGATGGTGTGGGCGATGATCATCGTTGGCTGATCGGAATCTCCCGACGCCTTCACGCTTTCCAAGGCCGGGACAATCTGCGAGAAGTCGTGCCCGTCGATCTCGAGGCAACGCCAACCAAGTTTTTCGAATACGCCTCTCAGATCAATTCCCGACCACGGATCGCGGCGGTCACCTCGATGCTGTTCATTGATGGCCAGTACCCAACCGAACTGCTGCAGGCCGTTCCAGTCCAGAATGGCGGTGAGGTTTCCCAGCTTGTATCTGGGCGCGACATGCAACGCTTCCCAAATCATTCCCTCCTGCAGTTCGCCGTCGCCGATCATGACAAAGGTCTGAAACTTCTGTCCTCGCATCCGGGCACCTAAGGCAATGCCCAGCCCAACTGACAACCCCTGCCCGAGCGACCCGGTCGATGTCTCCAGGCCAGGAAGCCTCGTGACATCTGGATGCCCCTGCAGGCGCGATCCGCCTTTATCAAACGTTTTAAGCTCCTCGACCGGTAGAAAGCCCCGCAGCGCCATCACCACATATTGGCCGATCGAAGAATGTCCCTTGGAAAGAATAAAACGGTCACGCTCCGGCCATTTTGGTTCTTCCGGCTTGACCTTCATGACCCGAAAATAAAGCGCCACCATTATGTCCATGGCCGAGAACGGCCCGCCCACGTGCCCGGCACCGCTTCCAGCAACGGTGCTGATTGCCAGCCACCGTCCTCTCCGAGCTAGTGCCTCCAGCTCTTGATAATCTGTGCTGCTACTCATGTTTCATCTCCGGCTAACTTTTTCGGGATAGATTTAGTTCCGCTTGTCGTTCTCCGTCGATTCAAGTGGCATTGTGTGTTGTTCAATCATTAATCAGCATTCATAACTACAAGCTCTGGGCGCCAAAGGCTCTAACCTGACCTACTCGCAACTCTTGGATTTGTGAGTAGGTCACCCGTCACAAGCCGCCGTGGAGGCTGCTTGGCCGGGGCGAAATTTTCGCGGCTAGCCCCCCGAATCTCCAAAAACTCTTCGGCACCCTCGCTCCCATTGGCCATATCCTGAAATGATGTAGTTTTAAGCTCGTCCCGGAGATAGGGCCCGTCGAGACCCATCCTTCCCTCTGCTCTAATCAAAAATCAAGATCGCGGAAGAACACGAAGCAGATGCGCTCAACTCAAACCTTTTCTTCGCAACAATTCCCTCAGCATATCGTTAATTTCAGCACTGCTTCATCCTGCTCTTCGATTCGGCCGAGGCTGGCAAAGACAAGCTGCTCGCCATGTGGCGATGAGTCGACAAGGTGCTTAAAGAGCAAGGCCAAATCCTTTACATCCGCCTCCAGCGCCTGGAGCCTCTCATCGTATTCAGCTCGGTTAGGGTCTTCGGACATAATGAAAACTATTGGATTCAGGGTTAACGCTTCTTACGCCGCAGGCCGTCAAAATAGACGATCACGATTATCAGGCCGCCGGTGATGATTCGCTGCCAGAATGGATTCACATTCAACAGGTTGGCACCGTTATTAATCGTCGTCAGGATAAAGGACCCGAGCAGAGGGCCATGAATGGAGCCGACCGCACCGAAAAGGCTGGTACCGCCAATGACGGAGGAAGCGATGGCCTGCAATTCCCATCCTTCCGCCGAGGTTGCGTTCCCGATCCCGATCCGCGCGGCGAGCAAAATACCGACAAAGGCAGCGCAGAATGCTGAGAGCATATAGGCGATGTAGATCATCCGCGTCGTATTGACGCCTGAAAGCCGAGCCGCTTCCATGTTAGAACCAATCGCAAAAATGTAGCGACCGAACCGGCTGTGATGCAGAAAGATGTAGGCGGGAATCGCAATCACCACGACCATCCAGAAAAGATTCGGGAAGAAAAGAAATCCACCGCGCGAGAAACCGGTGAAGGTATCGTTGGTAATGGAAATGGTCGCGCCATTCGTCATCAGCAGGCCGATGCCGCGCAGGGCCGTCAGCGTGGCTAACGTCATGATGAACGGGGGTAAACCAAGCTTGCTGATCCCGAAAGCATGAAAAGCACCAATCGCGAACCCGATGAGCAGCGTGAGGATGATGGAAGCCCAAATTGGGAAACCGCTGGTCAGCAACATCGCAATGATAACGCTC
>Ga0210383_10002248_pt1 | contig 17494 bp, 19 predicted proteins | sample IncBWC14OmetaG_FD_160072 | JGI IMG/M metagenome (GOLD analysis project Ga0210383, IMG submission 160072) | Forest soil microbial communities from Barre Woods Harvard Forest LTER site, Petersham, Massachusetts, United States - Inc-BW-C-14-O ...
CCCACCAGCTGCACAGAACGCGGCAGGCCGTCCGCGCCGAAGCCCGCGGGCACTGCAGCAGCCGGCTGGCCCGTCACGTTCCACACGCCGTTGTATGGAACCCAGCCGCCCACCGTGTTCAGGGTCCACAGGGCCCCGCGGCCCTGAAGCTGACCGATACGCGGGGGCGGCGCTGCCGTCGCGGGAGTCAAAAGCACATCGTGGCTCTCGAACACGCGGTTCAGCCTGCGCGTGAACTCGGGCTCGCTCGCGAGTGCCCGCTCCAGCAATGACTGCGGGATCAGGCCCCCAAGGCGCGACATCGCCTGCGTGCGCCGTTCCAGGCGCTCCGGGTGTGGCATCGCCACGGCGTTGTCGTGGATGCCGCGCATGTAGCGCACGAGCACCGCCGGAATTGCGCTCGGACCATAGTCGGGGGCCTGCTCGCTCAGCTGGTGGCCCAGCGAGCGCAGCAGCTCGACCGTCTCCTCGAATGCCTTTCGCTGGTCGGAATCGAGCTTTGCCATAACGCCCACCGGGAAGCTCGTCGAGTAAGCGATGCGCAAGGCTCCCGGCGGTGTGGCCGCGGACATCGCAAACGGCACCTCCGGAGCGGGCACACGGTCAGCGTCGACGTCGATCGCCCCCGAGGCGACGTCGTGGAACAGCGCCGTGTCAGCAACCGTGCGCGCCAACAGCCCCTTCACCGACAAGCCATGCCAGCCACGGGCGCGGGGCGCCATCGACACGCGCCCCCGCTGAGGCTTCAAGCCGAACAGACCGCACCACGCGGCGGGGATGCGGATCGAGCCCGCACCGTCGGAACCCAGCGCCGCGCCCACCAGGCCCGCGGCCACCGCCGCCGCGCTACCGCCGCTCGAGCCTCCCGGCGCGTGCTGCATGTCCCACGGGTTGCGCGTCACGCCAAACGTGGCAGTCTCGGTGAAGGGAAACATGGTCAGCTCGGGCACGTTCGTCTTGCCGATGATCACCGCGCCCGCCTCGCGCAAGCGACGAACCACCTCCGCGTCGGCCGCCGCCGGCGAACCGTAGGCGTTCGTGCCATACGTCGTCACCTCGCCAGCCACGTCGATGTCGTCCTTGACCGCGATCGGCACCCCCAGCAGCGGCCGCCCGCCCGCATCGCCACCCGCGCCACGACGGGCATCGGCCTGATCGGCCTCCAAGCGCACGCGTTCATCGAACACCACACGGAAAGCGTTCAGCCGTGGGTCAAGCCGCGATATCCGATTCAAATAAACATCGACCAGCTCGCGTGAGGAGATCTCCCCGGACGCGATCAATTCAGCCTGGCGGGCAATTCCTGCGTAAGCGAGATCCACGGTGTCCATGGACAGCAATGCTAGACGGGCGTCACAGCGTTGCGCTTGGCCGGCCAGTCGCGCCGCTTTGACGCCGCGTGCGCAAAGCGGCGCACGAGCTCTGAGCGCAGCTCATCCGGCTCGATCACCGCGTCGATCACCATTTCCGATGCCAGGTGCAGGATGTCGATGTCCTCGGCGTACTCGCTGCGCAGCTCCTCCGTCTTGGCCGCGCGCTCGTCCTCGTCCTCGATCGCCTGCAGTTGGTTGTAGTAGACAGCGTTGATCGCCGCCTGCGGGCCCATCACCGCGATCGAAGCGCTCGGCAGCGCGACGCAGCAGTCCGGGTCAAACGCCGGCCCCGCCATCGCATACAGCCCAGCGCCGTACGCCTTGCGCACGACGACCGAGATCTTCGGCACAGTCGCCTCGCTGACTGCGCTGATCATCTTCGCGCCGTGACGGATGATGCCCTCGCGCTCCACCTGCGTGCCGATCATGAAGCCAGGCACGTCCGCCAGGAACAGCAACGGCACGTTGAACGCATTGCACAACCAGATGAAGCGCGCCGCCTTGTCCGCCGAGTCGGTGAACAGCACGCCGCCCTTGTGCTTGGGCTGGTTGGCCACGATCCCAATTGCGCAGCCGTCCAGGCGCGCGAAGCCCACCACCAGCTCCTTTGCCCAGCGCGGCTGGATCTCCAACAGCGAGCCGTCGTCCACCAACCGCTCGATCAGCAGCTTGATGTCGAACGGCTTGTTCTCATCCGCTGGGATCAGCTCCGCGATGCCACCGGCCGGGGTTGCGCCACCGGCCGAGCTCGCGCCGTCGCCCGGCACCGCCGGCTCGACCGGCACCGCGTGGACGGCTGAGGGTGGCGTCTCCCGCCAGTTGGTTGGCAGATAGGAGAGATAGCTGCGTGCGAACGCGATCCCGTCGGCGTCGCTCTTCACGAGCTGATGCGCGCACCCGGAGACGCCCGTGTGCATGCGCGCACCGCCCATCTCATCGAGCGAGACCTTCTCGCCGATCACCATCTCCGCCATGCGCGGCGAGCCGAGGTACATCGACGCGTTGCCCTCGCGCATGATCACGATGTCGCAGAACGCCGGGATGTAGGCGCCACCCGCGGCTGACGGGCCGAACAGCACGCACACCTGCGGCACGAGCCCCGACAGCTTCACCTGGTTGTGGAATATCCGCCCCGCGCCACGCCTGCCGGGGAACATCTGCACCTGCTCGGTGATACGCGCGCCGGCTGAGTCCACGAGATACACCATCGGGATCTCCAGCTCCAAAGCGCGTTCCTGGATGCGCAGGATCTTCTCCACCGTCTTCGGCCCCCACGAGCCTGCCTTCACGGTGGGGTCGTTGGCCATCAGTGCCACCGGGCGCCCGTCGATCTCCCCCACCCCAGTGACCACACCGTCCGCGCCCAGGCCATCGCCGTCCCAGTTGGCCAGCAGCGCCTCCTCGGCGAAGGTGCTGTCATCGAGCAGCAGCGCCACGCGCTCGCGCACGGGCAGCTTGCCCTGCTCGATTGCCTTCTCCCGGTGGCGCTCCGGGCCGCCACCGAGCGCCCGCTCGGTGGCGTCGCTGAGGGAGCTCACGGCCGCGGCAGCCCTCGATAGCGGTGGCGCCCGCGCCCTCCCCGCCCACCGCGCGCCAAGCGGCGCTCGTGGCGCGCCTGTAGCCGCGCGTGCACAACCTCCAGATCCGAGCCCGGCCCGAGCAGCTGCCAGGAGTCGCGGATCACAGGTAGCAGCGTCGCGCCAATCACCCATGCGGGCCAGAAGCTCGCATGCGCGCCGCTGGCCAGCCATACGCCGACGCATACAGCCGAGAGGCCAAGCGCGCCGCCGGCCTCCTGCACGAGCCGCCGGCGAAGCTGGCCCTTACGCTTGCGAAGCGCCAGCGCCACCGACGTTGAGCTGACAGGTAGATCAGCCCTCAGCGAGTCGAGGTCAGCGCGGGTTCTCGCCCGGTAGGCACCGCCGATGCGCTCCTCCATCTCCTCCGAGGACAGTCGTCCCGCGAGCGCGTGCTCGCGCAGCTCCTCCACCAGCTGCTCGCGATCAGCGTCTGCGACACGCAGTTGAGAGGGATCGCTCATGCCATGGAATGTAGTCCAGAGCGACCCGACCTGCCCTGTATGTCGCGCTTCCGTCCGCGCTAGATACCGTGGTTCTCGACGGGCGCCTCGCCTGCGTAGTCGTAAAAGCCGATCCCCGCCTTGCGCCCAAACCAGCCGGCGCTGAGCATCTTGCGCAGTGTGGGCGGGCGGGCAAAGCGACGCTCGCGGAACTCGTCGAACAGCACATCGCAAATCGATCCCATGGTGTCCAGGCCAACGAAGTCAGCCAGGGTGAGCGGGCCCATCGGGTGCCCCGCGCCCGCCTTCATCGCCTCGTCGATCTCCGACACCGAACCCACGCCCTCTTCATATGCACGGATCGCGTCGAGCATGTACGGCACGAGCAGGCGGTTGACGATGAAGCCGGCCTTGTCCTTGGTGGGGATCGCGAGCTTGCCCTCCGAGCGGGCGAACTCAAGCGCCGTGTCGAACGCCGCGTCGGTGGTGGTGACGCAGCGTACGACCTCCACGAGCTTCATCACCTGCGCAGGGTTGAAGTAGTGAAGGCCCACGAACTGGCCGGGGCGGCTCGTCGCTGCAGCCTGATCGATCACGGCAAGCGATGAGGTGTTGGTGGCAAACACCGCCTCTGGCTTGATGATCTGGTCGATCTCCTTCCACATCTCGAGCTTCAGCGCGAGGTTCTCGGTGATCGCCTCGATCACCAGGTCGCAGTCGGCGAGATCTGCGTAGTCGACGGTGCCGTGGATGCGAGCGCGCAGCGCGTCGGCATCCTCCTGCGTGGACTTGCCCTTTTCGACCGCCCGTGCGAGCTGCTTTTCGATCTTGCCGATGCCCTTTGCGAGCGTCGCCTCGTCGAGCTCCCGCAAAACCACCTTGTAGCCGGCCGTCGCGGCCACCTGCGCGATGCCGTGACCCATAAGGCCCGCTCCGAGCACTCCAACTTTCTCGATCCGCTGCGCCATCAGACCTCCGCTCACGTTCTTCGACTTGGACACGGGGCAGCCTATACGTCGCGCTTGCGATCGCGATCCGGGGAAGCTAACGCGCCAGACGGAGTCCTTGCACTAGGAACCCGTCAATTACGTCAGAGAGCAGACATGCTCGATCGTTTCCAAATCCTGCACTGACGCGCCGGGGTAACACGCCGAGGGGCCTGCCGTAAATGTGCGGCGGCAGGCCCCCCAATGCGGGTACCCTCCACGTGATGGGCGATCCTGAGGGCACACCCCAGCTGGCAGAAACAGGCGATGACAACTTCGACCTGGCGGCAGCTGGACTGCGCTTGGACGGAGCGGACCTGGCGATGTCGGTGCAGGTACTGGCGGCGAAGCTCGAGCAGGCGCTGCCGGGACAGGCGCAAGTGGAACGCAGCGGCGGCGGCCTGTTCGGCCGCGGTGAGAAGCGCGTGCGCCGCGTGCACGTGGAGGTGGGCTCGTGCGCGTATGAGCTGGCACTGGATGGCGAGCGCGTACAGGGTTCGCGTGTTCGCCATTCGGGTGGGATCGCGATCAAGCGCGAGTCGCTCGACCCGGATGCGTGGATCGCGGCGCTGACAGGGGATCTGCGCGTGGAGGCCGAGCGCAGCGCACAAGCGCGGGCGGCGCTTGAGAAGCTGCTGCGATGAGTCGCGACTCCGAAGCTGGCGCGCCGCGCGAACCGAGCACGCCCGACGCCGCGCTCGAGGCCGAGCGGGCCGAATCGCTGCGTCGCGTGGAAGCGGGCGGCATACCGTTGACGGCGGAGCGCCGCCTGAAGGAGCTGGACGAGCGCGGCGGCTCGTTCACGTCAGACCTGTCGGTGGGCAGCTTTGCGCTGTGTCACCAGCTGGGCGTGAAGCCGCTGACGCAGGTGATGGGCAGCTCGATCTACCAGGTTGGCTACCAGGGCATGCAGATGGGCTACGGCGCGTTCGGCGGCGGGACGATGGGCGTGTTGACGGAGCTGCGCATCCTCTCTGACGCGTGGAACGAGGTGCGCCGACTGGCGCTCAACCGCCTGGAGCTGGAGGCGCGCCACGCAGGCGCGGACGCGGTGATCGGTGTGCAGGTACGCACCGGCTCCCACGACTGGGCGGAAGGCGCAATCGAGTACGTGGTGGTCGGCACGGCGGTGCGCCGCAAGGACGCGAAGCCCCGCGAGAGCCCGGTGATGACTGAGCTTTCGGTGAGCGACTACGCCAACCTGCAGCGGGCGGGCATCGAGCCATTGGGGATCGTGGCGTGGACATCGGTGTTCTTCGTCGTGGACACCGCTGAAATGCAGATGATGAGCGGCTTTGGCGGCCGCGCGATGTTCTCTGAAAACCAGGAGCTGAGCGGCTACACCCAGGGCGTCTACAGCGCACGCGAGCAGGCGATGGAACGCCTCGGCTTCCAGGCACAGCAGCTGGGGGCGTCGGGCATCGTGGGCGTACGTATCGGACACACGATGCGCCGCCAGAGCATCGGTGGCGGCATGAACAACCAGCTCAGCGGCATGGTGGTCACCTTCGACGTGATCGGCACCGCGGTGCGTGACCGCAATGAGATTCAACAGCAGCCGCCAAAAACCACAGTGGACATTTCGATCTAGAGGAGCAGCGCATGAGCGCCCCGAAATACGACCCCACCTCCCTGGAGGGCGTCCCCGACGCGGGTCGCGCCCGCCTGGAGCAAAACCGCCAGGGGCTGTTCACCTCAGATTTGTCGGTGAACGAGTTCCTACTGGTCAAGCAGGCGGGCTTCGAGCCGCTGGGCCTGGTCGTGGGAAGCTCGATTTACCACATTGGCATCCAGATGTCGGGGTGGAAGAAAAGCCAGGAGATGACTGTGCTGTCGGAGGCGATGTATGGGGCGCGCCAGCTGGCGATGACGCGCATGGAGGAGGAGGCGGACCAGTTGGGAGCGGACGGCGTGGTGGGCGTGCGCCTGGACATCGGCCGCTACGAGTGGGGCCAGGACATGGCCGAGTTCATCGCGATCGGCACGGCAGTGAAGCACCGCGACGGCGTGCTTCACAGAGCACCCAACGGCCGCCCTTTCACCAGCGATCTGTCAGGTCAGGACTTCTGGACGCTGTTGCGCACGGGCCATCGCCCGGTGGGCATGGTGATGGGCAGTTGCGTGTATCACGTGGCGCACCGCGGAATGCTGCAGTCGATGGCACAGACCGGTCGCAACGTGGAGCTGTCGAACTTCACCCAGGCGCTGTATGACGCACGCGAGCTGGCGATGGAGCGGATGCAGTCGGAGGCGCAGCAAATCGGCGCTGAGGGGATCGTGGGCGTGGATCTGCAGGAGAAGAGCCACGGCTGGGGCAGCCACACGATCGAGTTCTTCGCCGTCGGCACGGCGATCGTCCCGCGCGAGGATCACACGGATGAGATCGAACCGCCGACGACCGTGCTTGATCTGAGCTGAGAGAGACGTTTAAGGGCTCCGCCTGATGGCTCCGCCGGGTGTTCGGAGCGTGCGGCTTCGGCAAGCGCACCCTAAGCGGACCTGCGCCGGCAGCATCTCCAGAGCGTCGACGTGCCGGGGGCGCATGACGGAGAAGTGGCGGTGGTCGAGCGTCGCTAGCTTGGTCTCGCGCAGCCGCTCCACGATCGCTAGGACGGCGGCGTCGACGAAGCCTACGCGTAGGTCGGCGTAGGTGGTGAGGATCTCCCCGACACGCGCGTAGTCGACCGGCTTGAGTGGCTCTAGAAGGAACGCTTCGCGGCGGCAGTCCTCAAGGAACTTGACGAATGTGTCGGTCTGGTTTGTGCGGCTCAGGAAATACTCGAGCTCCACCAGCACCGGCGCAGGCACGATTCGATCCTCACGGCTTTGCTCGAGCAGCAGCGCACACGTCTCGTGATCCTCGTCGTGCGGCTCGATTGCAGCGAGCAGCGGCCCCGTGTCGATGACTAGCGGAATGGCTCGGGCTCGTACTCATCTTCGCTCGCTCGCCGCGACAGGTCGCCGCGACCCGATCGCCCGATCCCGATGCAGTTCAACGGGGGCGGAATCCGCTCCTCGGTATCCCCTAGCTCATGCTCGATCGCGTCACGCACGACCTGCGCGACGGACACACCGCGCTCTTGCGCTCGGCGCTTGGCCCGCTCGATGAGCTCGGGCTCGGCCTGAATCATCAGCCTCTGCATCATCGGTGCAATCATGCTAGCAGTGGCGTCCTTCCGTACGCTGTTGTGACCAATCGGCCCTGTACGAGGCTCATCCGACCGGAGATGCCAGACGGGACACTCACCACAGGAGGCGCGCCATGAGCATCGTGTTCACCGAGGATCAAGGCCATGTCCGGCACGTGGTGCTGAACCGTCCGGAGAAGCGCAATGCGATGAACCAGGAACTGCTTCTGGCCCTCGGAGAGGCCCTGCGGGAGGCAGCCGCCGACCCAGCGGTCCACTGTGTAGTGCTGCGCGGCGAAGGCCCCGTGTTCTCGGCGGGCGTGGACCTTGTCGAGCTCGCCGCCTCGGCAGGCACGTCCGGAATGCTGCGCCCGTTCAGAAAAGTTTTCCTCGACTGCGCGAACATCTGCGAAGAGATGGCCAAGCCGGTCGTGTGCCAGATTCACCGCACGTGCGTGGGCGGCGCGCTAGAGGTGGCACTTGGCTGCGATCTGCGGATCGCCTCCAGCGACGGGCAGTTCGGCCTGCCGGAGGTCAAGTTCGGGATCATCCCCGACGTGGGCGGCTCCACTCGCTTGCCCGCCGTCGTGGGTCTCGGCCGGGCGAAGGAGCTGATTATGACCGCGCGCACGATCGACGCCGCTGAGGCGGAGCGAATCGGTCTGATCAACCGGGTCGTCGCACCCGAGGATCTCGCGCAGGCAACGCAGGCGCTGGTGGATGAGTTGCTCGCCAACTCTCACATCGCCGTGGGCCGTGCCAAGCGCGTGATCGACGCCTCCGCCCGCCCCGCGCTCGCGACGACACTGGAGATGGAGGTGTCGGTGCAGGAGTACTGCGTGGCCGCCGCCCGCGAGGCAGCGCACGAGCAGCGCCAGGTCGAGGAGCCGGTGGCAAGCCTCTGAGCAGATGAGCGGCCTCGACGCGGGACAGCCAATCGTCCGGGACGCGTCCGAGCAGGACGCCGCGGCGTGTGCGGCCATCTACGCGCCGTATGTCACCGACACGGCCATCACCTTCGAGTCCGACCCTCCCCCAACGGCAGACATGGCCGCGCGCATCGCCGCCGCCCAGCGCGGTCACGCTTGGCTGGTCCTAGAAGATGGGGGACGCGTCGTCGGCTACGCCTACGGCAGTCGCTTCGAACCTCGTGCGGCCTATCGCTGGGCGTGCGAAGTCAGCGTGTACGTGGAGCTCAGACGTCGCCGCAAGGGGAGCGGCAGGATGCTCTACGAAGCGCTCTTCCGGCGGCTGGCGGACCGAGGCTTTCGCGTGGCCGTTGCCGGCATGACGCTGCCGAACGACGCCAGCGTCGGTCTGCACCGAGCAATGGGGTTCGAGCCGATTGGCACCTACCGCCGGATCGGCTTCAAGCACGGCAGCTGGCACGACGTCGCCTGGGCGCAGCGCACGCTCGCCCGCGGCGAGGACCCGCCGCCAGAGCCGATCTAAGGGCAGCTAGCTCTGCCAGTCGACAGGACCGGCCACGAGTGTGTGGCTGCCGAGCGGGCGTCCGAGGATCTCCTGCGCGCGCCGCGAGCACGCGAGCAGCGCGTCGAGGTCGATGCCCGTCTGGATCCCCATCTCGTGCAGCATCGCGACGAGGTCCTCGGAGGCGATGTTGCCGGTGGCACCCGCCGGCACGGGGCAGCCGCCCAGCTCGCCAAAGCTCGACTCGAAGCTCGCGACGCCCGCCTCCAGCGCTGCCAGCACATTCGCGAGGCCCTGCCCGCGGGTGTTGTGGAAGTGGGCGGTCAGCTCCATGTCCGGCCCCAGCCGCTCCCGGGCCACAAGGAAGAACTCGCGCACCTGAACGGGGTTGGCCATGCCGGTGGTATCGCCGAAGCCGATCTCCTGTGCGCCCGCGTCGCGCAACTGTGCCGCGATCTCCAGCACGCGGGCGACCGGCACGCGACCCTCATATGGGCACCCGAACGACGTTGAGATCACGCCCTCGCAGCGTAGGCCCGCAGTGCGCGCGCGCCCGAGCACACCCTCAAGGCCCGCCAGCGACTCTGCGATCGAGCGGTTGACGTTCTTGCGGTTGTGGGTCTCCGACGCAGACATGAACACGTTGATCTCGTCGAACGCAGAGCGCTCGCTGCCCTCGGCATCGCGACCGTCGGCCCCGCGCGCGTGGTCCGCGTCGGGACTCGCACCGATGCGCTCGCGCAGCTCGAGCGCCAGCTCGAGCCCTCGCTCGTTGGGGATTAGTACCGACACGCTCACCTCTCGAGGAACGTCGATCCTGGCCAGGACCTCGGCGGCGTCGGCTAGCTGTGGGATGACATCGGCACGCACGAAGCTTGTCACCTCTAGGCGTCGCAGGCCGGTGCGCGCGAGCGCGTCGATTAGCTCGACCTTGCGCACCGTAGGGATCACCTCGGGCTCGTTCTGAAAGCCGTCGCGCGGACCCACCTCCCTGACGCTGACCACGCGGGGAAGCTCGCTCATGGCATCGGGCATCGCGTGGGCCAACATCCCGCTCAGCCTATACTCGGCCGCCGTGACACCGTCAAGCTCCGATCCGGTCGCCGTAGTCGGTGCCTCCGGGGCACTTGGTTTCGGCCTTGCTCTGCGGCTGGCACGCACAGGCGTGCCGATCGCGATCGGGTCCCGTGACTCGGACCGTGCCGCTGAGACCGCCGAGCGCGCACGCGCGATCCTGCCCGATGGGACTTTCTCCGCGCACGACAACGCAGACGCGGTGCGCGCGGCGGGCGCGGACGGCATCGTGATCTTGAGCGTGCCGTTCCGCAACCAGTCCGAGACCCTGACGAACCTGAAGGGCGCGCTGTCCCCGGACCAGCTGCTGATCGACGCCACCGTGCCACTGGCCGCTGCGGTAAGCGGCAAAGCCACCCGCATGCTCGGCGTGTGGCAGGGCTCTGCCGCCCAGCAGGCGCTGGAGATGGTGCCCGACGGGGTGCGGGTGGTATCCGCCCTGCATACCGTCAGCGCGGCCTCTCTGACCGAGCTCGAGCATCCGCTGGCGCAGGACGTGCTCGTGTGCGGTGACTCGCGCGCGGACAAGCGCGTGGCCGCGGAGCTAATCGAGCGCATCGACGGGTTGCGCTGCGTCGATTGCGGCAAATTGGAGATGGCGCGCACCACCGAGGCGCTGACCGCGCTGTTGATCTCCGTGAACGCTCGCTACAAGACGCACGCGGGCGTTCGTCTGACGGATCTTCCAGAGCAGCTGTGGCAGTGAGCGACCGCGACATTGTCATCCTCTCCGGTGGTACCGGTGGTGCCAAGCTCGCACGAGGCATCGCCGACATTGCCGGCCCGGAGCGCCTCAGCGTGATTGCCAACACCGGCGATGACATCGAGATCTACGGCGCCCACGTCTCCCCCGACCCTGACCTGGTGTCCTTCTGGCTGGCAGACACGATCGACGAGCGCGGCTGGGGCCTGCGGGATGACTCCTTCGCGGTGATGGATGCGATGCGCGATCTGGGCACGGAGGTTTGGTTCAACCTCGGCGACCGTGACCTCGCATGGTGCTTAGAGCGCGCGCGAATGCTCGCCGAGGGTCTCTCCCCCACGGCTGCGCTCGCGCGGCTGAACGACGCCATCGGCGTGCGCACGCAGGTGCTGCCGATGAGCGATGACCCCGTGCGCACATGGGTCCGCACCGGCTCCGCCGGCTGGTGCGCCTTCCAGGAATTCATGATCCGCGAGCGTGCCTCGGGCTTGATCGAGGGTCTCGAGTACCGCGGTGCCGAGCAGGCTCACGCGAGCGCTGAGGTGCTCGACGCGATCGCCGGCGCACGCACGATCGTGATCGGCCCGTCCAACCCGCTTGCGTCGATCGCGCCGATCCTCGCCGTCCCTGGGATTCACGAGGCGCTCAAGGCAGCCGCCGCGCCGATCGTGGCCGTCAGCCCAATCGTTGGCGGGCAGGTGCTGAAGGGTCCGACGGCGTCCTTCATGGCCTTTGCCGCACTCGAGTCAAGCGCCAACGGCGTGGCGGACTTCTACGGCGAGCTGCTCGACGGCATTCTCGCCGATGAAGACGTCGCGCGGCTGACCACGCTACAGACCGACACCCGTATGGACGACGCTAGCGGCCGCGCACGCGTGGCCGAACAGACCCTGTCGTTCGCACAGGCGCTCGCTGCGTAGCACTTCCGCTGGGCATTCCACCCGACCGGAGCGCTGCCGCTTGGCAGCGCTGCCCGCCGGGGCGCTACCCGACCGCCGCGGGGTTGCCCGCGCGCCAGTCCTGGAGCGTGCTTAGCGCCCCGTCGATCACACGCCCCAGGAACGTCTCGCGGTCATTGGCATGCGGGAACGGCTCATCCGGGACCGGCACTTCGAGGAACTCGCACAGCGGTCCCCAGCCTTCGCGCGCTTCCCACACCAGCAGCCGATCGGCGGGCACGTCGCGCTTGACGCGCTCATGATGGGCGACCATCTGCTCCATCAGCTGCTCGGACTCATGCCCCTGGGAGAACGTGCCTTGAGGCCCCCAGAACATGCGATCGACCAGCTCCAGATAGCGCTCGAACTTGGGGTCCACCGCCGCGCGTGCGTGCGCCAGCAGCGGCATCAGCGATTTGCCGAATGACATCTCCACGATCGTTTCGCGGAAACTCGGCTCCCATGATTCCGGATCGCGCACGCTGAGCAGCACCTTCGCGTCCGGGTATGCCTCCATCAGCTCGCGATAGAAGTACCCGCCCGGCCAGTCTGCGCTCGACTGCGCAGCGCCGAAGAGCTGCTCCCACGGAGCCCGTCCGTCCATCGCCTGATCCCACAGCTCGACGTGGTCGAGGTCGGCCAGCACATTGACCCAGTGGTAGCACGGCCCCAGCCCAAGCTGCTCGAAGGCTTGCTTTTGCGTCAGCGTGGCGGTTCGCGGCAGACCAGCCCCGATCAGCTTGATGCCGGTAGTCGTCGTCGCTTTCATCTAGACTTCTCCCCTCGGATGATCGTTTTCATCGCAGCAAATCGACCTGCGAGCACGCGAAGAAGTCGGTAAGAACGGCGTTGATGCACCGGGTAGCGAGGCTCGGTGTACCTATCGTCGAAGCCTCAGCCTGATGGCCCCGAGCGGGCGTCACCGCCAACCAAGGAGCATCGACTGTGCAGAGCGTCTCGTACCGGACATACGGCAACGGTGGACCATCGGTTCTCACCGACCCGGTCATCACCCCGCGCCAGCCCGTGCGACGCTCGGGACCACGGATCGCCGGGATCGCGGTATCCGACTCGCCGGAGGTGTACTCCCAGGAGCAGGTGCTCGATCGCCTGGGCTTGAAGGGAAATGAGTTTGCTGAGGGCATCTTCGAACGTTGTGGTGTCAAGCGCCGCCATCTTGACCTGAGTCCCGACTTCCTCGCCGCGACCTTGCAGGGTCGCGCTACGCGGATCGAGCAACAGCTGATGGCGCACTCTATCCAAGCGGTCGACGCACTCGAGCTCGACCCGCAGCAGATCGGCACCGTGATCAGCTCGAGCCTCTATTCGGTCGGCTGTCCCACGATCGCTCATCGCCTGCTCGAGCACTACGAGATGGACCCGACGACCGACAAGTACCACATCAACGGAGTCGGCTGCGCGAGCGGCGTGCCGCTGATGAAACTGGCGGGACAGGCAATGCACGAGCACCCGGAGAAGCTGGCGCTGATCGTGGCGGCGGAGAGCATGAGTGGCACGCTGATGCCCGCGACACCAAATGACCCCAAGGCCAAGACCGTCGGCTCTGCGATCTTCGGCGACGGCTGTGCCGCCGCCGTGCTCTCCAGCGATCCTCGCGCGAATGGTCCGATCATCCTTGCCTCCCAGGTTCACCAACTCCCGGGCACACTCGATGCGGTGCGTCTCGATCTGGCGCCCGCGGACAGCTTCCTGCACCTGGCACGCGAGCTACCCGACCTCGCCGGCGCCGGCCTGCCCGGCGTCGTGAGCGCGTTCCTGACCCGCCATGAGCTACGCCACGCGGACATCAACCACTGGATCGCGCACCCCGGCGGCAGGCGCATCATCGAGAACGTGCAGACGGCACTGGAGCTGTCCGAGGCGGACCTCGCCACCAGCTGGGACGCGCTGGCCGAGCACGGCAACGTGGGCACGCCGTCGATCTTCTACGTGCTCAAGGACACCATCGAGCGCCACACGCCGCAGCCGGGCGAACACGGGCTGATGGTGACGATCGGCCCCGGCGTGACCGTCGGGCTGATGCTGCTCGGCTGGTAGCGCCGGCGCCCGAGAAGTTCTCACTATCGTCTGCGGCAGATGCGTACCGCCGCGATCCTCCCGGTCAAGAGCTTCTCCCGCGCCAAGCAGCGGCTGGGCGCGAGCGTTGCCGACCAGTTGCGCTTGCAGCTGGCCGAAGCGATGGTTGCGGACGTACTGTTTGCACTCGCCCAAACCGCGGCGATCGAGCGCACGATCGTCGTCACACGCGAGGACAAGGTCGCGGAAGTGGCACGTGCGCACCATGCAATCGTCGTCCTCGATGCTGCCGAGAGCGGCCAATCGCCAGCCGCTGCCCTCGGCGTGCAGCGCGCGCTCGCTGAAGGTATCGAGCGGGTGCTGTGCATCCCCGGCGACTGCCCCGCCTTGGACCCGACCGAGCTGGAAGAGCTGTTGGGCGCCGAGGCAGCCGAGCACCGTGATGGGTGCGCGGTCGTGATCGTCCCCGACCGGCACGGAACGGGCACAAACGGACTGTTGCTCACACCGCCGGACGCGATCGCACCGAGCTTCGGGCCCGACAGCTGTGAGCGCCATCGCACGCTCGCACGCGCCGCTGCAATCGCGCCGCTGATCGAGCGACCGGCTTCGCTGCTGTTGGATATCGACACAGGCGCCGATTTGGCTGTGCTGCGCGAGCGGCTCATGGGGTTGAGCGCACGGGCGCCGCGCACGCGTGCCGTACTCGGTCTGAGTGAGCACAGTGAGGCCCTCCCCCTGACGACCCCAGCCTGAGGCTCGACCGTCGTGGCAAGCCTGTCCGCGCGCGCCCTCGCCGGCATTCCAGAGGTGCGCCCGGGCGATGACCTTGCTGCGCTGATTCTCGATGCTGTGGACGGAGCACCCCTACGCGACGGGCAAGTCCTGGCGATCGCCCATACCGCCGTATCGAAGGCCGAGGGGGCGCTGGTAAAGCTATCCGACGTGATCGCGAGCCCACGAGCCCACGAGCTGGCAAGCGGCAACGGCGACGCCGCGGCGGCCAGAGATCCGCGCGTGGTGCAGGTTGTGCTCGACCAGTCCGCCGAGGTGCTGCGCGCGAGCCGCGGTGTGCTGATCTGCCGCACCCATCACGGCTTCGTGTGCGCCAACGCGGGCGTCGACGCGTCCAACGCCTCGGCTGACGCAGACGCGCAGACGGTGATCCTCTTGCCGCGTGACCCCGACGGCTCCGCGAGGAACATCCGCGCGCGTCTGCGCGCGCTCACCGGGATGAGCGCCCGCGGTCAGACAGCGCCGGCGGTGCTGATCTCAGACAGCTTCGGGCGGGCATGGCGTCACGGCCAGGTGGACGTGACGATCGGGTTGGCAGGCATGCAGCCACTCGATGATTGGCGCGGTCGAACGGATGCAAGCGGGATGGAGCTGAGGGCTACGTGGCTTGCGATTGCCGACGCCGCCGCGGGCGCCGCTGACCTGGCTCGCGCCAAGGACTCGCGCGAGCCGGTCGTGATCATCGACGGGCTGGAGCGCTTCATCGACGAGGACGACGGCCCTGGTGCTAGGGCGCTGCTGCGCCCTCTTCAGGAGGATCTCTTTCGTTGAGCAGCTGCGACCAGAAGCGGATGAACTCGCGCTCGTGGCCGATGCCTGCCTCCAGCGCCAGGCGCATTCCCCGGGGCATCTCCCCCGAGCTCGCATGCAGGTGCTCGTATGTGCGCAACTGGCGCTGGTGAGCCTCGAGTTGAACGGCCGCCAGTGAGGCAGGATCAGCACCGAAGAAGAGCTTCAAGGTACCCGCGTCGCGGACCTCCTCAAGCGCATCCGTTGGCTCCTGGCGCCACCGCTCGAGCGCCTGCGCGCCGCGCTCACTGACGCTGTAGATGCGCCTGCGCCGCCCCGTCTGCTCGCGCTCCTCCAGCAGCAGACCGGCCTGTGCGAGGCGGGCGCACTCGGTGTACAGCTGCGTGTGCGGCACACTCCAGAAGTTGATCGTGCTGACTTGGGCGAGCCGCTTGAGGTCATATGGCGTTGCCGGCTGCAAACGCTCGAGCAACCCGAGGACGATGTAAGAAGTCTCCGTCAAACGGGTGCTTGACATCCCCCGCAGGGTAGCCTACGGTATAGATCGTTCGGATCGAACCATACGGGAGGAACTATTATGTCCCCGGGCGTGACATCGACCGCCGCCCCGCAGGCCACACGCGCGCTCGGCTTCACTACGCTCGAGCACGAGACGACCATCGCGGAGCTGCAGCTGAGCGGCCAGCTGCCGTCATGGCTGGCGGGCTCGCTCCTGCGAACGGGCCCAGCGAAATTCGAGGTCGGGGATCAGCGCATGCGCCACTGGTTCGATGGCCTGGCGATGCTGCATCGCTTCACGATCGCCGATGGACGCGTGGCATACGGCAACCGCTTCTTGGAGAGCCGCTCGTACCGCGCGGTGCGCGAGCGGGGGACGATCGTCTATGGCGAGTTCGCCACCGACCCATGCCGCTCACTGTTCAAATTGGTGCAGACGCTGTTCAGCTCCGGGGGCGTCCTGACGGACAACGCCAATATCAACGTCGCACGACTCGGCGAGCGCTTCCTCGCGATGACCGAGACGCCCCTGGCCGTCGAGTTCGACCCACAGACCCTAGAGAGCGCAGGTGTCCATCCGTTCAAGGCCCCAGGGCAACTGACAACCGCGCACCCCCACGTGGATCGCACAAGCGGCGCAATGCTCAACTACGCCGCCAAGCTCGGTGCACGCAGCAGCTATCGCTTCTTCAGCATCGACAGAGCGGCTGCCGGCGGCAAGGCAGCCACACCGAAGATCCTCGCTTCGATCCCGGTCAGAGAGCCGGCCTACATGCACTCCTTCGGCCTGACCGAGCGCTGGTTCGTGATGGCTGAGTTCCCGTTCGTGGTCAACCCGCTGGCAGTGGCGCTGTCGGGGCGCCCGTACATCGAGAACTACCGCTGGAAGCCAGAGCGCGGCACACGCTTCACGCTCGTCGATCGCGTCAGCGGCGAGACAGCCGGCGGCTTTGAAACGGATGCGTGCTTCGGCTTTCACCACGTGAATGCCTTTGAGGACGGCGACGATGTCGTGGTGGACCTGTGCACCGTCGCCGACGCGAGCATCGTGGAAGACCTATACCTGGAGCGCCTGCGCAGCGGCCACCCGATCGCACCACCGCAACTCACGCGCTTCACGCTCTCGCTCCGCGACCGCTCGGTCTCCCAGCAGCGCGTCGGCGAGGAGGGCATCGAGCTGCCGCGCATCAACTACGGGCGCTGCAATGAGCGCCCCTACCGATACGTATGGGGTAATGACCTTGGCGCGAGCGGCTGGTTCGAGAAGATCGTCAAGCTCGACGTCCACAGCGGCGCCGCGCTGAGCTTCTGCGAGCCCGGCTGCTACCCCGGGGAGCCGGTGTTCGTGGCACGGCCAGATGCCGAGCACGAGGACGACGGGGTGTTGATGTCAGTGGTCCTCGACGCCCGTGCGGGCACGTCATTCCTGCTCGTGCTCGACGCCGCCGACCTCAGCGAGCTCGCACGGGCGCACGCGCCCCATCACATTCCCTTCTCCTTCCACGGACAGTTCGCGCGAGACTAACGACCTATTTGGAAGCGCCCTACGCCGCGGCCAGTGGCTCGGCCACCAGCGGCTGCACAGCGGACCCTGCCGCAGGCGGCGCCGTGAGGTCTGCCAGCAGCGCACGCATCTCCTCGACACGCTCGACGCCGAAACGCTGCGCCCACTCGCTTTCGATGATGCCGATGATCTCGTAGCCCGTGCGCTGGGCCTCGCGGCCGCGGTCGGTCAGGCGAATGATCTTCGCGCGCCCGTCG
>Ga0210383_10002249_pt1 | contig 17487 bp, 13 predicted proteins | sample IncBWC14OmetaG_FD_160072 | JGI IMG/M metagenome (GOLD analysis project Ga0210383, IMG submission 160072) | Forest soil microbial communities from Barre Woods Harvard Forest LTER site, Petersham, Massachusetts, United States - Inc-BW-C-14-O ...
TCGTTCCCGCTGTCGGCGCGTTGCTGGTTTGGCAGGTGCGCAGAGCGCTGCCGGAGTCGCCGCGATGGCTGGAGGCGCATGGGAGACGGGCCGAAGCGGACGAAATTGCCTCAAAGATCGAGCAACTCGTGGCCCGCGATCTTGGCTCTGAGCTACCTCCGTTGCGCGCGCCGACGCACGCACCGATGAGTGGGCGGGCCAAGGCGATTTCAATGTGGGTGCCCCCCTACAGGCGGCGAACCATCGTGTTGATCGTGTTTCACCTGTTTCAAACCATCGGCTATTTTGGCTTCGCAAATTGGCTTCCGACCCTGTTGGTCTCGCAAGGAGTTGAAATAGGCAGGTCCCTCGCTTACAGCGCGGTACTTGCGTTGGTACCGCCGGTCGCCCCGCTTGTGTTCTGTTTCTTCGTCGACAAGGTGGAAAGAAAATGGCTCGTCGCCGCCGGAGCTCTCTTGGCTGCTGCCGCCGGCATGCTCCTGTCGCGCATCACGCAGCACTCGAACTTTGCGTTATTCACGATCATCGGCGCCGGGGTCGCTGTCGGCAGCTCATTGATGTCGCTGTCGTACCATACGTATCAAAGCGAGCTGTTTCCCACGCCGATGCGTGCCCGGGCGGTCGGCTTTGTCTATTCGTTCAGCCGGCTATCCGCAATATTCTCCAGCTACATCATTGCCGCGACGCTTGATCGCGCCGGCAGTGTCGGCGTCTTTGTCCTCATTTCCACAGCAATGCTCATCGTGGCGCTGACGGTCGGTCTTTTCGGACCGAGGACTCGCGGACTTGCGCTCGAGCAGATATAGGCGCCTGTTGTGCGTCAGAGCGGTCGGACATGACCAGAGCACCGACTCAGGGGTCACTCGCCCTTCGCGCTGATCAGGTGCGTCGTCTTGGGTCCCTCGCCGATTTGAAAACGGCGCACGACCTGCTCCGCGATTCGGTCTGCTTTGGTCACGCGCCGGTGCAGCCGCAAATGTTCGAGCCAGGAGTCCGTGAGAAAGGTTTCGATGAAACGGCCCTCGTCGGCCGGGTCCTCGAATATGCCCCAATCATATGCGCCGTCGCGGCGGCGCTCGCCCGAAGATTGATGAAGCGCGAGCAAGAAATCGGTTCGGTTTTTCGGATCGATACGGTATTCCACGATCACCATGACCGGTCCTCGGTCGGCTTCCACTGCGTGAGTCGTAATGGGATCCGGCAATTGCGACGGCGAGAAGTCGACATTCGCGCCGGTTTGTAGCTTCCACCGCCAGGTCAGCGCAATCCCGATCACGGCGCCGGCCGATGCGACAAGGAGGGCGGCGGGTAAACCTGCAACAACGGCCAGTTGACCCCAAATCGCGCTGCCGATGCTCAGTGCGCCGAACATCACGGTGACGTACATGGCGAGCCCGCGGCCGCGGACCCACTCGGGCAACGCGACCTGCGCGGAGACATTGAGGCTGGACACAGCGGCGATCCAGGAGGCGCCCGCAATGAAACTTGCAAGAATCGCGGTCGCGGGATGGCGAGCCATGGCAAATAGTGCCGTGGCGGCGGCGGTGCCGAGAGTGGCAGCTGCCACGAGCGAGTCCGCTCCCACTGTTTTCCGCACCCGCCGCAACAGAAATGCACCACCCACGGCCGAGGCTCCTATGGCGCCCAGCAGCACGCCGTACAAGGCGGGGCCACTGGCGATCTGAGTGCGCGCGACCAGCGGCAGGAGCGCCCAGTAGGCGCTGCCGAAAACGAAGAATGCAACCGTGCGAACCAGGGTCGCTCGAAGATACGAGTTGTATCGGGCGTAACGCAGCCCGTCGCGTATGGCATTGCCGAAGGATTCGGGCGGCAGAGTTGAGCTGCTTTGTTTCGGCGCACGCCACCAGATGAGCGCCGCGATGACGCCGATGTTACTGAAGGCATCGAGCCAAAAAGGGGCCGCAATTCCCACGGCTCCAATGACGATGCCGCCGAGCGCCGGGCCGATCGCCCGGCTGACATTGATCCCGACGCTGTTGGCAGCCACGGGCCCGGGTAAGTCTGCCTTTGGCACGAGCTGAGACACCACTGACTGCCAGGCGGGGGCTGTCATGGCTGAGCCAACGGTCACGATGAAACTGAACACCAACAGACTGACCGGCGTGATCAGATGAAGCCATACCAACGCCGCAAACGCGGCCGACACGGCAGTGATGGTCGACTCACCGAAGATCAGGAAGCGGCGCTGATTCACGATGTCCGCAAGCGCACCGGCGGGAATCGCAAACAGAAACATCGGCAGACTGTTGGCTGCCTGCACCAGGGAAACGACAAGCGCATTGGAGTCAAGGCTCGTCATGAGCCAGCCTGAGGCGACGTTGTACATCCAACCACCGACGTTGGATACCACCGTCGCAATCCAGATCACTGCGAATGCCCGATGGCGAAACGGGCTCCCTGTTGGCGCGGCCGACTGAGACGACGCAAGAATGCGTGGTTCATTCATGATCAGCGCAATCATACATCTGCCCCGGAGATACATCGTATCTAGTTATATGGGCTACCGGGCGCGAAGTCCCGGCACTAGTCTTGCAGTATGCGATGTCGGTGTGGTCCGACTTTTTATAATCGACCGATGCCCTGAAGCTCACGACTGATCTGCTAAGGAGTACTTGTCATGGCCAGCTCAATCTCTCACGGTGCCCGGTCAACGGCAAATCAGGTTCTTGCCGGCGTGGACCTCACAAGAAAATGGATTTTGGTGACTGGATGCGATGATGAGAACGGATTCGAGACGATGAATGCACTGGCTGCAAACGGTGCCCACGTCTTCGGACTCGCCAGCTCATTCGCCAGCGCTAAAAATGTTTGCGATCAGATCGGCCCACGTGCGACGCCCGTCGAGTGCGATCTTGCCGATCTCGACTCGGTCACGGCCGCAGCCGACATGATCAGGGGCCTTCAAGTTTCATTCGATGCGATCATCGCCAACGCGGAGGTAGTGAGTCCACCAACACTGCATACGAGATATGGGGTCGAATTGCAGTTCCTCTACAATTTTGTCGGTCACTTTTCCTTGGTGAACCAATTGTTGGATCTCGTGCGCAACGGCACCGGGCGCATCGTCATGGTCAGCAGCAGTGCCAGCGTCACGCAGGCTCCTCCAGGGGGAATCATGTTCGACAATCTCGACGGTCATCGATTTTACGACCCGATGACATTTTATGGGCAATCCAAGTTCGCGCTGGCGCTGTACGCGAAGGAACTATCGCGCCGATTGAGCCGACGCGCCATCGCGGTCAATTCGCTGCATCCCGGCGCGACCAAGGGCACGAGCTTGCGAAAGGACCTTTTCCCTCCTTTGCGAGTCGTGCAATCAACGGTGCAACTCTTCATGAAGTCGCCCGGCCAGCGAGCGGCGACGGCAGCGTTACTCGCGGCCAGCCCGAGCGTCACGGGCATCACCGGCGAGTATTGGTCGGACTGTCGAATCGCCAAGGGGCATCCACTTCTGGATGACGGTGAAGTTGCAAAGCGTCTCTGGCAGGTCTCGATGCAGATCGTGCAGCGAATAACGAATGCAGCCCGAACCAAGACCGGAGGCTCCATGATTTGGCGCGAGGCCGTCGAACATTGATCTATTAAAACGATAATGTTTATCTAAATATATAGGCTACCGAGGTAAACGATTCGACACTACCCTTCTCTCCGCGGCTGATTCAGCGCATCGATAGAAGAGCCCGGCAAGTGAGGAGAACGGAGTGATTGATTCGTGGATTTCGGTGCGGAAGGGGAGTGCCCCCCTTTTCTGCAGTCTCCTGATCGCCGTCCAAGGCTCCGGATGCGCCCAAAAGAAGGCGCCCGCCGGGGCTGCCCCGCAGGTGCAGGTGGCACAGGTAGTTCAAAAAGACGTCAGCATCTACAGCGAATGGGTGGCGACGCTCGACGGGTATGTCAACGCACAAATCCAACCGCAGGTCAGCGGGTATCTGATCAAGCAGGACTACAGCGAAGGTTCCTACGTGCACAAGGACGACGTGCTCTTTGAAATCGATCCTCGTCCATTCCAGGCCGTGCTGGAGCAGGCAAAAGCGCAACTCGCACAGGCAGAGGCGCAACTCGGCAATGCCGCGCTCAACGTCGAACGCGACATTCCGGAAGCCGAGGCGAATGCCATTGCGCGAAGCCAGCTCGAGGGCGACATGCAGACGCAAATGGCCGCGAAAGCGACCGTGGCCGCTGCCCGTGCCGCGGTGGAACAGGCGGCTCTGAATTTGAGCTTCACGAAAGTGCGCTCGCTCATCAGCGGAATTGCCGGCATCGCGCAGGTCCAAGTCGGCAATCTCGTTACACCGGCGGCCGTGCTCACCGGGGTATCCCAGGTCGATCCTATCAAGACGTACTTTCCAATCAAGGGAGAGGAATACTTGCGGATTGCCGACAAGATTCACCCGGAGACCGTGAATCTATTGTCGAGCGCCGCGCCGATCCCACTGCAGTTGATACTCTCGAACGGCAGCACCTATGCGCATAGCGGCAACATTCTGTTTGCCGATCGACAAGTGGATCAACAGACCGGAACGATCAGGATCGCCGGGGCATTTGCCAACCCGGGAAACATCCTGCGGCCGGGGCAATACGCGAAGGTGCGTGCGGTAACCGAGGTCCTCAAGGGCGCATTGCTGGTACCGCAGCGCGCCGTATCCCAGCTGCAAGGTTCCGCTCAGGTCGCCGTGGTGGGAGCTGACAACAAGGTCACGATGCGCGCGGTGCAAACGGGTGAGCGCGTCGACTCCATGTGGGTGATTACAAGCGGTTTGATCGCGGGCGACCGGGTCGTCGCGGAAGGCGTTCAAAAAGTCAAGGAGGGCAGTACCGTCACGCCCACGCCGTTCGTCACGCCCGCCCCGATCACCGTTGCATCCGGCGGTGGCTGAACATGTCCAAGTTCTTTATCCATCGCCCGATCGTTGCCATGGTGATTGCGATCCTGACGATTATCGTCGGCGCCATCACGATTCTCGGGCTGCCCATCTCGCAGTTTCCCAATATCGTTCCCCCCGAAACGAAGCTGCAAGCCACTTTCGTCGGTGCGGATGCGGAGACCCTCGCACAATCCGTTGCCACACCCATCGAGGAACAGATGAGCGGTGTGGACAACATGAACTACATGTACTCCGTGAATGCGACCGCCAACGGCCAGACGACGATGATCGTCGATTTCGGCGTTCAGACGGATCCGAATACGGACCTGATTCTGACCCAGATTCGCGAGACTCAGGCGGCATCCCAATTGCCTTCCAGCGTTACGCAGTACGGGGTGACCATACAGAAGGCGACGACCGCGCCGCTGATGATCGTCGCACTGTATTCTCCCCACGGCACCTACGATGCAAAATTCCTCGCCAACTATGAATACATCAACATCAACGATCCCGTCACGCGGGTTCCAGGGATTGCCAGCGTGCAGGTCTTCGGCGCCGGGCAATACGCGATGCGAATGTGGCTCAAACCCGATGCGCTCACCAAGCTTGGCGTCACCGTGTCGGACGTCGTCAATGCGGTGCAATCACAAAACACCGTAAACCCCGCCGGCCAAATGGGCGGTGAACCGGCGCCCAAGGGCCAGGAGTTCACGTATTCGGTGAGGGCGCAAGGCCGTCTGACCACGCCGGAGGAGTTCGGCGACATCATTGTGCGCGAGAATCCCAATGGCGGTGCCGTTCGGGTCAAGGACGTGGCGCGCATCGAGCTCGGCGCGCAGAGCTACACATTGATGGGTCGCTTGAATGGGAAGCCTGCGGCAGCCCTGGCGATCTATCAGCTGCCCGGTTCCAACGCCGTCAACGACTCCAAAGCGGTGCAGGCGCTGATGGCGCAGCTGAAGAAGAGCTTTCCGCCGGACGTGGACTACGCCATCGCACTCGATCAAACGAAAGCCGTCACCGAAGGAATGCGGGAAATCGAGCTGACGCTCGGCATTGCGCTCGTGCTCGTGATCGTCGTGGTCTACCTTTTCCTGCAGGGCTGGCGCGCCACGCTGATACCGCTGCTCGCCGTTCCGGTGTCGTTGGTCGGCACTTTCGCCTTCTTTCCGGTATTCGGCTTCTCCATCAATACGCTGTCGATGTTCGGTCTGGTGCTGGCGATTGGCCTGGTCGTCGACGATGCGATCGTGGTGGTCGAGGCCGTCGAGCGTCATATTGAGGAAGGCATGGCGCCGAAGGATGCGGCCCTGAAAGCGATGCAGGAGATTTCAGGGCCCGTGATCGGCATTGCTCTGGTGCTCTCGGCGGTATTCATACCGACGGCGTTCATACCGGGGATTACCGGGCGGTTGTACCAGCAGTTCGCCGTCACCATTGCAATCTCCGTGATCATCTCGGCCTTCAACGCACTTAGCTTGAGTCCGGCTCTCGCCGCGCTGCTGCTCCGGCCCAAGAAACCCAACGCTGGCGTGCTGCGCAAATTTTTCGTCTGGTTCAATCGCGCTTTTGGGCGCGCCACCGACGGCTACGTGAGCGTCAGCCGCACGCTGATTCGCAAAAGCGGACTGGCCGTGGCCGCCCTGCTGCTGTTCGGAGTCGTAGCGATCTTTTTTGGCGCGAAGCTGCCTTCCGGCTTCCTGCCCGATGAGGATCAGGGTTATGTGTATGTGAATCTGCAGCTTCCTAATTCTGCCTCTCTGGAGCGCACGGATCAGGCCGCGAAAGAAATCGAAAATATCCTGGCCAAGATGCCCGGCGTTCAGTACACGACGAGCGTCATTGGTTTCAGCCTGCTCAGTTACATCCAGACGAGCTACAACGCGTTCTTTTTCGTCACCTTGAAGCCGTGGTCGGAGCGCACCGACCGAAACCAGGAACTGCAAGCCATAAAGCAGCGCCTCAATCAGCAGCTGACCAAGCTGCCACAGGGCGCAGCCATCAGCTTCTCACCCCCCGCCATTCCCGGCGTCGGCACTTCTGGTGGATTCACGTTCGTGCTCGAGGATCGGGGCGGGAACGATATTCCGTATCTGGCGGCGAACGTCGACAAGTTCCTGGCCGCGGCCCGTAAACGCCCGGAAATTGCCGGGATCAATACATCCTTTCTACCCAGTGTTCCGCAGCAGTTTGTCGAGGTGGATCGCGACAAAGCGCTCAAACAAGGCGTACCGATCGCCGACGTGTACACCGGCCTGCAGGCGTTCATGGGTGGGATCTTCGTCAACTACTTCAACCGTTTCGGCCGCCAGTGGCAGGTGTACGTGCAAGCTGACGGCAACTATCGCGGCAGCGTCCAGGACACCGAACAGTTCTACGTTCGCAACAGTGCCGGCACAATGGTTCCACTGTCGGCGTTGACGAAGTTCGAGCCGCGTTTCGGTCCTGAATACATCATGCATTACAACGAGTACCCGTCGGCGCAGATCAACGGCAACGCCGCGCCCGGATACAGCTCCGACCAGGCGATGGCTGCGCTCGAAGAAGTGTTTGCACAAACCATGCCCCAGGACATGGGCTATGACTACTTGGGCATGTCGTTCCAGCAGAAGCTGGCGGAGCAAGGCGTGTCGTCCACGACGATCTTCGGGATTTCCATTTTATTCGTATTCTTGATTCTGGCGGCTCTCTACGAAAGCTGGGCGCTGCCTCTCAGCGTATTGCTGAGCACACCGGTGGCCGTGTTCGGTGCCTTCGGCGTGCTGCTGCTGCGCCGGTTGTTTATCCAGGCATTTTACCCGGCGTACATGGTCGATATGGAGAACGACGTGTACTCGCAAATCGGCTTGGTGATGCTGATCGGGCTGGCGGCGAAGAACGCGATCCTGATCGTCGAGTTTGCCAAGGACGAATACGAGAAGGGCAGGCCGTTGGTCGATGCCGCACTGGCCGGCGCGAGGCTGCGGCTGCGCCCCATTTTGATGACCTCATTGGCGTTCGTGTTCGGCTGCGTGCCGCTCTGGTTTGCATCGGGTGCCGGGTCCGTTGCCCGCCGGATCATGGGCACCACGGTAATCGGCGGCATGCTGGCCGCCAGTGCGATCGGTATTTTCTTCATTCCGGCGATCTTCTATGTGGTGGAGACCCTCTCAGGCGCAAAGCGGAAGGATATGGTCCCCTCGGGAGCCGCGGATCCAGCGGAGACCACCTAGGATGAGGACCTTCACACTCCTGATGTTCACGCTGCTGGCCGGCTGTATGGTCGGGCCGGACTACCGGCGACCTGCGATCGATGCGCCCGGCGCCTATCGAGGCGACAGCCAGGCCTCGATTGCCTCATCGGAATCGCTGGGTGATGAGAAATGGTGGGAGGTATTCGACGATCCCGTATTGCAGCAGCTGATTCGTACCGCCATTGAGGAGAACTACGATTTACGAATCGCTGCAAGCCGGGTTCTTCAGGCGCAGGCGCAACTGGGTATTACCCGCGCCAGCCAATTTCCGACGGTGAGCGCCGGGACTGAAGCATTCAGCCAGCGCAATCCGAAGATATCGAGTTCCTTCCCAGCCTATGAGGCGAACGCCGGAGAGGTGGATCTCGCCGTCATCTGGAATCTCGATTTCTGGGGGAAATACCGGCGACAAACTGAAGCCGCGCGCGCCAACCTGCTCGCATCGCAGTGGGGGCAGAGGGCCGTTCTCAGCTCGGTCATCTCGAGCGTCGCCAGCGCCTATTTCACGCTGCGCGAGCTCGATTTGGCGCTGGATGTGTCGAAAATGACGCTGGCCGCGCGACAGGATTCGTTGCGCCTCACCAGTGTGCTCGCCAAAAACCGCTCGGCATCGGGGCTCGATGTACGGCAATCGGAGCAACTGGTGTACACGGCAGCAGAGGTCATTCCCGATCTCGAGCGTCAGATTGCGCTGCAGGAGAACACCCTCAGCATTCTGCTCGGCCGCAATCCCGGCCCCATTCCGCGTGGCCGCGAGCTCACCGAGCAGCCGAATCCGCCGGCGATTCCTGTCGGCGTGCCGTCGGAGCTGCTGGAGCGCCGCCCCGACATCCGGGAAGCGGAAGAGACTCTGGTGGCCGCGAATGCCGAGGTTGGCGTCGCCAAGGCCGCATTTTTTCCCAGTATTTCGCTCACGGGAACGGGCGGATACGAAAGCTTCGCGCTCAACAACCTCTTCACCCACTCGCAGCGAATGTGGAACGGTGCCGCATCGCTAACGCAGCCTGTGTTTGCGGGGGGAGCCCTGCGCGCGGGAAAACGCCTCGCCGAAGCGCAGAAGCAAGAGATGCTTCTTACCTATCAGCAAACGATCATGAGCGCTTTCCAGCAGGTTTCCAGCTCCCTCACGGCGTATCAGAAGGTGCGCGAGTTCCGCGAGCAGCAGGAATTATTGACGGCGGCGGCAGAAGACGCCGATCGCCTTTCGAAAATACTCTACCAGCATGGCGGCACGAGTTACCTGCAGGTACTCACCAGTGAAAACAACGAATTCTCAGCGCAGCTCAATCTTGCGCAAGCGCAGCTCAATGAGCGGCTCGCGCTGGTCCAGCTCTACAACGCTCTGGGCGGGGGCTGGCAGTGAGTGAACATGGCCCCGCCGAATCTAGGCTCTGCGCTTCTCCAACGGCTGGTAGTCGCGCTTTGTGGGCCCGGTATAAAGCTGGCGCGGGCGGCCGATTCTCATATGGGGGTCGGAGACCATTTCCTGCCAATGGGCAACCCACCCGGCGGTGCGCGCAATCGCGAACATGACGGTGAACATGGAGCGCGGGATCCCAAGCGCGCTGTAGATGATGCCCGAATAGAAATCGACGTTCGGGTACAACTTGCGCGACACGAAGTAGTCGTCTTTGAGCGCGATTTCCTCGAGTTTCAACGCGAGTTCGAACAGTGGATCATCGCCCTTACCCATCTTTTCAAGCACGCGGTAACACATACTGCGGATGATCTTGGCGCGTGGGTCGACATTTTTGTAGACCCGATGACCGAAGCCCATCAAACGCACGCTGTCCGACTTATCTTTGACGCGCGCCAGAAATTTGTCGATGTTGGCGGCCGAGCTGATGCCGTTCAGCATATCGAGTACGGCCTCGTTCGCTCCGCCGTGTGCGGGACCCCAGAGCGCGGAAACCCCGGCGGAAATTGCCGCGTAGGGATTTACCCCGGTGCTTCCCGCGAGCCGCACCGTCGAGGTGCTGGCGTTTTGCTCGTGGTCGGCGTGCAGAATGAACAGCAATTCGAGCGCTTCCACGGCCACCGGATCGGCCGTGTAAGGCTCGCATGGAACCGCAAAAAACATGTTGAGGACATTGGCGCAATAGGACAGGTCGTTGCGCGGATAGACAAAGGGCTGACCCAGGGAGTGTTTGTAGGCCGCGGCCGCAATCGTCGGCAGTTTCGCAATGATGCGATGGGCAAAAATCTCCCGCTGACGAGGGTCGTGGATATCGGTCGTGTCGTAGTAGAAGGCTGCCATCGATGCGACTACCGCCGAGAGCATTGCCATGGGATGCGCGTCGTGATGGAAACCCTGAAAGAGTCGCAGCAGGCGTTCGTTGACCATCGTGTGCCGGGTTATTGAATCGCGGAATGCCCTATGCTGCGCCTTCGCCGGCAGCGTGCCGTTGATCAGCAGATCGGCGACTTCCAGATAGCTGGAGTGCTCCGCGAGCTGTTCTACCGGATAGCCGCGGTACAAGAGAACCCCTGCGTCGCCATCGATATACGTGATTTTGCTCTCGGTGCTGGCGGTCGACATGAATCCCGGGTCGTACGTGAACACGCCCAAGTCCCTGGTGAGATGTGAAATATCGAGCACGTCAGGTCCGAGCGTGCCGGACATGATGTTCAGATCAGCGGCCTTGCTAGTGACGGGATTCTTGAGTTCGTATTTCGCGGCAGCGCTCATGGGCATGGGATCTCCAGTAGTCGGAATAAACGCATGCTCTAGGCTAAGGCTTAAATATCCGACTAAGAAGCCTCTATCTTTCGATAGCAGGCATCGTCTGGGGCGATATATGCCATCGAGAAATAGAGGCTACAAAGCTAGATCGCCCGGGTCTACGCTGCGGTCATGCAAATGGAAAATTTATCGGCGGCAATGCCGAGCGCTTATGCTCCGGCTCCCGCGGCAAGCGTCAATGTCAGCGACCAGACCCTTGTGCGCTGTGCCCAGTCCGGGGAGCGCCGCGCGTTCGACCGGTTGGTGCTCAAGTATCGGTCCCGTATCGTGGAGCTGGCCATGCGCTATACGCGCAATCGCGCCGATGCGGAAGACGCCACCCAGGAAACGTTCATCAAGGCCTACCGGGGACTTCGGCATTTTCGTTCTGACAGCGCGTTTTATACCTGGCTCTACCGCATCGCCAGCAATTGCGCCAGGAATCTTTTGAAAACGCGCCGCCGCGATTCGATTAAAAGCGCCGTCGATTTCTCGGAGTACCGCCATGCTGTCCGTCATCCAACGCGCCTGTGGGATTTGGCAACGCCCGAGGAACTGGCGCTCACTGCGGACATCCGCGGGATGACGAATGCCGCTCTCGAGGGTTTGTCCGAGGAACAACGGACTGCAATCATGTTGCGGGAGATCGATGGGTTGAGTTATCAGCAGATCGCGGCGGCAATGTCCATTCCGGTCGGCACCGTACGCTCACGCGTTTTCAGGGCGCGGGACATCATCGACAATGAGTTGCGCCGCGTTCATGACGGCGGTCTGGGCCGCCGCGGTTCGCAACGCCCGAACGCGGGCTTGGCGGCTGTGCATCCAAGCCGGGCTTAATCGCGATCCTGCGGCCTTTCTCAACCGGTCTGCGCGAAGTGTTCGCGCTCGACCTGCGAGGATAATCTTTCTATTTGCAACTCGCGCATGACCTTCTCCCTTCTGCGCTCTATCGCTCTGAGCTCACGCAGAAGCACGTACTCGCTTCTGAAGCAAGCGCCCGCCAATCCAATGCCGCAGAGGATCAACCCAAACAAAACGTCGTCGAAGTTCATGATTGTTCACGACTCTAAGCGAACTCAAGTGCAGTTCAGAATATGACGAGAGCAAGAGTACCGGTAGCCTGTTTGTCTCGATAGGACGTATCGACTCAGCACATACATACAATCGCAGCGCCGGGCGCCTGAATGAAGCACCGGTTTCAGTCGTGGTGGCTGACGGCTGCGTGACCGAAGAGACCCCGGCGCTTGATGGCATTGGCAACGGGCGTGGGGACCATGTCTTCCCATAAGAGATCATGGTCGCGGATTTTCTTGAGCGCATCGCGTGAGAAGATGCCGAGGATGTTCGCGTCGTATCCGACGATGTTGTCAATGAAGTGATTTTCGAGCAGATGGGCGTAGAGGCTGGTCAGGTGATCGGCCATTCTCACGTTCTTCGCAGTAATCAGGACATTGGGCGCGGCCGATTGTGCCGAAGCACCGGTTCTGCTGGACTCGACGATGTATCGATCGTAGGCCTTGCCGCTCATCGGATAGACGTATAGCTTTACGGCGTTCCTAAAGAGACGTCCAAACGACTCCAGGATGCCGCCCTCGAGATTTTCGTAGTACTTCTCGTTGAATATTTCCAACAAATTGTTGATCCCGATGGCGACACCGATCATTTCCTTGGTGTAGCGCCGGAAGTATGAGGTGAGCCGGTAGTATTCCGAATAGTTCGAGATGAGAACGGTAAAGCCCATGTCGGCCAGCAAGTCCACTCTCGATAAAAAGTCACGCGCATCGAGGGCGCCTTCGGAGAGCAGATTGTTCATGGTGATTTCCATGAGAACGACCACCTCCTGGCCCTTTACCGGCGATTCCTGCACAAATTGCGCCGTCGCGCAGGCGATCATGTCGACGTTGACATGTGTGACCGGCCGAAAGCTGCCTCTTTCAACGAGAATCGCCTTCTTGTGCAAGATTTCGGACGGCTGCAGGACTTCGCCCTGCGGCCCGAACATGACGGCGTTGGTGAGCTTGCATTCGACCAGGTGCAGCGCCATGAGGCGATTGTCGATTGTCTCGAAGCAGTGCCCCGATAAACGCAGCATGTCGACCTCGATTCTGTCCGTACCAAGATTGTCCTGCAGCGACTCGATCAATTGCCTGGGGTCTGAACGAAGATAGAGGGCACCATAGATCAGATTGACTCCAACGATACCGAGGGCCTGCTGCTGCAAGACGGTGTCCTTGTCCCGCATGCGCACATGCAGGAGAATTTCGCTCGGCTCGCTGGACGGTTCAGCCTGAAACCGGATGCCCAACCAGCCGTGCGCTTCGTTGGTCCCTTGTTGGTTGCTGGTCGCAACCGTGTCGGCGAAAACGAAGAAATTCGTTCGCGCGCCGCGTATCGCGGATAGACGCTCGACGAGCAGCCCATATTCGTGGTCCAGCATCAGGCTCAAGCGCTCGCGAGACACATATCGCGGGGATTTCCCATAGATTGCGTCGCTGAACACCATGTCGTAGGCGGAAATGGACTTGGCGATGGTTCCCGATGCGCCGCCTGCATGAAAGAACTCGCGGGCGACCTCCTGGCCGGCGCCGATTTCCGCGAAGGTCCCGTAAATGGGCGCGTCGAAATTTATTCGGCGCGCCTTCTCCGTGGTCGTGAGAAGTTCCTGTTTCGCTTCGATACTCATCTTGAACGACACCGGCGCAAGGTCAGAGGCGAAATTCGGCACGTCTCTCTTCGGCCATGGCGCGCTCCACGGCTTCAATTTCATTTTGGACTCGCACGATGTCTTCGCCGTTGAGCTGAGCGGTAGCCTGAAGGCCCTCGACGAGGGCACGGCGGCGACGGATGAGCTTGTCACGCAATGCAGATAGCTTTTGGCTTTCGGTCATGGCTCTCTCCTTATTTTGAATGGCACGTGAAAAGATTAGTACGCACCGGATTGCCGCGGTAGCCGATATTTATCGATGGCTTCCATCGTAGAAACCGATCCAAAGCCGGTCAGCCGGCAAAGGCTTCGATTCGCGAGCACGCGAGGCTCCGCAAAGAAACAGCGCGCAAAATCATGCCGGTAGCGAGCCTTTTATCGTCAAAATCGATGGAGTCCATCTAAATATATGGTCTTTCGCGTTAAGTCTGGATGGCTTAACTTACGGGGCAGAGAATGCCTTCAGGCATTCACGGAATACATGCAGGCGCAGAAGCGATGAACCTGGTCAATTCGAAAACTGGAGCCCACGCGTCCAACTTGATAGCCTATATACCGCCCACGGGTCTATCGGCGGGGTAGATATATGCTTGACGGCGTATCACTGGATCAACTGCGCACTTTCATCGCCGCCGCGGACGAGGGCAGTTTCTCGGCTGCCGGCCGCCGCCTGCGCCGCGCCCAGTCGGTGGTGAGTCAGACCCTGGCCAATCTCGAAGGTCAACTGCGCGTGAAACTTTTCGATCGAAGCGGACATCTTCCGGTGCTGACGGATCAAGGCCGCGCGCTGCTCGCCGATGCGCGCGCCGTGGCGGGCGATGTAGACCTGCTCAAAGCGCGCGCGAAGAGTTTGGCCGGTGGTCTTGAACCAGAGCTGGGTCTCGCCGTTGACATCATGTTTCCGGACGTGACCCTCACCGATGCAGTGGCGGCGTTCCAGCAGGAATTTCCGGCGACGCTGCTCAGATTCGACATGGAGTCGAGTGCCGTGATCGAACCGGTACTCCAGGGGCGCTGCGCCATCGGCATTGTGGGATCTTGGGCGCTAACACCCCCGCAGCTTACTCACGAGCCGCTGATGACCGTTAGCGCCCACACGGTCGTCGCTGCTCATCACCCGCTCGCCACGCATCGCGGGAAGATTCCGCTCAGCACGCTCGCGGAACACATTCGGATCACGCATATTGATCTTTCTGACATCTCCGGAAGTTACGATACCCTGGTTGAGGTCCCGCGAGTTTGGCGCCTTTCCAACCTGGGCGCCAAGCTTGCGTTCCTGCGCGCGGGCTTCGGGTTCGGCGGCATGCCACTGCATGCCATCGAGGCGGACCTGGCGAGCGGCGCGCTCGTTGAAATCGCCACCGATGACACGCCGACCGGAGCGCGCTTGATAGAAATGTGGGCCGTTTATCGGACCGACAGTCCGCCGGGACCGGCAGGGCGATGGTTCATCGAGCGCCTCAAGCAAGCGCCACCGGCGCTACGAGTAGCGCCTCGATTGCAAGCGGGCCCGGCCGCCGTCAAGGGCGCACGTCGGCGGCCATCCAGCCGCTTGCCGGCATCGAAACGAAAGCGAAGTCGCTGACAAGAAACAGGCTTCTTGATCAGCCGATATTGAGTCTCTTCAGCGCGTGGCGAAAAAACCGTTGAACGGCCTATCCGCGGGGCATGGCAGCGTTTCCGATCCCGCAATACCTTGTGTCTCTCTGTCGTCCTCAACGCGCGGGAACGAAGTCCAGAATCGTCCCGTTTCGGCGCATTGGTAAGCGTAGTGGAAGAGCGGACCCCTGACCCTGGCGCTAAAATCAAAGACATCCGGAAGAGGATAGTCGGTCGGTAAGGACGAATACTGCAAGTCCGCACCCTGCAGCTGAGCGGTTGCGGCGGTCAGTTCCAGCGTGGTCAACAACAAGTGGTCCAACCCCACGCGAATACTTCTCGAGAGAATCGCACGGGCCGTCAGCCGAGTCGTTCGTGCTCCGCCGCTCAACGAGCCGTCGACAATGACGAATACCGCGGCGCGACCGGTTCCCGGGATGCTGCGCGATGATTGCAAGAGCGCGGGGGGCACGAAGAAGGGTACGGTGGCGGCCCCATCAACGTGCGCCTGATCATTGTTCATTCCATTTTCCGCAACCCGAATGATGACCGGCGGGAACATGCCGGGCACGCTGGCCGATGCAACCAACACGTCGCAAAACAGTGTCCTTGCGGAGGACCCGCCGTTTTTCGCGATCGCACCGAGGTCCCAGACGACAGGCTCGCCGTTCGCCACATCCGTCGTGGCTACCAGCAGCAGGCGGCCCTTGGCCGCTTCGTACGCAATTGCGCGGATCATTTCGTCGGTGACGTATGCCTCGACCAGTTGCCGCAACGGTCTACCGCTGTAGATGCTCGAACCGAATACCACACCCAATCCCCGGGATTGCAGCAGGTTGTCTCCCGCGTCGCCGGTAAAGGCATCGAGAAGTTGCGCATCCCATGAGGGTCCGAGAAATGCATAGGGGGCGACCAGCGCGCCCGCGCTGACCCCTGTTACGACGTCGAACGACGGTCGCGTACCGGCGCGAGTAAGACCGGCCACGGCGCCGGCCCCGAAGGCGCCGCCTGCACCACCTCCGGAGAGCGCGAGAATGATGAGGGGTTTTCCCGCGCGCATGGCGCGCAGTTGCTCGGCGGCCGTGACCGAGGACAACTCCGAGAATTGTTGATCGGAACCCAACGTGCGAAAGGTTAGCGGCAGTTCCGCACGCGATGATGCATCGACCGATGGCCGCGACTCGCCCAGTGCGAATCCGGCGCATCCTTCGAGCAGGAGCACACACAGAAAGCAGAAGATGAGAAGCGCCGCGGTGAGTCCGTGCGAGTCGAGTTGCCTAATCCAGGTGCGGCTAGTTCTGTACAGAGCCGGCCGTCCGGCAACCGTGTTCAAGAACGACAGTACATCGATGACACGCACGCTGTAAGCGTAGGAGCCGCGGAGCTAACTTGCTAGCCAATATCTTTCGATATCAAGTATCGCATTCAGAGATAAGCAGCACCGGGCGATTTGTTTTGGAATGCGAGTCGAGCACAACACCGAAGGCGCCTTTACTTCATCGCCTCAGACGATGGACTCCATCTAAAGATATAGGCTACCTGGGTGAAACGGGCGGCATTAACCTTCCCTGGGTAGGGAAACTGCAACTGCCCGGAGATTCTCGGCGATGTGGCTTGTGATCGTAATTGCATTGAGCGTTGGATTAGGAATCTTGGCGCTGATTGGACTCTTGGCAGTGGTCAGGGAGCTATTCTGCGAAAGCGCCCCGGGCGCTGATTTGACAGAGTCTGGAGGTGCAACGGCTCGACATGATATCGCCTGTGCCCGCGGGCGCCGTGAGTTGACACCTTGAGCGGCGAGGCAGCTGTGGGCCATGGCGGTGAAGCGACCGCAGCCATACGCAAGACGCGGGTCCAGAGACTTCGATGGCCATTGATGTCGCTCGCGATCATCGCGGTCGGCGGCGGCGGTGCCTATTACTATTTCACCGGCGGCCGGTATCAGAGCACCGATGATGCATACGCACAGGCGGCCACGGTGTCGATCAGTTCCAATGTGGCCGGGCGCGTCAGCGAGATCGAGGTGCGCGACAACGAACTCGTGCACCGCGGTGCAATCTTGTTCAAATTGGACGACGCGCCATTCCGCATCGCCGTCAGCGACGCCGCAGCGCGCCTGGCCGACACCCGGCTGCAAGTTGAGTCGCTGAAGTCGACGTATCGGCAGCGGCAGGTTGAGCTGCGCGCTGCGCGAAATACGCAAGCCTATGCGCAGCAGCAATACGATCGCCAGACCCGGCTCATCACATCCGGCGTCGCGTCGCAGGCGCAGTTCGATCAGGCTGCTCATGGGCTCGATGCAGCGCGGCAACAGGTTGCCAATTTTCAGCAGCAAATCGGTGT
>Ga0210383_10002251_pt1 | contig 17483 bp, 16 predicted proteins | sample IncBWC14OmetaG_FD_160072 | JGI IMG/M metagenome (GOLD analysis project Ga0210383, IMG submission 160072) | Forest soil microbial communities from Barre Woods Harvard Forest LTER site, Petersham, Massachusetts, United States - Inc-BW-C-14-O ...
GAGGCGGAGGAGTTCTCAACGCTTGCGCACGAACTGGCCCACGAACTCCTGCACCGGGGCGATCGCCGCGGCGCCACATCGCGTCGAATCCGCGAAACCGAAGCGGAAGCAACGGCGTTTGTCGTTTGTCACGCTATCGGGCTGGAAACCGGCCGCTACCGACTACATCCAGTTGTGGAACGGAGATGCCCAACTCCTTACCGAGAGCCTCGGCCACGTCCGGCAGGCGGCGTCGCAAATGCTCACCACGCTCACGGATGGGTGAGTGACGCTCATGCTGCAGTCGCTCGGCGGCGGGTCCGTCCCATCGCCAGTTTCTGGGCGAACGAAAGCAGGAGTTTTCGATCCGCCTCAACTGACTTGCTGAGGCACTTCCTCAGCTTGTGCAGGTACGCCGCTTGTTTGCCCGAGCTGCCCCAAACAATGTCGTCCGCACTCTTCCTCTTCAACAAATTTGACAGTTTAGGCGGCTCATCGCCCTCATAGAAAAGCTGGTACAGCGGCACTTCTAGAGCTCGCGCCAGCTTCTCCAATGTCTCGATCGCAGGAACGGTGTGATCATTCTCTACGCGAGATATGTAACATCGCAGCAGCCCAGTTCTCTTCTCGATGTCTCCCTGAGAGAGCTTCTTTTCCTCCCGCAACTCCCGCAAACGATCACCGATAATCATGTGCCCTCATTTCAAATTCTTAGGATGGCCGTCGCTAGTCAAGCCAATGACCCTTCGTAAACCGCAATTGCTCGCGAAAGGACTGTACTGCAAGTTTGCAGCCTACAAAGGAGCCCATGCGATTGCAGAAGTGTAGACCATCTTGTTCTATGGCTCCATGCGCTGCCCGCTAAGAGGGCTTCGCGATTCACTTTTGGAGCTCTTCCTGCTTGTCGATTCTCATCGCAATTCCGGTCACTCTTCCTACCAAGTCGGCTTCCTGAGGAAATGCGAATTGGCGCGTTGCGACCCCCGAATTCGGGTGCGCTAGCAGAAACAGTCGGTCGCCTTTGATCTCGCACCAGCCACACGCAAATCCACCGCGGAGTTCCAGAAAATAAATTGGACGATCAAAGGACCCTTCAGACTGCGGCGGAGCAGGCTGGACGCGACGCTGAGTCACGTCGATCTCGACAAAGGTGCCCGGACGCAGAAGAGGCGATAGGGTGCGGTCAGAAAGACCGATGAAACCGTAAAGCTTTTGCTCCGGACGTAGCAATCGGGCTAAAGAAAAGGGAATACTTCCCCAAACCGCGGCCAGGGTGTGCAGGAGGTTTGTGTTTTGCACTTCTGGATCATTCCGGAAACGCAGCGGCAGAGTTACCAGTTCGCCTTCGTCGTTCCCTTCGGCAACCAGACTCGTTTTTGGAACCCCGTACGAAGCTTGATCCTTCCCAAGATCTTGAAACGGAACATCAAAAATCAGCGCCAGATCTTTAAAGCTGCGCTTGTAAATAGCGCCAAGGCTGTAGAGCCTAGCGAGTGACGGCATGTGACCTTTGCCACTTTCGAGCGCGGCGACCCAGCTCTTGGACAGAACATAGCTCGAACTCTTGTGTTCATCGGCAATCGCCTCGCTGATCTCTTCAACATCTCGCATCGTGAGACCGAGCTTTTTCCGAATTCGACGGAGTTGCGCACCTGCCACTCTTGCTGGGTTGGTTGGCTTCATTGCTTCCCGAAGTAAGTGAACGTGACAGCATCATAACCAGCAATTGTCTTTAATTCACCATTAATTCGTTTGCAAAGCTTCGCGATACTTCGGCATTTGTCCAATATTTTGGACAAGAATCCCCAATTTCTCCGGCAGTTGCCCTTTATCGATATGGTCCCGAGACAGGCGCAAGAGACTTTGTGACTCCCCTCAACCTAGAACACGACTGTTCGAGTCTCGTCCGTCAGATACTGGAAAGTCGTGGCTTGACTCTATTTCAGATCTCCCGTGAATCTCGCGCCAGATACGGCGACTCTCGGTATTTCATCCCGCACCAGCTGTATACCGATCTCCGTATCACCGGCTTTACACCAAAGATTCAACAGATTCTCTCCCTGAGTTCTATCACCGGCTACTGTCCGGCAGACTGGCTCGCTGTTTTCGGCTTCCGACTCGATGCCATCGCTCGGTTGCAAACGACACTGCCGGCGAAGCGCACGCACTTAATCGATTCGACCGTTTATGACCACCAAGAAGGGATTCCCTGGTTCAGTGAAATTGTTCCACCTACGCCTGCCGAGGCGATTGCTCCTCTCGGGCAACTGTTGGCTTCGGGGATTTTTCGCAAGGCTTCCTATTTTCCACCTGCAGAGTCCTCTCCCTTTGTCTACGCCAAAGTCGGTTACGAGGATGCCTTCGCTTACCCCGATCTCCTTCCCGGCAGCATCGTCCGTGTCGACACTCGAAAAAAGCACTCTTCAGCCTTGAGAAATGTTTCCGAGCCATTCGTTTTGATCGAATACGCAAAAGGACTCAGCCTATGCCGTCTGCATTCGGAAAGGGCAGGGCACATCACGCTTCGCTCCAGCGAGCTTCCCTTTCCGCAAGTCGAATTGCGGCTCGGGCACGAGGCGAAGGTGCTGGGAGTCGCCGATCTCGATCTCCGCCTCCTCGCAGGCAGTCACGACCCAGAGGTACCACACGACTTTTCATCTTCGGGAGCTGGTCGTGATGTCTCCCGGACGGCGAACCTCACCTTTGGTCAACTTCTAACTCGATGTCGAGTGCGATCGGGCTTGTCGTTTCGTGAGGCCTCTGAGTTGAGTCGACGCATAGCAGCCGAGCTCGAAGACGAGCACTACTTTTGCGCAGCCGGAGCGCTCTCGGACTACGAAGTGCGTGGTAGTCCACCGCGGCATGTGCACAAGCTGATTTCCCTCGCAATCCTATATGCCTTGAAATTCTCGGACCTCACTAATGCAGCGGACCTCGAAGTCGGCAATGTTGGAAGAGATTCGATGCCCGAGGCCCTGCTACCGCGGCGAAACCCGACCTCTGGACTCGATTCGGGAATGACGGCCCTGCAGCAGCCCGGGTTCGTTCGGGATCTGGTCCAGACCTTTGAAGAGATTCCCTTATTTCTCAAGGACGCTCTTCCGGCCCTCGTCATACTGCCCGCGATATCGCTTCGCGATATCTATTGGATGGGCGGGCAGTCAACTTCCCAGCACCCCCGACTGAAGACTTCGGTTCTGGCCGCCATCGATCGCCGCCGCAAAACGCCCTTCGACTCACCGCGTAAAGCTCTAACAGAGCAGCCACTGTATATGCTTCTCGTACGTAACAGCGGTTATGTTGCCGCAGCCTGTCATCGGGAGGGAGAGTTCCTGGTGGCCCATCCTTTTTCGGACGGATTCCGCGGTCCATTGCGTTTCCGAGACGGCATTGATGCCGAAATCGTTGGACGAATCGTTGCCATTCTTCGCTGGCTCGCGTGACACGCTCGCCACCTCCGCGGTCGCGGAGCAGATGCAGGAAAGAGGATGTCTGGTTGCAGGACACTCCGAGACTCGTCTTATGACTTTCCCGCCTGGGCAACCGCAACAAAACGCGAACCTTGCTGATATCGATGTTGGATTTGAGAACAAAACGACCCATTTGTGGCCTCACACGCTTTGCTGTGGCAAGGTTCGCGCATCCTAAGGGCCCATCATGATTCGAATTTCGGAGAACACACGACATACCCACAATCTAGACGGCGGAGTCGTGCTCGACATCCGACACGGGCGCATGTTTGCCCTTAATTTTGTCGGTTCCAGGATCGTCGAACTTCTCAAAACCGACTACCAAGACACCGAAATCGCCAACGAAATCAGTCAAGAATTCGGTATCAGCCCGGATATTGCCGTAGCGGACGTTCGGGAATTCCTCAAATCACTCGAGAAACAACACCTGATCGAGCGTCGCGATACGGATGTCACGCTTTGAGGTACACCAGCCTTGCGCGCCGACTCACAAACCGACTTGGTTCGATATCGAGTCTTCATCCTTGCGGATCGCGGTAGCCGGCTCCTCGTGATTGCGAACGGGCCGCGCTTCGCTCTTCCCGAGATTCAAATCTCTCCGTTTGCAAGAACCGCCGAACGCCTCGCGGCCGCTATGCGGCGCGACTGGGCGCTAGAAGTCATCTGTCTCTATCCGGCCGAAGCCCTCGGAGGTCAACCAAGCGAGAGGCACCTCTGGCGTTACTACCTGACAGAAATTCAGGGCAGTCAGCCGACAGTCCGTCAAGGTATGTGGGTGAGTGTCTCTTCCCTCACGGAAGACTCGTTCTCGCACGGCAACGACCATCAAGCACTGCTCACATTCCTGGCACGATGCTGTCCCAGCTGCAATCCGCACTCGGCCGCCTTCGAAATCGTTGGCTGGTTCGAAACAGTCTCCCGTTGGATAAGCGCTGTCATTAAGCCTTCAGGTCTCTATCTGACCGGCGAGTTCCGTCAAATCAATGCTAGTCCGGCTTTCAGTCTTATTCGCTTTGCCACGAACCGGCAAGCCGTTTGGTTCAAGGCTGTCGGTCCACCAAATGTCCGAGAATTTCGTATTACCCGGTACCTGGCGCAAATCGCCTCGGCTTTTATACCGAAGATTTTGGGCGCTCGTGTGAAATGGAATGCCTGGCTCATGGCCGAAGTCGAACAAAGTCATCCCGATGACCAATCAGACATGGAGATATGGGCCACGGTCGCAAAAACTCTGGCACGCCTGCAAATCGCCTCGGTGGGACATAGTCTCCATCTCATCAACGCCGGCTGTCGGGACATGCGCGTCGGTACCGTCCTCGATGGCCTTGATCGCTTCTTCGAGGTCATGGCGTTCTTGATGAGTCAACAAATCAAAGAGGTCCCGCCTCCCCTGTCGCAAGACGAACTCCGCACGTTGGCAACGCAGCTCAAAGCACTGCTCATCGAATTCCAGGAATTTGATATTCCGAACGCACTCGGCCATCTCGATCTCAATCCGAGCAACATCGTTGTCACTGCAAATAGGTGCGTGTTTCTGGATTGGGCCGAGGCTTATGTCGGGCATCCCTTCCTGACGTTCCATTATCTCCTTCAGCACCTTTGCCGTTTTCAAGGCCAAGGTCTTTGGGAAACCGCCGTCACGAGCGCATATGCCCAGGAATGGCTTGCGCTAGCCGATCCAACCGCCATCCGTCAGGCCCTCGCCCTCTCGCCATTGATTGCCATGCTCGCCTACGCGTTTTCCGCAGATGGCTGGCGCGATCCGAAACACAGGTTTGCCCCGGAAGTCGCTTCCTACCTACGGAGTCTCACCAGACAAATACAGCGGGAAACGCGACGCTTCATTGCAAATCGGAACACGGATACAGTCCACCCCTCAGCTTTTGCCGAATCGCAGGAGATCCCGTCGTGTTGATCTTAGTTGTCAAGGCGTACTTCCAATTAGTTCGTTTCGAGGTCTTGCTGCAGTTCGCTGACTTCGAAACGCTTCATCGCAGGATACGGAACTATCCCACGGTGTTTTCGCCTGCGAACAGCGTCGAAGAGGCCATTCGGATTTGCTCGGCTATGGACATGGCCTGTGTCTTCTACTGGAAACACGTGTTGTGTCTGCAGAAATCAGCAGCAACCGTGTGCTTGTTGCGACGCTGTGGAATTCCGGCACAAATGGTGATCGGCGCCCAGAAGCTTCCATTCAAGGCCCACGCTTGGGTCGAAATCGATGGCCAAGTCATCAACGACAAACCTTATTTGCCGAAACTGTACGGCATTCTGGATCGCTGCTAGCACATGCGTCCGGAACGGGAGAATTTATGAGTGTCCTCTTTGGCAGATGGAATGTGGATGGCCAGGCGGTTACCCAAGAATACGAGGAGACCGTAGCCAAGCTCCTGACTCCGTACGGACCGGACGGCGCCGCAGCCTATGCTGAAGGACCAATTCTCATCCGCTACCATGCTTTTGACACCACAAGACCGTCTCACTCGGAAGATCAACCCCACACCCTACCATCGGGAGTAATCCTGACTTGGGATGGTCGCCTCGATAATCGCGAAGAACTGACTCGGAGGCTAGGGAACGGCCGGGCCGTCGCTCGTTCGGATATTTCGATTGTTGCGGAGACCTACGAAAGATACGGGCTCGCTTGCTTGCCAGACCTAATCGGTGACTGGGCTCTCTCCGTCTGGAACCCCTTCGATCGTTCGGTCCTCCTGGCCAGAGATTTCGTTGGCACGCGGCCCTTGTTTTACTCTCGCCGCGCGAAATGTGTCGCCTGGAGCAGCGTGCTGGACCCACTGCTCACGCTTTCGGGCGATTCACTCAAACTCGACGAAGAATATTTAGCTGGGTGGCTCTCTTCGTATCCCGCGGCCCACCTCACACCCTACGTCGAGATTTATTCCGTGCCGCCCGCTTCCTATGTGCTCCTCCAAGAGAAGACCACCATCGTCAGAGAATATTGGCGCCTCAACCCATCAAAGAAGATTCGCTATACCAGCGACCAAGAATACGAAGAGCATTTTCGCTCGGTACTTACGGAGTCCGTTCGACGGCGTTTGTGCTCCGCTGGTCCGATTCTCGCAGAGTTGAGCGGAGGCATGGACTCCTCCTCCATCGTCTGTGTCGCAGATCGACTCATCGCCGCCGGGGCTTCGAATGCCCGCCGCCTCCACACAGTTTCTTATTTCGATGATACCGAGACCACCTGGGACGAGCGACCCTACGTAACTCGTCTTGAGGAGCAACGCGGGTGCGCTGGCGCACACATCGATGTGGGGCGGGACCAAACCCTTCCTGGGGAATATCCAAGGAGCCCACTCTCAGCCTCGCCGCGTTCTACGGTGCGTCTTACGGCTGCCTTCACTAAGCTAACGGCACGCCTCGCGGCCGCAGGAAGTCGCGTCATTTTATCGGGTATCGGCGGCGATGAAGTTCTTGGCGGCGTTATTACACCCATTCCAGAGCTTGCGGACCTCCTCACTGGAGGACATTTCCTACGACTTGCAAAACAAGGCTTTGCTTGGGCGCTCGCACAAAAGAAGCCTCTACACCACGTTCTCAGAGATACGCTTCGGCCGTTCCTACCTTTCGGGCCAGGCAGCGATACCCCATATCAGCCGGCTCCATGGCTTGAGTCGGCCTTCGTCAAACGCCACTACCAAGCGCTCGGCGGTTACCCGAGCCGCTTGAAGGTTCTTGGAGTTTCGCCAAGTTTTCAAGCCAATGTTCAGGCGCTTGACGCACTTCGTCGCCAGATCGGTTGTACGAATTCTCCAAACGCTTTCTACGAAAAGCGATTCCCCTATCTGGATCGAGATCTTTGGGAGCTGGTTTCGGCCATTCCTCGTGAACAGCTCGTGCGGCCGGGAGAGCGCCGCTCTCTAATGCGCCGCGCACTCAACGGCATTGTTCCCGACGAAATACGGAACCGAAAACGCAAAGCGTTCGTCGCTCGCGGTCCTATGGCAGCCCTATCCATCGACTGGGCAGCCTTGAACCAACTTAGCGAGCACATGTTGAGTAGCTCCCTAGGCGTCGTAAACAGTTGCGCTTTCCAGAATGTACTCGCAAGAGCTCGTGCCGGAATGGAGCTATCTGCAATTCCTATTCTGCGTACGCTGGAGATCGAATATTGGCTGCGGCACCTCCACGAGCAAACCGTCTGCCGGATTTCGGACTTCGAACGATGGCTTCGGCCGAACAAGTATCCGGTACCGGTCGGCCTGGTGTCGGAGAGTTAGAACATGAAACATCCAGGAATACTGATCGCGGTTGGGCTCGGTGGAGTAGTTGCGACCTTGCTAGCGGAAGCTGTCCCGCAAAGCTCGCCGGAGGCACGTACCGCTTTCCACGAACTGTCTTATCACGATCACGCACCAGTCGGACCGCTACCATCTCTTCTTGATGCGCGGCAGTTCCGGATAAGTCGTGCGGCCTTCGTAGCGCATTACCGGGCTTCGCAAATCAAGGAAACTCTCTACCAGGTCCCGGGCTATTACCCATGTAGCAAATCCGAGGGACATCAGAGCTTACTCAACTGTTTTGCTGACAAACACGGGTCCAAGTGCGTCACCTGTCAAAGGGAAGCCGGCTTCTGCTACCTGCAAACTAAGAAGGGCCGTACTCCGGCGGAAATACGACAGGCCATGGAGCGTGGCGAAATGCAGAAGATTGACTGGGAAACAGAAATCGACAAGGCCTTTTCTAAGATCCCAGCCGAAGCACGCTGAGCGAGGTGTGACGCCAACAAATCAAACGATTTCAGTTAGCTAACTGGATGCAGCAAGAGAAAACTAAGGAGGGAGGTCCACACCATGAAATACGAAAAGCCTGAAATGACAGAACTGGGATCGGCCATCGAAACCGTGCAGTTCCTCGTCAAGAAGGGCATTCACTCCGACTGCGCAGATCAGCCAAGTGCCAGTCCGTGTGAATCGGACGAATAGACCCCAAAACGGAGCGCCGGCAAAAAACCGGCGCTCCACCCCTACTCACCGCAGATGGCGCTCAAACCATTCGATCACGCGATTTGCTACGTCGAGTTGATCCACGTAGTTCCAATCCCGGGGGACGTGACTCTCGCCAAGATACTTTGCATATTCCACTTCCTTGCCGAGACGCCGCATTCCTACGAACATCTGATCAGCCAGGAACGAGGAAACCGCTCCGTCGCCGGAGCCGTGCACGATCAGCAAAGGAGTTTCGATGCGGTCAAGATAGTAGAAGGGCGATTTCTCGATGTAGTTAAATGGTTGTTGCCACGGAAGGGCTCCCAATTCCTGCTCCGTTTCGTCCGCTGCCCACGCCGAACCATCTCGATCCAATTGGCCGTATAGGCCTGCATAGTCCCCAAATCCTGCAAGAGCTACCGCTGCCTTGAACCGACGCGTATTCGTAAGAAGCCCGAGAGCTTCGTATCCCCCTGCACTGTGGCCCATCACCCCGATGCGTTCGGGGTCCGCAATGCCAAGCTCCACAATCTTGGTCACGCCAGGAAGCACGCCCTTTGAGAACGCAGCGATGCCATCGTTCTTGTTCTCTTCGAAGTCTGGCAGCAAAACGGCGTATCCGCGCGTGGCCAACAATTGGAGGTTTAGAGGCCCGGGAAACCCTCCAAAACCGAATTGATCGTAATCGCGCGATAGACGTGTCGGATAGACATAAACAACCAGCGGGTACTGCGTCCCCGCGTGGAAATCCGAAGGCAACAACAGCGCACCGTGCAACTGCTTCCCGTCGTCGCTGAGCCAGTCAACTAGCCGCGGCGAGCCCATCTTGTACTTCTCCATTTGCGGATTGAGGTGTGTCAGCTGTCGCGCATGCTCAAACCGGGCGTCGCTCACCCAAACGTCCGGCGCGTGCTGCGCGTCCTCGGCAACATAAGCTACGTACTTCGGCGAGGCTGCGATCATGTTGAGACCCATTCCAGAACCCAGCACGTTGCAATCAAAGCAGCGTCCATCCTCGGCTAGGAGCGTGCTCTTTCCGGACTCCAGATCGATCCGGTAAAACCCGTTCTGCTTCTCGTCCAGATCACGGGCGAGAACGACCGTCGATCGCCCTTCGTCAGAGCTCCATAACCGGGGGCCTGATTGGGCAACTCTTCGAACGATCCTTCGCTCCGGTATGCTCGCTATCTGAATGGGTTGATCGCCCGAGACCGAAACGCGCCAAAGAGCGCCATCGGCAATCAGAAAGAAGTAGCGTCCAGCGCGATCCCAAGCCGGCATCGCGAACGGCGCCGTCGCGCGAGGTAACGTTGCCAACTTCCGCGCTTCCCCACCCCTCACCGGTGCCGCAAGCCATTCCATTCCATCTCCGCTCGTGTCGTAGACCCCGTAGACCAGGTCCAGACCGTCTGGCGACCAGCCAAATGCCTCCCCAAGGAGTGCGTCGGAAACGATCGTGCGCTCGCTGCCGTTCGACAAATCACGCGAAACGAGGTCATAGATCTTTCGGAATCTTCCGACCACATGAAGGTGCTTCGGAACCGCATACGCGACTTGGGAACCGTTTATGCTAGGCGAATACCAACCGATGCGCTCTCCATGGGAGATCGACTTGACAGCTCCCGAGACTACGTCGATGAGAGCAAGTTCACTGAAAGAAAAAGCGTCCAGATTCATCCGCGAGGATCGTGCGACGCTTAGCTCTGGTGAAGCCACTCGCGACGAGGAATAGAGTATTACTCCAGCCCCGGAATCCGGTTCCATCCCTGAGGCGGTGGAGTTCACCGGAGACGTCACCTGCCGTACATACTCCTCAGTGGAGACGCGCTCCGGGATGATTGTTATCAGAGCCTCCCGCGAGTCCGGCAGCCACTGGATTCCTGATGATGGGTACGGACTCCTCACATTGACGGTTGACGTCAGCCTTAGACGGTCCTGCTGCGAGTCCCAAATCCACAACCGGGCCTGTCCACTTCCGTCCCGATCCGACAGGAACGCTAAGTAGTGTCCGTCTGGCGACCAGGCTGGATCCCAACTGGAGCCCAAACCCTCGGTCAGGTTCCGGCTGTTTCCTTCTTCCAGGTTAGTGATCCAAATATCGTTGGCCTCGTTTTGCAGGAAAATCCCCGAGCGTACGTAGCGTTCCTTCTCGATTCCTTGGTCTCGTTTAGCCTGCATCCGTAGATTGTCATGCACGGAATAGGCTATCCATTTCCCGTCAGGAGAGACCGCTAGAGGAGATATTTCACTGAACGAATGTGATCTCAGAGCGATTTCGACGGCCAAGGGCTCAGGTTCCGTAGCGCTTGCGGTGTCAGGGCGACATGCAAAACACAATCCTGCAGCCATCAGGAACGGTAGTTTTCTTCGGTATTCGCTCATTCGGCATTCTTTGCAAATAGCGTTCTCACGACCCATAACGACTGGTAATCCTCTTCCATGCTTTGGAGTTGCCTACACGGCCGCGCAGGCTTAGAAGAAAAACTTGAGCGCGAATTGCATCGAGCGGGGACCACCGATCTGGTAAAGCGGATTAAGGCCACCCGACGCAGTTCCACGCGAAAGGCTCTGACCGAACATCTGCGTCGCAATTCCAAAATCGGCCCCGCCAAAGCCGTTATTCGGAGGACCGAAATTCGGATGGTTCAAGAGATTGAAAATCTCCGTTCGAAACTGAAGTTTCCGAGACTCTCCCATGCGGAAGTCCCGATGCACTGCGAAGTCCCACTCGGCCGCTCCGAATCCCCGAAGTGCGTTTCGGCCCAAGGTTCCCTGCCGCGTGGGATTTCCCGTGCTGGGGTCGGCGGGTGGATCGACAAATGCCGCGGGATTGAGCGCTTTGCCGCCTGGAAATTGTGCTCCGTAGAGATACAAAGCCTGTCCCGGAACGACGTCAGGGCGCACGTTCGCAAACAAACCAGCGTTGAACGTGAAGAAGTTCAGATCTTGTATGTCCACGGGTGGCGCAGACCGCGCCAACAAGAAGTTTTCTGTCGACCAATCACGAAGAAAAACAGAGGCAATACCAACATGCTTCGGCGTTGGAAAGTTGTACGTTACTCCGGCGCTGAACGCATGGCGGATGTCGAAGTCCGAACTGCCACGATTCTCATTGGCCGCACCAGGAAAGCCGAGATTGGAGGCATTTCCTGATGAACTGGCAGAACCGTCGTCAATGGAATGAGACCAGGTATAGGATGCAAGTGCCTGTAGGCCGGCGGACAGTCTCCGCTGAAATTGGATCTGCAGCGCGTTGTATTGCGATGAGGCGGTGTTATCGACGAATGCTCCTTCTTGGATATTGGGATTTGTCGCCGGGCTTAAGAACACCGTGTTCTGTAGCAGGCGCCGACCGGAGGCCCCCACATACGACACCGTGAGACTCTGCTGGCTACCGAGTGCCTGCTCCGCCGCAACGTTCCACTGCAAGGTATAAGGCAGTTTCAAGTGGGGATTGAACGCCTCAAAGTCGGCGATGGAAGCGACAGACGAAATTGGAGGCGGTGCTATCTCCGCTTGCGAATACGGAAAGGTCGTGTTCGCTAACGAATTAAACATCCCAAAAGGAGGCACCAGCGAATCAATCGCATTGCCGGTCTCCGCGCTCACGAGGTCGTAAAATACTCCAAACCCGCCACGCACCACTCTCTGGAACTTCGAACTCTGCGACAGCTGATACGCGCCGCCAATCCGGGGAGCTACGTTCCCATAGGGCGTGTGGAACGGTGCCGTCCCCGCGGGAGCAATCGCTAGCTGCGAAAGGTCATTCAGGTTGTAGCCGGTGACCGCCGGAATGCTCGGCCCATTGACTGTCGACGGCGCAAAATCCACGTCCCATCGCAAACCATACGTGAGCATGAAACGTGAGTTCACACGCCAACTGTCTTGCGCGTACAGTCCGAGGTTGTGGAACGCTAGATGAACGACTTTGCGCGATTCGATAAATCCAAACGAGACGGCTCCCGATTCGCTTCCTGCAACGTCGGCGAACGTCGCCGACTGAAGGTATGTGAAAGGCGAACTGTTTGGGTCGAGCCGGCGGAAATCCCCGCCAATCTTGAGGCTGTGCGATCCGTGTTGCCATGCGAAACTATCGACCAGATTGAATTGCCTCTGCGTGTTTTCGTTGGTGGCCCCCTGCGCGATGCCGCTGGCCCTTCCCAGGCTGGAAATCGATATCTCAAACAAGCTGTTGGCGTTCGAGAACCCCGTAGGCAGAGGCACTGTCGCCAGGGGAACGGCTCCGCCAAAGCCATCGAGAAATTCAAAGCTGGAGGCCGTAGCCCGGCTATAGTTCACCCGGAAGTCATTTACCGCCATCGGTGAAACAACCCAAGTCACTCCCGCAGTCGCGGTCTGCGCTGTCAGCTCGAATGGTTGAACCACACTGAGAGACTGAACTCCCCCGGAAGACCCGCGGCCCGTAAATTTAGAAGGCGAATAGCTGTAACGGCCGAAAAGTGACCACTTACCGTTGATCTTGTGATCGACACGCAGGCTGTAAGCGTCGAGCGTTCCGGGATTTGAATAACTCGCGTTGAACTGAGCGATGCCGGTTGTGAGATCGTCCACTCCGTTCGGCTGGGGGAAAGCATTGAGGAATGGCTGCATCGCCGGCGCCGCATTCTGGCGCGCACCGAGATCAGGAACACTGGTAATCGAGGTTTGAGGCAAACGTAGCCGAAGTCCTTCGTAGGAGAAAAAGAAGAACGTGCGGTCCTTTACGATGGGACCAGAGAACGTACCGCCAAAATCATTCTGCCGTTCTTCGGCCTTCGGTAGAGGCGGATTATTTCGAAACCCGTTAAACCAGTTGCTGGCGTCGAACAAATCATTTCTCAGGTAGTCGAAAGCCGTTCCGTGAAAAAGATTCGTCCCGGAACGCGTGAGAATCGAGATCTGCGCGCCGGGTGTCCTGCCGAATTCGGGTGCAAACGTCGACGTCTGGATACGGAACTCTTGCATCGCGTCGACAGACACGAGACTGTTGGTTCCGCCTAAGGCGCTTGTTGATCCCAACGCTCCGCCAAAACCATTCCCTGGAGTGGTCGCGGCTCCTACGCCCACATTTGCGCTAACGCCATCAACCATCCAGTAGTTGGACGACGGGCGCTGCCCATTCACGCTAAACTGGCCGGAGTCGGACGACGTACTGGTCGTCGCCACGGTCCCTGGCGTGAGATAAATCAGCGACTGAAAGCTTCTGCCGTTCAGCGGCAAGTTTTCCGCGAATTGGCGGTCTACGACGGTGCTGACAGTAGCGGCCTGCGTGTTGATAAGCGGCGCTCCGCCCTCCACGGTCACGGTTACGGAAACAGCTCCGATGGGCAGTGTGAAATTGATGCTAACCGCGTCCTGCACGTTCAGAATGATGTCTGGCCGCACGATCGTCTTAAACCCAGGTTTAGACACTTGGATTCGATACACGCCCGGCGGAAGGCTCGACAGGTTGTAAATTCCTTCCGCATTCGTAGCCGTCTCGTAGCGGATTCCGGTCACGTCGCTAATGACAACGATCTGGGCACCTGGCACGCCTTTCGTCTCGGGGTCAAACACAATCCCATTGACGATTGCGTTGGGAGATTGGCCAAAGGCGCTTGCGCAAAATAGACCGGCCACAACGAATAGCAATGCAGCAGCACTAGGTCGCACGAGAAGCTCCTATGGCTGCATGAATTATGCAGCTTCATAGAGTCTTGGCAGAACACCCGCCTAGTTGTACCACCAAGATTAGAGACAGACTCTAGAAATACCTTGTGAGGGAAATGCGCAATCAGGGATGGTTGGGATCGGCACGAAGATAAGCGAAGAGAAAAGGCTTGCCGCTCGGCTTGTCGCTGCCTCCCTTGGGCTCGATGGTCACAAACACAGCTTGGATTTGTTGCAGCGTCTTCGCATCATCTGAGCGGACAATCCATCGCTTCTTCGCCACATTGTCTTCGTAGAAGACTCCCAGGTTCAACGCCTGTTGCCGATCAGGGCCGAGGCTTCCCCAAGCTTGGAAAGTGCTGCCATTTTTCAGTCCCGGAGCTTCGTCAAGATCATAAGCATAGAAAATCAAAGACTTGCCCTTTGTGAGGAAAACACGACCGCACGGTTTCTGCATTTCGCCCGAGCGGGCCACGTCGTAAACCTCGGCAATATAAAGGTCCCGTGCGCCCATGAGTTCGCGAATGTCCCGGTCGTGATCGAGCAAGGACTGCAATTGCCCGATAGTCCTGTCCCGATCTCCCAACAAGGTCGAGGCTTCTGCCAGCTTCCCCTCGATAGTGGAAGAACGGAGCGTGTCCCCCTCCCGAGTTTGTACGGCCACCTCCAAATCTTTCTGCAACTTCAAAAGCGATGTTTCCGCAGCGTCCTCCTTTTGCGCGAGAGCGTCCCGTTCCGCGACGGAACGGTTCTTCTCCGCCTCCGTTACCTGCACGTGATTTTGTAGATCTTGTTCGCGAGCCCGCAGGCTGGCGAGTTCTGCGCTCTGCCGTTGGACCTGAGTCCGAAGTTCCGAAATGACCCTGTCGCGTTCTGCGAACTGCTGCTGATTCGCCTCATCCAGATTCCCTGGAACTCTCGCTTGCCCAGAACCCGCGGCTAGCTGACTTTGGTTTTCCGGCCCATGCACAATATCTGCAACATGATTGTCGTCTTTTCGCAAAAGCACCATTCCGAGCGTCACGATAAGAATGATCCCTGCTGCGTAGGGGAGGTACGACTCTAAGCGCTCAATGGACTTCTGCACACCGGATGCCCCCTGCACAAACGTCGGAGCTCCATTCGAGAGCTCTGAGGAAGAACCGCTGAGGGTGTATTTCTCTTGTGACAAATGCTCGAACAATCGTGCTTCCGCTACGGCGTCTGCGGAAGGGCTTGGGGAAGCATTGCAGTCATCGCGAAGATGGGACGAAAGCGCAGGAACGGCGCGGTCTACCACCGCTTCGAATTGCTGTATCGCTTTGCGGCACTCCGCGCAATCCTTGAGGTGTTCCGCGAGTGTTGCCTGCTCGTCCGCGGTCAACTCGCCTGAAGTTGACAATGCGCAAAGCTCAAGAAATTCTTCATGCGGGTCCATACACAATTCTTTCCCGCCCGTTGGTCGGCAACTTGTTTAGCATAACGTTACCAGGGGTGCAATCATTCCAGAAATAGACGTGCGCGCAACTTGTTCAGGCCACGGTAATAGTGATGTCTCACATTACCCAGCGGCTGGCCAAGCTTCTCGCTAATCTCGGTAAGTGTATAGCCCTCGAAAAAAAAGAGACGCACGGTCTCGAATTGCTCTGGAGTCAAAATCTTGAGAATCTCCTGCACCAACGCGACGTCGAAAATTGCGGTCTCAGAACCTCCGTAGTCCGCTTTTCTCGCCTCAGGATCGCCTGAAATCTTAGATGTCCTAAACAGTTGATGCCGCGATGACAGGTATCGGCGTCGATTGATCGCCTGATAGTAGATGTTCTGCACGATCCAGGAACGCCCAGAACTCTTTGAGCTGTCGAAGACTCGCGCCTTGTCGTGCAGATAAAGAAAGACTTGCTGTACAAGATCTTCGGCTTCCCCTTCGTCCCGCAGGATGCGCCGGCCGATTTCCCGTGCGAGCGGTGCATGTCGCCGGAATAAGAGTGTGAGGGCTTCCTCGTCAAGCTTGGCGATGCGAGAAAGGAGGTTTTCGTCGGAGCTTTCGGGACCACATAAGCCCGATTCCGTAGCAACGGCGTGACTTACCGTCTCTTCTTGGCAAAGCGGCAAGGTAGGAAAACGTGCAGTGGGAAAGGAGCTTGACATACTCAACCTGCGCGAATTGTTCGGTCTCCAACCGAAAAGCTCACAGCCACAACTTCCGTTGCTACCCGTAATCCCATTCGGTGGTCATGACCACACCGATCCGCAAGACTCAGCCGCGAGGAACAGAATTAAGTGCCGAGCCTGCGGGACAAATTTGGTCTACGTATCAAGGCGATTCGGCTGGAAAGAAAAATGAGCCAGGAACGGTTCGCAGAGCTGCTCGATATCTCTGTCGACTTTCTGAGTCTAATCGAACGTGGAGTCAATGCCCCGTCGTTCGAGAATCTGGAAGTGTTCTCCACGCAACTTGGCGTGCCGTTCTCGGAATTGTTCACATTCGACAGCAAAACACCCTCCAAGGCTGAATAGGTCAGCCCGCTTTCGACTACGCGTTTGCTCCCAATTGTGCACCCGTAATCCCATTCGGTGGTACACGGAATGAGACTACGACAGACTTCTTGCCGGTGCAAGTTCAGAATTGGCAACATTACGGAAGCAATTCGGGCAGCGCGTCCGGCAAATACGCAATGAGCTAGGCAAAACTCAAGAAGAGTTCGCCGAACTGATGGGGATGTCTGTGGACTTCCTGAGTCTCATCGAACGCGGTCGAAATTCGCCTTCATTTCGCGGACTTGAGCGGATGGCGAATGGATTACGTAAACCCGTCTCATACTTGTTCTCGTTCGATGATCGTCCTTCCTCAAGGATAGAGCGACAAGCAAAAGCGAGTCGAACTAAATAGGGTCCTGCCGGGACCTCCTCTCGTCCAATTCACTGAACTCGTCGCCCTCGACGACTGCGGGCGGCCGGAGCTCAATCTCTTGCAGAACTTCCGCGGTACTGCGTCGAGGACTCCCTACTACATCTTCGACCTGTTGTGCTGTGAGGGCCGGGACCTGACGCATCTTCCGCTCGTCGAACGTCGCGCGCTGCTGAAGTCCCTTGATGTTGACAATCTGGCAGGGAAACTGCCATCCTTACGCCGCCTAGGGTGCGTCCCCGCATCTTTTGAATTGGACCTCACTCAAAATAACTCATCTGGAGAAATCAAGATGAAGCTCATCAATTCAAGGTTCGCGGCTAGTGCATGCTTCTTGACCATGCTGGCAGCGCCTGCTTCCGTATTGGCGCAGCTCCCCAAGCCCGTCCCCTCCTCGGTTCGTGTTTCGGAGCCCAGCACCTTGGCGATGACACTCGTCGGCCTGGGTATCGGAATGGTAGGCATCGTTACGTATCTTCGTCGCAAACGAAGCAGCTCCGCCGCGTAGAGATATGCTGCGGATCCCGCGGCGCTCGGCGTATTCCCCGA
>Ga0210383_10002253_pt1 | contig 17481 bp, 13 predicted proteins | sample IncBWC14OmetaG_FD_160072 | JGI IMG/M metagenome (GOLD analysis project Ga0210383, IMG submission 160072) | Forest soil microbial communities from Barre Woods Harvard Forest LTER site, Petersham, Massachusetts, United States - Inc-BW-C-14-O ...
GAGGCCGGGCGGCTGGTGGTGGTCCGCCAGGGCCCGGACGGCGTCCGCCGCGACCTGCTCCCGGCGCCGTGGAACGCCAGGACCCGCGCGCACGAGTACGGCGGCCAGTCCTACCTGCCGTTGCCCGGCGGCTTCCTGTTCGCGAACTTCGCCGACCAGCGGCTCTACCTGTGTCGGATGGTGGGGTCGGCCCCCCAAGAGCTAACAGAGCCGGAGCCGCTGACCGCGGCGCCCGGCGAGGATTGCGCCGACCGGTTCGCCGACTTCGTGCTCGCCCCCGGACGGGACGAGGTGTGGTGCGTCCGGGAGCGGCACGCAGGCGGCCGGATCACCCGGGCGATCGTGGCCGTACCGCTGGACGGCTCGGCGGCCGACGATGCCAGCGCGGTCCGGGTGCTGGTCAGCGGCTCGGACTTCTACGCCTTCCCGGCTCCGTCCCCGGACGGCAAGATGCTGGCCTGGATCTGCTGGGATCACCCGCGGATGCCGTGGGACGGCACCGAGCTGCGGGTGGCCGCGCTCGGCGACCCGCGGTACCAGGTCGTCATGGGCGGCGACCGGGAGTCGGTGCTGGCTCCGGTGTGGCGCGACGACCGCAGCCTGTACGCGGTCTCGGACCGGTCCGGGTGGTGGAACCTGTACCTGGCCGGGCCGGTGGGGACGCCACAGGCGCTGTGCCCGCGGGAGGAGGAGTTCGCCGCCCCGCTGTGGCAGCTGGGCACGTACCCGTTCGCGGTGCTCGGCGACGGCCGCCTGGCGGTCAGCCACGGGAGCGGGCCCTCGCGGCTCGGGGTGCTCGATCCGCAAACCGGGCAGCTGACCGACTTCGACCTGCCGTACCAGGCGTTCTCGCCCTGGCTCTCGGCGTCCGGCCAGAGCGTGGCCATCACCGCGGGCGGCCCGACGGTGCCGCTCAGCGTGGTCCGGGTCGACATCCCGCCGATCGGGGCCACAGCCGGGGCGACGGCCCAGGTCAGCGAGCTGCGCCGGGAGGCCGCGGACTTGCCCGACGCCGCCTACCTGCCGCTGCCGCGGGCCGAGCGGCTAGCCGGACGGTCCGGCTCGGAGGTGCACGCGCTGGTCTACCCGCCGGCCAACCCCGCGGTCTGCGCGCCCGAGGGCGAGCTGCCGCCCTACATCGTATGGGTGCACGGCGGCCCGACCTCGCACGTGGTCCCCCGGCTCGACCTGGAGAAGGCGTTCTTCACCAGCCGGGGCATCGGGATCATCGACGTGAACTACGGCGGTTCGAGCGGCTACGGCCGGGCCTACCGGGAGCGGCTGCGCGGCCAGTGGGGCGTGGTCGACGTGGCCGACGTGATCACCGCCGCGCTCGCGCTGGCCGAGGCGGGCGAGGCGGACGGGAAGCGGCTCGGCATCCGCGGGCACTCGGCCGGGGGCTGGACCGCCCTGGCCGCCGTGACCTCCGGGATCGAGGTAGCGGACCAGGACATGGAACGGGGCGCCGTCTTCGCGGCGGCGGTGTCCTACTACGGCGTCAGCGACCTGCGCGGGTTCGCGGAGGAGACGCACGACTTCGAATCCCGGTACCTGGACGGCCTCATCGGGCCGCTGCCGGAGTCCGGCGCGCTGTATGCCGAGCGGGCACCAGCCGGTCACGTGAACGACCTCACCTGCCCGATCCTGCTGCTGCAGGGGCTCGACGACCCGGTGGTGCCGCCGGTCCAGGCCGAAACCATCGCTGCCGAACTGGCCGCGCACCATATTCCCTACGCGTACTTGACCTTCGCCGGGGAGTCGCACGGGTTCCGGAAGGCGGACAGCATCATCGCCAGCCTGGAGGCGGAGCTCTCCTGGTACGGCCAGACCATGGGTTTCACCCCGCCCGGCGTGCCGCCGGTTCCGCTGGCCGGGGCCGACGCACGCACCACGATCCGTTCGGGATAAAAAAGGTGAGGAGTTGGGAGGTACTGGGCCAACCTGCACAGTTATCTTCTAGTATCAGCTGTTCCTTCTGGTAAAGGTCCGGGGTCCGTTTGCTGGCGGATTGGGTGGGGTGGGACGCGGGTTATGGAGCATCTCAAGCCCGGTGATCCGAGCAGGGTGGGTAACTACCGGCTGATCGGGCGGCTCGGTGAAGGCGGCATGGGGCAGGTGTTCCTGGGCCTGTCCCCTGGTGGCCGGCAGGTCGCGGTGAAGATCATCCATCCCGGGTACGCCAGCGGCAAGCAGTTCCGCGAGCGGTTCGCGCGGGAGATCGAGTCGGCGCGGCGGGTCGGCGGCTTCCACACCGCGTCCGTCGTGGACGCCGACCCCGGGGCCGACCCGCCCTGGATGGTCACCGCGTTCATCCAGGGCCCCTCGCTGCAGCAGGCGGTCGCTGAAGGCGGGCCGTTCAGCCTGGAGCGGGTGTGCCGGCTCGGCGCGGGCCTGGCCGAGGGGCTCGCCGCGATCCACGCCTGCGGGCTGGTCCACCGCGACCTGAAGCCGAGCAACGTCATCCTGGCCGACGACGGGCCGCGCATCATCGACTTCGGGATCGCCCGGGCCGCCGAGGCCAGCCCGATGACGACGGCGGGGATGGTCGTCGGCACGTACTCCTATATGTCCCCCGAGCAGCTGCGGGGCGACGTGGCCGGGCCCGCGAGCGACGTGTTCGCGCTGGGCTGCACGCTGGCCTTCGCCGCGACCGCGCGGATCACGTTCGGCGATGACTCGATCGTCACCGTGGTCTACCGCATCACCACCGAGCCGCCGGACCTGAGCGGCGTGACCGAGGAGCACGGCTTCCGGCAGCTGGTCCGGGACTGCCTGTCCAAGTCCCCGGCCAACCGGCCCAGCTTGGCCACCATCATGGACCGGCTGGCCGAGACCGGCACCGCCGCCCAGGCCATCCTGACCGAGCCGGCGCCGCGCGTGCCCGCGCCGCAGGCGCCGCCGCTCCCGTATGTGGCGGCCGCGGCGCCGCAGCCGTCTGCGTACGTGGCGCCCCCGGAGCCCAAGCCGTATCCGTCCGCGGCGGAGTCCGCCCCCGGGCAGCCCCCCTCAGCTGAGTTCTACGAGCCGACCCAGACCATGCGGACCGGCGACCGGACCGGTCCCGCCCAGGGCTCTGACCAGCAGCGCACCGGCCCCGAGGGGCCTCCGCCAGACCAGCGTCCGATCTGGGAGGCCGCACCACCGCCGCCGTCCAGGTCAGGCCGCGGCGGGCGGGGGTCCGGCGGTGGCGCGCGCCGGACGGTGCTGATCGTGGCCGCGGCCGTCGTGGTAGTGGCCGGCGCGGTGGTGGGCATCCTGCTCAGCAGGACCAGCCCGACCACCTCGCACCCGATGGCGGTTCAGTCTTCGGTCCATGCGAGCGGCCACCCGTCTGTGAGCTCGAGCGTGCCTTCCAGCCTCGCCGCCGGGATGCCGACTCATCCCGCACTCTCGCTGCACGATCCGGGCGGCAAGAACGTCTTCGGTGACGTGTTCAGCTCGGAGACGACCCTCGTGACGGGCGACAGCGACGGCAGCAGCTACGTGTGGGATCTGGGCAGCGGCGGCAGCCTCACCAGCACCTACAAGGACCCGAACAGCAACGGGATCAACAGCATCGCGTTCAATCCGAGCAGCAATACGTACGCGATGGCCGACGCGAACGGCAACATCTACCTGTGGAACGGGGCCAGCGGCACGGTCACCGCGACCTTGTCCAACGGCAGCCGGGATAACGACCGGGTGGCGATCAGCCCGGACGGGAGCACGGTCGCGGTGGGCAGCAGCGGCGGCAGCACCTACCTGTGGAACGTGGGCGGGAGCTCCACCTCGACGAGCAGCTTCCACGACCCCGGCGGCCAGAACGTGTACGGGCTCGCGTTCAGCCCGGACGGCGACACGCTGGCGGCCGGCGACACCAACGGCAGCACGTACCTGTGGAACGTATCCACCGGCCAGCTCACCGGCACGTTGAAAGACCCGGGCAGCAAGGGCCTGTACGACATCGCGTTCAGCCCGGAGGGAAACTACCTGGCCGTCTCCGACGAGTCCAGCACCACCACCGACGGCGTGGTCTACGTGTGGAGTGTCTCCACCGGCAAGCTGGTCTACTCCCTGGAGTCGTTCTACAACTCCGAATTCGCCGACATCGCGTTCACCCCGGACGGGAACTACCTGGCCGCAGGCGACACCATCGGCAACATCAGCTTCTGGAGTCTGGGCACCGGCAAGTACCTGGGCACGCTGTCCGACCCGCTGGGCAAGGGCATCATCGGCGTCGCCTTCAGCCCGAGCGGCGATGTGCTGGCCAGTACCGACACGGCCGGGGACGCGTACGTGTGGAATACGAAGTGGCTTGGCTCCTGAGGGAGCACCACGATCCGTTCGGCCGAAAGGGTTTTATGTGTAGAAGGGTCAGCGCGCGAATTCGGTGGCCCGGGACTCACGGACCACGGTGATGCGGATCTGGCCCGGGTAGGTCAGTTCCTCTTCGACCTGCTTGGCGATGTCGCGCGCGATCACCTGGGCCTGGATGTCGTCGATCCGGTCGGGCTTGACCATGACCCTGATCTCGCGGCCCGCCTGCATAGCGAAGACCTTCTCCACGCCCTCGTGGTCGCCGGCGATCTGCTCCAGGCGCTCCAGGCGCTTGACGTACATCTCGAGCGACTCGCGCCGCGCGCCGGGCCGGCCGCCGCTTATCGCGTCCGCAGCCTGGGTCAGTACGGCCTCGACGGTGCGGACCTCGACCTCGTTGTGGTGCGCCTCGATGGCGTGCACCACGTCCTCCAGCTCACCGTAGCGGCGGGCGATCTCGGCGCCGATCATCGCGTGACTGCCCTCGACCTCGTGGGTGAGCGCCTTGCCGATGTCGTGCAGCACCGTGCAGCGCTTGAGCAGCAGCGGGTCCATGCGCAGCTCGCTGGCCATCATGCCCGCGATGTGCGCCGACTCGACCAGGTGCCGCAGTACGTTCTGCCCGTAGGAGGTGCGGTAGCGCAGCCGGCCGAGGAGGTCGACCAGCTCCGGGTGCATGTCGGTGATGCCCAGTTCGACCAGCGCGTCCTCGCCGGCCCGCTTACACAGCTGCTCGATCTCGGCCTTGCCCCGTTCGTAGGCGTCCTCGATCCGCTGCGGGTGGATCCGGCCGTCGGCGATAAGCCGGTCCAGGGTGAGCCGGGCGATCTCTCGTCGTACTGGATCAAAGCAGGAGAGCAGGACGGCCTCGGGCGTGTCGTCGATGATCAGGTTGACGCCGGTCACGGACTCGAAGGCCCGGATGTTGCGGCCCTCACGGCCGATGATGCGGCCCTTCATCTCATCGCCCGGCAGGTGCAGGACCGACACCACGGACTCGCTGGTCTGCTCGGTGGCGACCCGCTGGATGGCCAGGGTGACGATCTTGCGGGCGCGCTTCTCGCCTTCGGTCTTGGCCTCGTGCTCGATGTCCCTGACGATGAGCGCCGCTTCCCGCTTGGCCTGGTTCTCGATGACGGTGACCAACTCGGCCTTGGCCGCCTCGGAGGTGAGTCCGGCGACACGCTCGAGTTCGCTCTTCCGTTCCGCGTCTTTTTGGTCGAGCTCGGCGGCACGGCGCTCTAGGTCCTGCTTGCGCGTGGTCAGGGTCTGGGCGCGCTCCTCAATCCGCTTGAGCTCTTCGTCCAGCCGCTGCTCGCGATCGGCGAGGCGCAGCTCGCGGCGCTCGAGGTCACCGCGCAGCTCGCGGACCTCGTCCTTGACCGCGCGGATCTCTTCTTCGACTTCCCGGCGGCCCTGGGCGGCTTGTTCGGCCTCGTCGCGGGCTCGTTCGAGGATGCCGGCGGCTTCGGTCTCGGCGCGGGCGCGGAGGTGCTCGGCTTCCTGGCTGGCCTTTTCTAGCTGTACGGGGTCCTGGGCGGGGTTGAGACTTGGCGTTGCCGCGGTCCGGCGCCAGACGACGACCAGCGCGAACGCCACCGCGAGCAACCCGATCACCATGAACGCGAGCGACAATCCGCTGCTCACGGTCACCCCTTTCCGTCCATAGCCCTCGGGGCACCCTTGTGTTGTAACTTCCGGTTCAGGGGTTTATGCCCTGGCGCGAGCTCTCGCACGCGGCGACGGGCTCGCCGACTGTTCTCCGGCCCAGCCTTCTGGTTACCTTACGTGTCTGGCTGATGCTCCTCCGCTGATGCTTTGCTGGTCCCTGGCCTGACTCTCCGTGCAGAGTGGGACAACATCTCGCTGCCGTGAGGTTAAGGCTTGATCACATTTTTATCAAGCAAAGCAATGCTGACCGCCGCGAACGGTGCGTTTCGTGGATGAAAGGTGCGTTAACGCGAGGGCGTTCGGGCTGGTGGGGGGCTTGCTTCTGGCTCGTTTCGGGCTTGCTTATGGCTTGCTTCTGGCTTGCTTCTGGTTGGAGCGGGGCGACGGCATGATCGTGGCCAGTTTTGGTCGCTATACGGCCTTGTGCCAACTCTGCATTGAGGGCCGGGGTGCGGGTCCAACAGGCTCAGCGGATATCGGTGCCGGGGCGGGTGCGTGCTGTCGCGGCGGCGAGCCATGCCCGGATATGGTCGTGATGGGCAGACCAGGCCGTCCACGCTGCCCTGGCCATGTCGGCGACGAGGCCAGCCCGGTCTTGAGCGTCCGCGAGGTCGCGCACGGTCAGCCGGTAGGCGTCGGGCCTGGGCACGATCAGGGGGTACTCGCGGCTGGTCCACGTGCCGATCATGTGCCGCAGCCGGGCCCCGGGGATGCCCTGCTCCAGGGACGCGCACAGGCTCATCAGGTGTACCGCGACCGACTGGCGATTGCGCCGGTCGGGGTTGGCGGCGTGCTGGACCGCGTACGAGTCCACCAGGTGCTGGATCAGCGTCGGCGCATCGTGGTCGGCGGCCAGGGATGCTTTCCAGCCCTCAAGCCCGCAGTACAGCGCCCAGCATCCCGGGGCGGCGTGCATGTAGGCGTGGACCGGGCCGGACGCATCCGGGACCACCGCTCCGCAGCCCGAGCACCTGACTTCGCGCACGGCCGCACGATAGCGGCACCGTCCCTACTTCTGGTAACTCATGAACGAGATGAGCAAGGGGGTTTACTCTCCGGGGTCCGGGTCGAGAAACTGGTCGGGGTCCAGGTCGAGGGCCTCGGCCTGGGCCTGGGCATCGCCTTCTTGCTCCAGGACTTCCTTGATCAGCCGGAAGACCAGGCCGGCCGGATAACCCTTGCGGGCCAGCGTGCCGGCCGCCCGGCGGATGCGGACCTCGGGCGGCTGGCCGCGGGTGCCCGCCATCTTCTGCTGCACCAGGCGCCGGGCGGTGACGACTTCCTGCTCGGGATCGAGAGTGTCAACCGCCTCGCGGATCTCCTCGCTCTGCACCCCCTGCCGGCGGAGCTCGGCGGACAGCGAGCGACGGGACAGCCCGCGGCTGTAGTGCCGGGACTCGACCCAGGCCCGGGCGAACGCCGCGTCGTCGATCAAGCCGACGTCGGCGAAGCGGCTCAGCACGGTCTCGGCGGCCTCGTCGGGCACACCGTGGCGGTGCAGCGCCTGGGCCAGCTGAGCCCGGGTCCGGGGCGCGATCGTCAGGAGCCGCAGGCAGATCTGCCTGGCCTGCGCTTCAGGGTCACCGACCTGCGTCCCGGCGGTCTCGGGCGTCCCGGGCGGTTCGAGCGTTCCGGGCGTCGTTGATGCCTTGGGCGCCTTGGGCGCTTTTTGCCCCTTGGGCGGTGACCCTGAAGCCTGTTTGGTGCGGGCCATTACTTGCTAGACGGTGACACCGGGCGGGGTCGCGAGGTTTCGCGGCGCACCGTTGCCCGCCCCGTTGCCGACCTTGATGGCGGGGGCTGGCGCGCTGGAGGTGGCATCCGCGTCGAGGCGCGCCCCGATGCCGAGCTTCTCCTTGATCCGCTTCTCGATCTCGTTGGCGGTGTCCTCGTTCTCGCGCAGGAAGTTACGGGCGTTTTCCTTGCCCTGGCCCAGCTGGTCGCCTTCGTAGGTGTACCAGGCGCCGGACTTGCGCACGATTCCCTGCTCCACGCCGAGGTCGATAAGACTGCCCTCGCGGCTGATCCCGATACCGTACAAAATATCGAATTCCGCGCTTTTGAAGGGAGGAGCGCAGTTGTGGACAACGACGTCCTCGGCGACCAGGTTGTGCAGGTCCGCCGCTTCGACGTCGAAGGTGCGGGCCCGCCGGGCAGGCAGGATCTCGCGGATCCGGGAGAACCAGAGCTGATCGGCCAGGATCTGGTCGAGGAACGGGTCGTCGAGCGCGTCGGCTAGGCGCTGCAGCCGGTCGCGGCGCATCCTGGACGCACCGAGCACGACCTTCATGCCGCCTCGCGGGTCTCCCGCATGCTCGCCGATCATCTGGGCGGCGAGTTGTGGGGTCACGCCCCGCTGCTCTAGATGGCTGAGGACGGGCTCTGCGACCTCCCCAGGCAGGTAGATCCGCTGCGATCCCCGGTACCGGCCGTCAAGGGCGGCGAGTTCCCGCGTTACCACCTGTCCGCGCGGTCCCCACATCGGGATCGCGTCAGCGAAGGCCGCGACATTCTCCACGCCGGAGACCCGGACCTCCCAGGCCGGGAGCTTGCCGGATATCCGGCGACCCTTGATGAGACCGCCCCGCTGGGCGCGCGGGTCACGCCGCTGGACACTGCTGCCGATGCCCCAGCGCAGCAGCAGCCAGTGAACCTGTTGAGCTAGCTGCTCCGATGTCGTGGAGAAGCCGACCCGGATTCCGCCGGTCTGCTCCCGGGAGACGTAGCCGTCGGATTCGAAGTAACCGAAAATCAGGTTGCCTACGACTTCCGCCGACACCTCGGGCGCGAAGAACTCGGATGGCACCTTCTTCATGGGCGCCAGGTATCCGAATATTCCGGCCCGGCGGCAGAGTTCGAGGACGCCGTTCTTCTCCCCTGGCCGATGCGAAAGAGCTAGGTCATCGGTTCCCTTTGGCTTCGCCTCGCAGCCCAGAGTGGCTGCGATCTTCGCCACGTCCTGCAGCAGAGATTCCTCCACGTTGATGAAGTGGATCGGCGTCTTCCCGCCGACGTACCCGTCGCCGATAAGGTAACCGAGCAGCCGGGCATGATCCGGCGGCATCGGCTCGTATGAACCGAAGCCCAGGAAGCTACGGGGCCGCGCCACCCGGTCGCCACGCGCGAGTTCTCCCGCGAGGCGCCAGCCGCGCTCGGTCAGGATCTTGTGGTCGGGCGTGACCCATAGCTCGGTGTTGTCACGCAGCCGGAGGCCGATGACCTCCTGCTCACCCTGGTCGAACCAGGACCGGACTTCGCGCACGCTCAGCTCGCCGTTCTTGTCGGCGGACACGACGTGGGCCGGGAGCCGCCCGTCGACGATTTCCTCGATCCGGTGAGTCAGCCCGGTCGCCGGGTCGAAGACCCGTGTTCCTTCGGCGAGGCACTTATTCTTTACGACCTTCACGCGGGTACGGTTGCCGACGGCATCGGTGCCGTCCTTCAGCGTCTCGATCCGCCGCACATCCAGGCGGACGGAGGCATAGAACTTGAGCGCCTTCCCGCCGGTAGTGGTCTCAGGCGACCCGAACATCACACCGACCTTTTCCCGCAGCTGGTTGATGAAGATCGCGGTGGTCTTGGTCTGGCTCAGGGCGCCGGTGATCTTGCGGAGGGCTTGGGACATGAGGCGGGCCTGGAGCCCGACGTGGCTGTCGCCCATCTCCCCCTCGATCTCCGCCTTGGGCACCAGGGCGGCCACCGAGTCGATAACGATGACGTCGATGGCGCCGGACCGGATCAGCGTGTCCGCGATCTCGAGGGCCTGCTCGCCGGTGTCCGGCTGGGAGACCAGCAGCGCGTCGGTGTCCACGCCGAGGTTCTTGGCGTAGTCCGGGTCCAGCGCGTGCTCGGCGTCGATGAACGCGGCGATGCCGCCCAACCGCTGCGCGTTCCCCACGGCGTGCAGCGCGACCGTAGTTTTGCCGGACGACTCCGGTCCGTATATCTCGACGATGCGGCCGCGCGGCAGGCCGCCGAGGCCGAGCGCGACGTCCAGCGCGATCGAACCGGTCGGAATCACCTCGATCGGAACGCGCGTCTCATCGCCGAGGCGCATGACCGAGCCCTTGCCGAACTGCCGCTCGATCTGAAGCAGAGCAGACTCCAGGGCCTTATCCCTGTCGCCGGCCCGCTCGGGGCTCGGCTTGGTGTTTCCTGCCATTGGGGACTCCCTGCCGGGATAAGGGGCTTGCGGGTACTTTCCGCATCGCCCGGGTCGTTCTTCGTCGTGGTCCCGCCGGTCATCCCGGCGGATCGGTGGACACGCTACGCGCCGCCACCGACATTTCCGTGCGCGCTCGTCCGCGGGGATCTCGTGGACCGTGACCCGTGGCACCGGCGGCCGGGATCACTTCCGTTGGATCAACTATAGAGCGAACGTACATTCGACCATGCGTGACACGCCGAAGAAGGCCGGAAATCCTTGGAAAACCGGGGCCGGCGCGGGCTGTGCGCGGCCATAGAGGGGCAGGGCCGGTGCGGTGCGGGGGCGGCCGCGGGCTAGCATCGGCACGAGTTGATTTAGCCGCTCTAGCTGCGAGGAGACTTCGGATGCCGCTCGATGAGGATGTGGTCCGGCTGGCCAAGGGCAAGAACCTGGCCACGGTGGTGACCCTGATGCCGGACGGGCAGCCGCAGGCGCTGCTCACCTGGATCGACACCGACGGCGAGCACGTCCTGGTCAACACCGAACCGCAGCGGCAGAAGGCCAGGAACGTGGCCCGTGACCCGCGCATCACCGTGCTGATCCGCGGCGACGACGCCTACGACTGGGCTGAGGTCCGCGGGCACGTGGTGGAGACCATCGGCGGTGAGGCGGCCCGGCAGCACATCGACGAGCTATCCCAGCGGTACAACGGCCACGAGTACACCAACCCCATCGGCCCGCAGGGCCGGGTGATCCTCAAGGTCGCCGCGGACAAGGTCAACACCCCGAAGCGGCTGGGCCGCCGCTGACGCCCTAACACAGCCGCCGCGGCAGGCCTTAACGCAGCCGCTGCGGTACGTCGAATGTGTCGACGACCGCCCGCCAGACCACCTTGGCGTCTACCCCGTCCGCCAGCGCGCGCTCGATCGTGCGGCCGCCCAGCTTGTCGAACACGAAGTCCTTGGCCACGCTCTGGGCGTATACGTCCCCGAACTGCGCCCCCATCCGGGCCCAGAAATCCGTCAAGCGCATCCGGCCAGCGTACTGCCGGGGCGGTCCTGCTCCGGAAGGCGCTGCTGCGGGAGGCTCTGCTGCGGGAGGCGCTGAGGGTGACCGGCCTGGGCCGGGGCGTGGCCGCCGGGCTGCGGACCGATTAGTTGGCGGACGCGCCGTCGTCTCAATCGGCACTTCTCGTTTTTCGTGGCGGCCCCGGGGCTCTTTGCCGCGGTCCGCGATCTAATCCAGCGGAGGTTCAGCATGGCTAATCTGCGAGCGCACAACATTGTCGTCTCGCTTGACGGGTACGCCACTGGGGAGGGCCAATCGCTTGACGCTGCCTTCGGACATGCGCAGCAGGAGTTCATGGAGTGGTTCGGGAAGCTCCGGATATGGCGGGGCCTCCTCCCGGACGGGAAGCTCGGGCCGGATGAGGCGATCGCTTCCGCCTGGGGGACGGCGATCGGGGCCGAGATCATGGGGCGAAACAAGTTCCGGCCCACCATCGGTCCCTGGCCCGAGGACGGCTGGCGCGGCTGGTGGGGCGAGGACCCGCCATTCCACACCCCCTGCTTCGTGATGACGCACTACGAGCGGGGACCGCTCACGGCCGGCGACACCACGTACCACTTCGTCAACGGCACCCCGGCCGAAGTACTCCAGCTGGCCCACAAGGCGGCCGGCGACCTGGATGTACGGCTCGGCGGCGGCCCCACCACCATCAACGAGTTCCTGGCCGCCGACCTCGTCGACTACCTGCACGTCGTGCAGGTGCCGATCGTGCTCGGCCGCGGCGTCCGGCTCTGGGACGGCCTGGACGGGCTGCATAAGCGGTACTCCGTCGAAACGCTCACCGTCCCCAGCGGCGCCACCCACTTGTTCTTCACCCGTTAGCCTCGGGCTTTCGCGGGATGGATTGGCCTACCTTCAGGTATGGGGCATTTCACGCAAGCGGGCCAGGCGGAGGCTGGGCCGCCCATGCTGGAGCGACTCGACGAGAACGCTCGCGTGGTGTTTGCCCGGGCACGGGACGAGGCCCGGGCCCTTGGCCGCGAGTGCATCGACACAGAGCATGTCCTACTCGGGCTCTGCCACTACGACGCCAAGGACAGCGACCCGGTACTGGCGCCCGCAGGTATCACGGCGCAGAGCGTCAGGGCATGGCTGGCGCAACACGGCGGCCAGCGCGGCGGGGCACCTGACGGATCGCTTCCGTTCACGCCGAACGTCTGGTTCGTCCTCCATCAAACGCATGTCGAAGCCGACGGCCGGCAGCATCAGTCCATCGGCCCGGCGCATGTGCTGCTAGCGCTGATCCGCTGCGCGAGCCTGGCGCCGGAGGCCGGGCGCCAGCCAGTCCAGACCAGCCCACCCGACCCGGATGTGGTCGCGGCCATGCTCCGTGACTGCGAGATCGATCTACGGGCGCTGCATGCCCGCGCGGCGGCGCGTGCGAACACTGACCGCGCCGGGCACGGCTTTCCTTTCCTTGGCGCGTGCTCCCGCTTGCCAGGCCGCGGGCGGCGATGGCTCTGGCGCGGCGCCGTCCTCGCTGGCTACGCGCCTTTCGCGGCCCTGGAAATCGTCCTGGCGCCGGCCACGCGGGTCATCGCCCTGGCGGCCGCTGTCATCGCGCCCATTGGGCTCTACCTGGTGATGGACGCCGTGGCGCGGCCGCAGTGGCGGCGGCGGATGGCCAGGGAGGACGTCGAGCCAATCGAGGCACCTGGCCTGCGCGCCGCTCTGGTGCCGGCCGGCCTTCGGGAACTCAAGGTCCTCTGTGACCCCCGCGGCCGTTTCACCGGGCGATCGAGGGGTGCGGCACGGCGTTTCGGCGGGGTCGGGATGATCTTCCTGCGATCGTCACTGAAGAAGGCACACCCGGATCTCACCCGGTTCATCACGGCACACGAGGCGGCCCACCTCGCGAGCGACGATGTGATGTCCCAAGGCCTGGCGGTGGCGTGCCTGGGAACCCTCATCGGTGTGGGCATCGCGACCAGGCTGACTGACATCTTGTGGGTTTACCTGCCCGCATTCGCCCTGATCGTGGCCCACAGCTGGGGCCAGGAGCTGGCCTGCGACCGGGTAGCCGTCCATACCGCGGGCCGGATCCCGGCCGAGGAGTACCTTGCCTATCTCGGCCGCGCCGACGCCAGACGCCGCAGCCGTCCCCTCCTGACGCGCATCAGGGCACAGCTTAGGGCCCGGCGCACCCATCCACCCGGTCGCATGCGGCGCGGTGCCCTCGAGCGAACCATCGCGAAGGCCTCGGCCGCCTCCTTAGGGCGGGGCGGAGCCCGGCACACAGAGTCCGTTTGGACCGATGTGTCGTTTTTCAAATGGTGGGAACTAGAGGAGGCAGAGGCGCACTTTCGAGTCTGAGGGTGCGCTGCCCGACCGGAGGGCCGGCCCAGGGGACCGGGCGCGGCGGGCACGCGCGTGATGGAGGGCGGATGGCTGCGCCTGCGGGGGTCGGCAGCGGGTCTGCGCGAGAACCGGCTACTCCTGAGCCGACCGCCACCGAGCCGGTCACTGCTGAGTCAGCCGCTACCGAGCCGGCCGCTACCGAGCCGGTTGCGGCAGAGCCTTTGGCGCTGGGGGTGGCGGTTCCGGAACCGTCGCGACCAGCCCCTGGGGAGAGCGTGGCCGCTCCGGAACCGTCGCCACCAGCCTCTGGCGAGAGCGTGGCCGCCGAGGTACATGCCGGGGAGCGCCGCGGGGTCAGCCGGCTGGCGGTAGCGGGGGTGATCCTGGTGCTTGTGGCGGTGGCGGTGGCGGCCGGGGTGCTGGTGGTGGCGACGCACGGCTTCCGGCACAAGACTGTGGTCACGTACCGGCCGGTCCCCGCCGTATTCAGTCTGCGAGCGGGCGACTGCCTCAATTCGTCGCAGAACGGACTGTCGGTCACGGTCTTGTCCTGTGCCACGCCGCACGAGGCGGAAGTGTTCGCGACGTTCAGCCTGACCGGATCGTCCTGGCCCGGCAACGCGGCCGCGCAACAGCAGGCCAGCAGCGGCTGCGCGAACCGGATCGCGGGCTACCTGAACCCGCAGCTGCTGAACGCGGGCCTGGCCCAGCAGTACGTCTACCCCAACCAGGACGCCTGGCAGGCGGGCGTGCGCACCGTGGTGTGCGAGGTCAGCTCGGCCAGCGGGCCGCTCACTGGTTCGGTCCGCAATAGCGGCTGACCGCCGGCGGATAGCCCGCGAGCTTGCTACCTCGACCAGGCGACCGTCCTGGTGATCACCTCATGAGGTGAAGAACTCCACCAGGACCGGGGCGAGCACACCCGGGCTCACCTCATGCGTCTGACCCTCCAGCGTCCGCAGTCGGCCCTGCGGGATCGCGTGGCTCAGCACCCGCGCCGCGTCGGGCATGAACGGAAGGCTCGCGTCGCCCGCCATCACCAGGGCAGGCACCGAGACACGCGCGGCCAGGTCGGTCGGCACCGACCAGGGCTCGCCCAGGATGGCGGCGTGGTCGTAGGCCAGCGTCGGCGCCACGGCTTCCATACCGGGCCAGAACGGCGCGCGGCGCATGCCGTCGATCTGCTCGGCGGGCATGCCGACAAACCGCATGAACAGGGCCACCGCGTCGCCTCGACGGCCTTCGGCCAGGGCCGCTCTCAGCTGCCCGAGGTACTGGCTCCAGGAGGCCTGCGCGCCAGGGTCGTTGTTGTAGGGCGGCTCGTACATGGCGATCTTGCTGACCTTGCTGCTGAGCCTGATGGCCGCTCGCATGGCCAGGGGCCCGCCGGAGGAGTGGCCGTAGAGGAACGCCGAGCCGCCGGCGCGGTCGATCAGCGCCTCGATGTCGTCGATCTCCCGGTCGACCGCGTAGGGCAGCGTGTCTCCGCTCTCGCCGCGGCCGCGGCGATCAAAGCCGTAGACCGTGAAGTGGGGCGCGAGCAGTTTGGCCAGTTCCGATCCGGAGCCGGACGAATGGACGGTCAGCGCGCCGTCGACCAGGATCAGGGCCGGTCCCTCGCCCTGCTTGTCGTAAGCGATCGTCGTGCCGTCGGGTGAGCTCAGTGTGTTCATAGTTCAGTGTGGCTGCGCCGGGGGTGCAGTCAGCCACTCGCCGTGGCGCATGACCGCGCGGGGGTGGAAGTCGTCGTCGCAGACGACCAAGTCCGCGGCCAGGCCCGGCCTCAGCGCACCGGTACGGTCGGCGAGGCCGAGCACGCGGGCCGGGGTGGTGCTCGCGGCGGCGGCTGCGTCGGGGACGGGCAGGCCCGCGGCGATCGCGTGCCGGACTACGTCGGCCAGGGTGGCGGTGGAGCCGGCGATCGCGGCGTCGCCGCCGGGACCGGGACGGCCCGGGTCTTCGAGCAGGCGGGCCACTCCCCCGGCCACGGTCACTCGCTGCGAACCGAGCTGGTAGTTGCCGTCCGGCATCCCGGCGGCGGCCATGGCGTCGCTGACCAGGACCAGCCGGCCAGGACCCGCGGCGCGGGCGGTCAGGCGGACCATGATGTCGTCCAGGTGCACGCCGTCGGCGATCACCTCGCAGGTGACCTCGTCCCGGTCCAGCAGGGCGCCGACGGCGCCGGGCTCGCGGTGATGCGGCGGCCGCATGCCGTTGAACAGGTGGGTCGCGTGCGTCGCGCCCGCGTCGATGGCGGCCAGGGTGACCTCGGCGGTGGCGTCGGTGTGCCCGACGGCCACGGTCACCCCGGCTCGCGTCGCGGCCTGGATCACTGCGAACGCGCCGGGCAGTTCGGGGGCCAGGGTGATGACGCGCAGGTGGCCGCGGGCCGCGGCGTGCAGGCGCTCGAAGACGGCCACGTCGGGGGCGATCATGTGCCGTGGGTCCTGGGCGCCGCGGCGGGCCGGGGAGAGGAACGGGCCCTCCAGGTGCAGGCCGGCGATGACGCCGTCATCGGCCAGCCCTCCCAGCAGGCCGGCCCGCGCCTCCAGTTCGGCGAGCGGCGCGGTGACCAGACTGGCCAGCACGGTCGTGCTCCCCTGCCCGCCGTGGAACGCGGCGGCCTGCCGGGCCTGGTCGCTGGTGCCCTCGGTGAACGACGCACCGCCGCCGCCGTGGACGTGCACGTCGACGAACCCGGGCAGCACCCATTGTCCGCGCAGGTCGACGGCGGGTAGCTGCTCATGCGGGTCGCCAGACCCGACCGCGTCGATCACGTCCCCGGCGAGGCGGATCCAGCCGGGGCTGAGGACGCCGTCCGGCGTGACTATGCGGCCGCCCTCCAGCAGAAGCATCAGGTCAGGATGACAGAACGCGACAGCGCGCGGGGCTGGTCCGGGTCGATGCCCTGGCGTTCGGCCAGCTCGACGGCGAGCCGCTGCGCGCCGGTCAAGCCGACCAGGGGGTCAGCGTCGGAGCCGAGGACCATGGCCCCAGTACGGCGGGCGTCGGCCAGCAGGCTGGGCGGCACCTGACCCAGGGCCCAGACCACGGTGCTCTCGTCGCTGACGCTGATCGGGCCGTGCCGGTACTCCAGCGCCGGATAGGACTCGGCCCAGGTCCGCGAGGCCTCGCGCAGCTTCAGCGCCGCCTCGTCGGCGACCGCGGCCGCCCAGCCGCGGCCGAGGAAGGTGAACTCGCGGTGTTCGGCGAGCCCGGGCGGCAGCGGGCGGGCCAGCTCACGGGCGGCGGCGTCGGGCAGGGCGCGGAGGTCTTCGCCCAGGTGAGCCCGGAGCAGGACGAGCGCGCTGGTGATGAAGCGGCTGGAGACCACGGACCGTTCGGCAGAAAAATCTAGCAGGACTACGGCGCCGGCCTCTTGCACGAGCGGCGAGCCCGGGTCGGCGGCGATCGCCGTGGTCCGGACCCCCGCCGGGGCGTGGCGGAGGGCGTCGAGGACTTCGGTGGTGGTGCCGGTGCGCGACACGTACACCATGCGGTCGTAGCGCCTGGCGGCCGGGATCTCCGAGGCCGGGAAGGCGTCCGTCTCGCCGCGGCCCGCGGCCTCGCGCAAGGACGCGTAGCAGCGGGCGACGTTGAGCGAGGAGCCGCAGCCGACCACCGCGACCCGCTCGCCGGGCGCGGGCAGCGCCGACCCGGCCGAGGCCGCCAGCTCGATCGCCTTGGCCCAGCATTCCGGCTGACTGGCGATCTCGTCCATCAGGTGACTCATCGCAGGCTCCCTACGAGCACTAAAACTGCAACTTTTTGATCTATTAGCTTCCTATTGAGCAGTATAGATCAGTTGGGTTGGGAGATAGAGCGAGGTGGTCGCGCTCTGGTGGCTGTCGTGCGGCCGGGGGTCACGGTTGACCGGGGGTGCTTGAAACCGGGCTGAGGCGGGGCCGCGGGGGCGGGCGGTCAGGCGGTCAGGCGGTCAGGCGGTCAGCCGGTGACGACGCGGATGCCGCGTTCGGTGAAGGCGGCTAGCAGGGCGGGCT
>Ga0210383_10002254_pt1 | contig 17475 bp, 14 predicted proteins | sample IncBWC14OmetaG_FD_160072 | JGI IMG/M metagenome (GOLD analysis project Ga0210383, IMG submission 160072) | Forest soil microbial communities from Barre Woods Harvard Forest LTER site, Petersham, Massachusetts, United States - Inc-BW-C-14-O ...
TGAGTTGCGTGTCGCCCGCTTCGCGGAGTATATAGAACGAGTTCCCTTTCTTGCGAAGAGGCCGGCCTGGTGTCTGAATTAATGCTTGAAATCACCGTGGAATCGCTGGACACGGCTTTGGCTGCCGAACGCGGTGGCGCGGACCGCATTGAATTGTGCGCGCAGCTGATTCACGGCGGGCTGACGCCTTCGGTGGATGCAATGCGCACTGTCCACGAAGAGCTGGAGATCGCGGTTTTTCCGATCATTCGTCCGCGCGCGGGGAATTTCGTTTACACGGACAAGGAATTTGCTGCCATGAAGCGCGATATCTCCGTGGTTCGCGATTTAGGGATAGACGGAGTGGTCTTTGGGCTGCTGCGTGCCGATGGTTCGATCGACATCGAACGCACCACGGAACTGGTGGAATTGTCGCGGCCGCTCGAAGTGACGTTTCACCGCGCGTTTGATGCGACGCCGGATCTGTTGCAAGCGCTGGAAGACGTGCTTGCCACCGGCGCTGCGCGCATTCTGACGGCCGGCGGTGCGGCGGCCGTTCCTGCGGGCCTGCAGACTCTGCGTGAGCTCGTGCGATTGGCCGGGGACCGGGTAGTGATCATGCCTGGCGGGGGATTGGACGCAACAAATATAGGCAAAATGGCCGAGCAGACGCGGGCGCGGGAATTTCACTCGGGGCTGGGGAGTGTGTTGCCTTATGGCAGCAGCAATTTACAGAGGTTTGAGTCGGAGATTCATGCGATGAAGCGGACGTTGAAGGAGAGTGCATATTAGGGTTAGCCCTATTGAGGTCCTGTGGGTCGTTTTTCTGTAAAAGCGGTCGGAGCTGCGGCACTCGAAATAACCCGAGATGCCGGCCGGAAGGCGCGGCGCTACGAGGACAGCGTGTTTCGTTTAGTGGATCGTGTCAGGCTTTTTGGGCTTGGCGGCGTAGGAATGTTGGGACGTCTAGGTCGTCCTTGGCTACTTCGGGAGTTACGTCGCGTACGTTTTGTTTAACCTGGTTGACGACGCTGGGAGGAGTAACAGGTAGCTCGGGTTGCTCCGGCACTTCGCGGCCGGCCTTCCAAGTGCGTGGCAGGAAGGATTGCTTTTGCGGGATCTGTTTCTTCGCCGTGTCCTTGAAGCCGGCGGCAATTACGGTGATTTTCACCATGTCCTTCATGGCTTCATCCATCACCGCGCCAAAAATAATGTTGGCATTCTCATGCGCCGCTTTTTGAATCACACTGGAGGCTTCGTGCACCTCTTGCAAAGACAGCGAAGAGCTGCCGCAAATATTAATGAGGATTCCTTGCGCGCCCTGGATGGAATTGTCTTCGAGTAATGGACTGGAAATGGCGCGATTCGCGGCGTCTACCGCGCGGTTTGAACCGCTGGCGACCGCCGTGCCCATCACGGCGTAGCCTTGGCCGTGCATGATGGTGCGAACGTCGGCAAAGTCTCGGTTGATGATGCCGGGCACGGTGATGATGTCAGAGATGCCCTGCACAGCCTGGCGCAGAATGTCGTCGGCGATGCGGAAAGCATCGAAGAAGCTGGTGCCGGGTTCGACGGTTTCCATCAAGCGCTCGTTCGGAATCACGATGACGGTGTCCACGACGCCGACCAGTTCCTGCAGCGCTTGTTCCGCTTGCAGCATGCGGCGCTTTCCCTCGAAAGCGAATGGCTTGGTGACGACGGCTACGCTTAGCGCGCCCAGTTCGCTCGCCAGCGAAGCCACTACCGGGGCCGCACCGCTGCCGGTGCCACCGCCGAGGCCGGACGTGATGAAAATCATGTCCGAACCTTCCAGTGCTTCAATAATTTTTTCAGTGTCTTCGAGCGCGGCTTTGCGGCCAACCTCTGGATTCGCGCCCGCACCAAGCCCTTTGGTGAGCTTCGCGCCGAGCTGCAATTTCACGGGCGCCTGAGACATTTTCAGCGCCTGCAGATCCGTGTTGGCGGTGATGAACTCAACGCCTTCCACCTTGGCGCGGATCATGCGGTTCACCGCGTTGCACCCGCCGCCACCGACACCAATCACCTTAAGCTTTGCGGGCTGCAACTCTTCGCTAAAGCTCATCCGGATACCTGCGTCTTTCGCTGTCATGCTGTTCCCCCCGTTCCGGCTGGTGAAAGTCCTTTATAAATCTCGTGTAAAGGCGTTTCCACAGCCAGTTTTACCAGCCTGTGGAAAAAGTCTTCCCACGGTCTGCCTGGAGCCTCAGGCCCCGGCAAACATTGCGCGCAATTTGGACACCAAACCGCCGGGCTTAGCCGACCCGGCTTTTTTAGCTTTTGCCGCGCAGAGCACTAAACCGACGACCGTCGCATATTCCGGCTGAGCGACCTGGTCGGGCAGATCGGTGATGCCGCGCGGTTGGCCCATACGCACCGGCAAATGGAAACTGTGCTCGGCTAGATCCTGCAAACCGTTCAGACGCGCGCCGCCACCGGCCAGGACGAATCCCGCGGGGATTTGCTTCATCAACCCTGCGCGGTGCAAGTCGTCGGCGATGAGCGCGAGCAATTCCTGGGCCCGCGGCTCGATGATCTCCGTGAGCATGTGCGCAAAAATCGTTCGAGGCGGACGATCGCCTACACTGGCAATTTCGATTGAGCCATCGTCGCGAAGCAATGCCGCGGCAGCACATCCATGATGGCGTTTGATGCGTTCGGCTTCGGGGATTGGCGTGCGCAGGCCTACTGCCAGATCGTTGGTGAAATGATCGCCGCCAATAGCCACGGCGCCCGTATGGCGAACCACACCGCCCCCGTAGACGATGAGTTCTGTCGTGCCGCCGCCAATGTCGAGAAGGCAGCAGCCCAAATCGCGCTCATCCTGCGTGAGGCACGCTTCCGCGGAAGCGAGAGGCTCGAGCACAGTGTCGTTGATTAAGATACCGGCCTTGTTCGCCGCGGTAACAAGATTTTGCGTGGCGGAACTGGAGGATGTGACGATGTGTACGTTTGCCTGAAGGCGCTGGCCGACCATGCCGATGGGGTCGCGGATGCCGTCTTGCGCGTCCACGCGAAATTCATGAGGCAGAACGTGGAGAACTTCACGATCCTCAGGCAGAGAAATGTTTCGCGCGGTATCGATAGCGCGGCGAACGTCTTCGCGTTCGATATCGCGGGGCCGGGCACCTAGTGAGGCTCCGCCCTGACAATTCACGCCGCGCACGTGGCTTCCGGCCACGCCGATGACGGCGGACTCCACGGGGACGTTGGCGACGCTTTCCGCTTCTTCCACCGCGCGCCGGATGGAGCTGACAGTGGAATCGAGGTTCACGATCAATCCTTTACGCAGCCCTTTGGATTCGGCTGCGCCGAGAGCGAGGAAACGCACCTGCTCGTCTTCCATCTCCGCAAGCAACGCGCAGGTCTTGGTGCTGCCGATGTCCAGCCCGACCAGATATTTGTCTTTCTTTGCCAAAATCGTCTCCCTGTCGAATCGTTATCTGTTCTTCGCGGCAGTTGTGCTGGTGTCGGGGTTCACCACCACTTGCCGGGAATACTGAAGATCAATGGAATGCACTGTTCCGGAATTGGCCTGCCACTGCGCAAAATTTTCCACGAGCATCCGGAATTTACCGGTGAAATCGGTTTGACCAAAGTGCACGGTGACGGCGTGCGCGTCGGTGTTGCCGCCCAAGCCAGCCATCACGACACGCAGATCGCGCGGATTGCTTAAATCCAATTCGCTGATTTGGTCGGATGATCCTGGCTTCACAAGGTCGACATCTTTCATGAATTCCTGGTACGTCTGCATGCGCCTTTCCCGATCTTCCCTGGGCAGGCTTTCGGACAATCCGGTGACGATGGGGAAATGGAAATCTTCGCCCTCGGGGCGGTCGAGCAATACGCCATGCGCGTCCACTAGAGTCAATTCGGTGCCATTTCGAAAAAACGCAATGGGAGTGCGTTCCGTTATGAAAACGCGCACACGGTTCGGCAAGATTCGCTGCACGCTCGCCTCTTCCACCCAAGGCAGTTCTTCGATCTCCATCCGCCGCTTATCCAGCGGGATTTTCAACAAGCTAAGGCCACGATCACGTGAGAAGAGCTTCTGAACATCTTCACGCGCGACGATGCGGTTGCCGTTGACCTCGATCTGATCCGGCTTCACCAGCAACATCTGCGGAGAGTAGAGCAAGTAGCGTACCGAAAACACAGTAACGCCCAGAGCTGCGGCTCCCACGAGCGTCCAAACAAAAACCTGGCGATAATAGGTACCGGTCCTGCCGCTGAATTTCTTGCGGCGAATCTCCACCGGCTTTTGGCGGCGCAGGTAGCGCGGCTCGTCTTCGGAGACAAGTTCGGGGCGGTACGGCTCATGTTCTGCCGCCGCGGAAGAAGCGTTTCGCTGGATGGGCTTTACGCGTTCCAAACGACCACCTCGTTTTCGAGAATTACTCCATAAACTTTTCGAACGCGCTCGCGCACGTCGGAGATCAGGCCGAGCATATCGGCTGCGGAAGCGCGGCCGGCATTGACGAAGAAGTTGGCGTGGCGATCGCTGACGCGTGCGTCGCCCAAGGTGAGGCTTTTCAGGCCGAGTTCATCGATCATGCGCCCGGCGGAGGCGCCCGGAGGATTCTTGAAGATGCAGCCGGCGCTCTTTTGGCCCAAGGGCTGGCTGGCGCGCCGCTTTTCGTTGCAGATACGAATGCCTTGAATGATTTCCGCGAACGGCTTGGAGGGAAGTCGGAGCTTCACTGACAGCATCATATCATCGGGTGCAAATGAAGTGTGCCGGTATTCGAACGAAATTTGATTGCCTGTGAGAATTTCTATCTTGCGCGCGGCCGCCCGGTAAACTTTTACCTCGCACACGTAGGAACCGATCTGTATGCCGTAGGCTCCGGCGTTCATGCGCAGTGCACCGCCCACCGTGCCGGGCACGCCGATCAAGCCTTCCATGCCTCCCAGATTGTTTTTGGCGCAAAGTGTGACGGTTTTGCCCAGATCGGCGGCGGCATCCACGCTGGCTACGTCGCCGTCGATCACGACGTCTGGATTTAGCTGACCCAATTGCAGAACGACGAAGGGAAGCTCGCCATCCATCACCAGGAGATTGGAGCCGCCTCCGAGGAATTTGTAGCGGACGACGGCGTCTTCGAGAAGATTCAGCAGATCCGGGATGGAATCGTGGCGGTTGACGCGCAGCAAATCCGTGGTGCCGCCGATGCCGAGCGAGGTCAATTCTGCCAACGACACCCCGCGCAGCAGCTCCACCTGCAACTTCGGCAAGACTTCCAGAATTTTGGCGTTCTCAACCCGCATCTCTTACCCCTTCACTTAGACGCAACTCCGAGCCGAGCAGTACGGCCAGTTCGTTGCTGGCTCGGCTAACGTTTCCGGCGCCGATGGTCAGGATCGCATCGCCGGGCCGGGCCTCCCGCAGCAGAAACTCAATGGCGCTCTGCATGGACTGGAAGTAGTGCACATTTTTGTGGCCGGCTTCGCGAATGCTGTTGGCCAGGGCTTCGCTGGTAATGCCGGGAATCGGAGCTTCACTGGCGGCGTAAATATCGAGCAAGGCCAAGATGTCGGCTTGATTGAAGGCACGTGAAAAATCGTCCCAGAGATGCTGCGTGCGGGTGTAACGATGCGGCTGGAACAGCACGAGCAAACGACTGAATTTGCAGCCACGCGCGGCTTCGAGAGTGGCCCGGATTTCCGCGGGGTGGTGGCCGTAATCGTCGACGACCGTGATGCCATTGACCGTGCCTTTAATGTCGAAGCGCCGGCCGACGCCGGCAAACTTCGCCAAACCTTCTCGAATTAAATCGGAGGCGACATTGAGGTAAAGCGCGACAGCCGCGGCGGCGGCGGCATTTCTAACATTGTGAATGCCGGGAGGATGCGGCAACTCAAACATGCCGAGGTCTTCGCCTTTGTAAGTTAGGCGGAATTGGCTGCCAAATCCATTGCTATTGATATCGCTGATTACGAGATCGGCCTGGCTGGATGTGCCATAGGTGATGATGGGGCGCTTGACGTTGGGAATAATGGCTTGGACGTTGGGCTCATCGAGACAGAGGACAGCGGCACCGTAAAAAGGAACGCGGTTGACGAATTGCAGGAACGCGCTCTGAATGTCTTCGAGTGAGGCATATTGATCGAGATGCTCGCGATCGATGGTGGTTACGACTGCCACCACTGGCGCAAACATGAGGAAGCTGCGATCGCTCTCGTCGGCTTCCACGACGAAATATTCGCCCTTGCCGACGCGTGCGGTGGTTCCTGCCTGATTGACGCGGCCGCCGATGACGAATGTTGGATCGAGGTGAGCCGCTGCCAGGATCGAGGCGACCATGGAGGTGGTGGTGGTTTTTCCGTGAGCGCCGGCAACCGCGATGCCGTATTTCAGGCGCATCAGTTCGGCAAGCATCTCCGCGCGTGGAATCACGGGGATTTTGCGTTTGTGCGCTTCCAGCACTTCCGGATTGTCGGCTTTCACCGCCGACGAAATCACAACGACGTGAGCGTCTTCCACGTTTTCCGCGTTGTGGCCTTCGTAAATCGTGGCGCCCAGATCCTGCAGGCGCTCCGTGATTGTGGACGGCTTTGTGTCCGAGCCAGAGACGGAATAGCCGAGGGTGAGCAGGACTTCTGCGATTCCGCTCATGCCGATGCCGCCGATTCCCACCATATGAATTCTCTGAAAATTGCGAAACGATACCATCATGTGCCTCTTGGTTCTTTCCGGCTCGACCGCCGCTCGGCCTCTTCGATCAAATCGACGATTTCGCGCACAGCGTTAGGGTGAGCCAGGCTACGCGCGTTCGCCGCAAGCTTTTCCATCTCTCCGGGCTGGTCCAAAAGAGAGAAAATTTCCTTGGTCAAACTTTCTGCGGTGAGTTCCGGTTCGGCAATCAGGCGCCCCGCTCTGGCGTTGACCATTTCCTGCGCGTTGCGTAACTGGTGGCTGTCCGTCGCTTTCCCGAAGGGAATGAAGATCGCTGCGCGGCCCGCTGCTGCCACTTCCGCAGCGGTAATCGCTCCGGCCCGGCAGACGATCATGTCCGCCCAGGCGAAGCGTTCCGCCATGTTGGAAAGGAAGGCCGCGACTTCCACCTGCATTTCCTGTCGCGCGTATGCGGCCCGCACATTATTATAGTCGCGCTCGCCGGTTTGATGCACAATCTGCATCTCCGCTTTTCGTGTCGCAAGAAATTCTACCGCCTCCATAAAGGTGCGATTGATCGGAAGCGCGCCTTGACTGCCTCCGGTTACGAGCAGGCGGAAGGGTTTTTCCGGCTTTCGCGGCGAGATGGCGAAGAATTCCGGGCGTACGGGGCATCCTGTTACCACCGCGCGAGATCCCCAGGCTTGGGCGGAAACCTCGTAGCCCGTGGCAATGCGTTTTGCCAATCTTGCCAGCAGCTTATTGGTCAGGCCAGGCTTGGCGTTTGGCTCAAATATTACGTTGGGAATTCCACGCATCCATGCGGCCAGCAGCGTCGGCCCGGCGGCATAGCCACCGACACCGAAGGCAACGGCGGGATTGTGCCGTTTGAGCACTTTCATGGCGTCCCAGAGTCCTGTTCCGAGCATTCCCAAATTTTTCAGCAGCGTTGTGCCGCCTTTTCCTTTCAGTCCGGCCACGCGAATGGTTTCCAACGGCAGCCCCGCCGCGGGCACCAGTTTCATCTCAATTCCGCGTTGCGTGCCTACTAAAACCACTTCTCGCTCCTTCCCTCGCGACAGCCACTCTTGCGCAATGGCGATCGCCGGAAACACGTGCCCGCCGGTGCCGCCTCCCGCGATCAGCAGTTTCACCGTCGGCCTCTCAAGCCTGCAGGCCTGCGTTGCTGCTGCCCTGTTGCGCCACGTTCAAGAGCACACCCGTCGCAAGCAGCATAACCAGCAAACTCGATCCACCGTAACTAACGAAGGGAAGCGGAATGCCTTTTGTTGGCATCATGCCGAGCACCACGGCGAAATTGATGAGCGCTTGAAACAGCACCATGGCTGTTGCGCCGAGAGCGAGCATACGACCGAATCCGTCGGGAGCGTTAAACGACGCGCGCAGTCCTCGCCAGGCATAAGCGGCGAATAACGCGATGATGATTGCGGCGCCGATGAAACCCAATTCTTCACAAATCACAGCGTAAATAAAATCCGTGTGCGCCTCGGGCAAGTAAAACAGCTTTTGTTTACTTTCCATCAGGCCAACGCCGGTAAAGCCGCCGCTGCCGACAGCGATCAACGATTGCAGCAATTGAAATCCGGCGCCTTGAGGATCGGTTTCCGGATGCAGGAACGCGGTAAGCCTGGCGTTGCGGTAGGAAACATGGGTAATCAAGAAGAAGAGCACCGGGGTGGCCGCAGCGACTCCAACGGCAAGCCATTGCCAGGAAAGGCCCGCGACGTACAAAATCGCGGTCATGATCAGAACGATGTCGACCGACGTGCCGAGATCAGGCTGCAGGACGATCAAAGCCACGCAGATCAGGATGGGAGCTACGGCGGGAAGAATGCTATGCAGCAAATCTTCCTTGCGAAATTCGAGCCTGGTGGCGGCGCGGCGCTTCAGGTCCAGAAACCATGCCAGGTAGAGAATAACCGCAAGCTTGGCGAGTTCCGACGGCTGAATCTGCGCGGGGCCTAACTTGATCCAACGGTGAGTGGCGTGAGACTTGTCCAGGAAAAACGTGCCGATGAGCAAGATGACGACCACGCAGAGAACGGAGTAGACAACTGCCGGCTCGCGCAGTTTGTGGTAATCGAGTTTCATCAGCGCGAACATTCCGAGCAGGCCAACGACCAGCCACATGATCTGGCGGAGAACGAAATGGTAGGAATGGCCGAACTGTTGTTGCGCGGTCACCGCGGAGGCACTGAAAATCATCACGGCGCCCACCAGGCAAAGCATTACGGTCACTCCAAACAACCACCGGTCTGTATCTGAACGTCTGGCCACGTGGATTATCCCTTTCCCGCAGATTGCCCGGATGAAGTTTGAGCGAGTGCGCGAACCAGTTCCTTGAAGACACGGCCGCGATGCTCGTAATTCTGAAACTGATCGAAGCTGGCGCAGGCCGGGGCAAGCAGAACGATGTCTCCTGGTTGCGCGGCGTGGGAGGCTATGGTCACCGCGTTGTCGAGCGTGCCGGCGCGCTCGATGGCCACGCTGCCAGCGATCTGCTTGTCGATCTTATCCGCGGCCGCGCCGATCAGCAGAGCGAGAAGGGCTTTGTCGCGAAGAGGTTTTTGTAGGACCGTGTAATCGCTGCCTTTGTCTTTGCCACCGAGAATGATCAGGATTCTTCCGGGAAACGCGTCGAGCGCTTTCAAAGTGGCGTCTACGTTGGTGGCTTTGGAATCGTTGCAATAGCGCACGCCGGAAATTTCGGCGACGAATTCCAGGCGATGCTCGACGCCCGCGAAACTTGTTACCGCTTCCGCGATGGTTGGCGCGTCAACGCCTGCGAGACGTGCGGCGGTCGCAGCTGCCAGAACATTTTCGAGGTTGTGCGCGCCGGGAAGCGGGATTTCGGCAATCTTCATGACGAACTCTTCCTTGCCATGGTGGAGGATCACAACGTCTTCGCCCATTGCACAGGCCCCTTGTTTAACGGGTTGTTTGCGGCTGAACCAGAACAACTGCGGCTTGCGTGGCGCCAATTCCACCGTGGGCGCGTCGTCGGCATTCAAGACCGCGGCGTCCAGTTCGGTCTGCTTCCTGAAAATGCGCGCTTTCGCAGCAGCGTAGACTTCGAGGGTTTTGTGGCGGTCGAGATGGTCAGGCGTAAGATTCAGAAACACCGCGATGTCCGGTCGAAACCTGTCCGTCAATTCCAATTGAAAGCTGCTGAGTTCCACGACTGAGACCGTTTCCGCGCTCATCTGATCGACGCAGGCAATCAGTGGCGTACCAACATTTCCGGCGAGGATGGCTTTTTTCCCGGCTGTTTTCAGAATGTGATGGAGCAAAGTGGTGGTCGTTGTTTTCCCGTTGGAACCGGTGATGCCGATCATCTCGCCTTCGAGAAAACGGTAGGCCAGTTCGATTTCGCTCCAGATGGTAATGCCCTTCGACCGAGCTTTCATCAAAAGCGGATCGTCGGCAGGCACGCCCGGACTGGGAACGATCAGGTCCTGCGCCAGATAGGTTTGCTCCGCGTGGCCGCCCAGTTCGAGAGTTACTCCAGCGCTGCGCAACTTCGCAAGCACGTCGCCAAGTTCGCTTTCCGGTCGCGTGTCCGTGGCGGTCACGATCGCCTTGTGTTTTGCGCAGAACAAAGCCGTTGCCACTCCTGTCCGCGCCAGCCCCACGGCCAGCACGCGCATCTTCCGCAACTCAATCGATCCCGGCATCCGCGTTAACGTTCGTTCCCATATGCAAAATTCATCGCAATTTCAACGTGGTAAGCGCAAACAGCGCAAAGACCAGCGCTACAATCCAAAAACGGACGATCACTTTGCTCTCGCTCCAGCCCAACAATTCAAAATGGTGGTGAATGGGCGCCATGCGAAAGATGCGTTTGCCGCGCAGCTTGAAGGAGCCGACCTGAAGGATCACGGAAAGCGCTTCAACCACGAAAATTCCGCCGACAAAGACCAGAAGCACTTCCTGCTTGATGATGACAGCGATAGTGCCAAGCGTTCCGCCCAAGGAGAGAGAGCCCACGTCTCCCATGAACACTTCCGCGGGATGCGCGTTGTACCAGAGAAAGCCGAGTGATGCTCCCACCAACGCGCCGCAAAACACAGTGAGTTCGCCAACGCGCGGGATGTATTGAATCTCAAGGTATGTTGCCCAGCGGAAGTTACTGCTGACATAGGTCAGCACCGTGAGCGCGCCAGCCGCAATCACGGTGCAGCCAATCGCGAGCCCGTCCAAACCATCGGTGAGATTCACGGCGTTGGAGCTGCCGGTGATGACGAGCGCGACGAACAAAAGGAATGGCAGGAAGGCAAGCGGCCACAAATGCCCAGAATGCAAGAGGCTGTGAATCACCAGGTCCGGGCGGAATCTTTTCACGAACGGAAAAATCAATTGCGTGGAGTACGCGCTATGCGTTGCCAGCACCAGCAAAACGAAACCTACAAAGGAACTGACCGCGATCTGCAGCACGATTTTGTTTTTGCCGGTTAAGCCCAAATTGCGGCGTTTGGCGACCTTGGCGTAGTCGTCCACAAAGCCGATGACGGCGAAGGCGATTAAGGCAAAGAGCGCCAGCATCACGTAAGGATTGGACAGGTCCGCCCACATCAGTACGGGCACAGCGGTGGAAATTACGATCAGCACGCCGCCCATCGTCGGTGTACCGGCTTTTTTCTTGTGCTCCTGCGGACCTTCTTCGCGAATGTATTGGCCGATCTGCAACTCGCGCAGCTTGCGGATCAGCCACGGTCCAAATACCAACGCAAGAAACATGGCGGTGAGGCTGGCGTACACGGTGCGGACGGTGATGTAGCGAAATACGTTCAGCGGGCTGAAATATTTTTGCAGGACATGGTAGAGGAGGTAGTAAAGCATGTCAGTGGCCCCCTCCGGAGACCGAAGGCGCATCGACGGGGGCGAACCGGCCCAGCAGAGCTTCGACGATCTTCTCCATCTTGACGCTTCGCGAACCTTTCACGAGCAATAAGTCGTCGGACTTGACGAAATCGGCTAAAAAGTCGGCGGCTTCCGTGGGTGTCGCGAAAAATTTTGTTTGTTCACGACGGAGGCCGGAAGCGACCGCACCTTCGACGATTTGCGCCGCATCGCCCTGGACGCCGATGACGAAATCGATCTTTCCGGACTTCGCGGCTTGCTCGCCTGCTTCGCGATGCAATTTCTGGGAGCTGGGGCCGAGCTCGCGCATTTCGCCGGCAGCCAGGATGTGCCGGGCGTAACCCGGAGTGGCGTTCAGCAGGTTGATCATCGCCTGCAGCGCGGCCGGGCTCGAGTTATACGAATCATTGATCAATGCGAATCCATTTGTGAAGCGAATCAGCTCACCGCGCATGGCCGGCGTGTGCAAACCGCGAAGCACGGCCTGCGCTTCGACCGCGCCGATATTCCAGACGCTGGCCGCGGCAATGGCCGCAAGCGCGTTCCACACTACGTGGCGACCCGGCAACGGCAATTCCATTCGCGTCCGTTTTCCTCGATGCACCAATGTGAATGAGCTCCCCAGCGCGCCCCGGTCTTCGATTTCTTCCGCGGCAAATTCCGCGGGCTTCTCCACGCCGTAAAAAATGACGCGGCCCGGCGCTACCTCCGCCATCGCGGCGACGCGCGGATCGTCGGCATTCAGCACGGCGACAGAGCTGCTGCCGCGCAAGCCTTCGATAAGTTCGCGCTTGGCCAGGGCAATGTCGTCCACCGATGTGAAGTTCAGAAGGTGGGCGGGGCTGACCCTGGTCTCAATGGCAACGTCGGGAAGGGCTATGGCTGCCAGGCGCTTAAGTTCGCCGGGAAAGGACATGCCCATTTCCAGCACGGCCACGTCATCGGTTTCTTCGACGCGAAACAGGGTCAGCGGCAGCCCATACTCATTGTTGAAATTGCCTTCGCTCTTCAGCACCCGTAGCTGCGAACCAAGCAGTGCCGCCACGATCTCTTTGGTTGTGGTCTTACCGACCGAGCCAGTGATGCCGCAGACTTTTTTGCCCCAATCTTTTCGTACGGCGCGGGCCAGCCGGTGCAGGGCCTCAAGCGTGTCCGGAACGGTGATGCAGCGGTCCTGGAGCCATCCGGGATAGCGCGAGACGAGCGGCCCCGCCACCACGCACGCCAGCGCTCCGCTCCCCATAGCTGCGGCCACGTGGTCGTGTCCATCGCGATTCGGACCGTGAATGGCGATGAAGAGTTCTCCGGCACGTATCGTGCGAGAATCAATCGAGACACCGGCCAGCCGGGCCATGGGCTCAAGTCCATGCCCGCTTTGGCCCGCCACCGCATCAGCCACTTGTGCAACCGTCCACCGCATAGTTTCCTCAGAAGGTTGGCTTTTTCATTGGTTCGGCCGAGGTATTGGCCTCGTCCGTACAACGGCACTGCTCTGTCCGTTCTCACCGGTAGAGGGCTCCTCCTTTATCTGCGAGTCACTACACTGGCTCGCAAGCCCTCGCCTCTCTTACAGACGAAACGTGAGCGCTACGTGCCAAACCCTGCGAGTTCGTTGGGCGCTTCCGTGTATCCGCGTTCGTTGAGCGCCGTACCCGCTACTTCGCGATCGTCAAAGTGAATCGTGTGATCCGCAAAAATCTGGTAGTCCTCATGGCCCTTGCCCGCGAGCAAAACGATGTCTCCGGCGCGGGCTTCTTCGATGGCAAGATGGATGGCCTTGGCGCGGTCCGGTTCGATCATGTATTTGCCGCCAGACTTCTGCATGCCGACGACGATGTCGCTGATGATTTTCAGCGGATCTTCCTGGCGAGGATTGTCGCTGGTGAGGATGGAGAGATCGCTGAGCCGCCCGGAGAGTTCACCCATGATGGGGCGTTTGGTGCGGTCGCGCGATCCGCCGCAACCGAACGCGGTGATAATTCTTCCCTTGGGATTGAGCTCGCGCGCGGTGCGGATCAGATTCTCCAGCGCGTCGTCGGTGTGCGCGTAGTCGACGATGACGAGGAAGGGCTGGCCAAAATCCACGCGTTCAAACCTACCAGGCACGGCGCGGAGATTGCGGATGCCGGCTTCGATCACTTCGTTCGAGAGTTCCAAGCCGATTCCTGCGCCGATGGCGGCAAGGATGTTGTACACATTGATGCGGCCGACGAGCGACGATTCGACCTGGATTGCGCCGGCGGGCGTTTGCGCGGTGAAGTTCAATCCTTTAAAGCTTAATTGAAATTTCCGGGCTTTCAAATCCGTGCCGTTCTGCAGTCCGTAGGTCAGGGTCCTTTTCCCGAGTCCCGCGAGCTTCTTTCCCCATTCGTCATCGGTGTTGATGATCGACACGTCGGGCGCGCCGGAGCCGGTGCCTTCGAAGAGCATGCGTTTTGCGGCGAAATAATTTTCGAAGGTCTTGTGATAATCGATATGGTCGCGCGTGAGATTTGTGAACACTGCCACGGCGAAATGGCAACCCCACAAGCGATCCATGGCGAGCGCGTGGGAACTTGCTTCCATGGTGGCATAGGTGCCGCCCGCGTCGCGAATCTCCGCGAAAAAATTCTGGAGGTCGAGAGATTCCGGCGTGGTGTTCGGCGCGGGGCATTCGCCGAGAGGAGTGTGGTAGGCGATAGTGCCAAACAAGCCAGTTTTTGCCCCCGACGCACGCACGATGGAATCGATCAAGGAAGTGGTAGTGGTTTTTCCGTTGGTTCCGGTGACGCCAACCAACTTCAGCGCGTTCGCCGGATGACTGTAAAAATTAGCCGCAGCCGTGGCAAGAGCCTTTCGGCCTTCGATCGCATGGATCCAGGGAATTTCGCTTGGCCAATCCTGCGGCGACGGATCTTCGCTCATTATCGCGGCAGCGCCGCGAGCGACGGCATCCTTGGCAAAGAGGTTGCCGTCGGTGGCAACGCCATGAATCGCCACGAACAACGCTCCGGTGCGGACTTTTCGCGAATCATTCGTGACCTGACGAATCTGAAGCTCGTCGGGGGGCAACTGTGAACGCAAGGACACGCCATCGAGCAAGGCCCGCAGGGTGATTCCGCCGGTCTGTTCCCGCTCAGCCACAGTGTGTTCCCGTTCAACCTCTCCCGTTTGTCTCGCGCGCTTCTCCGTCTCTGAACTGCTAGTGATTCCGGTTGCCATCGGCGTTTGTAAGCCCTTTTCCTATTTTGACTTGCGCGAATGTGCCGGCGTGTCGCCGAATTCCACGGTCACTTTAGCGCCCCGGCGTAGTTTGGCTCCCGCCGCCGGTGTCTGTTGAATTGCAACATTCGTGCCAATCAAAACCGGGTCGAGTCCCAGACGCATGCAGGCTTCGGTTACGTCTCGCATCGTCTTTCCCGAGAAATCCGGCACCGCAATGTCGCCGCCCTCGTCGGCGGACATCAACACTTCGGGGGATTTCGGCAGATTCATTTTCGCCGTTTCGGGCTTAGCAGATTCTTCGACGACTTCGGGTTGCGCGTTGAAATCGACGGCGGACAAATCATCGAGCGAGCCGTCTTCGGCCTCATTGTTATTATTTTTCCGGTAGCTGGTCTGGATCAACTGAGGGCTCACGGGGATGTCTTGCGGGACATCCAGATAAGGCAGAATTTGTTCCGCGATTCTTTTGAAGACGGGCGCAGCTACTTCTCCTCCGCCGTGGGGATAGCCGCCGGGGGAGTCGATGGAGACCAGGATAGTCACCGACGGATTATTGATGGGTGCGAACCCGGTGAAAGAAGCGATTACGTTTTTTGGCGAATATCTTCCGGTGTTGGGATCAATTTTTTGCGCCGTGCCAGTTTTTCCAGCGACGGACCAGCCGTCCAACCGCGCTTTGGGGCCGGTACCATGTAAAACCACGCCTTCCATTAAGTGGCGCAGGGTGGCGGCGGTTTCCGGGCGGATGATGCGTTTTGGATCGGTGATAGCGGAAGGGCCTTCGAGGGAGAGGGTCACATCGCCGCGCTTCATTTCGTCAACAATATGCGGTTTGTAAAGCAGGCCACCATTGGCGATTGCCGATACCGCCGTAATCATCTGCAGCGGCGTGACGCCCACTTCCTGCCCCATGGAAACAGACGCGATGGAATAAGAGCCCCAGTGCTCGAGGCGGTTGACCAACCCACGGCTTTCGTCGGGCAGGTCGACACCGGTGCGGTTACCAAATCCAAAGGCGCGAATATAGTCGTAAAATTTTGGTGAGCCCAGGCGTAACGCAATTTTGATCGCGCCCACGTCGCTGGAATTCGCCAGAATGTCAGCGACTGTGAGCATGCCGTACTTCTTGTGATCGTGGATCAAGTGCCCGGCAACGGTTACCGCACCGTTCTCGCAGTTGAAAACTTCGTCGGCACGGATCAGGTTTTGATCGAAAGCTGCCGCAAGCGTGATCAGCTTGAACGTGGAGCCTGGCTCATAAATCTGGCTAATGGCGCGATCTTCTTTTCTTTCTCCAGACACGTCGAACGCGGCGTTGGGATTGAACTTCGGCCAATTCGCAAGGGCGAGGATGGCGCCGCTATTGGGATCCTGCACGATAACTGTGCCTGCGGGGGCGTGCGTTTTTTCGATCGCCGCGACCAATTCGCGCTCGGCGATGTACTGGATTTTTTCGTCCAACGTAAGAACAACGTTGACGCCGCGGTCGCGCTCCGCCTCTCCGCCATCAAACCAGCGCTGGCGAGCGTCGGCCATAACCACAACCTTTTCGTCTTTGCCGCGAATCAGGTTGTCGTATTCGCGTTCGATGCCGCCCAGTCCCTTTTCATCGACGTCCACAAAGCCCAGGACGTGCGCGCCCAACTCCCGTTTGGGGTAATAGCGCTGATTTTCTTCCTGAAGGTAAATGCCCTTGAGGTTCGCGGACTGCACCTCTTCCGATGTTGCGGGCGTGAGCTTGCGTTTGATCCAGACAAAGGGACTGCCCGAATCCAATTTCTCTCGAATCTCTTCCGCCGGCATGCCCAACGGGACGGAAAGCAACCGTGCCACCATGGCGCGATCCTTGATTTCCGCGGGAACGGCGAACGCAGATTGCACCGGGACACTCATCGCCAGGGGGTGCATATTGCGGTCGTAGATGACGCCGCGCTTGGGATAAATGTCTATGGTGTGGCGCTGCTGCCGTGCGGCACGCGTAAGGTAATCGCTGTGAAGAAATAACTGCAGATAGGCGACGCGACCGAAAACAGCGGTCATCCAGAAGAGTACGAAGGCGGCAAGAATCAGCAAACGAACGTGAACTTTTTCTTGCTCCATGGTTCCTGGCTTCCGGCTCGCGCTCCGTGCGGATAACGATGTTGCTTCAGAACTCGTATTAATTCGGCGCTCGCGGATCGTCAGGCGAGCTTAGGGTACGCGATTCGGCCGTACGTACTGGACCGCCGCGACTTCCGAACCATCCGGATTCCCGTATTCGCGAACTTGGCTGGCGGTGGGCTGCGTCAAACCTAACTCGCGCCGTGCAATCACGTCGATGCGATGAGGATCGCGCAGGTACGCAATTTCCAACTTCAGCGTGCTGTTTAATTTTTGGGCCTGCTGTGTTTTGGATTTCAGATCTTCGAGTTGGAAGCCCTGGTCGATGCAGCGGAAGTGCTGATAAACATACAGCATGCAAAAGGCGGCGATGATGCTGCCGAGGGCGACAGTTTTGTACAGATTGCGCATTTTGACGGGTTCGACGTGGCGCACCAGGCGTGAGTTATCAATTTTCTTGACGGTGTAAAATTCCACGATCGGCTGGCGATTCCCGCGATTCCTCGACGCCGGTTCGTGACGAACGCGGGAGACAAGTCTAGGTTTCAACGGCTTGGATTCCCTGCTTTGCCCAGCGGCAAGAATTTCTTCATTGCCTGGTCCGCCCCACTGATACGCTGTCGCCATGATCACACCTTCTCTGCGCACCGGAGTTTCGCGCTACGCGATCTCGGGTT
>Ga0210383_10002256_pt1 | contig 17471 bp, 15 predicted proteins | sample IncBWC14OmetaG_FD_160072 | JGI IMG/M metagenome (GOLD analysis project Ga0210383, IMG submission 160072) | Forest soil microbial communities from Barre Woods Harvard Forest LTER site, Petersham, Massachusetts, United States - Inc-BW-C-14-O ...
GTGATCATTGATCCCCCTGCTTGCCTGTACTCAAAAAAAACTTCGGGTATATATGCAAATCGCCAGCCGTGCTCCAACGCGCCGAGCCAGAAATCCCAATCTTCAAAACCTTGAATCGGCATTGTGCATTCGTACCCGTTGTTCTGTTCCCAGACCGAACGACGGTAGAGCGCTGAGCAATGGATGAAGTTCCATTTCAACAACCGATCGGCGTCAAACGGGCCGACATGACACCGCTCTATCCGGGTCCCGAAGTATTGCGCATCCCCGTAGACAACGCCAGCTTGTGGGTCCGAGTCCAAAATTCCAATTCCCCGGTCTATCCAGCCAGGTCGCAAGCGATCATCAGCATCCAAAGGAAAGAGGTATTCTCCTTGAGAAGCGAGAATGGCGGAGTTTCGCGCTGCGCCCAGCCCTTTGTTCTCTTGCCTGATGACCTTTATTCCTTGCGCCGACAGCGTTACCATTTCCTTGCGTGTTCGCTCATCAGTCGAGCCGTCGTCCACTACGATCAGCTCAACATCGTCACGCTTAAGGTTGGTCACGCTTTTGACGGCCTCTGACAAAAATTCACCATGGTTGAAACATGGGACTATGACTGAAATTTTATAGGAGTTATGCATTTCCTAGCTTCTGTCTCGAATCGTAAACACCAAGCAAAGAAACAGCCTCGCAGTAAGCCTACCTCTCTCAGAAACGTTACACACGCCGGAGCCCAAAGATGTGGTCGCGGATAGCTTGACGTTTGTCGTCCGGACGCGAGGCAAGAATGAAACCGTGCGTGGTGAGGAACTGCTCGACGAAGGCGCGGGTACGGAATTCTTCTCCGTGACCCCAATCTGCCCGAAAATCGTGACACGCCACACATATTTGCTCAACACGTTGCAGGACCGACTCCATCCCAAGCAGCGCGTACCGCTCGGAGCCCTCGATATTCATCTTTAGGTAGGCAATGTCCTTAATTCCCTGTGCTGCGCAAACCTCATCCAGTGTCGCGGCCCGCACGGGTACACCCAACGCTAGGTCAGCTTTAGCAATCGCGTTCTCCATCCAGGAGGAGGCAGACTCAAGAATATGAACGGTACCTGGTGCGTCCATCGCAGCGAGTTGCAACGCGGTGACATTATTTAGATCATTCAACCGACAGAAATTTCTTAGGATCTCAAACGAGAGCGGATGAGCTTCGATGGCTAGCACGCGGCCGCTGGCACCAACGCCGCGTGAGAACGTCAGAGTGTCCTCCCCGCGACCAGCGCCCACGTCCACCACTACATCCCCTTCCTGTGGGCGATAATGCTGCAACCAGAATTCCTTCGTATCTGCAATGTATTGATCGACTTGGCGGTTCCAAGTGCCGAAATCGGCGTAGGCGTATTCGAAAGTAGGGCTGTCGGGCAGGAAATAAGAGCCAATTCTTCTGGTCCATAACCCGTTCATATATGCTAGCTCGAATTGCTCGCCGCTGGCCCGCCGCAAGAAGGTCGTCGCCATCTTTCCCAACAGAAATCTACCTCCGGGACGATCCAACAAGCGAATTAATGTTTTTTTATACGACAACTTCTCAGTTCCTCCAACGGGTCTTCTTATCACAATCCTATATCACGAACGTGGCCCGTCGCTCAGCGACGCTTGAGACATAGAGACTTTCTGTTCAAAGCGGCAAAGATAAATGCCGGGGAAGGTCTCCGAGTGGCGGCTGGTCTCGTCGGTACCGATGAAATCGAGGGAGGTGGCGAATTCAATGTCGTCGATGGTTTCCATTTCAGCGCGCCCGAGCCACAAGCCAACAAGATACTTGCCAGGCCTGAGCAAAACTTCGTGGAGGAGGAACCTGGCCATTGCGGCTTGCCCGGCCTGCAGGCTCACGAACTCCCCTTTTTGAGCCGTATTTGTGTCGATTATCCGGTAACCGCTGGAATCGTAGAAGACGACGGCAAGGTTGGCAGGCGCAAAGTCAGATTCACACTTGAGCTCGACGTTGACGCTCAAATCGCAGCCCGGGTAAGCAATTTTGAGCGGCCGACCGCCAGAGTCAAGGGCTTGCACAAAAATCGAAGTAAAACGGGCTTTGCCGTTGCCTTTTCTCCGATGCGTGGACAAATCAGAGCTTGCTACGATATCAAACGACTCGGCGTAATAACGGACCGTTGCTTCCGCTGTGGAACCTTCAAATTCGATGCCCCCTTTGTCCAGAATGATGCACCGCGTGCAAAGCGCGTTAATTGCGCCCATGCTGTGGCTGACCAAGACCACGGTACGGCCGGCGCGGGCAACGTCTCCCATTTTCCCCAAGCACTTTTTCTGGAAATTGATGTCACCGACGGCCAGCACTTCGTCCACCAGTAGTATTTCCGGCTCCAGATGCGCGGCCACCGCAAACGCCAGCCGCACGTACATTCCGGAGGAGTAGTGTTTCACGGGCGTATCAATGAACTTCTCCAGCTCCGCAAACGCCACGATTTCGTCGAACTTCCGGATGATCTCCGCCCGTGTCATCCCCAGGATGGCCCCGGAAAGGAACGTATTCTCCCGCCCGGTCAGCTCAGGATGGAACCCCGTGCCCACTTCCAGCAGCGATCCTACGCGCCCGTGAATCTCCGCCCAGCCGGAAGTTGGCCGGGTAATCCGCGACAGGATCTTCAGCAGCGTCGTCTTGCCCGCCCCGTTGCGCCCGATCAGCCCAAGCACCTCCCCTTCTTTGACTTCCAGCGAAACGTCTTTCAGCGCCCAGAACGTCTCCTCCGTCTTCCGCCGGAACACCGCGAGCGGCGACCGCACAAACTCCTCCAGCACGTGCCGCAGCCCACTTTCCACTTGCAGCCCGCGACGGTACAGCTTCGACAGACCCTCGGCGTGAATCACCGTCCTCATGAGCGAACCGACTCCGGGGTGGAAGGGGACACTTCATTCGATTGGGGCGGGACGAATTGGTAGCTGGACTGATGGCCGAAGCGAATCAAGGGCTGCTCGAAGAAGCGCCACGAAAGGCGGGCGGCCGCAAGCGTCAAAGCGAGCGCCAAGAGTGTCGTAACCAGGGTGTATCCACCGTCTATCACCGGAGACCCTCCCCGGAAATAACCGAAAAGCAGACCTTGGATCGGCTGGTGAAACAGGTACGTGCCGTAGGCGATTCCGCCGAGCCAAGCGAGCCACTTTGCCCGGAGGGCGCGGCTCACGAGGCTATCAGGGCTCGTCAGCGCGAAGAGGAGCACGTTCACATAGAACAGTGCCAGCCAGGTGAGGCCCACAGTCTGCATAAAGGGAGTCTTGATATCTGGCGACTTGATATTAAAGTACGCGATGCCAACCAAGAACGCGGGCAGCGAGACCCCGAAGAACAATTTGCTCCTCTGGATTCGATTTCTCCAAGCATCATTGCGAAGCAGAATTGCCGCGAGCACACCGAGTAACAGTGCGTCCGCACGGCAAGGCATGAGAACGAACGGGGCTGCCCAATTGTGCGGCCAAAGGAAATGAATGACAATCCGCAACAGGGGCGCGAGGCATAGCCCCGCGAGCACAAGGGCAAGCAGGCGGTGGCCAGAGAAGAAACGGACGAGGATCGGGAGGGTGAGATAGAACTGCTCCTCCACCGCGAGCGACCAAGTCATCCAAAGTCCGTATCCCCCAAAGTTACCGGCGTGGGCCATCCAAAAATTCTGCATAAATATCCAATAGGCGTACAAAGGAGTTGACTCTGCGCGAAACCACATGAAACCGTCGTGGTACATCGATCTGCCAACGGAGGTGACCAAGGGAAGAACAAACAAAACGGCAAAGTAAACGGGGACAATGCGGAAAAAGCGGCGCGTGTAAAAAACCCGGAAGTAGTTCGTGGAGGCCCGGGCGTCGAGGAGGATACCGCCGATGAGGAAGCCGGAGAGGACAAAGAAGAGGTCCACGCCGCTCCAGGTCAAACGCCCCAAGACGAGGGCGTAGGAGAGGGGCGTGGCCGGTGCGACGATAGTGGGAGTAACAAAGTAGTGCCAGATCAGCACGGAGCCGATGGCGATCCCGCGCAGCCCGTCCAGCTCCGGGATCCGCCCGGAAAGATTCAGGGAAGCGGTGCTAGACCCTGTCGGCAATGGTGGACTCCATGCGATTGAAGAAGAAGAGGCCCCCGAGAAGGACGAGGGCGACAGCTGCGGAAGAGGCGAGTAGGAGGAGGCCGGGAGCGTGGCCGCGGCCGGTGATAGCCCAGCGGAAGCCGTCAATGACGCCGGCCATAGGGTTAAGTCCGTAGAGCCACCGCCAGCGTGGAGGAACGAGCGAGGAAGGGTAAGCGACAGGAGACGCGAACATCCAAAAGGAGATGACGAAGGGAACAACGTACCGCACGTCACGATAGAGGGCGTTGAGCGCGGACATCCACAGGCCGACGCCAAGAGCGGTTAGTACGGCGAGGAGCAGAAGCACGGGCAACCATAGTGCAGCTAGAGTGGGGCGCATCCCGTACGCGAAGGTGAAGAGCGCGAGAACGACGAAGCCGATGGCGAAGTCCACTAGACCGGAAAGTACAGCGGAGATGGGAAGAATCAGGCGGGGGAAATAGACTTTGGTGATGACCTGCTGGTTGTCCACCACTACGTTTGTGGTCATTTGCAAGGCATATGAGAAGTAGGTCCAGGGAACGAGCGCCGCAAAATAAAAAACAGGATACGGAAGCCCGTCGGAAGGAAGTTTCGCGAGACGGCCGAAGAACAGAGTGAATACAAGCATGTTGAGCACGGGCTGGAGAACGACCCAGAGGACGCCGATGGCAGTCTGTTTATAGCGGATCTTGACGTCGCGCCAGATGAAGAAATAAAGGAGCTCGTGATAAGCCCAGACTTCGCGCAGCCGCAGCTCGAGAAGACCGCGTGGCGGTTCAATACGAATCGTATTAGAGGCGCCAGAACGAAGTGGGAGTGGCGCGGTCTGCGGAGGTGCAGTAAGCGAGGCCATGAGTGTTGATAAAACTCCGAGAGAAATGGACCCCCAAATAAGGATAGCAGAGATAGGAGAAAGAGAACGACGTTTGGAACGTGCGAAGAATCAGAAAGCTCCCCGAACTGGTCGGGGCGCTACATAAGCTCAAGAACTTGTCGGAGGGAGAGAGCTGCTTCGAAGCCGATTTCCGAGATCCTCCTCCACCATCGCGGAAGACCGGAATCTTACCCTCAGCAAAAGCCAGCACCCACAAACCACCATTACAAGCGAACACGCAAAACCAACGGACCGCGGGATGTGGGCAATAGGAAGCACCCACCACCACACAGCAATGACACGCAGGGCGCGAGAGGAGGCGATTGTCTCGCTGGGAGTGCCCCTTTGGCGGAAGAGTTCGCGGACATCCTGGTCTCTCGCGTCGGTGATTTCACGAGAGGCTGCGCCCCAGCCGTGAAGCAGCGGTGCACGCAGTGGAGACCAGTTCAGCTGGCTCTCGGAGACTCCCTGCTCGTTAGCTTCCGCATAGTAGCGCTCGTAAAAGGATATAAGTGTGGGCGCATTCACTAGGAATCCTAGGAACGACAAATAGAGAAGAGCCTTTGCCGCTTTCCCCTCAAGCAGACCCATCAGGGCCATCAATCCCGGCAGAGCTGGGAGGAGATACCGCGGTCCCCAAGACCAACCACCGTTCCAGTTTTCATACAGGGAATGCAGCCCCAGGAAACTGAGAAACAGTCCAGCGATTAAGAGCGACTCGATTGGCTTTGTTTTCCAAGCTTTGCGGAATGCCGGGATAGCCAAAAGCACAGCGGGACTGTACCAGATGAGCCCGCGTCCAGGACTAAAGAGCAGTCCAGCGACACCCTCTGGGAGTGACGAGAGAGAGAAGATCCAAGGCTGGCCGAAGGTGAGTGGATTTACGAAACGCAAGTAATTATAGAGGAGGTAGAGAAGCAGGCCCAAGCCGCCGCCGATTGCCGGTGTCAGCGCGAGGCGCGCTGGCGTTTTCTTCAAGAGAAGATAGGTCGAAAGTGCTGGAGCAAGAAAAATGCCGGGGGGTTTTGCCAGCACGGCCAGCAGCCCAACCAAGCTAGCCAGCAGAATCGCCCGGTTCGAACCGACAAAAGCTAGGTAGATGCCTACGGCAAACAACAAGGAAAGCAGGGGATCAGCGTAAAAGGTCCGGGCATACACCATGGCGATGGTGCCTGCTGCAAAACAGAGCGAAGCTCGGCGAGCGGCTTGTATAGTGCTTCCGAGCTGAAGGGAGATCAGCGCAACCAACGCGACCGTTGCTGCAGTAAAGATAGCGGGCAAGACCCCGGCGAATGCGGCGGCAACAAAATGCAAGGGTATGTGTAACAACCGAGATGCAAAGGAGGCGGTCATGACGAAGGGGACCGCAAGCAGCGATTGCAACGGATACCAGGAGGAGTAAATCTGCCCGCTGCGTCCGGGGATGCCGAGTCCAACGGGTACAGTCAGATTGTGCCGGGTCACGATGGATTCGGCGACCGCCAAAATGGAATTCCCGTCGATGGAATAGATACCTGGAGGAAGAAATGCGAGGTAAATGAGCCCCGTCCCGAGTGCTAACGCCCACGCGAGTTTTCGTGCGTCTGAATTTTCCATGCGAGAGAGAGATTACACCAAGTCAGACCTCTAGGCGGCTTACGAGGGGTCGACCCGTACTGCTGAGCCTATTTGCTCCTTCTGGGGTGTTCTCCGCTTACTTGTGCTAGCTTGAGGGTGGACACAAAAATTTGCCCCAGCCTCGGAGGCTCGGATTCAGTCCCCCAATCCAACAAAGGCCAGGATTCCAGAACTCGACGGCTTGCGGGGCATCGCTATTCTACTAGTTCTGCTCTACCACTTCGTTAGCAGTCCCCGCATCCAGCCGCCTCTGTTTCATCGGTTGTTCGCGATAGGTTGGTCGGGTGTCGACCTGTTCTTTGTTCTCTCTGGTTTCCTCATCGGTGGCATCCTGCTGGACGTCCGCGAATCGCCCAATTACTTTAGGACTTTCTACGGGCGGCGATTCTATCGAATCGTGCCCTTGTACTACCTTTGGATTGGCACGTATTTTGTCGTTTCGTCAATCTGGGCGAGTCGAATCGCATGGCGGTCTATCCCGATCTACGTTTTATTCCTGCAAAACTACGCAAAAATCGATCGCGCGGTATTAGCGGTGGCCTGCCTCGGCGCCCTTTGGTCACTCGCAGTTGAAGAGCAGTTTTATCTGATAGTCCCGACAGTGGTTCGGTTCCTTTCGCCGCCGAGACTGCTTTTGATGCTTTATTGCGCAATAATTTGCGCACCGGTCTTTCGCATTTTGGTCTATACGTATCTGCCGAACCATCCGGCTGCGCCATATACGTTGACTCCCTGCCGGGTCGACGCGCTTGCCATGGGCGTATTGTTGGCATACGGATGGAGAAACGAGCGATGGAAGCTCGCCTTCTATCGCTATCAGACATTCATTCTCAGCACATGCTTTCTGCTCTTGTGCCTGTTCTTGTATCTAGCCATCTGGAGACCCGTGCAGTACTCGCTGACAATGAGTTCCTGGGGCTATTCAGTGGTGGATGTCTTATTCGCAAGCTTGCTAGCGATAGCTATCATGATGCCTGGCAGCCCGTGGGCCGCTGTATGCCGTTTGCCTTTTCTTATGGAGTTGGGCCGCGTCTCCTACTGCCTCTATGTGATCCATACGGCCGTGAATCTCGCGTGTCACGAACTCTTTTTTCACCGCATACCTCGATTCGAAAGTTGGAGTACGGCTCTTGTATCCGCACTTGCCGCGGCGTTGAGCTACGGTCTAGCAGCTCTTTCTTGGAAATTCTTCGAACATCCACTGCTAAGCAGAGGTCACGCGTTGAAATACTAAGCTGCATTTTGCAATCTACCCTTGAGGTGTTGAATCGTGAAGTTCGGGCGTTCGGTGGCAAGGCCGATTTAGGTGACGGATCCCCACGTGGCCGTCAATCGGCCATATCCTTCCTCGATGCGGTATCTCTTTTCTAAGAGAAAAGCACGGCAGTCAGCATGTAGTTGAGTCCCGTGGATTTCGAGAAAAATCGCTGGGTGAAATTCCGTGAGGGCCCGAGTGGCGCCTTCCAAGACTTCCATCTCTGCGCCTTCCACATCGATTTTCAGGATGTCCGGCGGACGGAAGCGTCGTTCTCCGTAAATACAGCTGTCAAGACTTGTTGTGGGAACAGATATTTCGCCATCCGCGGAGAGATGCGCCATGGAAGAACTCCAAGAAGCTGCGGAAAACGAGCGTGTTCCCTCTCTGTTGCAGACGGCTGCTTCTAGGACGACGCAATTCTGTATTTTGTTCAGAGTCAGATGGCGGCGAAGGTACAGCAGGTTGCGCTCCAGCGGCTCGAAGGCGTAAACCATTCCGGAGGGACCTGCCAGCAAGCTAACAAGTAGTGAGTAAATGCCGACATTTGCGCCGACATCGTAGACTACGGCGCCTGGGCTCACTGCATTTGCAAGAGCGCGCAGCCGTTCCACTTCATAGGTACCAAACCAGTAGGCGTTGGGGCCTGCGCCCTTGATCCACTTTTTTCCGCGGAGCGGTCCCTTTAAGATGCGGACTTCGGCCTCGGACGGGATCAGCGAAAGTGGCAACCGAAGAATTCTACCTAGCAATGTTCCTGAGGAAAGCATTGTCGGTTAGGCAAGAAATTGAAGGTATTTTCCCGTACAGACGCACATCAATCGAAGTTCCTCGACACCATTATAGCTGTATCCAGGCTTAGGAATTAGCGATCGCAGAGGCCAATTGCGACTTCCAGTCTGGCAGTTCCAACCCAAAGATCTCTTTCAGGTGGGAGTTCGAGAGCACTGAATAGGCAGGACGACGGGCCGGAGTTGGATATTCAGCCGTTGTTATTGCGGTGACGCGGCGTGTAACCAACGGCTGCCCCTTGGTAGCCGTTTCAAACCAAGGTATGCCGCGCGGTAGTCGAGAAGTCTTTTCGAGAATCGTCTCTGCAAATTCAAACCAGCTGGTTTTGCCAGCGGCTGTCATGTGGTAGATGCCGCTAACGCTGGAAACCGCTTGTTGCCCTTGTTCAGACAGTTGCGTCAGGATATTCACGGTGCCTTTCGCGATTTCCCGGCTCCAGGTTGGCGCCCCGAATTGGTCGCGCACAACCTTCAATTCCTCTCGCTCGGTCGCGAGCCGTAAAATTGTAAGCAAGAAATTGCGCCCTCGCGCACCGTACACCCACGCCGTTCTAAAGATCAGGTGAGGAACCCCAACGGCCTGTATGGCCACTTCTCCGGCAAGTTTAGTCCTCCCATAGGCGTTGATAGGGTTAGGAAGATCGGCTTCATGGTAGGGATGGCTGTTAGAACCGTTAAAGACGTAGTCGGTTGAATAGTGCACCAGAGCTGCGCCGATCTTTTTCGCCTCTTCAGCCATCAAAGCAGGAGCTTCCACATTTATAATGTGGGCCTGTTTTTCCTCCTTTTCGGCCTGATCCACTAAAGTGTACGCGGCGGCATTGACGATGATGGTGGGTCGGACGTCCCGTATTGCCCGGCGAATCTGATCGGGGCTTGAAAGATCGAGCTCCTGGCGATCAAAGGCGGCCACCTCTCCGATAAACGGAAGAAGCGCTAGAAGCTCTGCGCCAACCTGCCCGGTCTTCCCCGTCAACAGAATCCTGGAATTCATTGTTTCCGGTATCGAGGTAGAAATTCAGTTGGCATCGTCACTAAGGTTGGAAGTTTCAAGTCTTTCCCCGACACCACAGGGCTTTCGATGCCCCACTGGATCTTGAGCTCAGGGTCGTTCCACAGGACCCCGTACTCATCCTGCGGATTGTAAAAGTCACTGCATTTGTATAGAAATTGCACCGTCTCCGAAAGGGCCAAGAAACCGTGCGCAAATCCAATCGGAATATAGATCTGGTTGCGGTCTTCCGCGCTGAGGACAACAGTGGTCCATTTTCCAAAGTTAGGTGAACCCTCGCGTACATCCAGTACGACATCGAGTGCTTGGCCTTCGACTACGCGGCAAAGCTTTGCTTGTGGATGATGCAATTGATAGTGCAGCCCGCGAAGCGTGCCTTTCCTTGAGGACGAGTGGTTATCTTGGACAAAAGTATCCGCGATTCCTAGTTCGCAGAACCTTGCAAAATTGTAGGTCTCGAAGAAAGCCCCGCGCGTGTCATGAAAGACTTTGGGTCGCAGTTCCAGCACACCCGGTAGTGAAGTTTCAATCCGCTGCAAGAAAGTTTGGACCTCAGAGAATCCAGAATACGTCTCGATGAACAAAACAAGTAAAGAATTTTAGCAAAACAGCGCCGCAGGCTGGGAAAGCCTGACTTTTACGCAGAAGACTTCGGCTCCGATGGCAAAATAGCGTGCAGAGAAGCATCACGATTGTCGTAATACTTTTCGTAATAGGAGCGGTATTCCCCAGCCTGCACGCTATCCAGCCACTCGGTATTGGATTCATACCACTTCACTGTCTGCTGCAATCCTTCCTCCAGCGGAATCATTGGTCTCCAGTCGAGCTCCTTCGCGGCCTTCTTGCAATCGAGCGCATAGCGGCGGTCGTGACCTGGACGATCTTTCACGAAGGCAAGGAGAGATTCGGGTTTGCCCATGGTCCGGAGAATACGCTTCGACATCGCTAGATTCTCTTCAATGTCTGTGCCCCCGATGTTATAGATTTCACCGACTCGGCCACGCTCGAGAACCGCCAGGACTCCACGACAATTATCTTCAACGTGTAGCCAGTCTCGCTGCTGTTTACCGTCGCCGTAAATGGGCAGAGGCTTCCCGAGAAGCGCGTTGGTGATCAGCAGAGGTAAGAATTTCTCCGGGAATTGAAAGGGACCATAGTTGTTCGAGGAGCGCGTAACCAGCGCTGGAACGCCATAGGTTCGTACAAACGAGAGCACCAGCAAGTCTGCGGCTGCCTTTGAAGAGGAATACGGACTGCTGGGCCGCAGTGGTGATTCTTCGCTCGCGAAGGTCCCAGGGGCCAAGTCGCCATACACTTCATCGGTGGAGACATGGACGAAGCGCTTGATTCCCATGCGCCGAACAATCTCTAGAAGCACGAATGTGCCCTTGATATTGGTTTCAATTACGGGGGCCGGCTCGTAAATGCTGCGATCCACGTGGGACTCTGCGGCAAAATGGACTAACGCCTCGCAGCCTTGCATTGCGGCTTCGACGGCACTGGCATCGCAGATGTCCCCTCTCACAAACCGATATCGGGGGTTCTCTTCAACAGCTCTCAGGTTGGCAAGATTTGCAGCGTAGGTTAGCTTGTCATAATTCACGACCTCGTAGTTCCGAATTGACTCTAGAAGATGGCAAATGAAGTTGGAGCCGATGAAGCCCGCCCCTCCGGTAACGAATATCTTCATCGACGCACGTCTTTGCGGCCGGGGTTGCCGGTGGTCCGTTTTTCGGCCATTTTATTTGCACCCGTTTTCGCGACGAGATTGTTGGCGCGCAGTAAGGAGTCGAAAGTGCCAGCGTCGGTCCACCAACCGTCCAGAATCTCGTAGCTGAGGGTATCTTCTTGAATATAAAAGTTATTGACGTCGCTGATTTCCAGTTCCCCACGACCTGAGGGCTTCAGGCGGCCAATCTTCTTAAATACCGTGGAGTCGTAGAGGTAGACACCGATGACAGCATACTTGGACTTGGGAATTACGGGTTTTTCTTCGATGCCGACGACGCGGCTGCCTTGAATCTCCGCGACGCCAAAACGCTGGGCATCTTCCACCTCTTTTAGAAGAATTTTCGCGCCCTTTTTCTGCTTCTTGAAAGTCTCAACGGCGTGACAAATATTGTTCTCGATGATGTTGTCGCCCAGGACAACGCAGATTGGCTCTCCCCCCGCAAAATACTCCGCCAATCCCAGCGCTTCGGCGATTCCACCTTCCCCTTCCTGGTACGTATAGTTTAAGTGTTTCAGACCGAACGCGCGGCCATTCCCAAGCAGCCGCAAGAAATCACCAGCGTTTTTTCCTCCTGTGACGAGGAGAATTTCATGGACCCCGGCGTTGACGAGGGTTTGAATCGGATAGTAGACCATCGGCTTGTCAAAGACGGGTAGGAGGTGTTTGTTGGTCACCCGCGTGAGTGGATTGAGGCGGGTTCCAGTTCCACCGGCAAGGACTACACCTTTCATATACCTCCCTGTCTCCTGGGGCCAATCAATTTAAGTGTTGAGTTGCAATACGATGGAATTATCGCTTCGCTTGAGACCGGTCGCAAGCATGAAACGCTGTCTTTGGCTCTTCCGTACGACACGCGACGTTAAGAATTATGTGCTTAGATCGGGCCGATAGCGTCTGCGTTACATCAGCTAGGCACTGACTTCTCTGATGCACTCCCCTTCTCCACGAGAAAGTTACCGATGACGAGCGCGTCCATCCCCGAGCTGAAAAAAGTTCGGATGGCGTCGGTGGGCGTGTGGACAATGGCTTCTCCGCGTAAGTTGAAGGAAGTATTCATAACGACAGGCACGCCGGTCCGCTTGCCGAACTCGAGGATCAAACGCCAGTACAGCGGATTGGTTTCCTTCTCGACGGTCTGCGGTCGCGCGCTGCCGTCCACGTGAGTAACTGCAGGAATGACACTGCGCTTTTCGGGCCGCACCTGTGCCGTAAGAATCATGAATGGCGAATCCGTCGCGCTCTCCAGATACTCACCAGCCGCTTCCTTCTTGAGAGAAGGAGCGAATGGCCGCCACCACTCGCGAAATTTCACTGCATTGTTGACCTTGGCGGTCATCTCGGGGTCACGCGGATCCGCCAGAATCGACCGGCTACCCAGCGCTCGCGGGCCAAATTCCATGCGCCCTTGAAACCATCCGAGAATCTTTCCGCTCGAAAGGAGCTCTGCTGCTGTCTCCGCCGTATTGGTCAAGTGGGTGTATTTCAGCTTATAGGTCTTCAAGGCGCCCTCGATCGCGTCGTCGTCAAACTCAGGCCCGAGATACGCATGCCGCATCGCGTTTATCGGTAGGCGGCCACCACCGTCGAGATACGGCGCGAGTGCCGCCCCCAGCGCCACGCCATCATCCGAAGCAGCAGGCTGCACGAAGATCTTGTCAATAATCCCTGAGGCAAGAATCTTGCCGTTGGCTTTCGAATTCAGCGCCACCCCCCCTGCCATGCAAAGATTGCGGCAGCGCGTCTTTTCAACGGCCATGCGTACTACGCTCATCATCGCGCCCTCGCAGGCAACTTGCACAGCGTAGGCAATATTCTTGGCACGGTCGTCAATCTCGCTCTCCGGAACGCGTGTTGGGCCGAGCAGCGGAACCATCTCCGAAAACGGTGCCATTAGCCGTTTCGAGTGCACTCGGTAAGGCCCAGCGTCCGGCTCGATGAACGTATTCAGATCAACGCCCGCCTGGCCGTACGGCGCAAGTCCCATCACTTTCCATTCGTCGCTGTTCGGCTGAAACCCCAGATATTCTGTGAACGCGCTGTAGAATAGGCCTAAGGAGTCGGGAAAGGGAATAGTGAGGACATGGTCAAGCGCGCCGTTTTTTCCATGCCAGATGGACGTTGCTTCCCAAGCGCCGCGCCCGTCGATCACGACGACTGCGGATTCGTCGAACCCTGAGTACGCATAAGCACTGATCGCATGTGCCAGATGGTGGTCAACGTGCCGCATCCGAGCTTTTACCGGGCCAAAGCGTTGTGCGAACGGTTTCGCCCCTCCCTCCTGATGCCACATGCTAAGAAAATGCAGGGTCGTGGTCAGAAAGTTCAAATAGGTGGGCCGCAGCCTTCCTGTGGCGAGGCATTTCAAGTCATGACGGAATCCAGGTCCTGCAGTCGTCCAGCCAAAACACACCTCGTCGAGTTGATCAGGGCGAATCCCTGCGTACTTCAAGCATTCCTGAATGGCTAGGTACGGAAATCTCGCATCATGCTTGACCCGGCTAATCCGTTCCTCGGCAACGGCGAACACTAGGCTGCCGTCACGGACGAGGCAGGCAGAGGAGTCATGCATCTTCGTGTAGTTGATGCCCAATGTGATCATTCAGGATTCCAGTCCGTTTTCCTTCGTAGTCGATGCGAGGTTCAACATGATTCGTGCTAGTACTGCGGAGCCTGGGGGACACTTCACGGTCCCGGCTTCTCGTGCCGCTCGACGTGATTCGGTATGGGAAACGGGAGGAATCTGCGCCTCAGATTTTCGTAAAAAGACAAGCGTGACAGCCTATGCCTCCATCGATAGTAGGTGCCAGCAGGCATCACCAAGGCCGGAACGAGCCTTGCACAGGTAAACAGATGCTGCACGAAGGAGGCGTCGCCGTGAAGCGCCCGCATGATTCTCAGCTCCGTGGACACGGTCTCCCAAGGAAAACCGCTGTCCAACTCGAGGCGCAAAAGATCTGCTTCGACCTGCACGCACTCTACGATAATGCTCGCGACCTCATCCGGTAGTCCGTGTTCCTTCAATTTTGCGCGGAGTGATTGCGCCAAGACCGCTAGAACTTGCTGCTTCTTGCGGATGCCTTGGACGTCTCCTTCCGGAAGTTGAAATAAATTCTTATCATGGAGACGATAGAAAGTGAATGACTCGGGCAATATCATCACGTCGGCGAATAGTCCGGCCAGCGTAAACAAGTATTCGTCAGCTTCAAACTTCAACAGTTCCGGAACAGGTCCAATCTGAAGGAGGATCTCTCTCCGGTAGGCCATGCGGCTAGTGCCCAGGAAGCCTCTGCGAGTACGAAAGGTCTTGGCTCCCTCTGGTGAGGTGATCCGAAAGCGAGTCATAACGCGCGCCGACTCCGTCCGCTGCCTCCCATCCGGATACACCTGTGTAACACCATGGCCAACCAACCCGACTGCCGCGTTGGTTGCGAATGCGTCAGTGACAGCAGCCAATTTGCCTGGCGCCCACCAGTCGTCCCCATCCAGGAACGCAACGATCTCTCCCCGCGCTTCAGGGATCCCAGCGTTGAAAGCGGATGCTTGTCCCCCATTGGTTTTGCGCAGCAGGCGCACACGGGGCTGGAACCTCCGGACAAGCTCGGGGGTGTTGTCGGTCGAGCCGTCGTCCACGACGAGAATCTCCGTTTCCGACGCTGGAAAACCTTGGTCGCAAACGCTACTAATCGCTTCCTCGATAAAAGACTCGTGATTGTAGGTGTCAATTAGAACTGTCACGAAAGGCCTGGACATAATGAGTCTCGTCTTACTCCCAGCTACGCAATTCTAGATTCTGTCCGGAGGCTAGCGTCTGCCTGCCGCCCTCACGGCATGAAGAGCACGCCTAGGCCGGCCGTTTCCATGGATGCGCCGGTAATCGCAATTGGCGGCGACCCTTGGATCTGGTCCTCTATGATTTCACGATGTCTGTAGTGATGCTTGATTTCATTCCAGAATCGGCTCACCTGGCATTCTGTTTCTCTGTTGTAGGTGACAATGTCATGAAATGCCACGATTCCGCCGCTCCGTACCAACGGCGCATACATTTCGAAATCGCGCTGCACTCCAGCGTAAGTGTGGTCGCCGTCCAGGAATATATAATCAAGCAGCTCACCATCGAGAATCCGCATGACTCGTTCCTTTGTTTCCTGGGCATGTGAATCTGCTCGGATGAGATGTAGTTGCTGGCCCGCATGCGGAAACTTCCGAAAAAGTGGGGTCTTCCGCCGGGGATAGCCCCCTCCAAATCGTCCCGAGGGCAAGTCCACACTGATAATCTTGGCTCCAGGCGGAGATACTGCACAAAGGAGGAGGAGTGTACCTCCATAGTTTGTTCCGATCTCGAAACTGCGCTTAGGTGCCGCGGCCTGCAGAATTTTTCCTAGTTCCACGATCTCGGACCGCACCTGGGCCATCAGAATTGGGCGGTCAACGCAGTAATCAATGGCCTCCTCAAGAGTTTCCGGCCGGCTGCCAAAGGCCAATTCGCTGTAGCACTTTATGTATCGAACGCCTTTTAGCAAAAGTTTCGGCATATCACCTTAGCCTATTGAACCACCTTAAGGCTTTGTGCACCGGACCATACACAATTGTCACGCTTCATTGCTTTGGTCAAACAGGACCTTCGCCGGGACATCGCCGTCCGTTAGTCGAAGCAGGAATTCGAGTTGTTCCTCGGGCGAACTGCTCGCAGTCCTGAACAGCGCTCTTTTTTCTCGCAGCAATTGCGCGAGAAGTCTGATCATGTAAAACAGCACTCCGACGCGGTCTGCCGCCGTTTTCCATTTCAAACGGCTGATATCCTTTGCCAGCCCCGCCGTTGAGATCACCCAAGTGCGAAATGCATATCGAGCAGGAAGCAGTTTTGTCGCAAGCAGCAGTCGCCCCTTCAGCACCCCACGGAAAGCGAAGCGCTCCGCCGCGGGCGATTGCACCGAACTGCCTACGCGATGCCAGCAGATTGCAGTTGGGACGTACACCGTCTTCTGCCGGTGCACCCACGCCCTCCAGCAAATCTCCACGTCCTCGTACCCGAGTGGCAGCCGATCGTCAAACCCTCCCAACTTCTCAAAGAGCACCTTGCGCACCATCATGCAGGCGGCCGAGGCCATGAATACGGGCGACTCCACGGTCTTTTCTTGCTGATAGAAGTATAACCCGGGCACTAATTCCGTAGCGGATTCTCGTCCGGGATGAATATTCGTCAGGCGCGCCGCTAGATGTGCACGAACGGTTCCATCCCAGTTGAACTGCATCCCGTCGGTAGCGAAAATCTCCTTGTCCCTCTCAAGTGGTTCGACCAATGCAGCTATAAACCCTGGATCGAATCTCATGTCATTGTTTACGAAAAGCAGTAAATCACCCATGGCCATCGTGGCACCTCGATTCAGGGCCGGTGCGAGGCCAAGGTTTTCTTCGATAGGATGCCAGCGGACATTGTGACTTCTCGCCACCTCGGCGGAGTCATCCGAAGAGCGATTATCAACAACAATGATCTCCAGTGATTTAAACGATTGTGATTGTAAACTTGGCAAACAAATGCGCAAATGTCTTGCGCCATTCCAATTGACAATCAACACAGACACCAGGGGTTTGTCAGCCATAACTCCGCACGTTTCGCAGCTGGAATTATAACTATTGAGAGCTGTGAGCGATAGGCGGTGGAGCGCAGGCACAAGATGCGCCCATCATGAAATGAGCGCTTCAAAGCTCTCGTTACGGAAGCCACTGGGAGTGGGTTAGGAATCAGGGTGGAGGAGGATTCTGCTTGAGCTGCTCCACGTCCCGCTGCTCGATTTGTTGCATGAGGGCTTTACGACGAAATAGGTAGGAGCGGAGATCGGCGGCAAGCTGGCGGGGTACGACAAAAAATTGATTGTGTGCAATTTCAGAGAACGAAACAGGGCCGCGCGCGGGGATTAAATGCGAGCCCCATTGGAACATCAGGCCCACGTTCCAGAAGACGAACAGAGCGAGGACGACGCAGGCGATGGCGAGGGCGGCGCGATTCGAACGAAAGAGCTGCGCGACGCCATCGAGAAAAACGGCCAGGCCGATAACGAAAAGAGCAGTGAGCGAAACAAAAAAGCGGTTGCCGTAAGA
>Ga0210383_10002259_pt1 | contig 17461 bp, 18 predicted proteins | sample IncBWC14OmetaG_FD_160072 | JGI IMG/M metagenome (GOLD analysis project Ga0210383, IMG submission 160072) | Forest soil microbial communities from Barre Woods Harvard Forest LTER site, Petersham, Massachusetts, United States - Inc-BW-C-14-O ...
GAATAAATCCCTTATCCTGGTAAAAATTCGCGGCGTAGCGAACGTTGTCAGGAATGAGCGCGTCGTTCTGGCCGGACTTCGCGACGCTATCGACTTGAATGGTGAGAAGCACGGGGATTCCTTCAGTCTTGAGCCTCTGTGCAAGGGTAACCACCGTGCTGGCTCCCCAACTATGACCGTAGAGAATGATGCGCGCGGAGCGCTTTTGCTGGTCCGTCAAATGGCCATCACGATTCAGCAAATGCAGAATCAGATTGTGGGCATCACTCATTCGGTGGTTCTCGAAGGTTGCAACGTCGAGCCCTGCTGGGTACGCCTTTTCGAGGTTCCGTGCGACCTGCACGGTGCTGTGGACGGCGTCGTCATGCCGGACGAATCCGCCCAGGAAACCGATGACGATCGTCGGGGTCGAAGAAGCGCGAACGGGCTCGGATTCGGCCGAGACTGACGCAGAACCGGTAGACCTTGCCGCCGGGCTATCCGCACACGCCCATAGAATTGGGAATAGGCAGATCAGAACGAAAGCGACACCGCGAAAAGGCAGCATCAGCTTGCGGTTCGCTCGAATCGAATGTGGGACCATCACCACGCTAGATGAGATGATGTACCTTAGGGCAGGGTTACGTCGAAAGGAGTGATCCCAATGCCGCCGCTGCATCGTGTTTTGATCTTGGGTGGTGGATTTGCCGGGTTGAACGCCGCGCAAAAGCTTAAGCGCGCGCCCGTGGAGGTCACGCTTCTCGATCGTCGTAATTTTCATTTGTTCCAGCCGCTCATGTACCAAGTAGCGACCGGTTCGCTATCGCCTGGAGAGATTGCCGCTCCGTTGCGCGGCGTTCTGAGCCGGCAAAAGAATGCGGAGGTGCTGCTGGGCGAAGCCGTGAACATTGAACCGGACGCTAAACGCGTCATTCTGCGGGATGGCGCGGCCTTCGAATACGATTCCCTGATCGTAGCAACAGGCTCGAAAACCTCCTATTACGGAAAGGACGAATGGAGGGAGTGGGCCCCGAGCCTGAAGACCGTCGAAGAAGCTACCGCAATTCGGCACAAAATTCTATATGCATTTGAATGGGCCGAGCGGTCCACAACCGAGGCCGAGGCACGGGAGTGGCTGACGTTCGTGATCGTGGGCGCCGGGGCAACCGGGTTGGAGCTTGCCGGAGCGTTGGCGGAGATTGCCAACGAAACCTTGAAACATGACTTCCGGCGTATCAATCCCACGGAGGCGCGAATCATTCTGGTGGAAGGCGGCGATCGGGTGCTGGCGTCCTACCCCCCAGACCTGTCCGCCAAGGCCGAGGAACTGGTGAAAGAGCTCGGAGTCGAGGTCCGCAAGGGCCTCATGGTAACGGAGATCGATGCGAATGGGGTCACCTACAAGAAGGGGGACGAGAGCGGAAGATTTGCGGCGAAGACCGTTCTTTGGGCCGGCGGTGTGACGATGACCACGTTCGGCAGGAAGCTGGCCGAGCGCACGCATGCCGAAACCGACCGGAGCGGGCGCATCAAGGTGAGCCCGGACCTGACCGTTCCGAAGTATCCGAATATTTTTATCACCGGAGACCTGGCCAACGTGGCGGGGAAGGACGGCAAGCCGCTGCCGGGTGTTGCGCAGGTGGCCATTCAAGGCGGCGCCTACGCGGCAAAAGTAATCCGAAAGCGCTTGCAGGGCGAAACGAACGTCAAACCGTTCGAATATTTCGACAAAGGTGATATGGCGGTGATCGGCCGAGCGTCGGCCGTGGCGAATATTTTTGGACTTCATGTTTCTGGTCTGCCGGCATGGCTGATTTGGCTGTTTATCCACTTGATGTACATCGTCGAATTTCAAAATCGTGTGTTGGTGTTCATTCAGTGGGGATTTGAATATCTCACCTTCAGCCGCGGCGCGAGGTTGATCACCGGTTCCGCCGATACGGATGTGGACAAGCAGCCGAAGGCTGCCGGAACCAGCGCTGGATCGTAGTACCCGCCTCATGCATCCGCGTCGTACCCCGGTCGCATTCTCTGCATTGTTAGCGACTCCTCATATCGCCGATCCATAGGCATCAGGAGGGAAGTCGCGAGTGTGTACGCTTTCGGACATACACTAGGTCAAGGTCCTGGTTACGGTTCTGTAAGACGAAGGACTTTGCGACGCCAAGACATCTCCTGAGCGAAAGACAGCATCCTTCTCACTCATATGGCGACGAGACGTGCGATGTTTGTTTCATCGGCTGTGACGGCGGTCACTTCCAACTACCAAGAGCACGTTAACCCGCAGTGGGTTTCACTGTTGAACCTGCTGGGCATGAATGTCGAGTACGAACGCTGCTTCGGCTGCGAGTTGTTTACCAAAGAGGGTCGCCGCATTCTGGATTTCCTGTCGGGCTATTGCGTCCACAACGCGGGGCACAACCATCCCTACATCATTCAGGCGTTAAAAGACGAAATGGATAAGTGCGGTCCGGCGATGCTCCAGAGCCATGTGCCGGAGATTGCGGGCGAACTCGCCCGGCGTCTTTGTTTATTGGCCGGTGGCGATTTGGAGAAAGTTTATTTCGGCAGCAGTGGCAGCGAAGGAGTGGAAGCGGCAATCAAGTTTGCGCGCGCGAGCACCGGACGCGACGGCATCGTCTATGCCAAAAGCAGCTTTCACGGACTGACAACAGGCGCGCTGTCCCTGATGAACGACGCATTTTGGCGTGAAGGTTTCGGAGCGTTGCTGCCGGAAACTCTGGGCCTTCCCTACGGCGATATCGCAGCATTGGAGCGCGCATTCACAAGCAAGCCTCATGCAGCATTCGTGGTCGAGCCTCTTCAGGCGGAAGGCGGGATTCATGTGCCCGCGCGCGCGTATTTGCAAAGGGCTCAGGCACTATGCCGCCAAACCGGCGCACTTTTCGTCCTCGACGAAGTGCAAACCGGAATGTGTCGCACCGGAACGTTCTTAGCGGCTCACCAGTTTGACGTCCAACCGGACATGGTGGTGTTGGCCAAGGCGTTGAGCGGCGGGCTGATGCCCGTGAGCGCGGTGCTGATGACCGACAAGATTTACCACGCGGTTTATTCCTCATTGAAGCGGGCCATCGTTCATACGTCTACCTTTAGCGAAAACAGCCTGTCGATGAGAGCCGGGCTGGCTACCCTGGACGTTTTGGAACGCGAGGAACTTGGGGCGCGAGCGCTGCACCTGGGTGAAATATTTCGCGCGAAATTACGGCGCGAGCTGGCTGGGTTCGACATGGTCAGGGAAGTGCGCGGAATGGGACTGCTGAATGGAATTGAGTTTGTGCCCCCCAAGAAACTCGCGTTTCGCGCACTGTACGAAGCGTTTCACGGGATCCATCCGGCCATGTTCGGACAAATTGTGGTCATGCGCATGTTCCGCGAAAAGGGAATCCTGACACAAATCTGCGGGAACAACTTCATGGTCCTGAAGGCCGCCCCACCCCTGATGGTGACCTCGGAACAGTTGGATGAGTTCGTGAACGCGATACGTGATGTCGTCGAACTCGCGCAGACGTCGCCGGCATTTTGGACTGAAGCGTTGGGAATGGCCCGTCGGGCAGTCAATATTTGAGCTGCAACCGCTGCGATTCGTTCGCGGGCAAGCAAACAAACGGGATCAGAAAGCGCTCGATACGAGCGTCAAGAAAGGCGAACAGGTGAGCAGTCCAGGTCAGAATACGGACGTATTCATAGTGGGCGCAGGGCCCGCGGGACTCGCTGCGGCGATCGCTGCGCGGCAAAAGGGATTCGAGGTGGTGGTCGCGGACGGATCGGAGCCTCCCATTGAAAAGCCGTGTGGCGAAGGCATGATGCCGGGAACTCTGGCGGGTTTGCGAGCCATGGGCGTCGAAATCAGCCCCTCGGAGGGGCTGAGGTTTTCGGGCGTTCGTTTTGTCCAACAGGGTGCGAGGGTCTCTGCTGATTTTCCGCAAGGTCCGGGAATTGGTCTGCAGCGTCCGGTCTTACACGAGCGAATGGTCGCGAGAGCGAACGAGTGTGGCGTGCAATTCCTATGGAAGACGCCGGTGTCCGGCATGGATTCCGAAGGCGTCCGACTGTCGAGCGGAAAATTTCGCGCCCGCTGGATCGTGGGAGCGGACGGGCAGGGTTCGCGCGTGCGCCGCTGGAGCGGATTGGACGCGACCAGGCGCGAACGACAGCGGTTTGCGATCCGGAGGCGCTATCGTGTGCGGCCGTGGTCGGAGTACATGGAAATTCATTGGGGGAAACGCGGGCAAGCATACGTGACACCGATTGGGAGCGACGAAGTCTGCATCGTGGTGATGTCCGAGCAACCGGAACGCGCATCCTTCGACGCTGCGTTCCAGGAGTTGCCGGAGCTCCGAGAACGATTGGCGAATGCAGAACTCAGCAGCCGAGAACGAGGCGCAGTCACGTCGATGCGCTCGCTTTTCCACGTGCGACGCGGGAAGGTCGCTTTGGTTGGCGACGCTTCGGGTGGCGTCGATGCCATCACGGGTGATGGGCTGCGCTTGGCGTTTCGACAGGCATCCGCGCTCGCGGATGCCATGGCGGCGGGCGATCTAAGACAATACGAACAAGCACATCGAACACTTGTGAGATCCCCGATGCTGATGGGCGATCTAATGCTGTGGCTGGGGCGAAACCCGGGTTTGCGCGATCGGGCGATCCGCGTCCTGCAAAGCAGACCCAAGCTGTTCGCCCACTTGCTCGCTATTCATGTCGGGGTGGGAAAGTCGACGGGACTCTTGTCATCTGGGGCGCTACTCGGCTGGCGACTGTTGGACATCTAGGGAGCGAAAAGAAAACATGGTGTCTTTGGGATGGAAAGCTACAACGGCCGGAGCAATAGCGGCGTTCGGCTGCGGGCTGCTACTCTCGGCCACCGCGTCGCCGCCCCGTCTGCAGAGCTCGCAAACTTCCACTTCTGAGATTTTTCTGACCGTCGATCCCGCGCAATCCAAAGTGCATTGGACGGTTGACAGCAGTTTGCACACGGTGCACGGATCATTCGCCGTAAAGGGCGGCTCCCTGCATTTCGATCGGGACTCGGGACGAGCCAGTGGAGAAATTGTCGTCTACGCGACGAGCGGCGAAAGCGGAAACAATTCCCGCGACGCGCGGATGCACAAAGAGATCCTGGAAACCGCGAAATATCCTGACGCGGTCTTTAAGCCAACGCAAATCGAAGGCAAGGTGGCGCCGTCTGGTCCATCGGACTCCACGGTTCACGGTGTTTTTTCGATTCATGGCGCGGACCACGATCTTATCGCGCCAGTTCATGCGGAACTCACCGGCGATCACTGGAAGGGAAGCACCAAGTTTGAAGTGCCCTATGTGAAGTGGGGGATTAAGGATCCCAGCAATTTCCTGCTAAAGGTGAAGCCGGTGGTCAATGTGGAATTGGAGTTGTCCGGCGAAGTCAAAGCCCCGAAATAGATTGCCGATCCAGCGGCAGTCTGACGACAACATCGCAGCCCCATGCACCCGCGTAAGAGCTAACAACTGCGGAGTGTGGTTAGGATGTGTTTTTACGGAGGAACGAAGAGGAGACTACTTTCATTGCGCATGAGGTCGCGCTTTCCTCGCGTCATGCTGTTGCTATTGCTTTTTTCTTCCTGGCTCGATGGCCAACACGGCCGGTTACTCATCGCCACGCCTTTCGTGAACGATCCAGTCGTCGCTCAAGCGGATGAAACTTCGAACGGCGCGATCGTCGCGGAGCGGATGAAGTGCGACGGCACCACCGACGACACGGTTGAGTTTCAGAACGCCATCGATGCGGTCCGGAAATCCGCGAAGCGACTGCTGCTTCCGTCCGGCACGTGTCTTGTGACTTCAACGATTTCGATTCCTGATCGCATCTGGATCCAAGGGTGAGGCAAGCTTTCCACGACCATTCGCCGAAAGAGCGGGGTCAACCTCGCGATGGACATGTTTGGTCTCAGCGGCGCATCGGGCGGCGTCACCATTACCGATCTCACCATCGATGGAAACAAAGATGGCAACCCTTCGGCGGGGCGATACTCGCTGGGAGCGGCTGGAGTACAAGCCGTGGGGGTAAGGAAGCTGACGATTCAGCGCACCAGATGGATCAATGCCTATCTGGCTGCCATCGGGTTGTTCGTGAACCAAGGCCAATATGTCGCCGATACGCTGGTTGCAGACAGCGATTTCGAGAACAACGGCAGAGGCACTACATTCACATCGGACCAACTCTGCAATTCCGGTGACATGGCGATGCGGGCGCCGCTCCGGGTCAAGGTCGTTCACAATCGGTCTAATAATGCTCAAGGTAATTTTGTTTGTTTCGGGACCAACGCGAACGCGGGAGTCGGCGATGTCGTGGTGTCCGACAACGTCGTCCGCAACGCGGCGGGATTCGGGATCGCTCTGGGAGGTATCTCGGGGAAGGGCGCGGTCCTATCCCACAACACGTTGGATCAACCTTCCAGCCGCCAAAGCAATATTGACCTCGCGCTGTGGTCCGACGTTACCGTTATCGACAACCACATCATCGGAGGCTCCGCGTGCCTCGAACACGGATGTGCCGGCATTGGCGATGCGCCTCCAGCGCAGCGTGTCATCGTTACCGGGAATACGATCGTCACGGCAAAAAGTGTTCCGGGAAGTCTGTGTATCGGCCTTGGCGGGAGCGATTTGACGATTTCGCGAAACACCTGCCAAAACGCGGGCGGGGCGGGGATTGGCATTGCGGTTAGCGACCAAACGCAGTCTCACCACATTGAGATCTCGCGAAATGTAGTGAAGAACAGCAGCCAGGCCCAAGCTGGGATCCATGCCGGTATTGAACTGTTCATTCTCTGCGGCCCAGGCCCAAAGTGCACCGGCGGCAGCGGAACTATCTCCGACGCACCATTGAGAGCAATACCGTGTACGACGATCAAAATCCCCAGACGCAAGGCTCCGGTGTGGGTGTTGCGGTGTTCGGTCAAACCACGGGGTTCACAAGAATTTCTATTTTGAATAACGACCTGCGACGCAGCGGTGTGCGCCCAATACTGAGCCGGGCACTGGCCATATCGGATTGGGTGATTCGCGGCAATAGCGGGCCCAATGCCGATGCGCCCCTTTTGGTTCACGAATAACTGAACCACGAGTTCGAAAGCGGCGTCCAGATGGGCTGCAAGAGTTGCTCAGAGCGCGACCGCTCTTCAGGAATCCAACTCGCCCAAATTTCACTCCTGTCACGGAAATAACTACGCAGAGAACGCCTCGCGCTCAGTTTCATTCTCATATCACTCGCCACGAAGAAAGAGCGGACGACAAGCGTGTGCGCGAATCGGGAATAAATGGGCTGCTGCTACGGTCTGGATAGACGAGAGACATGGAATGGCGTGCGCGGGCGCCCCCATCCCGCGCGGCCGTTTCAATGGCGCGAGTTGCGCGGCCTTTTTGGCGGCGTCTCGACCGTAGCCATTGCCGACCGCTAAATCAAGTTGCGAAAGGCGGGCGGAAAAAGACCGAAAAGAAAAAGGAGAAGGACAATGAAAATGAACGTGATGTTGGCAGCTGCGGCTTTGATGTATGCACCCTTGGCCATGGCCGGGGAGAAGGGCGCCTATCCGGAGGAGAACGTCGCAACATTCGTAGTCGACAAATTGGATATGACTTCGCTGCCTTCCGCATACCGGCCAAAGAAGGAAAAAGGAAAGAAAACGCTAGCGGATTACGGTTACGCGGCGCAGAAGGTGAAAGAAAAGGAAGCTTTGGTCGAGATGGCGGGCGGTGCGCGGAGGTTGTCCATCAGGATTCTCGAAGAGAGCGGCTCAGGGATTTACGCATGCGTGACCGAACCGCCAAAGGACGGGGGCAATCCGTTGACGCAAAGCGTAGTGCTGCTCAAGAGAAAAGACGCGAACGGGCTGCTGAAAGGGCGGGAGACCTGGAGAGAATTCACGTCCTGCCCGGTGATTGGTGGGAGCAGCGACGATTCAAGCGCGTACTAGCGGGCAGGGAAGCTCGATCAATATGCGCGATGCACCTCACGTTCTCCTAGCGGGTCTTGTCGCTGGGACGGAGCATTCTGGCGCTTCCGAGTCGGACCAATGTGCGCAGTCAGCACGCTCATTCGGATTTTTAACGGCGGGACTGGCGGCATCGCCGAGCAGAATCCTTAGCCATGCGCAAGTGGACGGGCCGCGGCAATCCAAATGGAGGCAATCTGTTGACTGAAGGGTTCCTCGGAACGGCGGCCTCGCGCGTGGCCGATTTGGTGCTGCTTCTGGAAGTCGGGATGGGGGCAGGACTGCTCGTCGGTGCTCTGCTCGCGCGCATGGGGCGTTTTCGGCAACATGCATGGTGCCAGTCGGTCATCGTGCTTCTCAACCTTGCGGTGATCGCGCTGACGATGGTTCCTTCATTCAGCGTTCATGTTTTTCCCAAGATTCCGGCCAAGCTGGGCAAGGCTTATTACGCGTTGGCGACGGCGCATGCGGCGATTGGAACCGTCACGGAAGTGGCAGGACTGTACATCCTGCTGGCTGCCGGCACGCGCGTTTTGCCGGAGAAACTCCGAATTACAAGATACAAAGTGTGGATGCGATCGGTCCTGGTGCTCTGGTGGGTCGAGTTGTTGCTGGGGATCGCAACCTACGCCCGCTGGTATGTTCCGCTCTTGTTTCGAAAGTGAATTTGGCTTTACCTGAGTTCGCGAAGAGTTCGCCGGGCTAAAGCCCGGTGCCGGAGCGTTACCGCGCCGTGGCCGAAGAACAACCGGGCGAGCTGAACGTCTTCAAGTTCTATCAGATGGATGTCACGCTCTCGCCGGGCTTCTGTGCCACGTAGACATTCCGCAGCAGCCGCCGTTCACTCGTGAGGGCATGCACGCCGGAAAGAAATTGCTGCAGTCCATCGAAATTCGCTTCGCCCTCGATGGCTAGCAGCGTCTCTTTTCTCTTCTGTCGCCCGTCACGCCAGCGCCTCGCTATCAAGGCGGCATTTTCGGTCGTGTCCGCAACGCTCACCAGGCGAAAACCTTCCTGCCTGATCATTCGTTCATTTTCCCCGGGAGGACTGAAGATGTAGTAGCCGATCAAACTGCGAGTCGCAATTTCCTGGTGCGAAATCGCTCCGCCGATGATGAGGGCGTCGCTGAACAGAATCTTTCCACCTGGTTTAAGGACACGGAATAGTTCAGCGAGGACCGCAGGCCGTCCGGGAACGTGACACAGAACGTCATTCGAAAAAGCGGCGTCAAAGGTCGAGTCGGCAAAAGGCAATTTCTTCGAGGCGTCGCAATTCTCGAAGCGCACTTGAGAAGACATGTTGCGCTCTGCCGCAAGTTGCTTCGCGGTGTGGATACCAGGGGCATTAACGTCCAGTCCTAAGACGCGACAGCCCACTGTGCCGGCAACCTGCAAGGCATATCGTCCTGAACCGCAGCCGATTTCGAGCGCGTACGAACCGGGGGTGAGACCCAAGGTCCGAGGTATTTCTTCGGACTCTTCCGTAGTTACCCAACTTGTCTGCCCGAGATCCTCACCGTAAGTCTCGACACGAATCTGCCGGTATACCTCGGCATCGTAGTTACCGTAGGCGTTGTCGTAGAGGTCCACTCTTGCGGACATCGAGGTTCCTCCCTGATCGAAAGGCTTGCTAACCCACTCCGCCGTCGAAGCCCAAGAATACACCTGTAAACTGGAAGGCAGCGCCTCTCGGCAGGTTCGCACACGGTAGGCCCAGCGAAATAACGGCGGGGTCTAGCAGCAGGTTAAGGGAGGGAACTCGACCGAGTTCGCCGTGTGTCCATGTAATATGGCGCAGAGCTAAGCGTTGGCGTCGTGCTGTTCACGTCTGAGTGTGATCTGGTCCATTTGATGTAGACTTTCCGGTGGCCACGACCGGGGAAGTCGCTTCGTGAGCCATGCCAGGTTCCGCTTGAGGAGCTATCATGAAACGACGCGATTTGATCCGTGCCGGTGTGCTTACGGGGGCCGTCGCGGCGCTTCGCCCTCCACTTGCCAGGGCACAGATTGCAGCGCCGCCGTCGGAGTTGACGCCGGCGCAAAGCGGTGTGGACGCCTCGAAAGACCTCGCGGCGCCGGGATGGAAGCCCCTCTTTCACGATGAGCACCAAAATGAAACGCTTATCGTGCTCAGCGAGCTGATCATCCCCGCGACCGACACTCCGGGGGCCAAGGAAGCGCTGGTGAATCGCTATATCGACCTGGTGCTCGCTGCCGACACGCACGAGAATCAACGAGCGTTTCTCAACAGCCTCGGATATCTGGACGGTGAGAGCATTCGGCGCTACAAAGCGGCATTTCGCTATTTGAGTAGAGAAGATCAGGACGATTTGTTGCACGCGCTGGCCTACCCGATCGGTGGCAGCGAGTGGACCGGTGCAGCCCCTCCCGCCGACGTAGGTCACACGCATTTCGAGAAACTCAAGCAACGCATCGGCATTGCGTATTACAACTCACAGATCGGCACGCGCGAACTCGGCTGGGACGGCAATTTTACGCACGGCGTCTATCAGGGTTGCGAACATCCCGAAGGGAATCATAAATGAGCCGGATTTACATGCCGCAAGATCCTCTTCAGCAGACATACGACGCCGTGGTTGTGGGCTCGGGCGCCACAGGTGGATGGGCCGCCAAACAACTCGCAGAGGCGGGGCTCAAGGTCGCATTGCTCGAAGCAGGCCGCGCGGTCAGTCCGACCGAGTTCACCGAGCACACCCCCGCGTACCAGCTCAAGTACCGCGACCACTCGCCTGAGATCGTGCGCACGCGGCCCATCCAGAAGCAGTGCTACGCCTGCATGGAATACAACTATGAATGGTTCGTCAACGATCTCGACAACCCCTACAGCACGCCGCCCGACAAGCCGTTTACGTGGCAACGGCTCCGCGTGCTCGGAGGGCGATCGCTGGTCTGGGGCCGTCAAAGCTATCGCCTGAGCGACAGCGATTTCAAGGCCGCCAGCCTCGATGGTTACGGTGATGACTGGCCGATTTCCTACGCCGATCTCGCTCCGTTTTACGACATCGTGGAGAAGTACGTGGGCATCACCGGCGCCGCGGAAGGCAACGAAATGTTGCCCGACGGGCAATTTCTGCCGCCGATGAAGATGAGCTGCGGAGAAGTCCTGCTGCGAGAGCGCGTCAAAGCCAAGTTCGCGCGCACGGTCACGATCGGACGCGCAGCGGTCTTGACGCAGAGTCACAATGGACGCGCCGCGTGCCACTATTGCGGACCGTGCGAACGCGGATGCCGGACCTTCTCCTATTTCAGCAGCCCGTTCACCACCGTCGCCGACGCGCAGAACTCCGGCAACTGCACGCTCATCACTAACGCGGTGGTCAGCCACGTGAACATGGACAATGCTTCGAACAAAGCAACTGGCGTGACGCACGTGGATCGTTTGACGCGCCAGGTCAAAGAGGTCCGCGCAAAATCGGTCATCCTTTGCGCGCAGGCGATGGAATCCACCCGCATCCTGCTGAACTCTTCGACTCGGGAATATCCCACCGGACTGGCAAATTCGAGCGGCGCTCTCGGCCATTACCTGATGGACCATGTCGTAGGAGGAGGCGCCTCGGGCCAGCTACGCGAGATGAAGGTTCGTCCCGACGCGAATCAGCCGCAACGCCCCAACGGAATCTACATTCCTCGCTTCCGGAACACACCTTCGAGCAAAAAGCATTCCCAGTTTATCCGTGGCTATGGTTACCAGGGCGAGGGCGGCCCCGAATTCAACTTCGCCGCCGAAGGCTACGGGGCGTCGTTCAAGGGTGCGGTGAAGGAAGGCGCATACGGGATCGGTCTGGGCGCTTTCGGAGAATCACTGGCGCGGTGGGACAACTACATCGAGATCGACAGCAATCTCAAAGATGCCTGGGGAATTCCCGCCTTGCGAATCGTCATGACGCACGGCGACAACGAAGCTGCGCTCATGGACGACGCTGCCGCCCAGGCGGCAGAAATGCTGGAAGCGGCCGGCGCGAAAGATATCAAAATGCAAGTGCGCGTCGAAATGCCGGGCATGGCCATCCACGAACTAGGGACCGCGCGCATGGGAAACGATCCGAAGAAGTCCGTACTGAACGCCTTCAATCAGACACACGACGTGAAAAACCTTTTCGTGATGGACGGCGCCAGCTTCGTTTCGTCCGCGTGCCAGAACCCGACGCTCACGATGATGGCGGTCACCGTCCGCGCATGCAGTCACGTCATCGACCGTTTCCGCAAAAGCGAAATCTGAGTCCGATGGAGATAGAATCCTCGTTCTAACCGAGGCCGATCGCGAGGAGCCGCTCTCTGCTAGTCCCTGAATTCGTTTCATTTGTCACCGCTGCTCTGCTGCTGTTATTCTGCCTGCAGAGCCCGGCATTTGGAGGCACCATGCCCCTGTCCCTCGGACCCCTCGACTCGCTCCTCATCACCATCGTGCTGGCAACGCTGGCAATCGGCCTGCCCATTCTCTTGGTGTTGTCTGTCCGCTTTCTATGGGACCCCCATTTGAACCTTGGCCGCTCGAAGGAACTCGAAAAGCTGATCTGGCAGTTGCACCGCATCGCCAGCGCGCTGGAGCACAGCATGAACGTGTCGTTTCCAGCCGTTCAACCGGGCACCGAAGAGCCTCGTGACCTCGTCTTTCTACAGCAACCGACCGCCGCTACGAAGGCCGTCGCGACGCCCACTGCCGCGGCGCCCGCCTCCCAACCGCGCGGCGTGCAACAGCCGGAGACCCCGCAGCCGACAGCGCAGCAGCCCAGTGTCCCTCCGCCTGGTCCTCAGCAGCCTTCCACCGAGGCCCCACGCCACGCGGGCGTCAACTCCATGTTCGGCTTCTAGCCTCAGGGTTCCTCGAACACGGCCTCGGTCAGGCTTGCCGCTTGGAGTGCTCACTCACTTGGTTGAAAGAACGAATTGGTTGCCGTCGGTGTCTTGGAATTTGGCAAAATGGCCCCAGGGCTGCTTGGTGGGTGGTGCACTGAACTCGACTCCGCGTGCTTTGAGCTCCTGGTAAGTGCGATCAATATCGTCGGTCATGAACGTTACGTTGGAAAAGGTCCCAATTCGATCTTCGTGGCCGGGCGGCGTGAACAGAACCACTTTGGTCTCACTCCCCGGAACGCGTAACTCGATCCAGCGTTGTTTTTCGTCGAATGCTTGATCCGTCAAAATCTGGAATCCAAGTTTTTCGGTATAAAACGTGATCGCCTGGTCTTGATCTCGAACCGGAATACTCACGAACTTTATTGCCTTGATCATGGGAAAGCCTCCTGATGGAATGCAGTGTAGGCGCTGAACGGACGAGTTGAAAAGCGAAATCGAATTACTGTAGTATTAATGACTGTAGTTGACGTCACTATTGAAGGTGGCTTTTGTGATCCTTACGCTTGACAGCTATGTCGTCGATGTACTGATGCGGGATTTGACCGAGCACGAAAAACGTCCCTCTGCTTTTCTTGTCTATCTGCATGTCTGGAGACGTAGTCTCGGCGCGGATCAGAAGACCGTGGCGTTGAGCTATCAGGATCTGGCGGAGGGAACGGGGTTGTCGAAGTCTGCGGCGCAGGGCGCTGTGCGGCTGCTCAAACGGCGGAAGCTGCTGTCAATTACGCTGAAGAACCCAACCGCTACTCCAATCTACCGCGTAGAGCGCCCATGGCTTCGCCGGAAGCACGGCTGAGCACTTCGGTTCACAACCTACGCGATCAATTCCGATTGGCCGCCGCGCGATGGCTCAGGCTCCACACATACGCTGCGAGCGCTGATACCTGGTCGGGCGTAAGCTGCGCCCCACCCATCGGCGGCATCGGACTGCGATATTGTTTTGGTTGCGACACGCCTTCGGTTATCGTTTTCGTGATTCCGGCGTAGCTGCCGTCGCTCCACAGCCATTTCTTGCCCAGTAGATCGGGCCCCAAAGGGGTGCCCTGACCGCTCTCACCATGGCATCCCGTGCATGCCGCTCCGCCGACTTGGCCGTGGTAGATGCGCTCACCAAGCACAACCATTTCTCGTGTCGCGCCTTCGGGAACAGGAAGACTGCTCGCCGCTGCGGCCGCACCGGCGTCTGGATGCGTACCCTCTGGCGGTTGCGCGGCCAATTCAACGGGATTGCCAGGGGCAGCTGTTAAGCTGGGACATGGCGTGACGTTCGCAGCGCCGCCTTCGGAGCCGCCGTGATAGACAACCCGATAGATCCGTCCGCGCACGTCGTCGGAAATGTAAAGTGAACCGTCGGGTCCCACCGCCAACCCGGTGGGACGATGTACGGCGTCAGCCGGCGACTTCACCGCGCCCGCGAAGCCATCCGCAAATATCTCGCACGGGCCGGATGCGCGCTCGCCTGCGAGGGGCTGAAAAACCACGTTATAGCCGCCTTGCGGATAGGGGGCCCGATTCCATGACCCGTGGAAAGCGATGAAGACGCCGTCACGGTAGCGCGCCGGAAATTGCTTCTGGTCGTACCGCGCCATGGCATTCGGCGCCCAATGAGCGGGAAATGCGGCAACCGGCGCAAGCTTGTTGGCGCACACGCCGATCGTTTTGCCGCCGTCGCCACCGTATTCCGGCGCCCGAACCAGCTTTTGCACGAAGGAGTCGTAGTAGCACTCGGGCCAGCCATAGTCTCCCTTCGGCTTCAAGAGCAACAACTCTTCGGCGGGCAGGGTCGCTTCCTGGTCGGGCTTATAGAGGTCGGGCCAGTTCGTGTGCAATTGGTCCCGTCCGTGCTGGGTCACAAACACTCGGCCGTTTGCGTCGATGGCAAAACCTTCCGCGTTGCGGATTCCCGTAGCGAAACGATCCGCCGGCGAAAAAGTTTGGTTCGTCTTATTCGCGTCATAGCGCCAGATGCCACCACGGGTTTCCAATTCCGTGCAGGGATCCACGCCGGGCGACTTGAGCGTGCGATTTTTCAGCTGACAGGAATTGGTGGCGGTGGCGACGTCGACGTACATCGATCCTTCGGAATTGATGATGAATGGGTGCATCGGATGGTCCCCGCCCAGAGGCAATCCAGTGACGATGGTATCGGCAGAGCCACTCGCCACGATAGAGCCTGCCGGCAATGAATATCGCACGATGCGGTCATTGATCTCGGCGTAGAGCGATCCCTTATACATGCCGATGCCCGTACCGCCTGCTCCGCCACTCTGGACGGTTTCGCCAAAGCGCTCGATCACATCGGCTTTTCCCGCACCGCTTTTGTCTTGCAGGGCTACAAGGAAACCACCGGCATGCGGCGTGTCGTTGCCGTAGTACCTGCCTGACCAGGTGTTGACGTAAAGAACTCCGCTCGGCACAACTACCATGTGGCGGGCGTGACCAATGCCGTCAGCGAAAACCGTTGCGCAAAACCCGGCGGGTAACTTCAACCCGCTGTCATCGTTGGGGCACGCTTCGCTCTTGGCATCTGCAGCCGGACTGGATGGGTTTCCGACCGGCGCTAGCGAACTACCAACGCATAATGCGGCGAGCGCGACCAAGGCAGGCAACAAAGTTTTGAACCCGTTGGATAATTGCATGGGACACTCCCGAAGATCTACGGCGAGAAACAGCGGCCTGAAACGCGAAAATACGCCGAAAATATACCACAGTTATTGCAACGCATTAGGCAGCCGAACGGCTACTTCCTTCCATCCTAAGCCTGCGCTCGCGGGCCACGCGCTCCTCTACTAGGCAGCCTCATCCATTCCGGGTAGAATTGCCGTCATTTTCCAGGCAGCCTCGCCATGCCCAGCGAAGTCATTCACTTCGGGGACTTTGAGCTCGATCCCGGCGCTTTTGAGTTGCGCCGCTCTGGCCGCGTTGTTCGCCTCGAACGTATCCCCCTGGAACTGCTTCTCTTTCTTGCGGAACAGCGGGGACAACTCGTCACCAGGGACGAGATCCTTGAGCGCATTTGGGGCAAGGATGTTTTTGTGGACGCCGATAACAGCATCAACACTGCCGTCCGCAAAGTCCGCTCCGCCCTGAAGGAGGATCCGGATAACCCGCGATTCCTGCGCACCGTGCCGGGAAAGGGCTATCGCTTCGTCGCCGAAGTTTCGTCGATTACGCCGCGCACCGGCATCGCCTCTGCATCCGCTCTCGAAGTCGCTCCCGTTGGCTCGGTCGCCACCACAACGGGCAATGTTCGACGCTGGGCCGTCCAGCCTGCGCTCGCCACTGCTTCGGCGCCGATCGAAATACCGGTAAGCCCGGAAAGCAAAATGCGGGGTCCCGTCGACCAACAGGAGACACTCCGAACCAAGAGCCTTCTGAACGCGGCTATGTGGTCGCTGCTGTTGCGCTCCTGCTGTCGATTTGCGTGGTGGCCATCTGGCGCAGTCAGCCGCGCATTCCGGCCGTCACTAATGTAGTTCGCATCACGAATGATCGAAAGCCCAAAATCCCCATGAATCTGCCGGTTACGGACGGCGTCGATCTTTATTTCGTCGAAGGGGCGCCTTGGACGTCGGGCTCCGGGATCGCGCAGATGTCGGCTACCGGGGGAGAGACCACTTGGATTACGACCACCCTTCAGAAAGTTTTGGCCATTTATAGCATCTCCCCAGATCACTCAGCGTTGTTGGTCGCAAATGGCGTCGCCGTAGGCGCAGACGCCAGATGGCCTCCACATCGTCTACGCGGATGGGCCTGCCATCATGATTGCGAACAACGACGGAAGCGAGCCTCATCAGGTGGCAAAGGTTTCGGGCATCGTGCGCTTACTTCGGTTCTCCCTGGATGGCCGGCGAATCCGCTTTTCCGTTATCCACTCCAAAGCGGAATCCAACTCCATCTGGGAAATGTCCGCAAACGGAGAAGAGATTCATCCGCTCTTTCCAGAGTGGAAAGAGCGGCCGTACCAATCCAGCGGAAATTGGTCGCCAGACGGCGATTACTATTACTTCCAGGCAGGACGCGGGAGTGCTCAGGCCATTTGGGTAAAGCCGGAGCACCGATCGATCTTTCGCAGAGCCGCAGTTGGTCCCTTCAATCTAACCTCCGGGCCCCTCCGATTCAGTGCCCCGGTCCCCAGCAGTGACGGGAAAAAACTATTCGTCGTGGGTGAGGAGCCTCGCGTGGAGCTGTTCCGCTATGACCCGAGAACGCAGCGATTCGATTCGTACCTCGAGGGCCTCTCCGCCGGCCCGGTCGATTTTTCGTCCGACAAGAAGTGGGTTGCCTACATTGCCTATCCGGAGATGACCCTGTGGCGAAGCCGAGTGGACGGAAGCGATAAGATGCAGCTCACCTTCCCGCCAGTTCGCGCGTATGAACCGCGCTGGTCGCCGGACGGGTCCCAGATTACGTTTATGGATGTGCAGTCCAACCGCCCATGGAAAATCCGCATGCTATCTTCGTCCGGAGGCGTTCCGGAGTTGCTCGTACAGGCCAGCCCCGACCAAACCGAATCAGACCCAACCTGGATGCCCGATGGGAAATCCATTGTTTTCGGGAAAACGGGCGAAACGGGAAAAAGTAAAATCGCGATTTATCGCCTGGATTAATTTTTCTCG
>Ga0210383_10002260_pt1 | contig 17448 bp, 23 predicted proteins | sample IncBWC14OmetaG_FD_160072 | JGI IMG/M metagenome (GOLD analysis project Ga0210383, IMG submission 160072) | Forest soil microbial communities from Barre Woods Harvard Forest LTER site, Petersham, Massachusetts, United States - Inc-BW-C-14-O ...
GAGGAAGGAGCCGCGACGCACGATGATAGGCCTTCAAAACGGAACAGGCGTTCCTATGTGCAAACCCACGTGGAAAACGTGGGAACAAATATTGTCTAGTACGGTTATGCCCATCACCATTCTATCGTCCACATAATAAGAGGACAACTACTTCCAAATTTAAATAAGCGGCGGATTTTTATTTATTTATTATTCAACCTGAGGGATCCTCAAACCTGCCGCCTTTGCAATCCGAACGGTCTTCAAAGCCTTTTGGAAATGGTCGTACGGGTATATTCAGACTGAGCAATTGTCATGAGTGAAATGGTTCGACGTACTTGTTTAAGCATTGGGGCATCGATCATTTCTCCTTCTAGGCCGACGGCACCTTTCTGAGAAGCATGGGCCATCTCCATTTGATGGATAATTTTCGCGGCACGGAGCATTTCTTGCAAGAGATTAATTGGTAAGCTCCGACTGCAGAATATATGGTGCGGCAGTTACTTACCTTCAGAGGTGGGTACAAACGTAGACTGGATCACTTCAACTTGAGTTGGATGGATAGCTTGCTATGGACGATTGTAAAGTTAGAAAGCATATGCAGCAAATTCATGAATTGGAAATGAAGTTACTTTCCCATCAAATCCTAATTGCCTTCCGTCTTGACACTCGTTTTTGAGATATTCGAGGTCTTTATAGTTTACACAAACCTACAGACAGTCAAGCGACATCGATGGGGGATGAATGGATTGCTCACCATGTCAATGGCGTCTAAACCGAAGGCCTTGGCAGCAATCACGATCTGGGAGCGAGTATAAAGGAGCTCGCGACGAGAGGGTGATCGAATGATTGAAGTATCCGCGCAATCTTAAACATTAAATGAGACATCCTACTCGCCCGGCAATTTCGATAAAAAATATTACAATCTTCGGCTGCAAACTTGGCATGAACGTCATCAGTACTTGAAACAACAATTCTCACATAAAACTACGCACTAATAATGCGCTCAGGGTTCCTCCCAGATCTGAACCATATTCTGACTTCCATCCTGCTATACTTCCAAGATTCCACAAGGACTTCGCACTCTCTATACTTGTCACGAGGCGCATGGGCGTATGGTGGGGGAACGTGCGAGATGTTGTGTACAGTTCCCTCGAGATGTGATGGAGGTCTTGAACAGAGTGGATCTTGGGAAGCACAAGAGTTTGTACATTGGGACACCGCAGCTGATGTAGTTGCAGAATAGGTAACGTTCAACCCTGACATATCTAGAAAACCCACTATTTGAGAAATATCCTGTTGGAAGAATGAGGTGTTGATGTCATTTATTCGAACCGCAATTCGTTCAGGATCCGGAAGGTTGGCATGCTGCTAGACAGAGATACAGCGTACATTCAAATAAGGGAAGACGCAGCGCGACCAGGACCACCAGCATACCGTTAAAAATTTTTGCAGTCTGTTCCTGGCGCTAGCCTTGTCCGATGGTGAGGGGGAGACACTATCTTCGAGGTCATAGATAATCATGTCAGACTTGGTTGTGAGTGACTTCTCAAGCATGCGATCAGATGAAGCTGGCACGTAGAGATAGGACCGTCGCAGAGATACATCGGTGCCAACGTTTCTGGAACGAATCTGCGGACATTGTGGACATTGGACAAACTTGCGTGGGCCGAATCCTTTTGAGAAGCGCAAGAGCATGATCATGCCATGATGATATTCCAGAAATGGTGGTTGTCCCTTGTTTGGTATGTTTTAAGGGTGCTTGGTAAATTCATGAATAATAAACTAGAGCAAATAAGCGTAAGCCGTTACAACGTTAAACGTTAACTCGCAAGAGCCGAGGTGGACACATATGATATTTCGACCTTTCTGTGTCTTCCAAATGTACGTGTTTTTACAACTTTCGTAGCCGAAAATGCACTGCAGATGTAATTGGTTCGGCTTTGAAGCGGTATTAAAAATATTTTTACTTACTTCAACTTTGTTGAAAACTCATGCAAACTATGTAGAAAGCTTCTGACTGATGTTCGATGCAGACTCGCGGGCAACATCGAAACTTGATCGAAACAACAAGAATCAACGTCTCAAATGTCGTCGACACATCTCTCGACACCGTCTGCCAAACCTGCAGCAGATGAATTCGTAGAGTATGAAAACCAACCATCCAGGCAATCACTCAGCGCCAAAAAGACGCGTCTGTCCCTCGGATCACCCCCTCAGGCCGCCTCACGGAATCGCGTCGACCCTTACACTACACTTCCCCCGCCCAGCACCTCCTACATGCAACTCCGCTTCCAACTCTGCGGTTTCAAGCACGTCTACCGCGTCGTTCAACTCCCCCTCTCCTACACTTTCGCTAATCTCCACACCCTCCTACTCTTCCTCTTCGGCTGGAATGGGAGTCATCTCCATCAATCGCACGTCTATTCCCATGTCAAGATGTACAGCAAGAACACCAAGCCTGGGCACATGAAGAAATACGGGAGAGTTCCTCCTCTGCCTGAGTGGATTAGTCCTGATGATGAGAGGGAGATATATTTCTGGGAGTTGCAGCATCCGGACTCGGCTATCTATGAGGTGGTTCCCCAGGGAAGTAACCGACGTTCAGGGGGTGGCCATGATTTTCGCTATGAAACCAGGGTCGAGGATCAGGAATTGACCCTAGGGGAAGTCTGGAACGTGAAGGAGAGGCAAAACGCGAGCCAAGGTGAATGTACCAACCTAGAAATGGGGATCCAATACCAGTACGATCTGGGTGGTAAGTAGGCTCTGTTATTCGAGGATGATCTGATCTGATGAAGGCCTCCTTTTGTTAGCGAGTTGGCTGGTGCATATAACTTGTGAGAGCGAGACGCCTTTCTACTCGGTCGATCCTCCGTCCAATGTACCTATCTTGGTCAGAGCGCAGGGAGCTGTTCGTGCTATCTGTTGGAATTTATCACGTTACAAAACCTTACACTTATCGTGTTATCACAGCCGCCGATTGAAGACGCTCATCACGAAGTCATCGGTGTAAGTTCCTCCTGGTTTCCATTAGTTGGCATACAAATGTATAAACTAATGAACCATGCTCTTCGCAGGAACTCGATGCTCAAGATAAGAGGATCTCGCCTCTCCTATACTCTGAAACCAGTTTTGGACTGTATTGCAAGGGCGAACTCGATACTCGAGCACGCAAGGAAGAGCTTGCAGTTTTTAATGTTCAGGAAGAGCTTGCAAGATTCCAAGAGAGAAGGAAGAGGAGAGAAGAGCGTAAGAAGGTCCGAGAGGCTCGGCTTGAGCAGGGTGATGAGGATGAGGATGAGGATGAGGATGAAGAGTATGATGAGGAAGATGATTATTCATAGTGAGTATGGTTCTTGCGTGTATCAAAGCTTGCTTATTGATGCAACGTTCCTCATACCATTTCGAGCATTTATTACCATGAATCTGCCCTACTAATTTCGAAACCCTTCTAATCATGTTCAGTCATTGCACTTGTAAAATAATCGACAGTTTCCTTCGCATACTTTGACTCCTATGACTGGTTATATCATACATACAAGTATTTTCGAACGAAAACTCCATTACTCGAATTCAACCTTGTTCTATTCCCAGTCTTTCGTCAGGATCTTCCTGATGTGAAATTCTCAAGGCAATTTACTGACCTTGTAGAATGCGATATATCCTTCAATTGACTTGGCCTTTTCCCCCGCCTGAGGATAGTACCTATAGATCACAGTAAGAAATTATCCGTGAAAACATTCGTTTCACATTACTTACCAAGCAACATCCTTCACAGTCTTTCCGTCAACGGATGCATTGTAATAAGAAGCAGTTCTGTCCAGCTTCAAGTTAGTCTTGTATTCTTCTTGGGAGTAACTCGGGGGTCATTACCCTTTCCAAGGACAAACGGAGCTAGAAAGCAGACACTTCAGTCGGATCAAACGCATATATCACATCTTCAACACTCACCTGGTCTTGGAGTCGGTGAAGAGAGCCGACTTGACAGAGTCGGGGGGGAAGTAGTGGTTGTTCTCTACGACAATGGTATTATCGGACTCGGCAAGGACTGTTCCGTTCAGAGTGACTTTCATTTCTGTAGAATGAATGGTTAAAGCTGTAGATGTTGGTGGTTTCAAAGGTGAGGGACGTACAGTATTAATCCGGGAAGATATATACCCAAGCATGCACATGATCTGATCAGAGCTGACGAAGACTGCTGAGTCACGGTATATATATATTGCTGTGTATTGCTGCGTAAAACTGTGTAAAACCGATTCTTCTGTGCTGGGGTGGCCGGGGCCTGCAATTGATCTTGATCATGTAGTGCCACCATCATAAATACAAGAGACCTGAGGTCACCTGAGAGGCGATTGCCAAAGACATAACTTGATAAGCACTACGACTACGGTCACGGGTGGTACAAGCCTTAGTAATAGAGGGAGATGAAATCGGGGAAATCACGCGTTGACTTTATTTGTGCACGTGACATGCTCACTGAATTTCAAGTTGGCTCGCGTTTGGTGCTTCTCAAATCCTTCTTGATATTCCGAGTGATCTGCAGGTCACCAGCATTTACCCATAAGATAGGACCTCAAACTCTCTGTTGAGATGAACTCTCACCGACTCTTGCTTTGCCGTTTTCAATCATCTCACTCCATGCATGCATCGTTGAGGGGTTTACCACCTTCCATTCTTTGTTAAAGATCTGGAAGGACATAGCGTCTTTGGTTCTTAGGTGGGTGTGTGCTATCAAGGATTCAAAGAGGTCCGAACTCTGGGAACAATGTATGCGACTTTCGAAATGAGAAATGGGCTCCAACAATCTGCAAATCTCACAGGAACAGAACAGTATTATTTACATAATAACACTTTACCACTTCCGGCGTTGGTGGCCGGTAAACCATTCGAATTCGGTATCCTCCCGCGGACGCTCACTTCATTCCTCGACTGGCTTCTTACTCTTCAATGTACATGGAACTTCTCTGAGTTTATTCCTCGATACGACTATCTGACACATTCGAAATATGTTACACTGCTTATCCTGGTTTTCCCCAGTAAAAGACCTACATTTGTCATCGGCGTACTTCCTCGATTCTCGAACGCTCTAAGCATGCATCACAGGCGTCAAAAGGTATTGATATCCAGAACCCTTCTATGACTCATTGGCCTCATGTTGAGGGCGTGTACACAAATTTGTTACCCGTCTCAGCGTGTATCCCATACAGCCATCAGGAGAACAAGTCAGTCAGTTTTATCTTCAATTCCCATTCCTTTGACCACAATTGGTTATCAGACATGAAGAGCAACCTCGATGTTGTGAACGGCCAGGTATCCGCCGAAAACGTTGACTCTCTGCAAATTTCAATGCTATGGATTATTCTGCTATCCATACTCCTCCCTTTACTGTTTTCCAACCTCGCCGACCCACCATTTAAAGCCGCAGAAACTACCTTCAAAGATTTATCCCCAGAACTCGTCCTCGATGTCCTTCGCTCCAAAGATCTTCCTCCAGAACCCGTTCTCGCCATTTTTCGCTTCAAAGATCTTCCCCGAGAACTCATTGACAACATCCTTCGCTTCAGTGTGAAACCTTCCATCTCAACATATCGATCTCTCCTCTGTGTTTCTCGGCAGATGCGAGATCTCAGTTATCGTGCATGCCTTCCCGTCATCCCCGTCACATTGACGACGTCCAAGCAGTGGTCTTCATTCTATAACTTCATTTCGGCTCATCCCGAGTTGGCCCGTCTCGTCCGTAGTCTATGGGCTGTCCCTTTCCACGAACAAGAATCGAGTGTCTGTCCCGCCATAATTCACGCGTGTACCCATGTCACGTCTTTGGCGTGTAATGTTGGAGTCTTAAAGACGTGTATTGCCGGCTGTTCAAGCTTCAATCACTGCCGGCGCTTGACTGTGTTAATGAGTTCGGTTGGCTTGGACAGTCTCCTGGAGAATCCCAATGGATCGAGATTCATGGAACAATTGACTCATCTGCGTGTTATTACGCAGGGCTTGTTACCGACGAGAATGCGACTCCGCAACCTTACGAATCTCTCACTAGTCCATTACCGCCCTGAACCGCTTCATTCCACAGCGGTTGCTCAGTCTGCTCTCATGGATACCGCGGTCTATCCGTCGCTTCGCACCGTCATTTTGACAAGGCCCACGTATGGGCATGATAGACCTATCGCCACCGTCGACCATTCTGATTCTAGACTGGTCACGCTTTATGTTCCAGAGATTTGGTCCGAGATGGAGATATGGGGCCTTGGGACTGTATGGGATTGGCTGCATGCGTTGCCAGATTATCGGATCCCCCCCAGAGCGTCTTGACAACCCGCCAATCGTCATTGGAGTTACAGTCCGTCTGTCCATTATTAATGATTATACGGGTGACTAGAGTTGAGTACAATGACATCAACAATTTTGATTAAACCGAAATAGAAAGTGAAGTCTAAATGTTACACCGGTTACAAAACGCACATGTTAATCTCATAACTTTACTTTCGCTATTTTCAAACCTCCTGCCTTGTCACGAAGCAACCGTCGAAGCAGTTTACCGCTTGGGTTCTTAGGGATGAAGGACACAAATTCAACTCCCCCCGTCAGCTGCTTATAACTAACTTTATTATCTGCAACGTGCTAGTGCAATGTACCCGATCAGTACAGAGACCACCGAGAACATCACCAATACATTACCTTCGTAATGGAGGCCTTGATCTCCCTGGCAGCGTTTGGATGGCGGTCGACTCTCTGGAGGGCGTCTGCAGTGAGAACCACAAATGCTAGTGGGATTTCGCCACTATAATCGTCGGTAACGCCGACAACGCCGACATCTGAGACGTCAGCGTGATCTAATATGCAACCTTCAAGCTCAGCGGGAGCAACTTGGAAACCCTTGACCTTCACAGGTTGTCAGGTTCTTGCCGCTCTTGGGTATAGGATCTGGCTCATTTGACTCGCCTTCATTATTTCCTGGGAACAGCTACACGTGAACAACCAACAGTCGAACAAAGATAAGGCTTACCTTGAGTCGATCAACAACCCAAATTTCTCCATTCTTGTTAATCTTGACTTTGTCCCCACTTCTTACCCAGCTATTGATGAAATACAAGGTCACATAGATATGACTACAGGAGTAAACACACCAACCCGTCGATGAAGGTTTCTCTGGTTCTAGGCAAGTAGTCAGTACCAACGTGGATATTCACAAGGGTCAACTCACGCTTTTTCGTTGTTGTAATAACCCAAAGTCACTGATGGAGTCTTCATGACCAATTCACCCGGTTCGTCATATCCAGCTAGGGAGCCGTCCTCTTTGACCACCCGGGCAACTACTCCAGGTATAAGCTGCCCGGCGCCTGCACGGGAAAAAGTAAGAAACATATACCTGGTACGATGGAGGACTTACTGCCTGAGGTGCCTCTCTTCTGCGTGATTGGCCACATCGTCGTTGCAGTGCATGTTTCAGTCATGCCTGTTCATTCAGTGTTTGAGAATGTATCGTTAAATATACCGGTAGGACACCGTTACCATAAGCCTGTCCGATTTGGGCATTTGGAAATAATCGGAAGAGATGGTGGTTAATTTCTGCCGAGAGCGGGGCAGCGCCACTCATGAGGAATCTGATCACGCTGAGGTCGTAGTCCTTAACAACGGGGTGCTGAACCCAGTTGGGCATCAATAGTACTTACAGAGCTTAGGAATCGCGTACCTTGCAGAGGAGGACGGCTTGGGGCGGGACAAGCCTGGATTGTTGGGTCAATGACGAAGCTTAGGTCAACTCATCTGGACTTACATCAGGTGTGTAATACGATGACGCACAATGCTGTTCAGCATTTCGACGAAATTGAATTTTGGGACGACGACGACTGACATCTGGTAGGAGATCAGGCCTGTGAAATAGGTGGGTAATGACAGATATCCCTCACCGCGCTGAACAAGATGAAGTGAAGCTGGGCATCGATGAGCACAGCTAACGAGAAGGTGCATAAACTCACATTGATAACGAGACCATATATGTCTATACCTTTTCCTCAAATCTGTTAGACAACATAGCTGAGGGTGGACGTACGATAGAAAGGCAGGACTGCGAATCTCGGTGAGGACAGTAGATCGCGTAGAAAAAAGAATAATAATGACCACCAATTGCAACATCCCCTGGTCTATATCTGCGATCCTCCCAACCAGTGTATTCCTCATTTATTTTGTTGTGCACGGCCATCTGAATGACATTAGCGATCAACGAAACATGCGGTATCGCCACTGCCTACGAAATAGTACTGTTCAACAGTGGTCAATTGAAGCAAGTTACAGATATACTTTGGGTTTGCCTGTCGTGCCGCTGGAAAAGCTCAGAAATGCGAGCTTAGTCTTGGCTTCCCCTGCGCGTAGCTTCCTTTCTACAAAACTCGATTCGGTTTTCAGGCCCTCGTTAATCAGGTTATCTACAGTGACAAGATTTGGTCCAAGACATCCAGAATTCAAGAGAACGATTCGATCTGAAGGGAGACCAGCGACACGGGCAGCCGAGAGCGCTGTTGCCAGACAATCAGGATGAACCACCATGAGGACAGCGCTGGTTGTTGTCAACTGGTACAGGAGTTCGTCTGATGAATAGTCTGGGTTTGCACCTCTGAATACTCATGATTATTAGGTATGCTATATAATTCCATTGTTTTGGAATCGTACGAGATGATGCCACCAAGTCGATGGACTGCCCATATTATGATTGCATAATCTACTCAATTTATCACCATTAGCCCGAGCCACAAATTGTGAATACCAAAAATGACACACCAACATGGTTCCGGCTGAAGATCAGGACTGTCACGGTGTTGTATTCCATTACTCCAATGCTCGACAGCAACATATTTTAAAAAGAGAGCTTACCAACATTATCTTCACCTGAATTCCCATGTGAGGCTTACATTTCAACACATGAAGAACAAGGTACTCGAGCCAGGACTCACGGATGTTGTACTTAGAATTCAGTGCGTTTGCGAGCCCAAAAGTGCGCGCACGAAGCTAACATATAACAAGTGAAATTGTGCTCGCCCTGCGATTAATCCTGCAGCCATTGAACTCACCTCTTCCAACCCAATTTCTCTTGCGGTCGCATCCTCAATCAGCCATGGAACCCCAGCCGTTCTGATGGGCCTTGTCACATGCTGGTAATCAAGAATAAACTGTGGAACTGTAAGACTATCCGGGATGTGAGGAAGTGTACCCGCAGGCGAGTGTATCTCGCTCATAATAATCTAGTAGGTGTCTGGATACACTGACAAGTTGCTGATGGGTACGGATGGATGATGCAGAACCTGGGGTGAATCGGACATTGAAACAGTTGTATAAAGGTCGTGATCTGAGCAAGATCTGAATAAGTATTAGTATGGTGCGTTGGAGCAGAACTTTCACACGAGAGGTATTACGGTAATACGGGAGACTGAAGAACTGGTCGAATTAATCTCGAATTGAAAAGTTACCTATACTATACACTGGCCCTATCGTAAGTCACGATCCTTACAGGTAATCAGTGACGATGTCACTGCTTTCAAGTTCCTGCTACTAGTGCCAGTGGCAGCTGCTAATTTTGACACTATTATATGTAATCCCAACCGCAATCGGTTGGAAGTCCCGGTTGTAAAAAACTAATACACAATGCTCGTCATGAAAGTCTACTTATAGGCAGAGGGAATCTACAACTTTGCGATTTTCTTGGTCTGTGCTTTGGCTCGGTCACGAAGCACCCGCCGTAGTAGTTTTCCGCTGCCATTTTTTGGTATTGAATCGATGAACTGAACGCCTCCGGTTAAATGCTTATAGGTAACTTTACGATCGGCGACGTGCTTGAATTTGGAACGCAATCAGGACAATCCAAGAAGTCGGAGATGTTTGCTAACCTGCACGATATTGGCCTTGATCTCATAGCCCGCTTGCGGATCGAGCGCAACTCGATTGAAGGCATTCGCACTGAGAACTACGAATGCAAGAGGAATGTCGCCACTATAGTCGTCTGGTATACCGACGACACAAGAGTCCACGATTTCAGGATGACCGAGCAGACAACCCTCGATTTCAGCAGGTGCCACTTGGAAGCCTCTCACTTTGAGCAACTCCTGAAATAAATTTGAACAATATGAACTCGAAAATTAAAAGCGATCGACTCACCTTGAGCCGATCAAATACAAAAATTTCCTTGTTACGGGCGATGATGACCTCATCCCCTGTACGGATCCACCTATGATGGTCATGGTTATATATGGTCATGGTTTTTATTAACAAAGGAAGAGACCAATGACCAACCCGTCTATAAAGGTCTCCTTGGTGCTGGATCCGATAATATTAATGACCAAATCTCGAACCAACCTTCGGTGACGCACGCTTGTTCATCATTGGAATATCCTAGCGCTGCGGAAGGGCTCTTCACTACTAACTCCCCTGGTTCACCGTATCCGGCCAATGAACCATCCGCTTTGATCACGCGGGCTAGTACACCCGGAATAAGCTGTCCGCCGCCTGCATAAACGGTAAGAAATTATTTGCCCCAAAGAGAGAAGTAAATTTCTTACTGCCTAAACTTCCCCTTTGCTGCATCATGGGTGCCATAGCAAGTGTAGTCGACGTTTCAGTCATACCTGCACACAGGTGGCAATCAGGAAGGGACACAGAGCATCCAATAACCCTGACCGACCGTAGGCCTGACCAATCTGGGCGGTTGGAAATATTTCGAAGAGCTTCTGGTTTATTTCTTTTGCTAACGGAGCCGCTCCTACCATCACATACGTTACAACGCTCAGATCATAGTTTTTAACCGCTGGGTGCTGCATGGAGGTCAGCTGTAAGATTTCACTTCCAATCAGTGATAATGTACCTTGCACAATGTGATCGCCTGTGGCGGGACTAGACTGAATTAAACAATCAGAATATTGCGCGACAGAAGAAATGCAATGATCCTACATCAAGTGTGTGATGCGGTGGCGTATTATGTTGTCCAACATGTCAAGGAAATCGTATTTTGGGAGCACAACGACGGACATCTGAAAGAAATCAGGCTCGTAAATCCGGGGTGCAATGAAAGGTCGTTTACCGCGCAGAACAAGACAAAGTGGAGCTATAACAAGATGAGCATATTAGGCTTGATATCAGGACGGCGACCGACTTACGTTGATGATTAAGCCTGCGACATCTGATGACATCCACGCCATTAAGAAATCCACAAGACAACAACGGAATCGAATCCAACTTACGGTAGAAAGGTAAAACTGCAGATGCGCCTGTGAACCGAGGCAAAAACGAATTGCAACATGACTAAAGTGCTGACCACCAATGGCGACATCCCCCGGTCTATACCCCCGGTTTTGTCGTGTAGTACATGCCTTGTCCACTTCGTTATGTGCACCCATCTGGATGATATTCGCTATGAGGGCATAGTGGGCTATCGCAACTGCCTACGCCATCGAGGTTGGTAACGGAACTACATCAATGTTCGAGGAAGGACGTACCTTAGGTTTACCAGTTGTCCCACTGGAGAAGCAGAGAAGCGCAAGCTTTGTCTTTCCCTCGCCTGGCTGCAGGGTCCGCTCGATGAAGGTAGGCTTCCAACTAAGACCGTCCATTATCAACTCGCGAACAGTAGAAAAATTCGGAAACTTGTTGTTGGGAACTGGGTCAAATAAAATCATGCGGTCAGACAGAAGGCCAGCGACATGGGCGGCTGAGAGGACTGTATCGATGAAGTTGGGATGGACAATCATGAGGGTGGCATTGACCGATATAAGCTGGTGAACGAGTTCGTCTGCTGTGAAATTTGGATTGGCACCGCTGTGCTCTCAATCAGTTCATGGGCCACTGAGATCTGGAGACGCCTCCTGAATTCTTACGTGACGACTCCACCAAGGCGATGGACAGCCCATAGTACTACAGGATAATCTGCGCGTATGAGGCAACTTCGATGAGGTTCCAATATAAGGGAGAGGGGTATTGCATACCGATGTGATTGGGACTGAAAATTAGGACTGGAGTGGAAAAAATTAAACCTGTAAGCGGCGCGCAACGAAACCTAGCGAACGTACCGACATCACCGTCACCTAAAATTGGGAGGACGTAGTGTTAGGGTGGGACCATCAAGAGCATGTATCAAACTTACCGATGTTATATTTGAAGCTCAATGCATTGGCTAGACCAAAGGTGCTCTTCCGGAGCTAACATAAAGGCAATTAACGAATGTTCGACTGTCACATAAACCCCCGACCACCGGCGTCTCAATGTCGAACGTCCCTGAGAGGGTCGCAAGTAAATCGATGCTTACCTCGTCGAACCCAATGGGTCTCCCCGTCCCGTCTTCGATCAGACAAGGCACACCATCCCGAACCGGCCGTGCAGAGTGGTGATAATCCAGCATGAACTGCGCGACAGTGAGATCATCAGGAATAGGAGGAAGAGCGGGACCCGAGGAATAAATTTCAGTCATGATAGCCACGGCCCAGTTTACGCCTGTAGAGAGGAAGAGATACAAAGAAAGTAGAGAACAATAGACATCATGAGCTCTGATTTATATCACCATGGCTTCGTCGCATAACCCAAGCCGACGTGAGTTCGAGGAAACTCCCGTACTCCGTTTGCGAGGATGAAGTCTTTGCCTCACAACATGATCCGATTGGCCCGCTCTGTGCTTTCTGCTCCATGCAAGGAAATATGCCTGAGAACCACACATCAGTGAGCCAAATTCCCAAACGAATAGAACTCGAGCGCTCCAGAATTCATGATGAGGAGTTTGTGAGGACTGCTAAATGAGGGTCATTATCCGGCTGTCTGAAATTTTGCCGGTCCGGTGTTCTTCAGATACCAGCCCAAGATCACGTCGATGCGGGTTGAAAAGTCTGCGTTCCCAAAGCACAAGGCATGCCATAAACGAGAACAAAAAAAGCCTATAGGGATGATGTGACCTGCTTCCATAAGTACATTCCACAACGCTCTTCCTTCCGTTTCATAAACGAGATAAAATCCCAGAGCGTGATTGGTTGTCCTCACCAGCAACGCCCCTTTCTCCCCCCTGAGCAACTGTGTCTGAATCGCCCAAGAACAACTTCGTCCGGTTACCATACCACCACCGCAAAACGAACTCCTTCTCCAGATCACCTACCCTTTCCAAAATCTCAGCAAACAGAGCGTCCGCCAGCTCCTTCCTTCTCCCCTCAGCCGCCACGGGATATGCCATAACAATACTCCGGATCTCTCCCAGAGTCCGCGGGAGGAGTCTCAGCGGCAGAGAAGGCACAGTAGAAAGAAGTGTCAGGTGCAGCCGGTATAACCTCTCCTCATTTTCCGGTATTCCCGAGTCAAGCGAACGAACAGCATTAAGCAGCTCCCTGATGCAATACTCCGCCAGGGTATATCGCTCATCTGTAAGCGTCGGGGAGTCAATGCTCGTCGCACTCGCACTCGCACTGCGGACGAGTGCCGAATATGCAAGCCGCAGCTGTGCTGTGCTCAGTTTCCCATCGACAGAGTTCTGTGATAATACAATTAGAATCGAGATTAAAAAGATACAAGACATGAATATATAACGTGAATGAAACAACCGTACCTCGATTAAACAATTTGTATAGAACGGCACCATCCGTTCTGCAAAACCGGCTGTAGTTACTGTACCAACAGTATCTCGAGCTTCTTTAGCCTTGACCTTCTCTTTACCTGCATCTAGGATCGGCGCCTTGAGTTTCCCCTCCCCAGCACGCTGCGCATGAGATGCAAAAATAGCCAACACGACCGAGTGTGCCGATTCATATGTCTCTCGATTGGCGGGATCAGATAGATGGCTAAGTAACAGGACGTAAGGATGTCAGTGAAAGTATACCTCCACCGAGGAAATGAACGGAGACTGTAGGGGACCCACGGGAGACATAGGGGGAAAGCATACAGCTGGATGCATTCACCGCTGAGGACGGGAACGAGTTGCTCGATACTCGCGAGCGCATATGCCTTCTTCGCTTGCTGGAACGCGTGGCTGTGCGAACGAACATCTAAATAAGAAAACATGTCAGTTTAACTCTCCATACGGAATCGGTTGAAATGAAAGGAAACCTGCGTCACCTTCTCCCAGTGCAAACGAACGACACAACTCCCTTACGAACCTATCGCTTTCCTCTTCACTCTGTGCCAAAATGTCCAAAGCAAGGTAGAATGTTTTTTTGAGCTCGGAGAACCCCTGGGAGGTTGTGGTGACCCCGCCAAATTGGGAGATGACGAAGGCGAGATGGGAGAGGGCATGCAGGGTAGTTAGGGCCAATGTAGATGATGTTGGAGTTGATGCTGATGTAGGTGGAGGTGGAACAGAGATAGAGGTCGGGATAGGTATATATGGGATGGTAGGTGATGGAGAAGGGACGGGCGGGACGTAAACAACGGTCGAAAGCGCCGCATCTGCAATCATGATTGTCGAGAAGAGCACGGTCTTGAGCGTGGTCCAAATTGATTTCGTCAGTTCGTGCGTTTCTGGCGCTATAATCAAGCAAAAAAGTGAATAACCTTCCCTGAGATCAACATTCCGGCGTCACTTTTACTCACAAATATCGTCTTCCTCCTGCACCTCGGCCAACTCACTACTTTTCCAGTCACTCTCAATCTTCCCTGCGATATCCTTCAACACCCCAAGCGTCTCCGCCACAGCAGACAAGCCATCCCGAGGGCGGGAGTCGAGGAGGAGAGCGAGCGTCGTGGCGGTTAGTTTGGAGAGGGGGGCAATCGAGGATGTGAGTGGAGAGGAGGATATTTTTTCGAACGTATGGACGAGGGGGGCTGTGCTCTACCGTTCGCATTTAGCATTAACCTCGGAGAATTGGGATTCGGGGAGGACATACGGGAATTTTGATTTTGTGACTGGGTGACGGGCTGATGGAGGACGAGAGGGTAGAGAGAAATGTACCGGATTGGAAGGCGGAGGAGATGACTGACGTGAGAAGGCGAGCGAGGACCTTGGTATGCCGTACGGGTGTACGTATGTAAGTTAATGAATAGATGCATATATTGAGACAAGAACGTACACGCAGAGGCAACGCTTTGAGTTTATCTGGAGCTATCAGTGGGAGGGATTGGGAGGCTAATATCAGAGCCAACGAAAGCGTGTCGACTCCACGAACATTCACATACTTTAACAACTCAACCAACAACAGCAAGACCTGAAACTCACCTTCACCCTCCTTCATCGGCTGGAATTCTTCCTCCCATTCCTCGACCCCATGTGAAGGTCGTCCATATCCGTATGAATACGCATATGTATCCATAACCTCCGCAAGCGCTACCACCACCTCTTCCTCTACTCCACCCCTCCCCCCCACCTCCAACTTCTCCGCAACCCTCAAATCCTCTAACCCCATCAACAACCCACTACAACATGCCAGCCTCATTACCGGCTGGCCCCCTTGAACGCCTCCCATCACTGCCCCGACCCACTGTCTCACCCTTGGCCCCAAACTCCTCACAAACAACGCCCTCAACCGGGAGGAGGGGGGGGAGGTTATGGCGCGGAATTTGATATGCGTGGAATGGCGGAATGCGTTGGAGAGGGCTTGGAGCTTGGAGTGGGTGAGGGGTTGGGAGAGGAAAAGCGGGGAGGAGACTGCCGTTGCTGCAAGTGGAGTGGGGGGGAACAGGTGGGCCAGGTGGTGGGCAAGGACAGCTTGGATTGCTGGGAGGGGGAGGGTTGTGGTTGGGCGGTGGAGATGGACTAGCAGATTGGTGTAACCGCGGTCAGACATGGCCAAGGAGAAAATGAGTCACGTGCGGTACTATTCGACCGTGACTTGGTGAACAACCACTCATCCTATGCCTAGACTTTGTCACCAAGTTCAAGCCGCAGACAAAGCAGCTGCCGAGCTCCGCTTCCATTCAACGATGCTTTTCCAACTGTACAATCAATGTTACTATTAATCGCGAGTCTTTTGTTCGGAGGATCATAACGCTTCCGAAAAGCCATTTTTCTACCCACGACTTGCCCACGACTCTGAATGCCAGAAGGTCAAGGAGAGTGCCATCCTGGGTACGCCGTGTAACGATAGCGAATATCTTGTTGATGGAAGTGTAGTCAAAAGACCTGCATTTTCATCACTGCAGTATCCTAAGCTTAATAGAAGCCTTCTTGCCTCAGATGAGTAGATCAGATGCAGCTGTCCTAGTGGTATTATATTAATAGGTGGTCCTCGTGGTCGGCCATCCCCATTGTGGGCGTTTTTCGTAGCTGATCGTCCTCCTGACGTCCTTGTCCATAGCAGAACTCCGCGCAGCTCCACTTCTCGAACGTGTTTCAATTTTCGCCGATTATATGGAGCGAGACGCGGCATTTTCTTTTGTTCTGATTTGTTCAGTCTCGCGAGTCGCTTCAAACAGTTGTGATTAATCCTTGATTAATCCCTGAGTATCGTCGACTGCAGCTTGACTGCAGCTGGTTTTGTCTGTTGTTGTTTGTACTTTGAGGCGAACATTATGGCTGTGGAGCAGTGTCTGGAAACAATTTATTCCTTTTTGGGCATTAAATTTCGGATTCCGAAGTTTAATGCCCAAAGAGGAATAAACTTGAAAGGCAGTTGGCAACCGCACAAAATGGCTCATATCTCGGTCAGTTTTGCTCGGATTGAGAAACAGTGGATTGCGTTGGAATCAGCGGAAAAATCCGGTTCCGATGGTATATAGAAACGTGCAAAAGAAGAAGGCAAAAAATACGGAAATTATTGCCCAAATAAGGAATATCCCCATAGCAGAGAGTATAAAAAGCCATTATAATCCTTAGCTCAGTCATGAAAAATTTTCAAAGTGTATAGATATTTAATAGAAGTCAAAGCCAAGGTTTCTACAATATACACAATCATGGTCAGGGGAAAAACTGTGGGTATGAGTGAAACTGCAGTGATACATTATCTACATCAACTATATAAATTGACTATCTGGTAGATGACCCATCATGTCCATGACACTTCCAATCGAAATACCACAATTACATTGTCAGCAGTATTGATAGTTGTTGGCATGGGTAACCCCCAGGTACTTTTGGTCATTCCCATACCCATACCAGTCAAAACCCGAACCTGTACTGGTACTCACAAGTATGGGTTTCTGTGGGTTTTGACATTGGTTTCGAGGGGTCAGTGGGTACAGCACCACCTGTGCCATACAATGGAGGGGGAAGGTGATAGGGAGGAGTAGCTTATGTTTGGATGTCAAGCAGGTACATCAGTGTACTCACTGGTGAGTGCTGCACAATGTTGTGGTTATTGGTCCATCCCCCTGCCCTGTGTCCCCTCCTCATGTCCCCTCTTTGTGTCCATAAGTTGCACCATTGCCATATTTGCATGTGGTAGCATACTGTATTGTGTTTCTGTGTGGGGATGGGTGGGAATGAATGTGGGTGTACCTTGTGTTTCCATGCAAGGGAGGGCTGGTGTGGTGGGGAACAAATGGGGTTAAACCCTGTGCTCATTCCACAATATG
>Ga0210383_10002262_pt1 | contig 17446 bp, 22 predicted proteins | sample IncBWC14OmetaG_FD_160072 | JGI IMG/M metagenome (GOLD analysis project Ga0210383, IMG submission 160072) | Forest soil microbial communities from Barre Woods Harvard Forest LTER site, Petersham, Massachusetts, United States - Inc-BW-C-14-O ...
CTCGCTGGCGTAAGGCAAATATTCGTGAAGTATGGCAAGTCGAAGGGAGACGGTCTTATCAAACGGAAAATCCATTGATCAAGCAGAAATCAAGTGGTGAATTGTGTAATCAAATTATCAAACAAAGCGGAATGCGATAGGGGCCAGCAGACTTTCCCTTATTTTTCTCTCTACTTGGCCGGCTCCGCCTCCTCGAGAGGGGGAGGACCTTCATCATCCGAGTCCTCGTCGCTGCCGGCCTCAAAGCCTGATGATCCAGCACCGCCAGTATCGCCCATATCTGGCATCCCACCGGCACCTCCCATGGACGCCATCATCTGAGAGAGTACTCGTTAATTCATTCAAAACGTTGAAAGAAATCCGAGAGGCTCAATGTACCTTCTCAAAGTCCATCCCTCCTGCACCACCCATACCACCCATACCTCCCATACCTCCCATTCCAGGCATTCCGCCCATACCTCCCATACCACCCATACCACCCATATCCATATCATCGTCAACAGCAGGAGCCTCTTGGCCGTCCTGTTCATCCTCATCCACCCACTTGCTGAAATCTGTCTTCACAAAAGAAGTCTTCACTTTCTCTTTGGTCAGACGAGGCCAGAACTCTGCCTTTTTCTCTTTTTTACGGAGAACAAGGTAGAAGGAGCGGCTGTTGAGTCGTTTTGTCGAATACTGGACATTCAACGGCGTCATTCTGTGTGTATGAATGAAATGAGTTTTTAGACGGACGAACCTCGGGAACAACCTCGTCGAAGAAATCAAGGCTGAAAGCGAATTCTTTCTCTACGATACCCTTAGATGCGCTATCGATACAAGAAAATGCAATTAATGAAAATGTGAGTTTTGAACAGACAAAAAAACGCACTCTCCAGATTTGGCCTTGACGGATATTTTAGTTGGTTGCAAGTCATACTCTAAGGTCGATTCCTGGATATCCGGAAGGTTCACAGTCAAGAATAAGACGTTCTTTTGATGTCATCAAACAAGCGCGTAAGTGGACCACAGCGCCATCGCGATGTAAGCGACACGCACTTTTGTTTCGTCAGTTTCTGAGCTTCGTTGAGCCCACAGTACTTCGGGGTGGATAGCCATCGCGTCTTGCTTTTGAGTAGGGGGTGAAGAGACAAAGCTAGTTTTGAGTAAAGTAGTATTAGTCTAGGTGTTGGAATGCTCCAGAATCTTAGGGACCGTGTTACTTCAGGGCCGGTCAATACGCACTTATAGTTTCAAGTATTGCCAGTGTTCGCACTGCACCGTGACAGCACTCAGGCTTCAGCTGTAAAAGTTGTCAACAGCATAATGTGGTATGTGGTCTCTTTCATTGCGCCTGATTGGGGAAAACGCATCATGAATCTTCAGGTGTACTCGTTGGTTTCTACCATTGCTTTTGCTACCATTACCGACAGCACCACCCTACTTTCTTTTACTCTTTCTGTTCTCCTTGACTATGCACGCAAAACCATGGTGAGTCTGTAATTAATTCGTTCATTGTTACCTTAAACTCACATAGAACAGTTTCTACTGCATCATCCTGCTCACAACGCTATTCGTGTCATCGTGTTATTGGCAGCCTTTCCCTCTTGACAGCCAACTCTCTACGCCATGGGCAGAGAATATAACGACCTTTAAAGATGCACTCAATGCCACAATTTCACCTACATACATGAGACCGTTACCCTCTGTCATGCGTGCCGTCGATCGTTGCTGGTGTGATTTCTCCATTGGTACCTTCTTTGACCCATTCAACGTCTCGCATTGGGAGCACATCAGCATCGAGAGAGTTAAGGACGATTTGGAGCGCCAACAGAAGGCTGAGGAGGCTCTGAAGTCGGAGCTCGAGTTGGAGAAGAAAGACTCACATGTGCTGGCGAAAAATGGACCATCGATGCCCCGTACTGTTGCACCATCCCCCTCAGTTCGTGCCGCGCTGACAGCGACCAGAACTGGAAGTATTTGGTCTTTGCTGAGGCTGAATTCTCTCGGTCGTAAATCTGACCACAGTTCTTCGCTTGACCATGCTCCTTTGACCGAAACGTCCCAGCCGCACGATCGCTCATCAGCTGATGGTGCCGAGATGGGGATGACGGGACCATCATACTCGAATGCGAACCTCCCTCTTATCCGCAAGGTGTACGATTTGCGGCCATATGGTTTGGACATGCTCATTGATTTCGGATGGATGCGAGAGATGTCATAAATCAGGGAAGCTAACGTTATGTCTGGATGGTGGAATCTGCAGACGACATTTATGGTCAACGCACGCGGTTTTGCCTATCGAATCCTCACCTCTGTGGTACTTGCTAGCGCTGTCTACGTTACACACTTCGAACCCTCGTACTTTCTGTTGGCTGTCGTTGTTCAATCAATTCTTGGTAAATAAGCCAAATAGTATTTACCCAAGTTTCTCAATCTTATAATCAGATAAATAGTTGTAAGTTATTTATTAAATAAATAAATAAATATATATGCCGTCAGCATGCGTGGGACTTGTGGTAAGCGCTACCGCTGGAGCACGTTCAAGTACATTTCTGGCTTCTCTGTCATATTCTGGCTCCCGTGAAGGCGGTTGCCTTATATAAGATATTGCTGGCCATGTCCTCCGATTCCCAAAATCGATCTTCCGACGAAAGGAAACGGGATGTTCGTGCAGCTTTGGACCCCCTTATACACACCACAACGAGCGTTGGTTCAAGCAAGCTAGAGCTCGTCCAGAAAGCTATCATGGCTCCCTTCAATCACAAGAAGACTGATTCTACTCGGATATTATCAGATTGTACGCAATTTCTCTCTCGGGTCACGTTGACTTTGATACCGATCCTTCCATCCCAAACGCTTAAAAATTGTTTCGAACTTTATTGTTACCAGTGGCTCCTGTGATTATGACTCCAAGAATGATGAACTCGGCTTCCACCACTTCGTCAAGATCACGCGCATCTATAGGCAGTTCTAGTATGTCCCGCTCGCGAATGGACTTCGCAACTCTTGGTCGTGCACCACTTCGTCTTGGGCTTGGCTCCCGCAGAATTACTTCACGCGACCTACAAATCGTCGAGGCTACAGAGGAATTGCTCGTTGCGGAGATACCTGAGCCTGAGGGCGTCGCATCAAATGTGAGTCTCCTTAGGGGATTCAATGCCACGATTCCGAGTGCGGAGCAGAGTCGATCGAGAAGAAGGCAGATGAGGAGCGTTGATACGCCGAGGATTGGGCTGAAGCAACTTGGGATGAATGCGAGGGGTTTATTGGCGGAGGAAGAAGACCGTGACCACGAGGGGCAGAGTGCGGGGAGTGAAGATGACGTAGTGATTGTTGCCCGAACGGATATGGGACATAAACAGGACCGGAAGAAAGGGAAAGGGAAAAAGAGAGGAAGGGAGAGTTTGAGTACCGCCAAGACTTTGGGAAAGGAGGAGCTGACACGTCAGACGAAGGAGATCACGCGTGACAAGGAAAACCTTCATGTTCGGAGGGTATGTTGGAGTCAGTCCCTCAAGATTTCCCGCTTTGGCTAACACCGTTGTGCAGAGTCTGATCAACAGCGAAATCTTGGAAATTACACATAAAATCGAGGCGCTAGATAGTATACGAGCCAAGCTCGAACAAGACCTTTTGAAAATTCAAGAGGATGAACTGGAGCTGGATGATGAACGTGAGCCTTTCGGAGAGATCTTTAATATTCGCTGACATCACTCTAGTGGAGGGGGTGAAGGAACGGCTGGAATTTGAGGAGTCCTCAGGTCGACCTCAGAAAACAGCATCACAACCACTTCATCTCCCACCAAGCTCTCGTCGACGGAAAGGTACATTCACCCACTATGAAAAACTCCAGGTGATCCACTAATTATATCCAACTAGGTCCGGCATTCCTCCCTTCAGAACACAACGAGCTTCCACCAGGAATTGCCTTCATGGTGACCATTTTTTCAAACTTCAATGTTTATTCATCACTTACGAGTTCTCTTCCCAGACCCTCAACAGCCATTCCACCCCATTAACGGCCCTAGACTTTTCCGAGCCCTACGGCACCCTAGTCAGCGCCTCGCAAGATGACTCACAACCTCGCGTGTGGGAACTCTTCTCGGGTACGGAGATTGGACGACTGCGAGGTCACAGTGGGACCGTCAAGTGTGTGCAGGTGGAGGATCACGTGTGCTTGACTGGGGGGGAGGATGGGAATGTGAGATTGTGGGATCTGAGGAGGGTGGAGGATGGAGATGGATGGGGAGGCGAGGAGGAGTTAGTTAGTTTGAGTGACGTGGCAGAGGATGATGAGGACGGACGGAAAGATGATGTGGAGGCTGTTGAGAGGCCCAATCGGAATGGGGTTCGAAATGCGAAGGAGAGTGTACCTGAGAAAGATGACCCTTGTGCAAGGTTGTTGGAAGGACATAGTAAAGCTGTCACTGCGTTGTACTTCGAGGATGATTGTCTGGTGAGTTCAAAGTCCTATTTATGATTTTCCGGAACTGCTTGATTAACATGGCCAATTTCTGGCCCTCGTAGGTAACAGGCGCATCAGACAAGACTCTCCGCCAGTGGGATCTCACAACAGGCCAATGTGTATTGACCATGGACATCCTTTGGGCAATCTCGCACCCACCAGTAGCTATCCCTGGTGGCCCGTTTCCAAACCACCTATTTCCTGGTGCCGCTGCCGCTGTAGGGACGTTCTCAGTGCCGACTCCTCCGTATGCGGATGGAAGTTGGGATATGTACCAGGATTTTGTGGGCGGAGTTCAGTTTTGGGGATATGGGCTCGTTAGTGGGAGTGGGGACGGAGCTGTTAGGATGTGGGATAGTACGTTCCCGGTTTCTTCGCAATGTGTTACGAGCTGACTTTCGTATCAATCGTATTAAATCAAGTGCGCACCGGCCAAGCTCATCGGACATTATTCGGCCATACTGGTCCAGTGACGTGTTTGCAGTTCGACGAGATCCATATCGCTAGTGGAAGTCTTGACAAGACGCTTCAGGTGAGAGCAAATTTCCCCCTACTTGGTTGCAAATTAAATTGGGTATCAATCAATAGATATGGGACTTGCGAACGGGCGGTATATTTGAAACCCTCAAGTACGATCACGCTGTCACAGGGTTGCAGTTCGACTCACGAAAAATAATCGCTGCCACGGGCGAAAATGGTGTCAAGGTGAACGTACTATTGGTCGTGCCTGCGCAAATACGCTGACCAAAGATGGGACACTAGATTTACAACCGCACCAGTATGCAGCACTCAACCCTCCAAACCAACGGGCACACCAAACCGGTAGAAAGACTTCGCTACATGGATCGATATCTGGTCTCTGGCGGGCGGGATTCGACATTAAAGATCTGGTCAATATAGAGCAAGCGCTTGTTTATAACATTATTACTCTTAACTGCGTTTGGTAACTTTCAAGGACCCTGTTTTTAAACATTTACAGACCTGTGCAACAGAGAGGCGGATATTCGGACACAACGCATAAATATATCATATGCAGTTGATCCTACCATATTGGTGAATAAGTATGGTTATGAATATTAATCGGTCAGGGTGCAAGAATCATGCATGAGATTTCGTGGGATAACTCTACCAGAGGTTCACGACGTAGTTGGAATTGAGGGACTGGCGAGGAGTAAATGTGTTGGATCCATCATGTAGGTAACGAAGTAAAGAAAACATTACCAGCTACAGTGGAAGTTCCGTACTTCCACGGACACGTGACAGGGCTGGACTCTATTTGCTGTCAAGGTTGCAGCCACGCACAACCAAAGAAACGAAGACTTTCAATTTATGGACATTCGGACTATACATAAATATACATTCTATAAAAATCAGTTTTCTTATTTTAGGGAAGGGTAGTGCCAAATCATTGTCTTTGTGACGCGTGACACACAAAAAAGTAAATCACGTGATTTGATCGATCGCGTTTGTGACTATTTCACGAGTGTGACAGATTTCAAACCAGTCGACAAAATCTCTTTCATATGTGGCAACGTTGCACTGGCGATCATCAATATTGGAGTTTGAGCGAGGCTTGAACTCGTACAAAAGTTATGCCTGATACTGTGTTCCGATCTGGCCAAGATTCTCGGGCTTTACGAAGAGTCTCCTCGCTGGTCCTCAATTCTCCTGGAATTTCCGCAAGACCTGAAGTACGAAAGGAAGCCCGAGTGGAGAAGATTTCACATGGAGATAATGTTCTAAAACCAAGGTTAGAATGGGATGGAGAAATTGTCCCTGACAGCGAAGAAGAACGAATCGCGTGGGTCTTTATTGGTATTCATTTGTCAGTGGCGAATCTCAAGGATTGCTGAAAAGCTTCATTGAACATTCTGACGACGAAGTGAAAGAGAACCGGGATAAGGCGGAAGTGATTGAAATATCTTCTGATGAAGATGACCTGTAGGTGTTTTGGGGTCAAATCGTTGAAAGGAATTTATACTAACTTGAAGGCACAGCAGCCCGAAGAATCGTAAGGCGTTCATATTAGAGGATTCTTTCGTGGTTAATATACCCGGTGCTTGGTCTGCTGACAATTCAAACTCTATGACGCCTGTCAATTTGCCATCGAGGTACGTCCCTACCAACGTCCAACCGCAGCTGAGACTGGACACCTTACACACCCGCTATTATATCCAGGAAGAAGAAGACCCCTCGATCGCGACGAATCATTGAAAGCGCAAGCTCCGATGAGTCTGACGATTACTCGCGAACTGTTCAGCCGAAAGACCCAGGAGTGATAGAGTTGTCAGATAGTTCACCTGAGCGACCAAATCCCACACGACGGTCAAAAGTTACCCCTTTCCAGAGGCGACTTCCCGCTTCCGAGATACTCCTGCCGCTATTCGTTGACGAGGATGAGCCGTCCAATAATGATGGCTCGATTTTAACTCTGTGAGCCATTCCTAACCTTTCCTCACCTCAGGTATCTCACCTACCCCAGCAATGAGCCAAGGACTGCTCGCAGACCAATCCGCCTCACTCCTGCTCCCACCCAAAGTTCCGCCACGTCTCCTGGACCAAGCCTTCCTGGCAGAAGGCCTGAAATAGCGCCCGTTAGTTCGAGCTCAGAGGATGGCGTAATACTCATTTCCGACCCAACTCCCGTCGGTACCCCATCTCGTACTCGCCCATACCATGATTTGCCGGCTACTCCTTCTACCCCTCTCTCAAGCACATCCGCGACAAAGCCAAGACAGCCTCGTATAAGCAAGAAGGCCCAGGCTGTAGCTGAACATGCTCGGCTGGAGACATACGCGCGACAATTGTTCGCAGAGCTCAATCGAGTTGTGTTCAAGGATGGCTTGCCCAAAGAAACAAAACTGAATTGGAACAAGAGATTATTGACTACGGCTGGCAGAGCAAAATGGCAGCGGTAAGATTTACTTGATCAATACAATTGTCTCAAGAACCAATAGTGTATTGTAGATCGAGGGACGGTATTCATACCACGGAAATCGAGTTGGCCGAAAAGATTTTAGACTGTGAGGGTGTGTTGGACTCGCTTTTCTATCTCAGGTAAACTGACTGACGGCTTTCATCAGAGCGCATTAGAAATACCCTGTCGCATGAGATGTGCCACTTGGCTTGCTGGATTATTAGCGAGGATCCGAAGGAAAATCACGGAAAGATTTTTCAGGCATGGTTAGGACCGACACTCGTCCCAGCCTCAGCTCAATAATCACGCTGACCCTGTTGACTGACAGGGCCGCCAAAGTAATGCAGAAACGCCCTGACATCGAGGTTTCGGTGTGTCTATTTCAGTCACTACACCAGAACGTATTGGTATACCATGTTTTTTTTTGGGTAGACTACACACGACTATGAAATCTCTTATCCATTTGAGTGGGGTACGTCAGGATGTGTTCAAATTTCATGTTGCGCGCCAGCTAATTATCCCTTTTGTTAAATTTCAGAATGCGAGCAGTGCGCCAAGATGTATGGAGAATAATGTTGACTCATCCTTGCTTCCCTGATGACAATTCTTATTAGCTATGGTCGCTTCACCAAGTCCATCCGTCCAGATGAGTGCGGTAAGTAACTGAAAACCTTGCAATCCCTTTGTTCCTCATCAACACACCTTTAGTCTGTGGAGCTTGCAAGGTCGGAAAGCTCGTCCCACTGTTCGCTGCTCCTCAGAGGGCACCAAAAACGCCTAAAACAAGTCGTATGGCCGCAGGGAGAACTCAAGGCAAGCTGATTCTCCGTTGCTTTGGTCATATTACATACTTATTCTGCTACTTAGACTCCCCATACTCCGTACCACGCCTCCAACCTCCACTATTCGATACCAACACTGGGATCGAAGCTAGCCCAGGACGCGAAGTCTATTCCGTCCATGACTCAGACTCAGATTCGGAGGTTGCGATCCTTGCGACGGCGCTTGGCACTGTCACGATTGCAGCATCGGCAAAGACTTAATATTTTGGTTGACATCTACAAAAGCCTCAAAAGTTATCCATCTAACAAAATATCACCACCACTGCTTCCCGTACTTCTCCACATTTTTACATCCCACCTCTCTTCATGATTATGTATTCCTCGTGCTGTAAATAAAATCGTTCCGCAATTATTCAAAGTGCATTTTATTCTTGTATCGACTCTTACTGGAACATTCAACACACATCCTATGGATACAAAATGGTACACAGTTTGGCTACAGACGGGGAAAAGAATGAGGTATAACCTGCAGTGACACGATAGAGGATAAATCGTAAGTTTAATATTAAATATTCAAGGAACTTTCGTCCGGTCATCTTACAGTTACTCACCGCACCTCTAGATCACCCCAAATCGCTTAACAACAAGCGGCAGCCTCGTCCCCAACTCAAAGTGATCCACTACGTAAGGCCTGGTCAAAATCGCATTAAACTTGCCCACCTCCAGCCCCTCCGCCGGGTCAAACACAAACTGCGGGAGTAGCGTCGCAATGAACACTTTCATTTCCAAGATGCTGAATTTGTACCCTGGGCAGGAATGAGGCCCAAAAGAGAAGGTCATCAAGTTTGCGAGACCTGGATGAGTCGGAGCGCGTGCGCTAGGGGGTAAGGATGTCCAGCGGTCCGGACTGTTGGGTTTAAAAGGTTTTCAAGAAGTAATTTAGAGAAAAATCGACTGATGTGAGAGGAACAGAAACACACTTGAACTTCCTGGCATCGTCTCCCCAAATTTCCTCGCAGAAATTCAACCCCTCGATTGGGATATGAACATAACTCCCTTTGCGAATGCTGAGGAATTCATCTTTCCGGATGATCGTCCCATCACGCAGGACGACAGGGTGCGAGATAGGGATGCGGTCATCGGCGGTAGCAGTGCGAATGGTGCCGTGTACGGGGGGGCAGATACGGAGTGTTTCACGAACGACGGCATCGAGGAGTGGAAGAGTGTCAAGAGTGTCCGCGTGCGTTTGGGGGGAATAATGGGTTGTGCTGTACGCGGGCATGGCCGGGGAAAACATTTCAGCGAATCCGGAATCTGGTGGCATGTCGAGGGTATTGCGTTTATCGGTACTAGATGTGCGAGCCTGAAAGACGTTTACGTTAAGGTTGATAGGGATGGACATAATTTCGTTGCGGAGGCGGGTTTGGATATCAGGATGCTGGGAGAGGAGATGGAAACACCAAGAGATGGCGAGGGAGGTCGAGTCGGAGCCTGCAAAGAGGAAGGTGGAAAGTTGATCAAGGAGGTCGGCATCTGACATGCGTTTGGAGGGATCGCTGAGCAGGTTGGATTTGACTTAGGTACATGAAGAAAAAATTAGACTGGAGAGGCCAGCGGTGGGGATTGTGACATACTGAGTAAACTGATAATATCCTTCTCTTGAATTTCCTCGGCACTTGCTTTCTCTGCAAGGATTGCAGCCTTCTTGTTTCCAACGAGAAATTTCCCGGCTTCATGAATGACTCGCAAACTTTCTTGTGTCGTCCTCGTCCCATCGTCTGGCTAAAAATGAGCGATATTGGGACATCAATCCAACGCTATTCACGAAAAAACCAAATACTAACCCAGAGCGTCTCAATGATGGGAAAGTACAGTTGCAACAGTCCCTTCAATCCAGGTCCTTTGTCAGCAACATTAAACATCCGGCGATAAGCCAGATACACCTCTTCCGACTCGTCGTGCAAGGAATGGAAATGGTAGTCAAACCCTGCGAGTCCGATCACGTCAAATGTGGCACGGGAGATCCAGTGCGATATGTCGATTGTATTGATGGATTCTGAATTAAGCTCAGATTGTGTTGCAGCTGGTGAGTTCGGGATAACAGAAATTGTAGCATGGGATAGAGAGGACGGGGAAGGAGAGGGTTGGGAAATGAGGGAATCCCATCGGTCACGGAGCTCTTCCGCTTTTTGGAAGAAGATAGGAGTCATAGCCTTGACGGATTGGGTGGTGAATGCTGGGCCGATCAATTTTCGCTGACAATGGCTATCAGTCATTGATTCAAACTGGAAGGAAGAGACTGATTACCTGTACTTTGTGTTCAGCGCCTTCCATTGCAAAGATACCTGTGGTGTAGTGGTAATGTGAGCTTCAATGGGGCTAGGTTTGAATTGGTGAATGGATTCAGAACGAACCTCGACCAAGTAATCGAGAGAGGAGCGAGCGGGTTTGCCACGGTTTTTCATAAATTGGCGAATTGAGGACATGGGATACGACACGCAAGTCGAACGACATCAAGCGGTAGTCATGCTAATGGACGATTCAATTCAAAGCCAGGAATATGTTGTTCCAAAACTAAACCGACCTTGCCGAATCCATGAAATCTAAAAGTTCGGCCATATTTTTTGGACCATTCGTGGTGTGTGTCCGGACTGATCTTGGGACTAACCAAAGACACGTTAAGAACACAGACGCAACGACAGGAAATCTGGGGATACAGACTCCATAATTTCGCGGAAATGATTCTGCAGCGCCGATCCATCTGGACCGGGTAGATTCTTGAGAGGATCAAATGGGGGGGAGAGCAGGAGCATATTGAAGAGCCATGCACAACCTCGGGCTAGTAAAAGCAAAAGGACGACGATGCTGGCCTTGACTACCACGGTGAGTAGGATGAGGAGAGCCATGTAAACAGACATGGCCAGCTAGGAGGACAGTCTTGCGGAGAAAGGTAGCGATAACGGAGGAGAAAAAAGTAAGGGGGAGGTTTGGAGCAGAACAGTGGAGGCCGAAGGAGGGTCAAGCTTATATTTAATATTCATTTTCGAGGGGATTGGTGGTTCACAAATTGCCTTGTATGGTAAGTCTATTCGAACTCGGCATTTGCCGGATTAGTTTGCCTCCGCGTGGCAACAAAGAAGCCTTGAGGAATTCAAGGTCTTGTCATGCCAGGTCCTGCCTTGTTCTTCGCCGTGACTTGGTGTTGACATGCAACGATGGCGTTGAAACATTGTCTGAGATAAGTTGCTCCAACTTGATTCTTGTACTAATATTATGTTTGAACCAATTGGCCACGACCCAAATTCAAGGTTCCAGAATATGTAGAAGAGAGGGAGTCCATCAACCAATACAACACAGTTTTGCTCCTGAGCTTTCTGTCGGGATGGAGACTAATTGCTGCGGCCCACGCTCACAAAAGTCATCATTGCGATCTGAAAACATAACGGAAAGGTGGCCCGCAAGGAGCAATGATGTCCGATGAACTACGACAAGAGCATAAGCGATATGATTGTCCGTGCTGGGCGACTTCAGAATTGACAGTGGTTTCCCTCGGAAGACAGGAGATCATTACTCCAATACGTTGCAAAAGTCTAAATAGATATACGTCTGTAACTGACTCGGAATGGCATTTTTAGCGCCGACTGATGGCGCCGTTGGTAATATGTATCGCGAATATAAAATATGACAACCGGAGGTGTGGCAAGGGGATAAAATGAATACATGTTACTATTATATCGTTGGATGAGAGGTTCAACGGCAAAGTCCGGCAGCACAAGCGGAGCTTGAACATAAAATCATTCGCTGTACAGTTTATGTGTTTACATAAGCCACCAGGTCCTGCAATAATTTGTTGTCAAAAAACGCTGCACTAACGCAAGCTTCTCGGGCAAGGTAAATATCGTACATGCTGGGTGCCAATGCCCCACCTTTTTGTCGCTTGTGACTCACTGCTTTTGTTTCTAGTACCCTCAAGACCCACCATACAAAATGACACACGACGCTATTTGGTTCTCCAGACCTAGAAAGTACGGAAAGGGTAGCCGTCAATGGTGAGTATGGGTTTATCTTGGGATATTCTTCTTGCAATGGTTGGATTTCGTGATTCTCATTTGTTGGATTTTGCCCACATTCGGACTGACTGAGAACCTTGACATTCACAGCCGCCTCTGTGCTCACCAGGCTGGTCTCATCCGCAAATACGGTCTCGATCTCTGTCGCCAGTGTTTCCGCGAGAAGTCGGCTGCCATCGGTTTTGTCAAGGTGCCATTTTTTCCCTCTGGATTTTTTGTACCAGCAATAACTGGCCTCTGTTATTTTGTTGTAGAACCGGTGAAGACCTGTTCTCGCCATCGTCGCACTATTTGTCTTGCTATCACTTAATTTGAATCCAGTTCTGCCATGCTATGCTTAACGGGACAACTCCCATGAAAGAGATAATATTGGCCTGATGAACCAATACCTTGAGAAATGCGAAAACACTGGAATCCGGTTGGCAATATATCTAACGAACGACTTTATACAGCGTGTGGTTTGAATAACTACAGAATGACAGACAAATAGTGCTGCGGCGAGGATACTATTAGACAGACAACCGAGTTAGGAGTGGATTGAGAAAGCAACGTGTACAAATGAGGCAAATAAGAAGTGTTCGAAAGCGTAAAAAGCAATAGGTGGAAATATGCCGTTGCAAAATACAATGCGGGATGGTATGATAAATTCAGGGTGGAGGCCCGAGTGGCAGATGATACGGAGTGTTGAGGAATGTGAGCGAGACTGAACAACAATTGAAAAGGATGTAGAGTAAAGTAGATTGTGAATATTGGTCGAAGGGACAGAATGAACGAGGATTCGAAATTTTGACGAGTGTTTGATTGAAGGAGCGACAAGTGTGATGGCCAGGAATTGGCGAAATGCGAAACGAAGAGATTACATTCCGTATCCGAAAGCCGATCTTTGGTAAGGGTCATTGAGCGAGCCTGTAAGCCCAGCCCCGCTAAACGGGCTAACGTTTGTGAACGAAGCGCCGGAGAACCCGCCCCCGTGAGAATGTGACGGCGACAAGCCCTGGCCGTGACCCGAATTGCCCTGTAAAACATACCCGTCGATCGACTGTGGTTGCAGGTTGTGTAGCTGGGGCGTCAAGTGAGATTGGCTGAAAGACGGCTGGCCTTGCTGGATTGGATAGAGTCCGCCTTGTGCACCGTAGACATCCGCCAAAGGATTCGCTTGGAGTCCTTGAGGAATGTGGCGGCCTGCGCCGTGAGGACCACTCAAGCCTGGGTTGCCGAGAGCCATGTTGACCAGCGCCTGCTGGTTATGATAGCTTCCAAAGTGGTCCATCTGCTCGCGCTGCAACTTATTTTGAATGCGTTTGCCGTATGGAGTATTACGGATTAAAGGGAGGACAGGACGAATGCCTTCAACGAGGAGTGCACGTTGGTTTGGTTCCGCATAATCCAAGGCAGTCTTGGGATCTGTCAATATCGATAGTGACGGTGAAGCATATGCATTGACTTACTTGAACACAATAGTTACCATATGAATCACGCAAAAGTTTTTCCAGACGAGTGCGATTCAAGAGTTCCTCGATTAGCATCTTGCGCGTGCTATGTTCTGCAACGCGAACACACTGGAAAAAAAAAGTCAGACAAAAAGAGGCAAGAAAATGGGAGAAAGTTACCTTCTCAATGACGTTGGAACTGAACTTCTGAACAGAAAGAGCGCAAACGTTGCCGGCGAATTGCCGGATCACGGCATCACTGAACCGATTATCGTTTAAGTCAAGAATGTATTGGACAACCTGATGAATGCGTCAGCCATGGTCAATCCATGGGAGTGAACTAGGCCCACATAGTTGCCGTACGGATCCTGGACGAGGGTAAGGGCATTGTAGGTGATCTCATTGACAAGTTGGACGCGTTGATGATCGGACGCGTGGTCAATGCATCGTTGCAACACGCAGCACCCATGGCGGTGGGTGGCAACTTCGACACAGTTCGCAGCGACAGCATTATAAATAAACTGTATTGTAATATATATTGAGTAACTTATAAACGTGAATTAGAGTAAAAAAAAGTTTACCTGGTTGTCCTCTGGAGCTAACTTATTCAAGCATTTCTGGATAACATGGTTTCCGTTCAAGTCCTTGATAAGCACAACAACATGAAGGCTGAGTGCGACAATGATAGAATGGATCTGAGCATTGTATCTAAGATCAGCCTGCTTTCGCTCCCTGTAAGTGTGATAGATGAGATGAAGCTAGGAACCAGACTTGCCTGCCTCCGAGTTGACAGGAAATCGATCATCTTCTGGACAGCACGAGTCCCATGCATATTGAGAGAGATGTTGACGAGATCCTGGGCAACTGATTCGCAGATAACATTACGTTGCTCATCTGTCGAATATTCCAAAAGCTTTTGACATAAATAGTTTCCGAACGGGTCTACGTTGGGTCTATGTTAGGTTGACGACTGGCGGGTCGAGTAGTACGATCGACTCACCGGTCATAAGGTCCGCGAAGTGCCCAAATGTCTCGCGAAAGATCATATCGCGATGTTCGGGAACCCCTTCCTCCAACTTCTTCTGCAGATATCGACATCCGTGTTGGTCCTTGCACAAAGCCGGTATCTCACCCTGCAGATCTTCTAGGCGTGTGCCGGCAAAGCGGTTGACTGGATGCAAACCATGTTACCCTCCGCAACGGGACGATGGCGAAAAGGCTTACATTCACGATCGACATCACCACGTTTGTGCTTCGGGCCATGCAAGCCGTTCATCTTGCTGTCAGCGGCGCCTGAATTCGTTCGGCCTGGTAAGCCTAATCCGTAGCGAGATCCATTATGGTGGTACAACGCCGTTGACCCGCTGGTGCTGTTCGCGTTGGCATTAGAACGACCACCGGATTCGAAACCATAAGAGTTGTAGTGATTATTATCAAGCCCGCCGTAAACAGAATCCACGCCATATTGCTGCTGTTGGATGACGCAATTAGGAATTATGCGCATTGCAATGAGAATGACATACTTGGAGTGACTCGTCAAGGCCAGGCTGAATCGAACTAAACGTGAGAGATCCATTCTCGTACTGACCGGAAGGGAGCCGAGACAAGGAGGCTTGAAGATCGCCGGCGTTCACGGCGCTCTCACCTGGCTGATGAGATCCCTGGGCTGTTAGACGGCCGTTCAACGTCTGGGTATCGGGGGTGTGGGGCGTTCCGGGTGTCTTGAGATGCATGGCGTTATTCGGGATGCCAAGGGGAGTGGCTGGAACGGAGCGTGTTGTAGTGTTCAAACCCTCCAAAATACTTGGGGGTGAACCACGCCTAGAAGATGGGACTTGGCCGTGCGAATGGTTCGAAATTTTGGGATGCTGCTGAACGAGTGGTGTGGCGGAGGCCGAGACTGTACCTCCCAGTTTAGCGCCGGGAGGTTCGTTGGGAGGAACCGAAAGCGTCAGGTTCGGGTTGGTGACAGTCCGTCTGTCAGACCTAGAAGTGAGACCGTCGGGGCCACGAGGTGGGCCAGTAAACTGTGGCCACTCCGAAGACTTTTCGCGAGATTCCAGTGTCCGATTCGCGAAAGATGTGCGGGGTGAGGTCTGAGATATGTGCGCCAAATCCAAAGCCGCCGAAGACGCCGATATCTAATATAGGTTGGGGCGGGTTATTAACTCGTAAAAAAAAAAAAACAACTAACCTTCGAGTACGAGCTGTGGTACTTGTCGTCATCTGAAGTCGGAAGATTTCTCATGGCATCTACCAGTTTTAAGGTCAGCATTGAAATCTGATGAAATAAAACAAGAAATACGAACTATGCATCTCCTGATCCAATTGCTCGTCCAGCATCATCCCGGCATTGTACGTGCTCACATAACGTGCACCTTCGTCATCTCCATATCGTCCGCTTCCTCTCGTTAGAATTGAGGCGGACTCCGGGGCCGGAGCAGGTGAAGTCCTGTCGGAACGGTCGCCCGCCAGAGACAAACCCTGTAAATGACCAGCGAGGTCCTCATCGTGACTGCTCGCGGAGGTGCGTCGACTAGCGGGCATGCTCTTTGCGCCAGCTGGGCGGGAGAAGCCTTGGCCGTTTTGATTGGCCAGGTCAGGGGACAGAGTGACCAAAGGCGCATACGTGACGGATTTCCTCTTATCCGCGGCGGCACTACCGACTGCTTTTGAGAGTGACTCGGCATCCACAGGGTGTTGTGAACGTCCAGACCGAAAAGCAGGGTGCACTTCGCCATTAAGACCAGCGTTAACGCGTGGTGGAGTTGTAGGAGCCGAGACAGCCAGATGCTGAATGCCGCCATTGGCATTTGGGGCATTAGGATCGTACGGGATACTGAGGAGCTCCTGCGCCTGTTGCTGTTCAAGAGCACGCATTTGGTCCTCAAACATTTTGCGCTGAAGAGCGCGCTGCCGTTCGTGTTCGAGACGCTTGAGCTCGACGCGCTATTGTGAACTAGAATCAGTTTTACCCTGCATGAAATAAAACTAGATCCACTTACAGCAGAGATATCGGGCATATTAGTCCCCAATCTTGCGGCCTGGAAAATATCAAATAGGTTTACTGCATTCTGTGTCATGAAAGCAAATGACATACAGAGTCAGCAAGGTCTAAAAAAGCGGGCGGACTTTGCTTCCTCTCGTCAGAGGGGGTACGATTATCAGTATGTGATATAGTTTTTTCCAACGTGGTATTCATTTGAGCGACAGGTGTACCAACGACTTTTCCAGGGCGGTGAACGACAGAAAACAGAGTGATGGAAGAAGGTGAATTAGAAAAACGAAAAGCCTAGTTGCACAAGGGTAATCCTGATGATTGGTGTTGGTATAACTTGAAACCAATAGAGCCACCTACTGACCTGCAAGCCGATTTTGAGCCCGTCTAAAAGGACTATTGTTACAAAGCGGCTGATGGGCTGATGAGGCAAATTTTAGCGGGGAGAACGACAAGAAGAGGACGGGCTGACCCTTTTTAATACTCCAGATTTCAGAGAAAGAAACGGGTGAAGGACTTAAGGGTGATGAATTATATGGGTAGACTTCTGAGCCCTGAACTCTAAATCAGTGGCATACAATTTTTCAACTCCGTCCTGGTCCCCAAATGTCGTAATAACGCTCGAAAATATTCGGGAAAGGACCAAAAAGGCTCCGGAACAGGAAACTCAGAAGTAGCTAACATCACAAACAAAGTCCGTTCTGAGTTAACTCCTTTGTCAAGGTCGCCGCAGGGTCTGGACAAATAGTCTCATATTATATCTGATTGACCCTCAATTCTTGAAGAACCCATAGTGACGCCTACT
>Ga0210383_10002263_pt1 | contig 17445 bp, 17 predicted proteins | sample IncBWC14OmetaG_FD_160072 | JGI IMG/M metagenome (GOLD analysis project Ga0210383, IMG submission 160072) | Forest soil microbial communities from Barre Woods Harvard Forest LTER site, Petersham, Massachusetts, United States - Inc-BW-C-14-O ...
TGAAAGCTCTTGACGCCGACACCATCGGCGGCAAACCGGCTTCTGCCTTCATGATGGCGCCTGCGTCTGACTCAAAGTCGCAATCACCCAAGCTGACTCCAGGAACCATCACTGGCAGCGGCACAGCCGACTACGTTCCCCTCTTCACGGGTGCGACCACCATTGGGAACTCCAAGATTTTCCAAACTGTCGCGGGCGACGTGGGAATTGGAACGACTACGCCGGCCGCGGTACTCGACGTCAAGGGCACCGGGGACGTCCGTGATACTCTCACGCTGTTTCCGAAATCCACTCACAACGCCCTGTCGGTTCACGGAACTGCCTTCGAGGTCAGCAGCACTGGCTTGGTGACATTCGTCTCGGGCCAGATTTTTCCGGGCACGGGCACAGTTACAAGTGTAGGCAGCGGCGCGGGACTGACCGGCGGCCCGATCACGTCGAGCGGGTCCCTGAGCATCGCCAACGGAGGAGTCACCAATGCGATGCTGGCAAACTCGTCCCTGACGGTGACCGCCAATAGTCCATTGAGCGGAGGCGGCGCCGTGTCCCTGGGTGGGAGCACGAGTCTTAGTCTGAAGAGTTGCTCCGCTAACCAGATTCTGCAGTTTGTCAGCGGCGCCTGGACCTGCGAGAACCCGGCGACCGGCACTGTAACCAGTGTGGGCAGTGGACTGGGCCTGAGCGGTGGTCCGATCACCGGTAGCGGCACCTTAACGATCAACACCTCAGTTGTACCGCAACTGGCGGTGGCCAACACGTTCACGGCGAATCAAACTGTGAATGGCACGCTTTTTGCCAACTCCCCGGCGAGCGCCGTCATTGGAAACTCAACCAGCACGATCCTTGCGGCCGTGGCAGGAGGGGGGGCCAAAATCGGCGTGTACGGCAGCGCGACCGGCACAAATAGCTCCGGTGTTGAGGGTCAGAGTCCTTATAACGGTGTGTTAGGGGAGGCATCTGGCGCCAGCAACACGAGCACGCTTTTTGGGGGCTCTCCGGGCGTGTGGGGTGATACGGGTGGCGCGGCCGAGTCAGGGTTCGTGGGTGTAGTTGGGACCGCCGACAACAACAGCGCCGGTAACTTCTTCAACAACTCTCCTCAAGCAACTCTGTTCGTCGGAAACAACTCGACAGCGAACAGTACTGACCTTGTCCTGGTAGCCAAGGGCGACAACGTCGGTGGCCTTTGCACCATCGACGTGACCGGAAATCTGACCTGCAACGGTACTATCAAAGGCTCGGTTGAGGTGCAAAACGGCGCCCGAAAGGTTGCGCTATATGCCATGCAATCCGCGGAGAACTGGTTCGAGGATGCAGGTTCAGGCCAACTCTCCAACGGCTCCGCCCGTATCGAGCTCGATCCGATCTTCGCACAAACCGTGAATGCCGGAGTCGAGTATCACGTGTTCCTGACCCCGAAGGGCGATTCCGAAGGTCTGTATGTAAGCAAGGAAACGCCGCAGGGATTCGAGGTTCACGAATTGCGTGGCGGGCACTCCAACATTGCCTTCGACTACCGCATCATGGCCAAGCGTGTAGGCTATGAAAAAGTTCGTCTCGCAGATCTTACCGAGCAATTGAACAAACAGGCAGCACAGAGCCAGCAAATGGTGCGACCGTCGGCTGCGCCGAAAGCCAACTCGAAGCTGCCAATAACACCGGCACTGCCAGTCCGGGCTGCGGGGCGACCCGTGGCTGCTCAACCTAACTAAGCGTTGGCGCCAGAATGCTTGCCGCTGAAACCGAGGGGCCAAGGTTCCGATCCTTGGCCCCCTCCAAAGCAGTGGGGGGAACGCGGGGAATCTAACTCACGGATTTTTGAAGAAGCGATTCGAAGCAATTAGTAGAAGGACAATGATCAGCTTCGCGCGATATCCATCCACAACCAGACCACTTTCGGGCAAGGACTACGCTACCGCCCTCAGCGGCGTGCAGCAAATCCCGCTGACAGGAACAGGGACGTAGTCCGCCTCAAACGCGAGGAGTCGCGGTCAAGAATACGTTCTGGATGTGCAGCAGGTCTCGGTGAACTGATTGTTAAGCTCTTGGAAAGGCTGGAGCCGACGACCAGAGTTGAACTGGTGACCTGCCGATTACGAATTATCGGTCGGTCTCACCGCTGCGACCGCTAAGTATAGTGCAGCAAAAGACTTTAACCAATTTCCGCCCGCACGGAAGGGAGTTCTGGCGATGTTGATAGCGTTGGCTTTAGGCGAAACGGGTTGAACGCTTACGTCACAAATATGTCACAAGGGCAATTGCCAGCGAAAACGGGGTGCGAATCCGAACTTTACTGAAGCGCATTGAACAAGCTGAGAAAGCACTGAAAGTTCGAGCCGTCTTCTCGACGGACTGCATCTGCTTCCCAGAGAAGGAGCCGCCATTTTTTGGTTTTCCATCCGAGGAAGAAGTCGCGGCCAAAGTGAAATGTCCCCTGCATGGCGATCGCTTCAAGCAGACTTTATTTCAGATTTATGTTTCGGAGTGGCGTCGGGAAAGCGAATCGATTCGCCGACAACGCTTGAGCTCGCAGTATCAGAAAGCATGGTCAGCCAGTTTCCCGTGTTTTCCGGCTGAATCGGGCCCGGCCGAGAAGGAGAATGGATAGCATGAGGCAGCACTGCCGAGCGAAAACCAAGAAGGGCAAGCGTTGTAAAGCCGTGGCCATAGAACGCGGTCTCTGCGCATTTCATGCGGATCCGGAGAGGGCAGCTCACCTGGGGCGGTTGGGTGGGAGAAAAAACCGACGCTATCCACTGACGGTCGGACCTGAATTGTTGCGGGTGCCAAAAACGGCAAAGGAAGTGAAGGATCTGCTCGCCGAAGCAATGGCTGGCATTCATGCTGGCCAGCTCGAGCCCAGAGTAGGAAGCGTTATGGCATATCTAGGCACCTCGCTTTTGAAAGCCTTCGAAGTTATCGACCTGGAAGAACGCATTGGTGCTCTGGAGCAAGCGAACAAGGTGGGATAATTGAAAATCCTGCTCACCGCTTAGAGGCCGCTCCGTCACTCGCTTACTGCCGCTTCGACCTTCGCTTCAACGCACGTCAAACTTCGCTTCTTGCCGCTTAAGCGATAAGCCGATGATCGGAGCGCGGGTTCGTATTACTCCCGATTTGTTAGGTGGTAGCAGGTTTCTGCTTGTATTGAGGTCGGTTTCCAACGTGTCACCACACGCCTGCGCCGGAAGGCCAAGTGATGTACCTCCGCCGATTGCGGGCGATTCGCACTAGAAAAACCCAATGGTTAGCGAAACATCCCCATTTCACTCATTGACCACTGCAACAGGGGGTTTTAAGTGAAATGGCCTGTTTACGTAAACGGTGGGAAGATGGCATGTCAGGAACAGTCACTTGCGCGACGTTATCGGTACTAGCTGCCTCTACGGTGAGACTTCGAACACAGTCCCGCAGCCGCCCTGGCAAGACTGCCCATTACCACCACCTTCAGTCGTGCTGTAGAGAATCCCACCTTTGTCAAAGACCAGCGCAGAGATCGGATAGGCTCCGTCTGGAGCGCCGCCGAAATTGTAGAGAATGGTGTAGTCCCATTTACCCTGACTCTCGGACTTCAAGCTGAAAACTACCCCTCCAAACTTGTCACCCGCAGCCGCATGAGCGGTGCCGTAGAGATTGCCGGATTCATCGAATGTAACGGGCCCCCACGGGTTCCTGCCGCCCTTGTCGAATGTGAAATCGTGCAATACCGACTCGACCCACCCGCTCCTCCTCGCTGGGACTAGCCGGAAAACTACCCCCAACTTCCCGGTTCCTCCCCCCCCGCCGTGCCGTAAAGTGCGCCCTTAGCGTCAAAAATCAAGCCACCGTTAGGGCCGGCCCCGTCGTCGCCGTCAGCGAAGCGATGGAGCATTTTCTCCGTCCATACAGCTCCTTTCTTGACGGGCGGTTGCAACTTGAATGCCGTGCCGCAGCCAATTCCCGAATCGGACTTGCACCCCTGATTGCCCCCCGACGACGTCGTCCCGTAGATCGCGCCCGTGCCGTTGAATGTGAGTGCGCCATTAGGATAGGCTCCGTCGGTTCCCCCTGCGAAGCTGTGCAGCACCTTCTCCGTCCACTTGCCGCTCTCCTGCTGCGGCGGATTCAACTCGAATACTGTGCCGCAATACTGATAGAAGGAATTACAGGTTGTTCCCTTGCCTCCGCCAAATATCGTCGCCCCGTAAAGGTTGCCGACACTGTCAAATACCAGATCGCCATTCGGCACATAGCCGTCCTCGCCGCCCTTAAAGCTGTAGAGCACCCTCTCCCTCCACCGGCCTCCCTTCGTTTTTGGCGGACTCAGTTCGTACACCGTCCCGCAGCCTTCTTTACTTCCCAAAAGCACACAGCCTCCCGTCCCACCGTAGCCGGTGGTGCCATACAGATTTCCAGCTTTGTCGATGACTAAGCCCCCGCCGGGGCTTGACCCGTCTCCAGACTGATTGCCTTGAAAGTTGTAGAGTACCCTTTCTGTCCACGAGCCACCCCTCTGGACGGGTGGCGATAACTGATACGCGATGCCGCATTGGAAGGATCCGGTGCAGGAACCCGAACCGCCGCCTGAAGTTACGCCGTACAAGTTGCCTTGTGAATCAAAAACCACGCCGCCAGCGGCGGTAGCTCCGTCCGAACTGCCGCCTTGGAAGCTGTAGAGAACTCTCTCCTTCCACTCGGCCGATGCGGCCACGCCCAACGCGAAGATGAGCATGCACAAACCCAACAGACGGATTGCGAAACGGAAACACTGTCTGTGATTCATAGCGAAGACGATTTTCTGACCTGGATGCCCACCAGAAGCCAGGAGCAGCGTGGCTTTTCGCGATGTTACACCCGGGCGTGTACGGCGTCTACTCGCTCTCCTCGCGGTCAACTGACGATAAATCCCAATTACACTCATCTGCCTTGCCTGAGGGGATTTGAGTGAAATGGCCTGGTTGCAGCAACGGTTCGCGTCGTCATTAGGAACGCGTCAATCAATCGCCCAGCATCATCAGCATCCAAACGAGGAACATCCAGCCTGAGATGGCAAGCGTTATCCACGAAAGCCAATTTCGTTCGATGACAACCCAAGTCAGGGCCGCGGAGCCTCCTAGCATGGCTAGGAGGCAGCCCGTAAATACAACCTTATGACCCGTGCTGGCAGGCACGAGCAACATCCGTTGGAAATGAAGTAAGGACCAAATCCCCAGCAAAGCTGGTGCTGTGCTGAATACCATAGCCAGCATCACGGTCAGGTGGCGGAGTTGGTCACGACGACGACTGCTCAGGATTACCCATTCGAGTGTGCTGACGGCGAAGGGCATCCCGAAAACAAACCACCACACCACCATTCGGCTTCCTCCCTAGAACGGCTGCCGCAGGGTTGCAATTGTACGACGTAGTGGGTTGTTGCTGTAACATCCCGATTACGCTCAAAACCCCTCAATGAGCGTTATGGCCTGATTTGAACAGTTACACGAAAAGGTTGGTTGATTGACTCGGCTTGATATAGTTATCACGCATGAAACGGGCGATCTATTGCGGCCTAATATCAGCTGTCGTTGGATTCGTCGTCGCAGTCTGGGTGGGTTCCGTTAGCCCTGCCTCAGCACCGAGATGGATGTCGACAAGAATTGCCTACATCCTCTGCCCTCCCGGTATTATCGCCGGAATCACGATGACCGATCCAGACCCGGAGAGCATCTGGTTATTGTTCGGTCCCCTCAATGCTTTGATCTATGGAGCCGTGGCCTTTACGCTCTGGCTGCTCCTTGTGGGAGACGATGACAACTCTGCTGTGTCCAAAAAGGAAGGCTCAGATCGGACCCTCGACCTCTGAACTAGTCGCCGGAAAATAGGACCAATTGACCCGGCAGGGTCGGCCCGTTTCTCAAAACGTGTAATGGCCTGTTAACGGAAGTTACGGGCGAACGCCCAGTTCTCGGCACTTCTAGTCGCTCTGCCGCTCGAACGCCCCCATGTCGCAGCGTTTGTCACGTTTATACTTGCCGGGACGCGGCTCGCCGCGCTGGTCGGTCTTCAGAAGATGACCCTTGATGTCGGTGCAGCCGCTCGGATTACCGGCATCAATCGTCGGACTGCCCAGGAGTTCTGCCCTGGTCTTTGTCGGGCCGCCATTGTTCTTCAAGGGGCCGAGCTTTGGATCGGTGTTGTTCAGATCTCCAGCACTCTTGAAGTGGCATGTGTCATCGGTGCTTAGGTTGTAGCCCTTGGAGGTCATTTGGCCGTAGCAGTTTCCGCCTTTGTTGTTCGCGACAATGCTATTCCGGAGTATCGTCGTGAAGGAATAGGAGCTGTCTTCAACACATCCCCCGTAGGAAATGCCGCCTCCGTACCCATTGTTGCCTTCTGCAGTGGCGCTGTTCCCACTAAGAGTGCTGTTGTTAAGCACCACCGAACCCTCATTGTCGATGCCGCCGCCACTGCTATTGCTAACGCCGCTCGCTTGATTGCCATCGAGGGTGCTATTGGTGATGGTTAGGGTCCCGCTGTTGTAGATGCCACCCCCGCAGGCATAATTGCCCTCTACGACGTTTCTGCTGATAGTGCTGTTGTCAACTGACAGCGTACCGCTGTTATAGATACCACCAGCGGCGCTGTAGTAAGCGTATTCGGTGGTATTGCCATTGACGGTACTGCGGTTAAGCGTCATCGTGCCGACGTTCTCGATGCCTCCAGCGATAGAATTACCACTGATGGTGCTCTCGTCTGCTGCTAGGGTCCCGGAGTTGAGGATACCCGCGCCGCCGTTGCGAATCGTCAACTTTGAGAGTGCGACGTGAGTGTCGCTGTTGCGAACGTAGACTACGGTATTGCCTCCGCTTTCGATACCATCAACAATTGTCGTGCTCGCGCCTGCGCCGATAAGCTTGAGGCTGGAGTTGATGGTGAGAATCTCTTTATATATGGCCGAGGCAATGACGATGGAGTCGCCTGAGGCTGCGAGCGAAATCGCATGGCTGATCGTCTTGCAGGCGGTCTGAGGCGATCTACAGTTGTTGTCGTTGTTCCCATCGACACCATTTACATACCAAGTGCTGGCTAAGGCGGCGGAACTGAGAGCCAGAAACAAGGCCACAAGCTGCAGTCTGCCGAACAAGGGTTTGTGTCCCATGATTTTCGTCTTTTCGCCGATTGCTAACCGGGCCGGGACGGTATCTGACGCGAGAGTATGCGCCGGATGGAAGCAACTGTCAAATGTCAATGAGTCGCACTAAGGACAGCTGGCGTAAACATCGCGATTACACTCATCTGTCTTCCCTGAGGGGATTTGAGTGTAATGGCCTGGTTACATCAATATGCGTCCTCTCTAATTGCTTGGGGGTTCTTGGGGGTAGACTGTTCTCGTAAATGAGAGCCGAAGCGAGGATACAGCCTTGAACATCGATGGGTCTAAGGTACTCGGGATTGAAGTCATGTCGGCTCTTATAGCCGCACCCATGATTCTCTGGACCGCACTGTATGGGGCTGCCCATTGGTGGTCCATTGGCTTGCGCCCTGTATTGCCGTGGTTGAGAATCCTGCGTTGGGTAGGCTGGGGATTGGCAATCGCGCTGTATATCGCACATCTCGCTCTCGACCGTTTCCCTTGGGCTTATGGGGCAGCAATCTTCGCGTTTTCGGCGGGCTTGGCGCTTCCGGAGAGTTGGGTGAAGCGCCGGTTCGCTCTTGACGTGATTGAACCTTCCGAAGACTGGTGGCCAAAGTAAGCGGGAATAGCTGTTGTAATATCGCGTACGCTCAAAATCCTCAATGAGCGCTATGGCCTGTTAACGTCAACAATCCATCGAGACAGTGCTGCTGTGCGTCCGTACGGGTCGTGATTTATGATGACCGCGTGAACAACCCCTTTCCATTTCTAGCGGATGCGATACTGCCTAGCTTAGTGCTGATTTGGCCAATCGCCATCGTGCTGTTACTGCCGATTGTGGCCGTGGAAGCACAGTATGCTCGCAAACGCTTAAACCTCAGTTTTGGTCAGGCGTTTCGAGTATTTGCGGTCGCAAACGTAGCTTCAGCGGTTATCGGGCTTCCAATCGCTACGATGGTGGCTGGTGCTGTTCAAAACAAAATAGAAGTCCATTTCTTCGGTACTCGACAAACGAATCTCGACCAGTGGAGCCATGGCGGCGGTGCTTCGAATCTCGCACGGAGCCTTGGACAATACCCCCGCTGGACTTTGATTGCGGCGGCGGCCCTCATGTTTGTGGTGTGCTTTCTGATTTCGTGGTGGGTTGAAGCCGCATATGTGAAGTGGTGGATAGCACGAAGAGAGTCCCAAGCAGAGTCGGTCATGCCTCAAGCCAGCCGCACAGTTAGAAACGCTAATCTGCTCTCCTACGCTCTGGTGACAGCGATTTCGCTTGGTGTCCTTGCTTTACTCTAGCCAAGACAGATTCCGAGACTCTGGAGATTGTTGGCGATAAATCGCGATAGCGCTCATTGACCCCTGCGCCGGGGGTTTTGAGTGTAACGGCCTGATAGCGTCACCCGAGCCGACCTCGGGCACCTTGATCTACTGCGGCGTGTCGAAGACGAGCTTCTGAATGCCCGGAACATTGAGAACCGATTTCTCTATGAGGTAGGACACTGAAGTTAAGTAATAGCTAACCCCAGCCCACCCGCTGCCCACAAGCGTTACATGTGCTGTGGAATCGACCGCGTGCCAGTGGATGACATGCCATCGATCCTGACCGGGAGATGACCGCAACACGGCCTCAGCTGTAGCTCCGATGGTTGCAGATTTCTCGAATTGCATGATTTCGATCTGCCGAGGAATCATTTTCAGTTTCGGGCTAAATTCGCCATGGTGGTCGCCCTCTACCCACTCGATGACAGCGTTCTTCAGGTCGTCTGAGTTGGTAGGTTCCATTATGGTCAGTGTGGATTTTGCCGTTGTTAGATGGACGGGAATCGTGATTCCGGTCAGGCTGACTGCGCCAGTCTGAACTGTGTATCGGCTTGGTATCAAGGTTAAAGTGCCATGCTCGGTTTTTGCTGTTGAGAAGATGAACGCGACAATTTGCAACGTTCTTCCGGGTGTGAAGTTCTCTGTCGGTTGATCTGCGTAGTCGAATGTAGATGACGATTCCAGAACTTGCCCGCTGTTATCGCGTAGTTCCCATGCCACGTCTATGTCATCGGTTGAATTTACTTGCACATCGACCCTCAAGGGATTCCCGACCAGTGAATTCGCCACCGAATCGGAGACGCAGATAATTCTGTCTTTGCTACAGAGACCATTTGAGCTAGCACTAGAGGTTGGGACCTCCCATGCTGAGGAAAACTCGGTGGCTGCAAGGGTCGCCAGCACTAAGAGGAGAGAATGTAAGTGTTGCATGGTACTCCTAAACGAAGCACCTAATATACCGCCAGCCGAGCGATTGAGAATTCAGGACTTGTGGCAGATTATCTTTCGCAAGCTGTCGTTGGCGGTAGACACACCGTGTCAAAACTCGGACATCTCTATCGGGTCCGACGGATTATTGATGAAATGCTTAGGGGGCGAGGACCCCACCCTCTCGCAAAGGACACGAGAAGGGTGGGGCACCCGCTTCTGGGGGTGGTGAAAGGATGGGTCGGCCCTGGTTCGACGCGACCTCTGCCATGTCCAACATTCAGCTATTGGCTGCTTTTACTGCTGGCGGTTTCCATGTCCCGTCAATGATTGATGGTGGTGGAGTGTCTTTTGGCCAGTACATGCGCAACATTGGAATGAATTCTCCCTTTGGTGCGGGCAGCCAGTTGGCTTCCTTATCCTTGCCCGGTGACTGGTTCTGGAAGTACAGAGTGACCGAACCGTCGGCGTTGTATTTTAGGTTGATGCGCGCGCTGACCGTAAACTTGTTCAGCGGATTGGGAACGAACCACCAACCGTCACTTTCGACCTCGTACATCGTGATCGACCAGAAACCGTTGACCGGCGGCGTCTCTCCCTTGGCAAACGTCAACGTGTATTTGTTCGCACCAGTGAGCGTCTTAGCGCTCTCGTCCACTGTGGTGTATGGGTAAACAGCATCGAGTTGCAGATTAGCGGGCCAGCCATATGCAGCCACCACGGCCCGCTTCATGTAGTTCGTCCCGTATACGCCAAGATCCTTGGTAACGATCCAACCGTTCACGAGGACACCCATGCTGGCCTTGTTGTCTTCGATCTGCTTCATGGCGGCTCCGTTGACATCCTTGAGAGCGGTCTGCACGGCCGGATCCAGCTTGGACATGTCGAACGGCTGACCGGGAACAATGCCTATCTTGGCCATGCGAGCCAGTATAGGCGCATCTTCTGGAGCGGGAGGAGCGGCACCGCCCATCAGTTTTGCCAGCAGATTGAAATACGTGGAGGTATCCATGGCGTTGATCACCTTCTGCGGCGAATCCGTCATGCTGAAGCCTGGGTTGGCGTTCACTGGCGGAGCCTCATAGTGGTAAGGCTTGCCATAGGCGCCCAACGGGATAATCGAGTACTGCGCCTGAAGCGCATTGACAGCCTTGTAATCCTGGTCTGTGCCATTGGCATAAGTGCGTCCCAAGATCACGATGTAGCGAGTCGCTGCCTTAATCTGCTTCATCCCGTCGGGCACTGTCCCGTTCCATCCTGGGCCGGTGATTAGGTATTTAGCGGCAGCTCCGCCCTGGGTGCGCTTACCAGGCGTATCGAAATCCGTCATCCACAGGTCGGTCATCTCGAATAGATAGAAACGTTGGCCCATGTCCGGATGGCTGAAGACCTGTGGCTCCGCAAGGTCAAGCCAGGCTAGCGAATACAAAGTGTCGGCGTTGGGCGCGGAAACGCCACGGTAGTCACCCGGGGGGGTAGCGTAGGGCATTTGCGAACTGTCCCATCGGCGCGTGCAGCCCTTCGGCCTTGGGGAAGTTGCTCATCTGTACTCGTGTCACTTCAGTAGTGATCAGCGAATAGCCATAGACATATGCATCGACTGCGGTCTGCACGGCCTCCTCGACCCCGGGTTGGCCGCTCGCAGCCGGCTTCGTGCTGGAATCCGAGCAGGCAACAAGTGCCAAGGCAATGGCAACGGAAAAACCAACAATTCCGCATTTGCAAAACTTCCTGAGTCGCATGTTTCCTCCGGGAAGGCGTGTGCGAATATTGGAGACCAGGAGAGAGACGACTCCGATTCTCCCTGAAGACTCCAAGACTCGACGCAGCTATTCCAGCAGCGACTGACCCTGATGCAAACTGGGAAAAGTAACAGTTCTCCGAAAAGAATTTGCAGGACTTCTTGCCCCCAGGCCCTTGTGCTTGGCGCCTGTCAATTGGGCCACCCTTTTATTGGCAGGGCAACGCCCCCTCGCGCTGCCCGCTCGATACAACTCAACCAACTACTACTGATCTGAAGGCCGGTCAACTACGCCGGGAAGAGGTTCGGCTCCAAAATGGTTTGAGGCTGGCGCGCCAAAGGTCAATGTCACGTTAGAAAATTTCACGTTTGTGCCTCCGGTAACGTCGATCTCCAAAGGTGACGGCGAAACCAGTGGGTTGTTGGTTCCGTTGGCGGTAATTCTGGCGGTGCCATTTACCTTGAATCCGCCCGTGATCGGTGTAACCGTCGCGTTGTGGACAGTGATATGGTGAGTGTGGGCGTTCCGAACACCCGGATCAAAGTTTCCATCTCCCAGTGTTAAAACCCAACCGTCAGACAGCACCATGTTCAGGGCCGCGGAAAATTCGGCCTTGCCGGAGCTGCCCTGTAACTGCAAGTCCCATGTGCCCCGAACCTCGTAGGGACCTGTGGTGCCCTGAGGCGAATAGGCATTGATCAGCCCACTAAACTTCGTTCTTTCAGATGCCCGGTTTTGGGCGAATACAGCGAGGTTTGCCAGCAGTAGGAGAAGCCCGATCTGTGCCGCGCACCGCAAGTATTTGTTTTTCATACCAGACCTCCAAGTCTGAGATATTGCTGGGGCGCTTATCGCTCAAAGGTGTCTGGTATGCAATGCAGGCCGTATGAATACTAGATAAAGATTGAATAACCCCCTAAGTTGCTGATGTAGTTGCTTCTTGGCGGATTATCGGGCATCATTTTGCGCGACGCGCTTCAGCCAACATCCGGAGGATTTACGCCCCAGGAATTTCATTTCGGGGATTTCACCCTCAATGAGTCGAGTTATCGGCTGCAACGGGGTGAGCACTTGCTACGTCTGGAAAAACTTCCGATGGAGTTGCTGATCTTGTTGGTTCGACGGCGTGGGGAGTTGGTGTCACGCGAGGAGATCGCGGGCTGCCTCTGGGGCAAGGACGTCTTTCTCGATGTCGATCACAGCATCAATACCGCCGTCCGCAAGATCCGCACGGCACTGCGGGACGACCCGGAGAAGCCTCGATTCGTAGAAACAGTGGTTGGGAAGGGATACCGCTTCACCGCCCCGGTAATCTGCGACAACGGGGATTCGAAGCCGCACGTGGAACTTCCACCGCCGCCGGCGCAGGTGCTTTCGGGGCCTGCGGTTCAACCGATCCAAAAGAGTGTCGTTTCTATCCGCCTGTGGCTTCTGCTCGCGGGAGTAATCGTGCTCGCGGTAGGGGCAACCCTCTGGCTTCGGAGGACGGAGTATTTCTGGCGAAACGTAGTTGCGCACGCACGATTTCAAACCGTGACTGACTTCGAAGGGGTCGAGCAGGCGGCTGCTGTGTCACGTGATGGTCAGTTCGTGGCGTTCCTGTCGGATCGAGACGGACAGATGGACGTATGGGTGACGCAGATTGGATCGGGGCAGTTTCACAACCTGACCCACGGGAGCCAAGCGGAACTGGTCAACCCCTCGATTCGCACGTTAGGGTTCTCGCCGGACGGCTCGCAGGTTACGTTTTGGGTTCGCAGAAAAGAAGCTTCGAGCGAAGAGGACATCAGCATTTGGGCTGTTCCGACGTTAGGGGGGCAGCCGAGGCCGTATCTTGAAGGCGCAGCCGAGTTCGACCGGTCGCACGACGGCTCACGACTGGCGTATCACACGCCGGCATCGGGCGATCCGTTGTTCGTGTCAGATGGTGACCGGCAGACCAAAGCGCGGCTCATCTTTACAGCGCCGGCTGGAGTCCACGCGCACTTTCCTCTATGGTCGTCCGATGATGCATTTATCTACTTCGTGCAGGGTTCCCTGCCAGACAAATTGGACCTTTGGAGGATTCGTCCGTCGGGCGGAACGCCTGAACGGATTACATCGCATAATGGGCGCGTGACTTATCCGGTGCTATTGGATCGACGAACGCTGTTATACCTGGCCAGCGATCCAGATGGTTCGGGGCCGTGGCTCTATGGGCTGGACGTCGAGCGCCGCGTTCCCCATCGACTGACATCTGGCCCGGACCGGTATACATCGCTCGCGGCCAGTGCGGACGGTCGCCGACTGGTGGCCACCCTCACAAGTCCGAAGAAGTCTCTCTGGCGCTTGCGGATCGCTGATTCATCAACGGCTACATCGGCGCCTGTACAAATCCCTTTGACGACGGGTACCGGGTCTTGTCCACGGTTTGGCCCCAATTATCTTTTGTATATTTCCGCGACGAGTACCAACGAGAGCATCTGGAAGCTCGCGGATGGTACGGCCGCGGAGTTGTGGAGTGCCCAGGGAGCGCGAGTCTTCGGTGGCCCCGCAATCTCCCCTGATGGAGTTCACGTCGCATTCTCAGTCCGGCAACACGGGCAGACGTTTTTATACGTGATGCAGGCGGACGGCACGAACGCGCGGATCGTGATCAGTTCGCTCGATCTGCAGGGCGATCCCGCGTGGGCATCCGATGGGCAATCGATAACCTCGGCTGCAGAAGATCACGGCATCACGCGCTTGTTCCGTATTCCAGTCGACGGTCGTTCTCCCACTGTGTTTGTACAAGAGTATTCGATTGATCCCGCGTGGGCACCCGACGGTCACTTGGTTGTCTATTCAGGAAGAGACATCGGCACGACGTTTTCGCTGAAGGCCGTCACTGCAGACGGCGTAGCGTATGCCCTGCCGCCGCTGACGTTGACTCGGGGGGCTCGACGCTTGGCCTTCTTGCACGGAGAACGGGAGCTGGTGTTCCTGCGCGGAGACATTCGACATAAGGATCTTTGGTCAATGGATATGGCGACGGGCGCGGAACGGCAGTTGACTTACCTGCCCCCGGACTTTGATATTCGCGACTTCGATATTTCCGCAGAGGGCACCGACGTTGTTCTCGAACGACTGCAGGAACACTCGGAGGTGGTGATGGTCGATCTCGATCGCCGGTAATCAGGATAGAAAGATGCGCTCCAATCTGTCCTCGTGTTCCCGAACAGTTGTCCAGTCTGCGTCAAGTAAAATGTTGAAGCCAAATCCGTAAGCCGAATTGCGCGGAAGAAATCGTCTACAGGCTTTCGGTCGAGGACGCCCCTATGGATGCTGCTGTTCTGCAAAAGCTTGGAGGGCCGCCCCGGTGCGAGCAATTCTCCGAGCCAATCGCGGGTGACGGTGAAGTGATCGTGCATGTTCACGCGGCTTCGCTGAAACCTATCGACAAACAACTAGCGAGCGGCTCGCACTATGCCAGTCCGCGTGAGTTTCCCGTCGTCTGCGGCTCAGATGGAGTTGGGCATCTTGGCGATGGGCAAAGGGTGTTCTTCGGTGGAACTCGATTCCCCTTCGGAGCAATGGCCCAACGCACGGTCGTGAAGCGAGCATTCGCCTTTCCGGTTCCGGACGAAGTGGATGACGAGACTGCCGCGGCCCTGCCCAATCCTGGTGTCTCCGCATGGCTTACGCTCGCCTTCCGGGCCAAGCTGATGCCGGGCGAAAACGTCCTCATTCTCGGTGCGACCGGGGTGACTGGTAAGCTGGCTGTAAGAATAGCAAAACTTCTTGGTGCGGGTCGCGTTGTCGCTGCGGGGCGCAATCAGCAAGCTTTGAGTACATTGCATTCGTTCGGCGCTGACGCAATCATTCGCCTCGACGCGCCCGCCAAGGAACTCGTCGAGGCATTCGTGCGCGAGGCCGGTCAGTCCGGGTTTCAAGTCGTGATCGACTACGTGTGGGGTAGCCCGGCAGAAGCATTTCTGGCGGCGATAACACGCAAGGAGTTTGCGGCCATCACACCCGAGACCCGCTTCGTTCAAGTTGGGGAAAGCGCTGGGCCGACGATCTCGCTTCCGGCTGCCGTGCTGCGTAGCACAGCGCTGACAATTCTCGGGACGGCGGGGATTCCGCCTCGCAATGTTCTCGTCGATGCCTTGCAAAAAGTCATGGCCCATGCTGCCAGCGGGGAGCTTCGCATAGAGACGGAACGTGTTCCCCTCGCAGATATTGAGAACGCCTGGCAACGCAATGAGCAGCGCCGCAGACTGGTAGTCATCCCGTAAGTTGACCGCGAGATTGCAGGTCACTGGTAGCGAGTACACTGGAGAAATAGGCGGATGTCGAGGTCAAGTCAGGAGTAACTTCCGAATGCTGCGGAAACGGGTGCTGAAGGCTGCACTAGTGTTGATTGGAGTGATTTTTACGGCTCTGATTTATCCAATGACAGTGTTCTTCAAGCAAGAGCCTGCCTTGGCGATGATGCTCAGCGTTTACGTCACGCTCGGTATTTTCTTGCTGATGGCAGCGCGGAACCCGGCAGCAAATCGCAGCCTGATTGCTTTAACGGCATGGTCGAGCTTAGCCCATGCCGCGCTTATGTCAACCCAGGCAATCCGTAATATTGTCGCGCGAGGCGAATTGATTGGATCGGTGGTGCTGATAGTTATCGGGGTGGGACTCATTGCGCTGTCTCCGGCAAAAGAGCCAGTCAACAGTTAGGCTAAAACAATAGTAGAACTCCTCGGTTGCTTAGGTACCGGTCCTATAATTTATTTCGTGGATTCAAGGATGGGGCACCCTTTTATCTGATTAGAGCTGCGAATCATACTTTGCTCTGTGCTTCCGCAAATTTGCCCTGTGCTTCCACAAGTATGTCAATCCCCCGGCGATTGCTATCACCCCGAAAACTGCCTTTGAGGATAAGAACTCGCCATGAGGAATGGTTATCAACACGACCGCTCCCGTAATCAAGGCAAGGAGCGCCAACAACAGATCAGAAACTTTCATGATTTAAACCGCTTTCCCGCCGCAGGTTGCTTCAGTACGTAGGGCGTCAGAGCTTCGTCTCACCCGAACCCTGGGAGGAACTCCGGTTCCCTGTCACAGCGTGAGTTTACACCAAGAACTAATCTAGTTCCCACGGCCTGGGCTTCCGTGGAGTTGGTTCCTTGGATGATGACGAAACCCCGCCCCTCTCGCAAAGAGCGCGAGAGGGGTGGGCACCGGCCGCGGTTCTGCTTTCTGACCTAGAAGGACGCCCGCAGCATGAACTGAATCTGGCGAGGAGTTCCGGTTCCCACTGGGCCGGTGTTTACGCTGGAGATGATGCTGCCGAAGACTCCGGGGCCGGCGGAGAAATCCGACTGCGGCAGGCCATATTGCGGATGATTGAAGATGTTGAAGAATTCCGTGCGGAATTGCAGTTGCACGCGCTCGGTCACAGGGATGATTTTTCCCACTCCCAGATCAATTTGCCATACACCCGGTCCGCGCGCGATATCACGTGGGGCGTTGCCCCAAGTGCCGTTGGCAGGGACAGAGAACGCCGCGGGGTTGATCCATTCCGCGATGGTCGAACCGCCCGGCGGAGTGAGTGAAACCCCAGGGACGAGATTGGGGCGCTGATTATTGGTGTTGCCGTCGGGAGTGTCGGCAGCGGAGCGATCGACGGTGACGTTCACCGGAAAGCCGGTGCGCGCGACGACGACCGAAGTCAACTCCCACGAACCGGCGATTTTGCTCCAGATTCCGGAGTCGTTCAAGTAAGGCTTACCCGGTCCGAACGGAAGTTGATAGACGGCGTTGGCGTTGAATACATTGCGCGCGTCCCAGATGCCGTCGGCACGTTCACAGACCTGGCAGTTGACATTCTGAGGCACTACAGAATCGCCGTCGCCGCTACCGTTCGAGCCGTCGTCGATTTCGTGCGACCACATATAGTTGGCTGAGAGCATGAGGCCGCGCGAGAAAGAACGCTTGGCCGAAACGGACAGGCCCTCGTAGTTGCTGGTGTTGCGGTTTCCTCGCCAGCTCACTTGCCCAAAATCCGGATATGGGCGCAGCCCGGTGGTGGGATCGATGACGTTTACTTCGGAAAGCGTCAACAGGTTTTGGCCGATGCTGCCCACGTAGGCGATGGTCCCAATAAAGTTTGCCGGAAGTTGCTGCTGCACTGAGAGGCCCCATTGCATGACATACGTATCTTTACGCAGGCGGTCATCGTCACGCGGGGAAACGACCCCGGTTGCGTTAACCAGGAACGGGGCGATGGGAAAGCTGAGATTAGGGATAGTCTTGTTGGACAAGGAATAGCTGAACACTTCGTTACTGATGGGAAGATTCTGATCGTCCAACTGACCGTCTTCGTGATAGGTTCCGAAGCCGGCGCGA